>WBZQ01002634.1_pt1 | contig 11438 bp, 10 predicted proteins | sample 5204251 | NCBI WGS metagenome assembly WBZQ01 (sample SAMN12412402, study PRJNA552823) | activated sludge metagenome | isolation source: activated sludge from nitrification reactor of wastewater treatment plant... | place: USA: Virginia | collected 2017-09 | reverse complement strand
TCATCGAATCTTGCAGGCCTGTTAAGCCAATGGTTTTTGTGGTTTCAGTATGAGTATTTTTATTGCAGCGCGATCCATTAGATAAAATAAAACCAAATTTTTATGACGATTGAATGCATGACAGAAAAAAGAGATTTTTATGCAATTGCCGACCGTTGTTTACTAGCACCATACAATATTGATGCAACGGGATTGCAGCATGTGATGGATCAAATGCTCACGCATAAAATCGATTATGCGGATCTTTATTTTCAGTATAACCGCTCAGAAGGCTGGATGCTGGAAGAAGGTATCGTTAAATCCGGCAGTTTCAATATTGAGCAAGGAGTAGGTATTCGTGCCATCAGTGGCGAGAAGACGGGATTTGCTTATTCAGACGATATCAGTATGCCGGCGCTGGTATCGGCGGCTCAGGCAACACGGGCAATCGCAAATCAAGGTGGTGCAAGCCCTGTGGCGGCTATCCGACGAAATGCAATTGCTCGCAATACGCAATTGTATTTGCCTGAAGATCCTATCGCCAGTATCGAAGATGTGGCGAAGGTGGCTTTATTGGAGAAATTGGAACGTTACACCCGGCAACTTGATCACAGGGTTACGCAAGTCGTGGCGTCGCTCGCAGGTGAATATGAAGTGGTATTAATTACGCGCAGTGATGGATTGCTTGCAACAGATGTGAGGCCGCTGGTTAGATTATCATTACAGGTGATTGCCGAGGAAAATGGTAGGCGCGAACAGGGTGTTGCCGGTGGTGGCGGGCGTTTCAGTTATGCGTATTTTACCGATGAGGTGCTGCAGGACTATGCCAAGAAAGCTGTACATCAGGCAATTGTTAATTTGGACGCACGTCCTGCACCAGCAGGTACGATGACTGTTGTGCTAGGAAATGGCTGGCCCGGAATTTTGCTGCATGAAGCCATTGGCCATGGATTGGAAGGGGATTTTAATCGCAAAGGCAGTTCTGCGTTCTCTGGGCGTATTGGCGAACGGGTCGCAGCGACTGGGGTTACCGTAGTTGATGATGGTACGATCCCACAAAGAAGAGGGTCGTTAAATATCGATGATGAAGGCAATCCTACGCAATGTACTGTTTTAATAGAAGATGGCATACTGAGAGGCTATTTACAGGATAGCCTGAATGCACGCTTGATGAATTTTCCCGTGACTGGTAATGGCCGGCGTGAGTCATTTGCGCACATACCTATGCCGCGTATGACAAATACGTATATGTTAAATGGTGATAAGGATCCGTCTGAAATAATTGCTTCAGTAAAGCGTGGCTTGTATGCAGCGAACTTTGGTGGTGGACAAGTCGATATTACCAGTGGAAAGTTTGTTTTTTCAGCGGCTGAAGCTTATATGATTGAAGATGGAAAAATTACTTATCCTGTCAAAGGTGCTACTTTGATTGGTAACGGTCCTGATGTACTGACACGAGTTTCTATGATTGGCAATGATATGTCATTAGATCCAGGTGTAGGCACGTGTGGCAAGGAAGGGCAGAGCGTGCCTGTTGGTGTGGGACAACCAACTTTGCGAATTGATGGATTGACGGTGGGTGGTACAGGAAATTAGCGGTAAGCAAAAGTAGTATTGCCGCTTGAATATTTTTAACTTGTTCAAATTAATATTGGGATGCAGAAAGCATGAGTGTGGAATTAACCGGCGCTGAAATTACAATACGCTGTTTGCAGGAAGAAGGGGTGCAGTGTATTTTTGGCTATCCCGGTGGGGCAGTATTGTTTCTCTACGATGAATTATTCAAACAAAACAAGGTGCGCCATATTTTAGTGCGCCATGAACAAGCAGCCGTACACGCTGCTGATGGTTATGCCAGATCCAGCGATAAAGTAGGTGTGGCATTGGTTACCTCGGGTCCCGGCGTGACGAATGCGGTGACGGGTATTGCAACTGCTTACATGGATTCGATTCCGATGGTTGTGATTAGTGGTCAGGTACCAACCAGCGCAATTGGGCTGGATGCTTTTCAGGAAGTCGATACCGTCGGTATAACGCGGCCCTGCGTCAAGCATAATTTTCTCGTGAAAGATGTGACCGAGCTGGCGCTAACGATTAAAAAAGCCTTTTTTATTGCATCAACAGGTCGTCCAGGTCCTGTGCTGGTAGATATACCCAAAGACGTCACGCAGCAAAAAACCAAATTTGTTTATCCCGAAAAGATAACCATGCGTTCTTATAATCCTGTGATTAAAGGGCATGCCAGGCAAATTAAGAAAGCGGCTGAACTGATATTGAGTGCAAAGCGGCCTATGATCTATGCCGGTGGCGGCGTGATTTTGAGTGATGCCGCATCACAATTGACAGAGCTGACGCAGATATTGAATTTTCCCTGTACCAATACATTGATGGGATTGGGAGGTTACCCTGCTACAGATAAGCAATCCTTGGGTATGTTAGGTATGCATGGTACTTACGAAGCCAATATGGCCATGCAATATTGTGATGTTCTGGTGGCTGTGGGTGCTCGTTTTGATGATCGTGTGATCGGCAATCCCAAACATTTTTTCAATGAAAATAGAAAAATTATCCATATTGATATTGATCCATCTTCAATTTCAAAACGTGTCAAAGTAGATATTCCCATAGTTGGTGACGTTTTAGATGTGCTGCGAGAGCTCATCAAGTTATTGAAAGCGGAAAAGAAAGAGCCGGATCATAGTGCACTGAAAGAATGGTGGAAACAAATTGATTTATGGCGCGAACGTGATTGCCTTAAATATGATCGTGGCAGCAAAATTATCAAACCGCAAATGGTAATTGAAAAGTTGTTTCAAATTACCAAGGGTGACGCATTTATTACTTCGGATGTAGGGCAGCATCAAATGTGGGCTGCCCAGTTTTATAAATTCGATAAACCGCGGCGATGGATTAACTCCGGCGGATTAGGCACGATGGGATTTGGTATGCCCGCAGCGATGGGTGTGCAATTGGCTAATCCTAAAGGTAAAGTTGCCTGTATTACCGGAGAAGCGAGCATACAAATGTGTATTCAGGAACTGTCGACTTGTAAGCAGTATAAATTACCTCTAAAGATAATTAATTTGAATAATCGTTACATGGGTATGGTAAGGCAGTGGCAGGAGTTTTTTCACGGTAATCGTTATGCGGAATCCTACATGGATGCCCTGCCGGATTTTGTCAAGCTAGCTGAAAGTTATGGCCATGTTGGCATAAAGATTGAAAAACCTGAGGATGTCGAAGGTGCTCTAAAGGAAGCGTTTAAAATGAAGGATAAGTTAGTTTTCATGGACTTTATTACCGATCAAACCGAAAATGTTTTTCCCATGGTACCTGGTGGTAAGGGTCTATCTGAAATGATTCTGGTGTAAATAAATGCGACATATTATTTCTTTGCTAATGGAAAATGAAGCTGGCGCCTTGTCTCGTGTAGCAGGACTATTTTCGGCACGTGGTTATAACATCGAATCGCTTTCGGTAGCACCTACTGAGGATCCAACATTGTCGCGCATGACATTAGTGACTATAGGCTCGGATGAAATAGTGGAGCAAGTCACAAAACAGCTCAATAAGTTGATTGAAGTAGTAAAAATTATTGACTTAAATGATGGCAATCACATTGAACGAGAACTGATGCTGGTTAAGGTTCGTGCAGTGGGTGCAGACCGCGAAGAAATTAAGCGACTCACTGAAATCTTCCGTGGTTGTATTATTGATGTAACCGACAAATCCTATACCATTGAATTGACAGGTACGAGCTCAAAATTAGATGCGTTTCTTGAGGCTGTCGAGCGTAGCGCGGTTTTGGAGACTGTGCGCACGGGAGCATCAGGAATAGGACGCGGGGAATGGATTTTAAAGGTATAATCAATAATCGATGATTAATCATTAAGTTATATCCATTCAAAATAACTTTTTTGTGCTAAACGCTTTTTCAGTTGCAATTACTCACCAGTTTCTGTTCTCAATTTATTTAAAAGGAAAATAATGAAAGTTTTTTATGATAAAGATGCAGACTTATCGCTTATTAAAAAAAAGAAAGTAACCATTTTGGGTTACGGTTCGCAAGGGCATGCACATGCCAATAATTTAAGTGAATCGGGGGTAAAAGTTACTGTCGGTTTACGCAAAGATGGCGGATCCTGGAAAAAAGCAGAAAAAGCCGGCTTAAAAGTCATGGAAGTAGCCGATGCAGTCAAAAATGCAGATGTAGTCATGGTGTTACTGCCTGATGAACAGATCGGTTCGGTATATAAAAAAGAAATTGAGCCGGGACTGAAGAAAAATGCTACCTTAGCATTTGCTCATGGTTTTAGCATTCATTATGGACAAGTTACGCCTCGTGAAGATCTCGACGTTATTATGATTGCTCCCAAAGGACCTGGACATTTAGTACGCTCTACTTATTTGCAAGGTGGCGGTGTACCATCGCTCATAGCGGTTCATCAAAACAAATCGGGTAAAGCGCGTGATTTGGCGCTATCTTATGCGGCTGCAAATGGAGGTACGCGAGGGGGGGTAATCGAAACAAGTTTTCGCGAAGAAACTGAAACGGATTTATTTGGTGAGCAAGTTGTGTTATGTGGTGGCTTAACTGCATTAATCGAGGCTGGCTTTGAAACATTGGTGGAAGCAGGCTATGCACCAGAGATGGCCTATTTTGAATGCTTGCATGAAGTTAAGCTAATCGTAGATTTAATTTACGAAGGCGGCATTGCAAATATGCGCTATTCGATTTCTAACAATGCGGAATATGGTGATGTAACGCGTGGCCCACGTATTATCACTGAAGAAACACGTAAAGAAATGCGCAAAATATTGCACCAAATCCAAACCGGAGAATATGCGCGTGAGTTTATATTGGAAAATCAATCGGGTGCGTCAGTTCTTAAAGCAAGTCGTCGCTTAGCATCGGAACATCAAATTGAGCAGATAGGTGCGAAGTTGCGTGACATGATGCCGTGGATCAAGAAAAATAAGCTTGTTGATCAAGTAAAGAACTAATAAATGAATCTTTCAATGGCTTGACTCACTTATTTACTAACTTAAAGGTTTTAGTTGTAATTTTATGGTTCACTATCCTCATCCTATTATTGCTCGCGAAGGTTGGCCACATATCGTCATAGCGTTTGTTGCTGCAACCGGTGTTACACTAGTTGTGGATTGGCTTTGGGCAATACCATTCTGGGTAATTGCCGTTTTTGTCTTGCAATTTTTTCGCGATCCACCAAGAGAAGTACCAAAAGATCCAAATGCTATATTGGCGCCCGCAGATGGAAGAATTGTCGCGGTAGAAAAAATTCAGGATCCTTATCTGGAACGCGAGGCCATTAAGGTCAGTGTATTTATGAATGTATTTAATGTTCATTCAAATCGTAGTCCAGTCGATGGAACAGTACGCGATAAATGGTATTTTCCAGGAAAATTTATCAACGCAGATCTGCCCAAAGCATCTTTGGAGAATGAGAGAAATGCATTGTGGATTAAAGCGGATAATGGCGCGGATGTGACTTGTGTACAAGTAGCGGGATTGATTGCAAAGCGTATCATTTGCCATGTATCGCAAGGTGACCGTTTGAGTCGCGGACAACGTTTCGGTTTCATCCGGTTTGGTTCTAGAGTTGATGTTTATTTACCAATAGGTACGAAAATTAATGTCAATATAGGCGATAAAGTGTTTGCAACATCGACAGTTTTGGCGGAGTTTCGCGAAGAATATAAGGTGGTGGGAACATAATCGCGATATTTGTTTTTGTTTCTTCAGACCTTATTTGACTTATCCTGCAATAGCTTATTACGTCTCTTATTGAAATATACCAATAATGCCTGATTCTTTACCGGACCGTACTGTACTAAAATCTCGATTGCGACGGCGCGGTATTTATTTATTGCCTAATTTGTTTACAACTGCTGCACTTTTTGCAGGGTTTTATGCGATCGTACAAGCAATGAACGGAAATTTTGAATATTCGGCGATAGCCGTTTTTATTGCAATGGTGTTAGATGGACTGGATGGCCGGGTAGCACGTCTTACAAGTACACAAAGTGAATTTGGGGCAGAGTACGATAGCATGTCGGATATGGTTTCTTTCGGCATTGCGCCCGCATTGATTGTGTATGAATGGGCCTTGAAGGAAATGGATCAGTGGGGTTGGATTATCGCATTTATTTATTGCGCGTGTGCGGCGTTACGGCTTGCACGATTCAATACCAATATCGCTGTAATTGACAAGCGTTTCTTTCAGGGACTGCCAAGCCCGGCTGCTGCAGCACTTATAGCAGGACTTGTATGGGTGGCATTTCATTTTCAAGTACAGGGGAGCGAGATTAAATGGTTGGTTTGCGCCATTACTTTATTCGCTGCATTTACTATGGTTAGTAATATTCCTTATTACAGTGGTAAGGCGATCAATTTGCGTCGCAGAGTACCCTTTTTTACTATTTTGTTATTAGTGTTGTTCTTTTTTGTTTTGATTCCCAGTCATCCACCACTTGTATTATTTTGCTTATTTGCTGTTTACGCATTTTCCGGTTATTTCATCAAATTATGGCGATTTGGGAGAAGTAAGAAAAATCATGAGATGCCTAATTCCTGAATTTTGCTTATTGCAGGAACGAAAGAAATTGTTTATATTCCACGCCATGGTAATAATAGTTAATTTCCATTCATATAATTTCTCTTCAGTATTAGCGTTCTTAATTGCGCTATCGTTGCGCCCTGCGCGCTAAAATTTCTACCGCTTATATTTCTCTATCCTATAAAATTCGAAAAACGAATTTTATTACTCGAGTTACAGTAAAGAAGTTTAATCTTATTGCAAGTTTTCTTCCCGAAGTGGAGTACATATGCCGGAACATTTAATTATTTTTGATACGACCTTGCGCGATGGCGAGCAGAGTCCTGGGGCCTCAATGACAAAAGAGGAAAAAATCCGTATCGCCTGGCAACTGGAACGTATGGGTGTAGATGTGATTGAAGCAGGTTTTCCAGCAGCTTCAAATGGAGATTTTGAAGCTGTTAAAGCGGTTGCTGATTTAGTCAAAGGAAGTGTGGTTTGCGGGTTGGCGAGAGCTATCGAAGCTGATATCAAACGTACTGGTGAAGCCTTAAGAGGTGCCCAATCAGCGCGTATTCATACTTTTATTGCGACATCTCCAATTCATATGAAAAATAAGCTGAGGATGGCGCCTGATCAAGTGATCGAGCAAGCTGTAAAAGCAGTGAAATGGGCACGTGACTATACCGATAATATTGAGTTTTCTCCAGAAGATGCAGGTCGTTCTGAAATTGATTTTTTATGCCAAGTACTGGAAGCTGTTATTAAAGCGGGTGCGACCACATTGAATATTCCTGATACTGTAGGCTATACCATGCCAGAGCAGTTCGGCAAATTAATTCATGATTTGCGTGAACGAATTCCAAATTCTGACAAAGCAGTTTTCTCGGTTCATTGCCATAATGATTTAGGTTTGGCTGTAGCCAATTCATTGGCGGCTGTGATGAGTGGTGCTCGGCAGGTAGAATGTACTATTAATGGACTGGGAGAGAGAGCTGGCAATGCATCGCTTGAAGAGATCGTAATGGCTGTACGGACACGTCAAGATTATTTTCCTTGTGATACAAGAATTGATACTACGCATATTGTATCAGCGAGTAAGTTGGTTTCTGGTATCACAGGTTTTCCAGTTCAGCCTAATAAAGCGATTGTTGGAGCTAATGCTTTTGCTCATGAATCAGGCATTCACCAAGACGGCGTACTGAAACATCGTGAGACGTATGAGATTATGCGTGCAGAAGATGTAGGTTGGGGTGCAAACAAATTATTGTTAGGAAAACATTCGGGTCGTAATGCATTTCGTAATCGTCTGATGGAATTAGGTATTGAATTGGAATCGGAAGAGATGCTCAATAATACTTTTATGCGCTTCAAGGAGTTGGCGGATAAAAAGCATGAAATATTTGATGAGGATCTGCATGCATTGGTTTCGGATGAGGTAGTGGTATTGCATGAATGTTTCCGGTTAATTTCATTGACTGTACATAGTGAAACGGGTGAAGTTCCTTATGCACGCGTAGTGATTTCCGAAAATGGCAATGAAATGTGCGCTGAATCTCAAGGAAGTGGGCCTGTTGATGCAACTTTCCGTGGAATCGAGACGTTGCTAAAAAGCGGTGCTCAATTACAATTATTCTCGGTCAATAATATTACGAGCGGCACTGATGCACAGGGAGAAGTGACTGTCCGATTACGCAAATCTGATCGTATTGTCAACGGACACGGCGCAGATACTGATATCGTTGTGGCTTCCGCAAAAGCATATTTAAGTGCATTAAATAAACTTTGCAGCAAGTTAGAACGAGCTCATCCTCAAGTGTAGTGCGATTCCGAATTTATAAAGCGTGATGAATAAACATACACTGATACTGATATTTTGCTGGGGAACACTGCTACTGAGTCCGTGGGCAGAGGCTTTTCAATTTCAGGATACCACTGGAAAAATTCATAAACTGGAAGATTATAAAGGGCGATGGGTATTAATTAATTTCTGGGCAACCTGGTGTCCCCCTTGTTTAAAAGAAATTCCTGACTTGATTTCACTTTATGAAAGTCATAAAGATAAAATTATGGTGATCGGTGTGGCAATGGATTCTGATGATCAGCAGATAGTGATGGATTTTGTCCGGCGAATGTCAATTACCTATCCGACTGTTCTGGGTAACCGCGAGATTGCTTCTCAGGTGGACGATATTTCTTTATTACCCAGCACTTATTTCTACGACCCTGATGGAAAACCGGCGGCACGTCAACAAGGTATTATTTCTCGTGAAAATATAGAAAAATTTATTGAGTTAAAATCAGCTAACAAAAAATCTACCAATCTTCAGTAATAAGATACGGATGTGTAAACACCTACTAGCTATTAGGTGTTAGTGTATTAGCATCATACCGCCATGTTGTAAGCCATTTGTCAAATACAAGTTGTGGGTAAGTGGAGCTACCTAAACTGCCATTATATCTGCCAAGAGCACGAAAATAATCTCCTTTTTCGATATCAAGGTAATGGCGGAGAATTGCACATCCATATCGTAAATTTATACGTAAATGAAAAAGATTGTGATCTTGCCGGCCAATGACATCAACCCAAAATGGCATGATTTGCATATAACCACGTGCGCCTGCATGAGAAATAGCATATTTCTTAAAACCACTTTCAATTTGGATAATACTCAGCACAAGTTGTGGATCTAGTCCTGCGCGTGTGGATTCATAGTAAACTGTTCTTAAAAATTCTTCACGTTCAATGCGGTCAGGAATAAATTTTTCCAATCGATGGCTCATAATAATGAGCCACGTAATGTTGTCGGTCATGGCAGCATATTCTGCATATGAAACTGCTTGATCACTAGTTTCATGAAATGCAATTGTTTGAGCGCTGGCAGCAAGCTGCTCGTAATTCTGGCTATTGGCCTGCACGAGGCTGGAGAAAAACAATGACAGTGCTAGTATGATTATCTTTTTCATAACTTATTCATGATAAATGAGAAAATTTCATTGATAGGTATTGTTTGTGAAATCTGATCTTTCCGTTGTTGATATTCAACAATGGATTGCTTGAGTCCTCGTTCACCAACAACAATGCGATGTGGGATACCAATTAATTCCATATCTGCAAACATTACACCAGGGCGTTCATCTCGGTCATCTAGCAAAACTTCGATTTGTGCATCAAGAAATTGTTGATAAAGTTTATTGGCCATATCTTTTACCTGACTGTTTTTTTGTAAACCAATGGGTACGATTGCAAGTTGAAAGGGAGCTATGGCTGCCGGAAAAATAATCCCATGTTGGTCGTGATTTTGTTCAATTGCGGCAGCAACAATACGTGAAATACCAATACCATAACATCCCATTTCCATATATTGCAGATGACCTGATTCGTCAAGATAGCCTGCTTTCATAATTTCAGAGTATTTTTTTCGCAGTTGAAAAATATGACCAACTTCAATACCCCGACAAATTTCAAGTTTCCCTTTTCCATCAGGTGAATCATCACCTGCAACAACATTTCTGATATCAAAAACATGCTCAGGTATTTTAAGATCACGATCAAAATTTACATGTGTTAGATGGTATCCTTCCTCATTTGCACCACAAACAAAATTGCCCATATTGATTACAGCATGATCAGCAATAACACAGGTATCTAGATCAACGGGGCCAATATAGCCTGGTACTGTTCCCGTTTCTTGTAGAATATCTGCTTCGCTTGCCATTTGAAATTCGGATAAAAAGGGTATTTTTCTGACTTTCAATTCGTTAAGCTGATGGTCACCGCGCAGTAATAATAAATATAGTGTGTCGTTAGCTTTTACTGCTAGTGTTTTTATGGTTTTTTGCAGCGGAATGCCCAGAAAATTTGCCACTTCCATGCAAGTTTTTTTATTAGGTGTAGCCATTTTACGCATAACATCAAGTGGTTCATCGCGCTGTTGTTCTTGGAGCAACGATTTAGCCAATTCAATGTTGGCGGCATATTCTGATTCGGGACAAAATGCGATAGCATCCTCTCCAGATTCGGCTAAAACATGGAATTCATGCGAACCACTGCCGCCTATGGCACCCGTATCGGCTGCTACGGCACGAAATTTCAGGCCCAAGCGGGTAAAGATACGGCTATAGGTTTCATACATATGCTGATAAGTTTGCATCAAGCTATTTTCATCTGTATGGAATGAATACGCGTCTTTCATTATAAATTCTCGAGCACGCATTACACCAAAACGAGGACGAATTTCATCACGGAATTTGGTTTGTATTTGATAGAAATTAAGAGGTAGCTGGCGATAGCTTTTGATTTCTCTGCGCGCGATGTCGGTGATAATTTCTTCATGCGTAGGGCCAAAACAAAAATCATGCTCATGACGATCTTTAATTTTCAGCATTTGTGGCCCAAATATATCCCACCTTCCTGTTTCTTGCCATAACTCCGCTGGTTGTATGGCTGGCATTAATACTTCTATAGCACCGCTTTTATTCATTTCTTCACGTACAACATTTTCTATTTTCCGCAGTATTCGCAAACCTAGCGGCATCCAGCTATATAACCCACTTCCTAGGCGTTTGATTAAACCAGCACGTAGCATCAATTTGTGGCTAATAAGTTCAGCTTCTGTGGGTGCTTCTTTGAGAGTTGAAATAAAAAATTGCGAGACGCGCATAAGCTGTTCCATTATGATTACAATACTCAATGATTCTACCTTGAAATAATGGTGAGTTACTTAGGAATTTATCAAAATTTGATAAAAGGAATATTAGTCGAAACAGGCTCTGATTGAGAGTTTTAATTTTAAAAAGTATTTTCGTTTCATGAGTACTTTTAATCTGTAGTAAAGTATGAAAAAATCCACAATATTTAATGGGTCAAATGGGAAATTTTCATGATTGACCGTAATGGAT
>WBZQ01002633.1_pt1 | contig 11439 bp, 7 predicted proteins | sample 5204251 | NCBI WGS metagenome assembly WBZQ01 (sample SAMN12412402, study PRJNA552823) | activated sludge metagenome | isolation source: activated sludge from nitrification reactor of wastewater treatment plant... | place: USA: Virginia | collected 2017-09 | reverse complement strand
GGGATCCGGAGATGCATCAGACGAAGAAGGGGAGTCAATGGTACTTCGGCATGAAGGCCCATATTGGCGTGGATAGCCGGACCAAGCTGATTCATTCGGTGGCGGCCACGGCGGCGCATGTGCATGACAGCCAGGTGTTGCCGGAGTTGTTGCATGGCCAGGAGACGCGGGTGTGGGGCGATGCCGCGTACAGCGGGCAACAGGACGTGCTCCACCAACACGCCCCTGGCGCCACGAGCTTCATCCACGCGAAAGCTGTCAAGGCCGAGGATGATTGTCCACAAATCCCCGATGTGAGATGTCCCCGTTCCACCGCTGACGATGTCTGGTCGATCGCCCACGAGTTAGGCATCGGTCGTCGCCTCCTCTGGCTCTGGGGTCGGCCGACGGCCGAAGAGCCCCACCCTCTTCTTCTCGCGGAGGCGATAGCTCTCGCCTTTGATATTCAAGGTGGTCGCGTGATGCAGCAGGCGGTCGAGGATCGCGGTGGCGAGCACGTGATCCTTGAAGCCCTCGCCCCAATCCGCAAAGCGCTTGTTGCTGGTCACAATGAGGCTGCCCCGCTCGTACCGGCGAACTAGGAGGCGGAAGAAGAGACTGGCTTCTTCCCGCGTGAGCGGCAGATAGCCCAGCTCATCCAGGATCAGCAGCCACGGGTAGGCCAACTGGTGCAGCGTCCGGTCGAGTCGGTTCTCATGGCGGGCGCGCACCAAGCGGCCCATGAGACTCTCCAAGGCTAAGAAGAACACCGAGCAGCCCGCTTCGACCGCCTTGATGCCCAGCGCGATGGCGAGATGGGTGTTGCCCACCCCGGGGGGCCCCCACAGGACCACATTCTCTGTGCGCTCAATGCAGCGCACCCCCGCCAACCCCCGCACCACCTTGCGGTCCAGCGAGGGCTGACACTCAAAGTCGAACTGGTCCAGAGTGTTGATCCACGGGAACCGGGCAAGCCGCAGGCGACTTTCGATGCCGCGCTGGTGCCGCCCGCGCCATTCCGCTTCCAGGGCCTGGGCTAGGAAGCCTTGATAGTCGAGGTCGCCCTGGGCAGCCTGCTCACAGACGCCGTCGAGCTGCGTGAGCACATGCTCCATCTTCAGCCGTTCGAGGAGGACGCTCAGCTCCATCATGGCGCCACCTCCTCGTAGACGGCCAGAGGCCGCCGTTCGACCTCCAGGGGCTGCGCCCACAGGGCCTCATGATGCGCCGGGACCGTGACCCAGCCCCGCTCCCCGGGAACCACCCGATGACTCGCCACGAGGTGTTCACCCTCGTAGACCGTCAGCTCGCCGTCGAGCGTGAGCCGGATCTGGACCGGGCCGGCCGGCCACGTGGGCGGGCACGCTGTAGCGGCGGCCGCAGACGTCAATGTAGGCATCCCAGCTCGCCTGCCGGATCTCGCGGTAGGCGGTGTCATAGCGGTGAGCCGGCAGCGGGCGCAGCGTCGGCGCCTCGCGGGTGAAGCGCTCGGCGACGATCTCCTGGACCGTGCCGTGGCGCCGCTGATCCGCCTCTGCTCGCAGCCAGTGCTCGACGAGCTGATTGAGATGAGCCCAGCTCTCGAAGGCGCGATAGCGCACGAAGACGTGGTGCTGGACGTAGCCCACCATCCGCTCATCTTTGCCCTTGGTCTGCGCCCGGGCGGGTCGGCAGGCCCGCGGCACAAAGCCGTAGTGGCCCGCCAGATCCACAAACCGCGGATGGAACCGGACGGGCCCCTCTACGGGATGCTCCAGGACCGCCGCCTTCTGATTGTCCACGAGGACCTCGCCCGGCACACCGCCGAACCAGTCGAAGCTCCGGATCAGCCCGTCATCGGTATGCTCCGCATCCGCGCAGGCCGTACACCAGAAATGGAACCGCCGTGAGAACCCTAGCGTGGTGACGATGAAGTGGACGGTGGTGTCCTCTCCGGCAATCCGCGTCCGGTGCTCGGCCCAATCGCTCTGCAGTTGCCGCCCCGGAGCCGTCTCAAACCGCACGGTCGCCCGGCGGACGCGCAGCGCTCGCTTCGGGCGAATGTCGTCCCGCAGGATCGAGAGTCGGCCCCTCTACCCTTTGGCCTGTAGTTCCCGAACGATCACCACCGCGTTCCAGACGCCCTCAGCCAGCAGCTGGTCGATGTCGGCCCGATAGGGATCCAGCCGACTGCCCCGTCGGCTGGGCCGCGGGGCTGGCGCCCCACCACGAGCGAGCGCCCGGCGGACTGTCCGGGGATGAACCCCCACCTCTTTGGCGATGTCGCAGCAATAGAGCCCCCGTTGTGCCAAGGCGTGAATCACCCTGTAGTCCTCCCTTCGCAGCATCCGTCCCTCCTCCGGTTGGATAATCGGTGAAGGGACATTCTGGTCGTTGTTGAGGGGACGTTCGAATTCGGTGATGTGAGGATGTATATCATCGGTGCTGACAACAGGACGTGCTCCACCAACACGCCCCTGGCGCCACGAGCTTCATCCACGCGAAAGCACACCGCCATCAGCCCCTCAGCGAAGACGAGCGCGCCCGGAACCGGACCAAGTCGAAAGTCCGTGCGAAAGTCGAGCATGTGTTCTTGGTGATCAAGCGGCTCTTTGGGTGGTCCAAGGTGCGGTACCGCGGGCTCGCGAAGAACACCCATTGGCTCTTCGTCACCTGCGGCTTGACGAATCTGTATCTGGCGCGACGGCGCCTCGTGGCAGGGACGTAGGGAAGCCGGGTGACAGTGGTCTATCAGACGTCGGGTGTCTCCACAAAGAGGCTGCCGGACGAGCGGAGGTCCACCAAATTCCCCTGGCGACCAGCTAAGAAACAGATTGCTCAGCGCAAATGCGAATTAATCAGACCTTCCTTAAGTTTGATTAGCAGGAGCTCCACAGCTTCTCCCTACAATCCTCCTTCCCATTCGCATCTATTTCATTGTCAAGTCGGTTGAGCCGGCCATCTGCAGGGAGTTGCAATTTCTTTCTACGTCATGGCGTAATTTGACGCTGTTGCATCATCACCTCTTTGCACGGGAACCAGTCCATGCCTGAATTGCCGGAAGCAGAAGTGGCTGCGCGTCAGCTGCGCGAGCGAGTTGTTGGAGCCATTGTGAGGGATTGTTGGGTAGGGCGAGAAGACATTGTGCGGGAAGGCTTGTCCGCGTTGCAGTGGTTCCGCGGGGCTGCAATTACAGGAGTCGAGCGAAGAGGCAAGAGTGTAATCATCGCTTTTCTCCGCGCAGAACAAACAAAATTTCTTGCGGCCGAATTGGGCATGACGGGATTGCTGTTGTTTCGAAAGGCACCGACTAAATACCCGCAACATACGCACTTTATCCTTCATCTCGAAGGAAGGAGTGAGTCTGAAATTCGGTATTGGAACCCGCGTCGGTTTGGACGGCTTTCGTTGTTAGATCAGCCTGGATTGGATCGATATACCTCTCGTCGATTTGGTCCCGATCCTCTAGTGCTGAATCCAGAAAAGTTTGTACAGTTGCTTTCATCCACGCGGAGGAGGCTGAAGCCTCTTTTGATGCAGCAACAGGCTATTGCAGGGATTGGGAATATTTACGCCAATGAAATACTATTTCGTGCCCGACTTCATCCTGACCAGGTAGCCAATCAGGTGACGGAAAAGGCGGCGATGCGTCTGCATGAAATAATGGTAGGCGTCTTAAGAGAGGCAATAAATCTGGGTGGTTCCAGCGTGCGGGATTATTTTGCCCCCGATGGGACGGAGGGCCAGTATAAACGCCGGCATTTAGTCTATGCCAAGTCCGGCGAGCCCTGTCCGAACCTTTGTGGGGCCGCGATCGAGCGATCCGTGGGCGAGCGGAGCTCATTTTACTGTCCTCGATGCCAACGGATTCATCGACTTCGGATCAGGTAGCAGCTGAAAGGCAGCGACCGTTCCCCACAATATTTGTCGCGACAAGATAGACTTATCAATAATTTATGGTGATGAATCTTCAGTGCCCATTATAGTAGGACTTCTGAGCTCATAGCGTAGGCCCTTTGGAGGATTGAGCTAATCGGAGGAATTCGGTACTCTGTCGCTCCGTTTCTCTGCCCTATCACACACCAAGGAGTCGTCAATCATGGCGAAAGTGCTGGAAGGTCCCGGGATGGGGCTGATGAAGAAGTGGGGAATCAATGTTCCCAATTACGTGGTCGTGACTTCAGTTGATGAGCTCACCAAGCTCGGACAAGCCAACGAGTGGCTGAAGAAGTCGAAGCTGGTTGCCAAAGCGCATGAGGCACTCGGCTCGCGTTTTAAGCTGGGGCTTGTCAAGGTTGATTTGGATTTCAAGGCTGCGGAAGCCGCTACGAAGGAAATGATCGGCCGGCAAGTCGGTAGCATCACGGTGACACAGGTCATCGTCTCGGAAATGATCCCGCACAAGGAAGAATATTATTGTGCTGTGAAATCCACGCGCGAAGGTAGCGAAATCCTGGTTGCCAATTGTGGCGGCATTGAAGTTGAGTCAAATTGGGAACGTGTCAAGCGCTTATGCCTCGAGATTGGGCAATCTCCCTCCCCCGAATCCCTTGAAAAATTGAGCAAGGAAGCAGGCTTCTCGGGCGCGCTTGCTAAAAAAATGGCGGATTTCGCGGGGAAAATGTTTGCCTGCTTCGATAGCGAAGATGCGCAATACCTTGAAGTGAATCCGGTGGTTTTGCGAGCCGGGGATGATGAGCTGGTGGCCCTTGATGCGGTCACGCTTCTCGATGGTGACGCCAAGTTCAGGCATCCGGATTGGAACTTTGCTTTCGCCGCAGAATTCGGCCGGGCCTATTCCAAGCAAGAGCTTGAGGTCATGGCAGTCGATAGCAAGATCAAAGGTTCAGTTAAGTTCATCGAAATCCCCGGTGGCGATACAGCCATGTTGCCTGCCGGCGGGGGCGCCAGTGTGTATTACTCGGATGCTGTCGTCGCTCGTGGGGGAAAATTGGCGAATTATGCCGAGTATTCCGGTGATCCACCCGATTGGGCGGTCGAAGTTCTCACCGAAAAAGTCTGCTCCCTTCCTGGTATCAGAAACATCATCGTCGGTGGTGCCATCGCCAACTTTACCGATGTGAAAAAGACATTCGGCGGCATCATTAACGGTTTCCGGAAAGCAAAATCAGAAGGCAAGCTGAAGAATGTGAAGATTTGGGTGCGTCGTGGTGGTCCCCGTGAAAAAGAGGGTCTTGATGCCATGCGCGCGCTGAAAGACGAGGGCTTTGATATCAACGTCTTCGACCGCAATACACCGCTTACCGACATTGTCGACAAGGCACTTCAGGCAAAGTAGCCTGCCGCCTATGACCAACTGAATATAAGGGGAGATCCCGAGATGAGTATTCTGGCAAACAAAGACACCCGTGTGGTAATCCAGGGTGGTCAAGCCGGTGTCAACGCGGCCCGCCGCATGGCCGAGTTCTGTTATCTCATCAAGCGTCCGCTGAACGTCGAGGCATTTGTCTATCCACCCGACGCCGGTAAGACGAATGAGATCCCTTACGGCAGCGGCCTCATCGCTATTCCTGTGTACAAGTCTATTGCTGAAGCGACGAAGAATCACCCCACGCTTAATACCAGTCTTGTCTATATTGGCGCTGATCGTGCCATGAAGGGCGGAATGGAAGCGCTCGATGATTCGCATATCAAGGTGGTCTCGATGATCACCGAAGGTGTGCCGGAGAAGGATGCGAAGATTCTGGGCGCCCATGCCCGCAAGCTGGGTAAGGTTTTTAACGGCCCCTCCTCCATCGGTATCATTTCAGCAGGCGCCTGCCGTCTTGGCGTGATCGGCGGCGCATTCGACAATCTCGTCCTTTCGAAGCTGTATCGAGAAGGGTCGTTCGGCGTTATTACGAAGTCTGGTGGGCTTTCCAACGAGATTATTTGGATCTGCTCCCAATTTGCCGACGGCATTACGACGGCCATCGGCATTGGTGGCGATGCCTACCCTGGCACGGATTACGTCAGCTATCTTGAGATGTTCGAAAATGATCCGCAGACCAAAGCTGTTGTGATCGTGGGCGAAATGGGCGGCGACTTGGAAGAACGGGCGGCTGAATGGTATGGGGCGAAGAAGCGGCGAGTGAAATTGATCGCCGTGGTGTCCGGTTTCTGCCAGGAGAGTTTGCCTAAAGGAATGAAGTTCGGTCATGCCGGTGCGAAGGAAGGCATGAAAGGCGAAGGATCCGCTCGGTCGAAGTCCGATGCCCTCAAAAAATCCGGCGCACTGGTCCCTCCAACCTTCGGCGCGCTCGGTCCGGCTATCAAGGAAACATATGAGGACTTGCTGAAGTCTGGGCAGGTCAAGGCTCCTGTTGAACCCGCGGTTTTGCCTCGCTTGCCGAAGACGGTTGAAGAGGCGATGAAGGCTGATGAAGTCATGGTCGCACCGCTCATTCGCACGACAATCAGCGACGACCGTGGTGATGAACCATGCTACGACGGATATCCTGCCTCTGAACTTATCAATAAGGGCTACGAGATTCCTCACGTCATCGGGCTTCTGTGGGACAAACGATTGATCTCAAAGCAGGAAGCCGAAATCATTAAGCGCATCATGATGCTTTCCGCGGATCATGGCCCCTGTGTGAGCGGTGCGTATGCAACAATCTTGGCGGCCTGTGCAGGCATTGGGTTGTCGCAATCTGTTGCGGCGGGCATGATCATGATCGGGCCGCGTTTTGGCGGAGCGGTGACTGATGCCGGACGGTTCTTCAAGTATGCCGTCGACAATAAGATGTCGGTCGACGAATTCCTGGCGTACATGAAGAAAAATCATGGGCCGGTGCCGGGTATCGGTCACCGTGTGAAGAGCTTGCGTAATCCGGATAAGCGGGTCAAGGAGTTGGTCGGCTACGTCAAGAGCCTCAAGATTAAGACGCCTTGCTTGGATTTTGCGTTGGAAGTGGAGAAGGTCACATCCGTCAAAAAGGACAACCTGATTTTGAACGTCGATGGAACTATGGCCGCCGTTTTGGTTGACATCGGCTTTCCAGTCGATAGCTTGAACGGATTCTTTATCCTTTCGCGCACAATCGGGTTGATTGGTCACTGGGTTGATCAGAAGCGTCAAGATAGTCGATTGATTCGGTTGTTCGATTATCTGGTGAATTATGCGGCCCCTAAGCGTCGGGAAGTGCCGCCGCTGAAGTAGCATAAAATGTGACCTGTTTTTGTGAGAAGCTCGGCTGGAGCCGACGTCCTCATGAACGCTGGGCGCGCAACCTATAGATCGTACTAACAGACGGAGAATTCACTATGTCCATGGATCTAGCCAGAGCACTCTATGCCAAGATGCCGGATGTCTTTGCCAAGGCCAGGAAGAAGTTCGGTCGGGGCTTGACGCTTGCCGAAAAAATACTTATTTCGCACGCCGACAACTTTGATAGCCAGAACTGGGAACGGGGCAAGGCCATGTTGGCGCTTCGGCCCGATCGTGTGGCGATGCAGGATGCCACAGCTCAGATGGCCGTGCTGCAATTCATGCAAGCCAACAAGAAAAAGGCGGCGGTGCCGAGTACGATCCACTGTGACCATTTGATCCGTGCTGAAATGGGATCAGAAAAGGATCTCCTGCGCGCGCTCGACGAGAACAAAGAAGTCTATAATTTCCTCGCCTCTGCGGCGAAAAAGTATGGCATTGGGTTTTGGAAACCAGGTGCCGGAATCATCCACCAGGTCGTATTGGAGAACTACGCATTTCCCGGGTGCTTGATCATCGGAACCGACTCACACACTCCCAATGGGGGTGGCTTGGGTGGGCTGGCGATTGGTGTTGGCGGAGCGGATGCCGGCGAAGTCATGGCTGGCCTTCCCTGGGAAGTGCTGCATCCCAAGCTGATCGGCGTGCGACTGACCGGAAAACTCAATGGCTGGGCTTCTCCAAAAGACGTGATTCTCTATCTCTGTGGGCTGCTTACTGTGAAAGGCGGCACCAACAAGATTGTGGAGTACTTCGGGCCGGGTGCTGAAACCATCAGCGCCACCGGTAAGGGCACTATCTGCAACATGGGCGCAGAATTAGGCGCTACGACCTCCGTCTTCCCGTTCGATGAGAAGATGGTGGCCTACATGAAAATTACCGACCGCGCCGATCTGGCCAGCTTCACTCAGTCACACAAAGATCTGCTGGTGGCGGATCCTGAGGTCGCCCAGTCACCTGAAAAATACTACGATCAAATCGTCGAGATCGACCTGTCGAAGCTGGAGCCGCACGTCGTCGGCCCCCACACGCCGGATCTGGCGCGGCCTATTTCAAAGTTAAAAGCTGAGGCCCAGGAAAAAGGGTATCCGGTTGAACTGAAGGCGGCGTTGATCGGCAGTTGTACGAATTCCTCGTATGAGGACATCAGTCGTTCTGCGCACGTGGCTCAACAGGCATTGAAGGCAGGCTTGAAGGCGAAGGCTTCATTTCTGATCTCTCCGGGCTCTGAACGCATTTATCACACGATGAAGCGGGATGGCTTCATGGAGACGTTTGAGAAGCTCGGTGGGACTGTGTTGTCTAATTCCTGCGGCCCCTGCATTGGACAGTGGAAGCGGGCGGATGGGGTCAAGGGGCGTGCGGATTCGATTGTCAGCTCCTTCAATCGTAACTTCCCTGGACGCAATGACGGTATCAGTGAAACGTTGTCCTTCCTCGCCAGCCCCGAAGTCGTGACCGCCTATGCCATCACGGGTGATTTGGGTTTTGACCCCGTGAATCAATCGGTGAAGGGGGCAGACGGGAAGGAGTTTAAGCTTCAGCCGCCGGTGGGTGAGGAATTACCGGCCAAGGGCTTTGCTAAGGGGGAAGAAGGGTTCGTGGCGCCAGCAGAGGACGGCTCGAACTTGACCGTGGACATCCCGCCGACTAGCGAGCGCTTGCAATTGTTGCAGCCTTTCCCGAAATGGGATGGTAAAGATTTCGAGAAGTTGCCGCTCCTGATCAAAACCAAAGGTAAGACTACGACGGACCATATTTCGCCGGCAGGGCCATGGCTCAAGTTCCGCGGTCACTTGGACAAGATTAGCGACAATATGTTCCTGGGAGCCAACAATAGCTTTTCGTCGGAGCCTGGTAAGGGGACCAATGTGCTGACCGGGGCCTCCAGTCTCACGATGGCTCAGATTGCGCGGGACTATAAAGCTAAGGGCATCGGGTCCATTGTTGTGGGAGATGAGAACTATGGCGAAGGTAGCAGTCGAGAACACGCTGCAATGTCTCCTCGCTTCTTGAACGTGCGGGCAGTAATCACCAAGAGCTTCGCCCGCATCCATGAGACGAATCTCAAGAAGCAGGGGATTCTCCCGCTCACGTTCGCTGATCCCAAGGACTATGAAAAAATCGAGCAGAACGATCGCATCAGCGTCGTGGACTTAGCCCACTTGGCGCCAGGAAAACCCGTGATCGTCGTTATTCATAAGACTGGCGGTGACGTGAAGATTCAGACGAATCACAGCATGACCGCTCAGCAAATCACCTGGTTCAAGGCCGGATCAGCGTTGAATGCTTTGAACTAAACCAATACAGCAAAGGGAGACGCGCCATGGCAAAAGCAGATAAAATTATCTATACAAAGACCGACGAAGCGCCAATGCTGGCGACTTATTCGTTCTTGCCGATTATCAATGCCTTCACGAAAGCGGCGGGTGTGACGGTCGAGCTACGCGATATTTCGCTCGCCGGCCGTGTCATCGCGGTCTTCCCGGAATACCTGACAGCTGAACAGAAGCAGCACGACGCCCTCGCCGAATTAGGCGAGATGGCGAAAACGCCTGAAGCTAACATTATCAAGCTGCCGAACATCAGCGCTTCTATTCCGCAGCTCGTGGCCACTATCAAGGAACTGCAGAGCCAGGGCTATAAGCTTCCAGATTATCCAGAGAATCCCAAGGACGATAGAGAGAAAGAGATCAAGTCTCGCTACGACAAAGTTAAAGGTAGCGCGGTCAATCCGGTTCTGCGCGAAGGTAACTCCGATCGCCGCGCTCCGTTGTCTGTCAAAGCCTATGCCCGGAAGCACCCACACAAGATGTCGCCCTGGAGCACCGATTCCAAGACTCATGTCTCTCACATGAAAAGCGGCGACTTCCGTTCGAACGAAAAATCGGTGACGATTCCCGCCGCGACGACGGCGAAAATCGAGTTCGTCGGTGCGGACGGCAAGACCACCGTTTTGAAGGAAAAGGTCGCCCTTCAGGCGGGCGAAGTGCTCGACGCCACGTTCATGAGCGTCAAGGCGCTGCGCACGTTTCTGGAGCAACAAATCGAGGAAGCCAAGAAGCAGGGTGTCCTTTGGTCGCTCCACATGAAGGCGACTATGATGAAGGTCTCCGACCCGAAAATCTTCGGGCACGGCGTCACCGTTTATTACAAGGATGTCTTCGAGAAACACGCCGAGACGTTCAAAAAGCTGGGCGTCGACCCCGACAACGGTCTTGGCGACGTCTATGCCAAGATCAAGACACTCCCGGATGATCAGCGCAAGGCCATCGAAGCCGACGTCCAGGCCGTCTATCAAAAGCGTCCGCCGATGGCGATGGTCAATAGCGACAAGGGCATCACCAATCTTCACGTGCCCAGCGACATCATCATCGATGCGTCCATGCCGCCTGTCATTCGCGATGGTGGGAAGATGTGGGGGCCGGATGGAAAAGCCGCGGACGTCAAGTGTGTGATTCCCGATGCCAGTTACGCGCCGGTCTACCACGAGGTCGTGGAGTTCTGTAAGCAAAAAGGCCAATTCGATCCCCGCACGATGGGCACGATCCCGAACGTCGGGTTGATGGCTCAGGCGGCGGAAGAGTACGGTTCCCACGACAAGACCTTCAAGGCGCCGGGCAACGGCACTATCCGCATCGTCGATGCGAACGGAACGGTCTTGCACCAGCATCAGGTGGAAGCCGGTGATATCTGGCGAGCCTGCCAGGTGAAAGATGCCCCGATTCAGGATTGGGTGAAGCTGGCCGTCTCGCGTGCCCGCGCCACCGGGGCTCCTGCCGTCTTCTGGTTGGACAAGACCCGCGCCCATGACGCCGAATTGATCAAGAAGGTGAATGCCTACCTTCCGAAGCATGATACGAATGGTCTGGAAATCAAGATCATGTCGCCGGCTGAGGCCTGCCGCTACTCAATCGAGCGAATGAAGGAAGGGAAGGACACGATTTCCGTCACCGGCAATGTGCTCCGCGATTACCTCACGGACCTGTTCCCGATCCTTGAAATCGGCACCAGCGCTAAGATGCTCTCGATCGTTCCGCTGCTCAACGGCGGAGGCTTGTTCGAAACCGGCGCGGGAGGATCGGCCCCGAAGCATGTGCAGCAGTTCCAGGAAGAAGGCTATCTGCGGTGGGATTCGCTCGGCGAATTCCTCGCGTTGGCCGCGTCGCTCGAACATCTTGCGAAGGTGGGAAACAATCCAGTGGCGAAGATTTTGGCGGATACGCTGGACCAAGCCAACGCGAAGTTCCTCGAGAGCAACAAGTCTCCCG
>WBZQ01002632.1_pt1 | contig 11441 bp, 13 predicted proteins | sample 5204251 | NCBI WGS metagenome assembly WBZQ01 (sample SAMN12412402, study PRJNA552823) | activated sludge metagenome | isolation source: activated sludge from nitrification reactor of wastewater treatment plant... | place: USA: Virginia | collected 2017-09 | reverse complement strand
CCCGGCGGAAAAAAAACTCTCGATCCGCTGCGGCAAATACGCCAAATGCCCCGGCCAACGCCCTTGCGCAAAACCCACATGACCCCCGCTGGCGGGTTGATCGAGCACCACATCGCGCGACACCTGAGCGTGCGTAGGCAGGCTGCTTGCAGGCACAAACGGATCATTGCGTGCATTCAGTAGCAAATACGGAATGCGGATGCCGCCGAGCACGGGTTTGGCGCTGGCGCGGGTCCAGTAGTCCAGCGCGCCCTCAAAGCCATGCACGGGTGCCGTAAATGCATCGTCAAAGTCAAAGAGATTGCGTGCGCGCTGCAAGCGCTCGGCCGAGGCCAGGTCGGGATAGCGGCGCAACGTGCCCATGGCCTTGGGTTTTAGCGTGGCCAGGAAGCGTTGGGTGTACACGCGATTGAGGCCACGACCGAGCGCGTGACCACTGGCCACCAGATCTAATGGCGAACCCACCGACACCGCGGCACGTACAAAGTTTGCCGATTCGCCGCGCTCGCCTGCCCCGCGCGCCAGCATGTTGCCGCCCAGTGACACGCCCACGACATACAACGGCGCACCAGGCCAACGCTGTGCAATGCGCCGCAAAATCCAATCTCCCTCATCGGCATCGCCCGAGTGGTAAGCGCGCGGTTTGAGGTTAGGTTCGCCCGAACAACCGCGAAAATGCACCACCAAAGCGCGCCAACCCAAGTCAGCAAAGTGGCGCATCAAACTCAGCGCGTAGTGCGAACGCGAGCTGCCTTCGAGTCCGTGAAATAAAACAAGCACAGGCGCCGCATCGCCCTGGGGCTGAGGCTGGGCAAAGTCCAGGTCGATGAAATCTTCATCGGGCGTGGCCCAACGCTCACGACGGTAGGTCACGGTGGGCCTGGGCACCCATAAGGCTGAACCGATGGTTTGCGCGTGGCCACCGGGCAGCCACAGCGGGGGGCGATAGCGCGGAGGGGTCACAAAGCAATGTCCGCATCCTCGCCCTGACCCCCGACGCGACCATCTTTACCGAGCGACATCAGATCAAAATCGCGCCCATTGCCACCTGGCGCGCGATATTGGTAAGGGCGGCCCCAGGGGTCTGCGGGTGCGGCCTTCTTTAAGTACGGCCCATTCCACTTGGCCTCCGCAGCAGGGCGCTCGACCAACGCGCGCAAGCCTTGTTCGGTGCTGGGGTAGCGGCCTACATCAAGTCGGTATTGGTCAAGTGCCTTTTCAAAGGCATCAATTTGTGCACGTGCAACTTGCACCTCGGACTTGCCTATTTGAGAGAAATAACGTGGCGCAACGAAACTAGCCAACAACCCCAGGATGAGCACCACCACGAGCAATTCGAGCAAGGTGAATCCGGCCGTACGTGAGAACACAGGTGAGAACACAGGCGAGAAAACACGTGAAAAAAAATGTCTTGGGGTCATGGTTGACGCATCTCCACATAAACCAACGGGACGAAGCTTGGCGAGGACGGCATGGGGGACGGCATTGCGGACGTCGTTGCAAACATCGTTGAAATAGGCAGGCTCAATGTTCGCTGTTGAGCGTTCCACACCGGCGCGCTGCCATCAAAAGGATTGCGCAGTTCAGTGGGCGCCGTGGCGGCACAGGCGGCCGGATCTTTGGGCAATAGGCCCGCCGCCTTGCAGCTGAGCACCAGTAGGTACAGACGGCGTTGCGACTCTAAGGCACGCACTTCTATGAGATGCGGCACCAGTTCATCGCGGGGCACGAAATCAAGCAGCCATTGCCCAATGGGGTTACCCGTGCGCACCCGCGCCCACAGCACCCGCAACGCGGCAACCCCGGAAGCGTGTTGGGAAGTGGGCGCAAAGGCCCCTTGATATCGCGCCAGTTCGGCATATGGCGCGCGCTCTAGAGCGGTTTGCGCCATCACGTCCTCGTAATGACGATTCAGTGTGGCCCGCTGCAAAAAAAACGGCCGTAACAACGCCTTGACCCAAGGGTTGTCGGGACGCGCCAGTGCGCGGGCCTGCGGCAGCTCAAGCAATGTGGGCAAACGGGTGCGCAACTGGCTGTGCGCAATGGCCACAAACCCCACCTCATCGGGCAACAACAGGGGCGCCAGATGCCGAAAAGCGGCTGCATGCCGTTTGAGTACAGAACCCGAGGCATCAAGCACCAAAGCACTGGCCAACTGCCAACCGTGCGTCACGCAGCGGCGCGCGGTCAGTTTGGTGTGCAGCGTGACCGTGCCACTTAGGACCAACCGGCACAGACCGATGCTGTGATCCAGTATCTGCAGCGCCTCACCCGGTTGACGCCGTACCCAGCGCTCGACCGCAATAAAACGTGCCGCCTCGGACAGTTGCTCCAGCCGCTGCGCTAGCGCTTCGGTGCCTAGCGGCACATCGGCGTATCGCGGCAAACGTGTGGCATCTAGGTAACGCGACCACACTCCCTCATGCGCTTGCTCCCACGCACGCGCCAAGGCCACCCGTGCACGCATCTGCGGCAGACACACTGCCTGACCTGGCGCACACACCGAGGCAATGGGCGCAACCTGCAGCGTGTCACCGCCGGGCAATTCGGGTTTGAGTTCTTGCAACGCTTGACCGCGATCCAAGCGGTCAAAAGCCATCCACACAGCCAGACTGCCTGCGCGGTGTGCATCCGCTCCATCGGGCGCACCTAAACCGACGAGCGAGAAATACGCGTTGTCGGGGTCATCGACGGGCCGTTCGAGGGTGAGCAAGGCCTGAATTTGCGGGCGCAGTGGCTCATCTTTACTGAACACCGATGCCGATAACCAGACCAGCAGCGGCACCATCAGCAAGACACTGCCCCCGTTGACGGGCCAGCGCACCCAGGGGTTGGCCCAAAGCGCTTGCAGGCGCGTCCACATGACGATCATGTCTTGGGCAAGGTGACGCCCGTTTGTCCCTGGTACTTACCAGCCCTATCGCGGTAGCTGGTTTCGCAAACTTCATCACCCTCAAAGAACAACACCTGGGCACAACCTTCACCGGCGTAAACCTTGGCCGGCAGCGGCGTGGTGTTGGAGAACTCCAGCGTCACATGCCCTTCCCACTCGGGTTCCAACGGCGTGACATTGACGATGATGCCGCAGCGTGCGTAGGTACTTTTCCCCAAACAAATGGTGAGCACGCTGCGTGGAATACGGAAGTACTCGACCGTGCGGGCCAGTGCAAATGAATTGGGCGGAATGATGCACACGTCGCTGATGACATCGACGAAAGAGCTGGGATCAAACGCCTTGGGATCGACAATCGTGCTGTTGATATTGGTAAAGATTTTGAATTCACGTGCGCAGCGTATGTCGTAGCCATAACTTGACGTGCCGTAGCTCACGATGCGTTCACCCTGGTGGCTGCGCACCTGACCGGGCTCAAAGGGTTCGATCATTCCCTGTGCAGCCATGCGGCGGATCCATTTGTCGCTTTTGATACTCATGTTTTGGGACTCACGTTGAAATACGCGCGCGGCAGCGCCTGATGGGCGGGGTGCGCGGGGTGCGCATTTTACGGAGGCCCCAAATCACCCAAGCCACCCAAGCCACCCAAGGCACCCAAGCGCCGCACTCAGCGTCGCTTGAACAAACGTCGTAGACCCGACATCACCCGGGCTGACGTTCTAGGCAATCTGAGTCGGGTTTGCACCGATGCAGTGTCCATCCCCGCGAGCAGCGGCGGCGCACTGCATTCGAGGACATCGATGAGCCGTTGCACGATACCGGCCACCACGGTAGCCACCTGCGCTGCATCCACGCGCTGCAAGCGCCCGCCCAACTGCAGTTCAGCGGCATAAATCAGCCGTGTGTCCTGTGCAGAAGTGGCCTCGAGCGTGAGACGCGCCGTACCCCGTAGCGCACCGGCGGCACCGCCGTCACCGTCGAACACAAAAATTCCACCCTGCGGCGCGTTCACTTCAGTGGTCATCAAACGACCCCGAAATCGCGAATGCACCGAACCGCGCGCCAGACTGAGCGTGATCTCCCAAGCATTCGTACCGACGGCTGTCACGCGCTCACAGCTCGGGATACACGCCCTGAGCATCTGCGCATCGGTCAGTGCCGCCCAGACCAACTCACGATCTGCCGGCACGATGTATTCGCCTTCAAGTTCCATGGCGTTGCATTATGTGCGATGACTTTGAAGGTGCCGCGATGAACTGGGATGTGTTCTGCCACGTGATCGACAACTGGGGCGATGTAGGCGTGTGTTGGCGCCTGGCCGCAGACCTGGGCCGCCGCGGCCACACCGTGCGCCTGTGGATCGATGACACGCGAGCCCTGACCTGGATGGCACCACAAGGCGCGCACGGCGTTTCGGTGTTCGAGTGGAACGAAGCCACGGCATGGCCTGAACCTGCTGAGGTGGTGATTGAGGCCTTTGGTTGCGCACTGCCCGATTCTTACCTGCAGGCGATGCGCGCCCGCCACCATGCGGGGCGTGCACCGGTGTGGATCAACCTTGAGTACCTGAGCGCCGAGCCCTACGTGGCGCGCAGTCACGGTTTGCCCTCGCCGCAACAGGCCGGGCCCGCGGCTGGACTGCGCAAGTGGTTCTATTACCCCGGCTTTAGCGCAGCCACTGGCGGCCTGCTGCGTGAGCCCGACCTCATATCGAGGCAAGCCCACTTCAATGCCACGGCCTGGCTGCATGCGCAGGGCATTGCGTTGCGCGACAACGAGCGCTGCGTGAGCCTTTTTTGTTACGCCAATGCCCCCGTTTCCGCATTGATCGACGCGCTGGCCCAAGCGCCCACTGTGCTGCTGCTCACCCATGGTCTGGCCACGCAACGCGCCACGCAGGTGTTGGGGCCGCGCCTGCAGCGCGGCCCGTTGCGCGCAATCGCGCTGCCCGCACTGACGCAGCGGGACTTCGATCACCTGCTGTGGGCATGTGATCTAAACGTAGTGCGTGGTGAAGATTCTTTCGTGCGTGCTCAGTGGGCTGGACGCCCTTTTATCTGGAACATCTACCCCCAGATCGACGACGCTCACGCACGCAAGCTGCAGGCGTTTCTTGATTTATTTTTGCAAGCAGCGGCACCGCAATGGGCCCTACCGCAATGGGCCCTTTCAGTCAGCGCACTGACTTACCGCTTCAATGGCCTGACTTCAGGCGTGCCAACCTCTGACGCACTGACCTTGCCACCGCTCCACGCCTGGCGACAGCACATCCAGTTATGGCGCCAAAGCTTGCTGGCGCAGGACGATTTGGTCACACAATTAGAGCGGCAAGTGGCGCGTTGGAGCAAAGGCTAAAATCGCCCGCTTTTTTCGCGGCTCCTCTCTTTTGCGGCCCCTCTCTTCACCGCCGCCCTTCACCACTTTATTCACGGAAACACTTATGAAAATCGCCCAGGAAATTCGTGCCGGCAACGTCATCATGCATGGCAAAGACCCGATGATTGTGCTCAAGACCGAATACAGCCGTGGCGGACGCAACGCGGCCACCGTGCGCATGAAACTCAAGAGCCTGCTCTCTAACTTCGGCACCGAAGTCGTGTTCAAAGCCGACGACAAAATGGAGCAGATCATTCTGGAAAAGAAAGACGCCAACTACTCCTACTTTTCCGACCCCATGTACACCTTCATGGACGCCGACTACAACCAATTCGAGGTGGAAGCCGAGAACATGGGCGACGCCCTCAACTACCTTGAAGACAACATGCCCGTGTCGGTGGTGTTTTACGAAGGCCGCGCGATCTCGGTAGAAATTCCCAACAGCGTGGTGCGCGAAATCACCCACACGGAACCGGCCGTCAAAGGCGACACCTCGGGCAAGGTGCTGAAAAACGCCAAGATCGCCACCGGCTTTGAAATTCAAGTGCCGCTCTTTGTGCAAACCGGCGACAAAATCGAAATCGACACCCGCACCAACGAGTACCGCAAGCGGGTTTAAGTTCGAACTAAGCCTCACGCACATCACAACCTTGCAAATACTCCACCACGTGGAAGATTTGCAAGGTTGTTTTCTTTTGAGCAGTCGCCCTCATGGATCGCGCTGACATCCAAGTTTTGCAACAAGCGCAGCATTGGCTTGCTCAGGGGCAGCGTGTGGCGCTGGGCACCGTGGTGCGCACCTGGGGTTCGGCGCCCCGGCCCGTCGGCGCTTGGGTGGCCCTAAACGAGCGCGGCGAAGTGGTGGGTTCCGTCTCAGGCGGTTGCATTGAAGATGACCTCATCGAACACGCACGTACCCAAACCTTGTTTGCTCCCCAACCGCAGCGCCTGAGCTATGGCGTGGGCGCCGATGCGGCGCACCGCTTTGGGCTGCCCTGTGGCGGCACGTTGGAGCTGGTGGTTGAGACACTCGGGCCGCTCTCGCGCATCGAAGCACTGCTGGCCCAACTCGCAGCGGGCCAGACCACACGGCGTCATTTGGACTTGCATACCGGCTCGGTCACGCTCACACCCACCCGCGGCCCCGATGCGCTACACATCACCGACACGGCCCTCATCAGCGTGCATGGACCGCAACTGCGCCTGCTGCTCATTGGTGCCGGACAACTGTCGCACTACCTGGCGCACATGGCGTTGGCGTGCGACTACGCCGTGATCGTGTGCGACCCGCGCCAGGAATACCGCCACACCGGGCACGTGCCTGGCGCGCAGCTCGTGCACACCATGCCCGACGACACCGTGCTCGCGCTCAAACCCGATGCGCGCACCGCCGTGGTGGCGCTGACACATGACCCCAAGCTCGATGACCTGGCACTGATGGAAGCGCTCAAGTCCGAGGCGTTTTATGTGGGCGCCATCGGCTCACGCGCCAATCAGTCCAAGCGGCGTGAACGTTTGCTGGAGTTTGGTGTGACGCCCGAGCAGCTGAGTCGCTTGCACGGGCCGGTGGGTTTGCGCATTGGTGCCCGCACGCCACCCGAAATTGCCGTGGCCATCATGGCTGAACTCACCGCAGTGCGTTACGGCGCGGGGCTGTCAGCGCATGCGGCGATAGTGTCCCAAAGTCGTTAGCCACCTCAGCCCTGCGGGGCACTGCGCGCGGTCGGATACCCCTGCGCGCCGCACACCAAGCTCATGGGGATCCAACACTCAGCGTCACGGACTGCGCAAAAGCGCGAAAGTCATTCAATCGCGTGGACGCAATTGCAAACACAATGGCCAGATTCAGTTGCTCGTCATTGTGTGTCGCCAAATTACGAAAACCCACTGCAGCGCGTAGACGCGCGCTCAGCTCCGAGTCAATCACACCGAGCTTGCTCAGCTCTTCAAAGGCCTGGCCCATGGTCGGAGGCGTAGGCGCCCCCTTCTCAGCCAACCAATGCATGGCAATGTCCACACAAAGCTGAACTGCTCGTGACAAATTGAGCACGATCACGTCCTGCGCATCCAGATCTGCGACCAAGGCTTCAACCGTGGCAGGACAGCGCCGCTCAACCCGCTCAACGCAGCGGCGCAGTGCTTCCAACTTGTTGTCAATTACCGTCCGATCCATGCTCGCCTGCGCTCGGCCTGTAGCCGCTGAACATAAGGTAAAAAATCTGCCGCATCCAAGACACACCGCGTGGCCACTTCGGCATGCGTAGTGGCTTCACCCAACACGCGCACCCCGTCACGCATGATTTCCCCCATAAGGGGTTGCCCCGCGATGGCAAGGTCAACCAAATCGACCGGCCGCCCCGTGCGCAAGGCCAGCGCCTCAACCAACTGGATGTGCTCCTGCGGCGTCAAGCGACGCTGCGCCAACACCGCCACATCCACATCGCTTTGCGCACCCGCCTCGTGGCGCGCCACCGAACCAAACACCAAAGCCAGACGCAAAAACCCAAATGGCCGCAGCGCTTCGCGCACAGCATTGAGCTCATGCTCAGAGGGAAGTGGGGCTCGGAACGTCATGGGTGCGATTGTCCACCAAAGGCTCACCACACCATCGCCGCCGCGTTGAGCAGACCAATGGCCACCGCCACGGCGCCCAGCAACACGCCGCTGGCCACCTGGCCCTCGCGAATGTTTTTGGCCAGGGTGGGCACTAAAAGGCGTGTCAGGACGTAGGCCAGCAGTTGCACCCCCAGCGCCACGGCGGCCCACAGGAGCATGTCAAGCAACGACACGCTGTGCTCCACTGCGCTGGCCACCGGCAGCGCAAAGCCCAGGATGGCGCCGCCCAAACTGGCCGCTGCGGCGCTGTTGCCTGCCTTGATGAGGTCAATTTCACGGTACGGCGTAAACCGGATGTAAATCACCAGAAACACTGCCAGCAGCAGTAACGCCAACCCGAAGTAAGCCGCAAAAGCGGGCAGGCCCGACAAGTATTCAAAAGCACGATGACGCAGCATGAACGTCCTTTCCACTCAAACGTTGAAGTAATGCGGCACAAAGCGGCTGGTGTTGCAGGTGACAGGGGCCACGTCTTCGCGCAGGCCGATGCCAGCGGGTTCATCGCCCACCACCCAGGCACCCACCACCATGCTGTCCTCACCCACGCGCGCCACGGGGGCCAGGGCTTGATAGACAAAGGCCTCGGGCCCGCTGTGCGCATGCGCATAGGGCCCATCGGTTTCAAAGCGCACGGCGCCATCGACCATCAACACATTGGCGCCCTCACGCGCGAGCTTCGGTTTGCGCACGTAACGCGAGCCCACCGCGTGCTCATCAAAGTAGGCCGGCAATAAATTGGGGTGATCCGGATACAGCTCCCACAACACCACCAGCAAAGCCTTGTTCGAGAGCAGCATCTTCCAGGCCGGTTCGATCAATGAAATGCGGGCGTGGCGCAACGCCTCAGAAAATTCTTCGCGCACCAACCATTCCCACGGATACAACTTGAACAGCCGTTCAATCGGTGCGTTGTCTTCGTCCACAAACTGCGCGCCACGCAAACCGATGCGCTCCACCGCCAGGGGTACAGCGTCCCAGCCCGCCTGGATGGCGCAATCGCGCAGATAGTCCACATTGCCCCAGTCTTCGGCGCTGCTTTCGGCTGCGGCAAAGTGCAACCGCGCGCCTTCGGGCAATGCGCAGGCGGCCCGATAAACGCGCCAACGCTCCACCAGCTTTTCGTGAATGGCGTTGAACTGATCCACCGCGCCCATGTGATCACCAAGCTGCGGTCGCAGCGCTTCCAGCCAATGCCACTGGGCCACGCTGGCCTCCAGGCACGCGGTCGGCGTATCGGCGTTGTATTCGAGCAGCTTGGGCGGCTGGCGACCGTCGTAGGCCAGATCCATGCGTCCAAAAAGCGAGAAAGCGCTGGGCAATCCATCCAGATGCGCCTGCCAACTGTGTCGCACCACGTCGCACCACGCTGAAGGGATGCCGAACTCATGCAAGCGATCCGTAGCCACCACCTGTTGCGCGGCGTTCAGAGCCATCTGGTGCAGCTCGGCCGTTGCAGCCTCGAGCTGATCAATTTCTTCGCACTCAAACACGTAGCAGCGCGACTCATCCCAATAGGTGCCGTCAATCGAGTGGTAGTGAAACCCGATCTGCTCCATCTGCGCCGGCCAGTGCGGGCGCGGCGTTAATAAATCGCGCCGCATGACCTCAGCCACCCCAAGACCCCAACGACCGCCCTGACGAGCCAAAGCCCCGACGCGCGGTGCCGCTGGCATCCACCGGCGTGCCTCCCGGCCCCTGGCGCGCCACAGAACGGTCACTGGGCGAGGTATCGGCCATGTGCCCTTCGCTGCGGGCACGCTCGCGCTCGGCACGCTGCGCATCGTCGCGGTACGAGGTGGGATAAATCGGCCCGCGGTAGTGGTACCCCCCCGACCCCGCACTAGTGCCCGGAGCGGAATCGCACGATTCAGGTCGGCCCCAATCGGCCACGCAGTCTTCCTTTGAGGCATACAGATCACGCTGGTACGCCGGCATCGGATCGGGCCCACACGCCGCAAGCGACGCCGCCGAACCGATCAGCACCAAAGTGATTCTGCGTGAAGCACGCCGAACGACCACATCTATCTCCTCACGCCGCAAAGCGCGCATTGTGTTGAATCGACGCTGGGCAGGGCCTGGGGTGCGGGGGTGACGGCAGCTCAAAACTCAGGATGCTGGCTGGGCACGACACTCCACCGCTCCCTCTCACGTCACCCCTCTCACGGTCGCCCCTCTCACGTCGCCGACACCTTCACCACCGGCACCTTAAGCGACATGTCTTTGGCCCGACCTGCAATGTGGATGGCCACCTGGCGTGCAATGGCTTGGTAGCGCCGCGCCAAATCGCTTTCGGGCGCAGCCACGACGGTGGGGGTGCCTGCATCGGATTGTTCGCGGATACGTGCGTCCAGGGGCAATGAGCCCAGCACCTGCACACCGTACTTTTCGGCCATACGTTTGGCGCCGCCTTCGCCAAAGATGTGCTCGGCGTGGCCGCAGTGGGTGCATACGTGTACGGCCATGTTCTCCACAATGCCCAAGACGGGTACGCCCACTTTTTCAAACATCTTCAGACCCTTGATGGCATCGGACAGCGCCAGGTCTTGCGGCGTGGTCACCACCACGGCGCCGGTCACGGGTACTTGTTGCGCCAAGGTCAGTTGTATGTCGCCGGTACCGGGGGGCATGTCGATCACCAGGTAATCGAGGTCGTCCCAGGCGGTTTGGGTCAGCAGCTGCTGCAAGGCTTGCGTGACCATGGGGCCACGCCAGACGGCGGGCTGTTCCGGGTCGATGAGAAAGCCAATGCTGGCGGCTTGCAAGCCATGGTTGCGCAGGGGTGCAAGCAATTTGCCCTCGACCACTTCGGGTTTGCCTTGGATGCCGAGCAAGGTCGGCTGGCTCGGGCCATAGATGTCGGCATCGAGCACGCCCACGCGCGCACCTTCGGCCACTAAAGCGAGCGCCAGATTGGCCGCCACGGTGCTTTTGCCCACACCGCCTTTGCCCGAGGACACCGCAATGATGTTCTTGACGTTGGGCATGACTTTGAGACCGCGCTGCACGGTATGCGCCACGATTTTGCTGCGCACTTGCACTTGTGCTGAATGGAATCCGGCCTCAGCCAGGGCTTGCTCGATGGCGTGGGCCATCAACTCAAATTGACTGCGCGCCGGATACCCCAGTTCGACATCGACGCTGACCCGGCCCTCGTGCACCAGGACGTTTTTGACCGAGCGCGTAGCGAGTAGATCGAGCCCTGTGTTGGGGTCAATGATTGTTTTAAGAATTTCGTTAACGCGTTCAATCGACATGCGCAGACCTCTCGAAGGTGGGCCTGTGAGTCTATCGAGCGCAGGACGCTCTCAAGTGCTCGCCAATGCCAAGGGGCATTGGACTGCGCCGCTCTCCCCTGCATCCGCGCAACGCCGGCGTCCCTGATGAAATATCTGGGTTAACCCGGATATTTCATCAGGTCGCCCCCGTTGATGAGTCTTTTCCCTCTCAGAACTCGCAGCTTCATGGCGCGAGTCGCAAAGCCAATTTGGATCGTCGGGGCTACGCGGGCTTGCGCGGCGCAGGGGCGGCTGGCTTGCGCTCAAGTGCTCGCCAATGT
>WBZQ01002631.1_pt1 | contig 11445 bp, 6 predicted proteins | sample 5204251 | NCBI WGS metagenome assembly WBZQ01 (sample SAMN12412402, study PRJNA552823) | activated sludge metagenome | isolation source: activated sludge from nitrification reactor of wastewater treatment plant... | place: USA: Virginia | collected 2017-09 | reverse complement strand
CATCTTCCAATTGCCTCGTGGGCCTTGGCCATCACAAACGTTTCTTGGAGTCGCCTTTCCAAAAGTCCCGGCATCATATAACAACCGGGCCGTTCGGGGCTTGCAGTACATGGCTTGCCGCGCGACGGACCCTTGACCCTTAGTTCACAATCGCTGCGCGATTGCGGTCCGCGCCCCCTCCCCAATCTCCACCAATCTTGGCACGAGCCCAAATGGCCTGCGCGTCGCGAGATCCAGCCCCTGGATCTCGTAGACGCCGTCCTCGAGGCATTGATCGAACTGCGCTTGTCCGCTCAATGGCGGTATGGCGAGGCTGCAGCCAGCGGTGCTCATGGCCGGACTCAGGACCGCCGTTGGGATTGGCACTCCGAACGCCGATACGAGGACGCCAAACGGATTTCGGTAATCGCTTTCGGAGAGTGTGAACTCGAGCGTGCTCGCGACTCGCCTTGGCCGGAGCTCAATCCGTACCTTGTCCTCACTCGGAGCCAGCTGGAAGAAGGACAGGCGTCGCCCGGGCGCGACCACGACAAACAGCCCTCCCTGATTTCGCGGAAGCGTCAACAGAGCCGTCCCACTTGCATCAGCGACGACGGTAGCTGGGTACTTGCCGGAGCCGGCCGTAAGCTGTCCAACGACCTTCGCGCCGCCGGAGCCATCGCCCGACAGGCTGACGATTACGCGTCTGGCCGGCTTTACGAACACGGTCGACGTGAGGTTTGGACTGTCACCTGAGACCCTGCGCTTCCCGCCGAGACTTGCCTCTTCGGCGTACCAGAGGTCGTTGGCTGCCGACGTCACCGAGAAGTTCCCGTCATCAAGGTCCCTGAAGGTGGCGCGCCCATCGTCTCCGGATGTCGCCGAAAGTCGGAAGACCGTCTGATCCTGCTCAAAGGAGGCGGTCACGGCAATGTCCGGGACAGGTTCCCGGCCTCCCTCGGCCCTAACGTCGACGATGACCGTCCCCGCTCCGAGCCGGATTCTCAAATTCTCCACGTCGTCTTTGCTTGGATCGACGCTCTGCTGTCGAATGCCGCCCTTCCCCGGAACTACCGTCACGAGGAGTGCCCCACCGCCATGCAGAGTCGACGTCGAGAAGCGACCCTCGTCGTCTGTCACGAGGCGCGCAAGCGGGCTCAGGGCATCCGTAATGAAGAGGATGTCGACGCGCGCGTTCGGCACGGCCTTTCCACTCGCGCTCTCGACCCTTCCCGCGACGCGAAGCTGGCGCAGCGTGAAGACGTCGCTGAGGTTATCACCCTCCATCGCCATGATCCGGCGTTCTCCGATGGTGTGATCCCTCTCCCGCAGTGCCAACAGCCATTCACCAGGAAAGAGATCGACATTGACAGGTCCCTCACGGGCGGCCAGCAACGACACCTCGACCTTTCGGCTGAGCGGCCCCGGAAGGGTGAGGCCTTGCGCCGGCCGTAGAAGCATCCCGGACAAGACCGCGTCATGGAGGTCCGAGGGCGGGTCCCGCAGGTCCTCAATGCTCACGGAAAGCGTCGCGAGCTCTGGTAGCGGAATCTCACCCATGTCGAATGTGCCGCTGACGTTTGACAGTGTGGACAGCGTCGCAGGCCGACGGCGCGGAAAGCGTACCAAGAAATACGTCGGTTCGCAGGGCGTTGGGGTTATGGCGACCGTGCCATCCTTCGATTGCTTGACACCAACGTCTTGGAAGAACTCCCGCCATGCCTGCAGTTCTGGCGTCGGTGGCGCTCTTGTAGGTGTTGGAGACAGGGCAACCTCGAGCCTCGGCTGGTCCCTCAGCGCCGTCCCCTGACTCGTGACGAGCCGCGCCTGCACCGCGGCCGGTCGATTTGGCGGCGGCTGGGCCGTCGGCACGGCCAGACCCACCGCAGTTTTGAGACGCAACGTCGCGCACCGTCCCTCGGGTGCCAACACGAGGTCGGCGACGCCTTTCGACAATGCAAATCGATCACCCGGCTCTTCGGACAAGGGATTGATCAGTCGAAAATGCTCGTCCCCCTTCTTCCGAACCCAGACGGCACCGCGGCCCTGGAACGGACGGATGATCGCCTTCTGTTCGAGCCTGCAGGCCAGCTCTGGCAGCCCGAGGTCGATCTCACAGCCGTCAAGGACGGGGCTTTCGATGCGAAGGCGCCGCGCATTTGGTAGCACGGAGACGCGATTCTGTCCCAACGTGAGCGCCACCGCGGCCCGCTTCAGAACGACGCCGGACTCGTCAAACTGCGAGAGCTCAGCGTCGACCTTCGATGTCTTCCGCTCAAAGGCCGAGCCCGCGACGTCAAGGTTACGCGGTCTGGATTCGGGTGCTTGGCCGCGCAGCGTCGCAGAGAGAAGCAGAAGCGGCAAGAAAGCGCCCCTGGGCCTGCGCCGCCTGCCAAGGGGCGCTCCAGTCGTTCGCAAGTGAGTCAGCCGGACGAATGCAGACGCGTCAATACCATTGGGAATCCGGTCCGCACCGAATCTCGCACTCGCCGAAATAGCAAGAAGGTGAGCCTTGGAAGTTACATCCGAACTCCTGCTGAATACAGACGACTTGGCCGACTCCCCTCTCGGGAATCACGTATGTGTGGCAGGCATAGTTTATGCATGTGTGGCACCACTCGGCCGCCGCTTGTTGTTCGTAGCAGAGCGCCGCGAACACGAGAACAAGAAGACAGGCGATTCGCTTCATTTGAGGGCTCCTTTCAGCGTCTCGATGAGCTCCGACTGGTGAATCTGGGATTGGCGGGGCAATCTGTCAAGGCGTTCTTTGTCTTTCGGTGGGATTTTCTGGCGGGATGTCTCGAAGGCGCCGGGTTCGGGGTCGTCCGCTTGCGCCGAGGACATCCTCATCAGGTCCGCGCCCGTCGGTGCCGCTGCCCAGCGTCGCTCCTGCTATCGTCGCCTCAAATGATGCTCCCCCTCCGACGAGATGCTCTGAGAGAGCGGACGGCGCTGGACGAGCGGGACGAGGCGGAGCAATCGGAGCGTGAGACACCTGAGCAGCGCCTTCTGATCGGACTGCACCTGAGCGACCTCGCCCGGAAGCTGGCGAAGGCGGCGGGCGCCGACTGGGTAGTCGAGCCAGCGGACGACCTCGAAGAGAAGGCCCGCCTGTACGCGGAACCTCTCCGCAGGCTTTGCCGGTCGTGACGCCGAAGGTGGAGCCGGCCAAGAGCGCATGAGCCACTCCCGCTCAATATGATGAACAACGACAAGACTAACGAACTCGACTCTCTTCAGCCCGAGTATGACTTCAGCAACGCTGTACAAGGCACACACCACGAGGCCTATCGACGCGGCACGAATCTCGTCCGCCTCGACCCGGACATTGCGAAGGTGTTCAAGGACTCCATCGCCGTGAACCGGGCGCTCCGCCTGCTCTTGGATCTCGCACGAGACCAGGCTGGAGACGTCCCGCCGAAGGGCTCAACGCTCTAAGCCAGCCGCGTTCGTATTTATCGCCGCGACCCTTCTGGTCGCGTTCTACTCTTCCAGGCCGGCTCGCGCCGCGCCACCCTCTCCGCCGAGCTCTTTCGCATACCAGGCGTCGCAGCTGCGGTGCCCGGTGCAGCCCATTGGCGAGGTGAGGGGCTTGAACCCAAATGACTCGTAGAGGCGCCTCGCGTCCGACATTCTCTCCAGGGTCTCCAGGTAGCACTTGCGGTAGCGCATTTCCGCGGCGTCCTTCAAGAGGCGCGTCAGGACCTCCTTGCCCAGGCCGAGGCCTCGCGCTTCGGGGAGGTAGTACATCTTGCGCAGCTCGCAGACGTCGCCGGGGCCGTTCGCGAGAGGGGCGATTCCTCCTCCTCCGACAATGCGCCGGCCTCGAACGACCACGTAGAAGCGCGTTCGGGATCCCGTGTACGACTTGGTCATGTCGTCCATTTCGGGGTCATTGATCGAATACCCGGGCCCGACGGCGCCGAAGCTTGCCATAACGGTTCTCATGACCCGCGCCATCTCCGGGTCGTCTTCGCGGCGGATCGGACGGATGCGGAAGGAGGCTCGGGCTCTTAGACGGGACAATGCCTTTGCGTAGAGGGCCATGCCATCGACCACGGCGCGGCGCTCGGCTTCGTTCAGAAGCTGGAGCGCGTCGCGCACATGGCGGCTTGCGTCTTCGTGGACCCGCGCGAGCCGCTGGCGACCCTGCTGGGTGAGCGTCAGCGGCCGCCGCCTTCGATCCCCGGGATCCTCCTTTGCGGCCAGGAGGCCGGCCTCGACAAGGGGCTGCACGCGTCGGCTCAGGGTGGACTTGTCAAGGTTGAGGAGGTGCGCAAGCTCGCCGGTCGTCAGCTGGCCTTCCTGGCCGATCTCGATCAGGGCGTGACACTGTGAGGTCGTGAGGCCGTGGGACGGCGGGTGGCCGTCGAGAAAGCCCAGCTCCCGGACAACCTGTCGCGATGCGCGGCGAAGCGGTTCCACTTCGGGGAGAGCGGAAAGGGATGCCATGCGAGACCTCCGGGCGTGAAAGTCGTTGCAATGTGCAACCATATGGATGTATATCGAAACGGACTCGAGACGTCAAGAGGAAGTGGTCCCTTGCGATGGCGAGGCCGTCTTCCGGGCCGCGGGTTTCGTCCGATCGCGCGCTCGGAAGCGTGCGCGGGCCGCTCTTGTGGCAGACTCGCCGCCTCTGAGTGAGGGCTAGGAGGGCCGCTTTCAATGCCGCAGCAAACCGAGGTTTTCGCAGGGTCCAGACGGGCCCTGGTCGCGCGTCTGACAACCGTTGCCATCGTGGCGGCCTCCGCCGGGAGGATCTTCGCGGCGTCGCCGGCTCCGTCCGCCGAGGCCGAGGCTAGGGCGATCGTCACTGAGCTCGTCGCCTGCGGAACGCGGCATTCGCTGTCTTCGTGGAGCGATCCCAAGCGCGGAATCGGCTGCGGTCGCGACGTGGTGGTCAGGCGCTTCGGAGAGATCGCGTCGGCCTCGTCGGCCGGGCGGTTGACGGTGGTCGTGGATCGGTTCGAGACCAGCGGGCCACGGACGCGCGGCGCGAAGGTTCCGATGGAGAACGTGTACGCGATCTTTCGAGGCTCGGACCCGGTCCTTGCCAAGCGTGCGTTCATCAGCTCCGGACACCTCGACTCGATGCCGTCCGACGTGATGGACGCGGCCTCGGACGCGCCGGGCGCGGACGACGACGCCTCCGGGGTCGCGGTGTCGCTCCTCTCCGCGCGGGAGTTGGCAAGGCCCGACGCGAAGTATCGGTCCACGTTGATCTTCGCGGCGGTCTCGGGCGAGGAGCAGGGTCTCCTCGGCGCGCGCCGGATGAAGGAGTGGCTTGCCGAGCAGGGCTACGAGGTCGGCGGAATGCTGACACACGACATCGTGGGGGCCACCAATGGCTCCTTGGACCGCCGGCCGCGCGTGTTCAGCGAGGGCGGACCGGACGGCGTGGATTCCCCGAGCCGCGAGCTTGCGCGCCGCTATGACGAGCTGGTTGGGAAGGACAGCATCCGGCTGATCTTCCGGCGCGATCGGTTCGGTCGGGGCGGCGACCACATGCCGTTTGTGGAGGCGGGGCTGCCGGCGATCCGCGTGACAGAGCCTCTGGAGGATTATCGGCACCAGCACCAAACCCCTCGCGTCGAGAACGGAGTGCAGTTTGGAGACTTGGTGGAGTTTCTGGATTTTCCGCTGATCGCCCAAACCGCGGCGCTGTGCTCGCGGCTTCTGGCAGAGCTTGCCGACGCGCCGGCGCCACCGTCCGGTGCCGTGCTCGCAGGGGCCGTCACGCCGTCGGCCCGCATCCGCATTGAGGCCGCCGCCGATCCCGAGAGGGCCGCGTTTGAGATCCTGCGCCGCGAGACCACGGATCCGCGTTGGACCTTGCTCAAGACCGTCCCGGCAGAGGGCGAGACCGTGCTTACGGGGATCGGCACCGACAATGACCACTTCGCGGTCCGGGCGGTCGGCCGCAACGGGAAAAAGAGCCTCGCGGTGGCGGCGATCGCGGCCCCGCGCCCGCCCGTCGGGAGCCTTCTGTCGGCCCAGTTGGACGAGCAGCGCAAGGAGTTCACCAAGGTGCGCCAGGAGGCCCGTACCGCCGCCCAGGCGCAGGACTTTGCCACGTCTTTGGCCAAGACCAAGAGGGCTCACGAGCTCCGGCCGGAGCACCCAGGAACCCGCTACAACCTCGCGCTGGCCCACGCGATGTCGGACGACGCGGAGGGCGCGCTGACTGCGTTGGAGAGGCTTTTGGATCTGGAGGTACTCCCGGGCTCCCTGGACAATCCGGCCTTTGCCAAGCTACGGGAGTCCCCCCGCTTTGCACAATTGAAGAGGCGCGCCGAGGCGCTCTCAGCTGTCGTGGGTGGAGCGCCGCGCGCGTTCACGCTTGTGGAGCGGGACCTCGCGCCGGAGGGCATCGCGCACGACCCGAGGACCGGTTCGTTCTTCCTCTCCAGCATCCACAAGCGGAAGATTGTCGAGAGACGCAAGAACGGAACCGTTGTGGACTTCGCGGCGGAGGCTCAGGACGGGCTCGACGCGGTCCTCGCGTTGAAGGTCGATGCGCTAAGGCGAAGGCTTTGGGCCTGCTCGAACGCGATTCCCGAGATGAAGGGCTTTGACAAGGACCGCGAGGGCTTGGCGACGCTCTTCGTGTTCGACTTGGAGACCCGAAAGCTCCGGGAGCGATTCCTCTTTCCCAAGGCCGGGGCCCCGCACAACTGCAACGACATGGCGCTCTCGTCCGCGGGGGATGTCTACGTGGCGGATGCGACGGGCGGCGGGCTCTATGTTGTCAAGACCACCAAGCCCAAAGGCGAGCCTTGGAGCCTCGAGACCCTGCTTGCTCCCGGAACCTTCGTATCGCCGAACGGCCTGGCCTTCTCGCGAGACGAGAGGAAGCTCTTCGTGGCCGACTACGCGGAGGGGATCTCGACCGTCGACCTCACAAGCCAGGCCGTCAAGCGTCTTCCGGCGCCTTCCAACGCCTCGCTCCTGGGCATCGACGGCCTCGTCGAGCACAAGGGGCTCCTGATCGCGATCCAGAACGGCATCGCCCCGGCCCGGGTTGCGCGGTTCAAGCTGAATGCCGACGAGACCGCGATCGAGAAGACCGAGATCCTGGAGCGAAGGCACCCCGATTTCGACGAACCGACGTTGGGAGTCGTGGTCGGGGACGAGCTCTACTTTGTTGCCAACAGCCCGTGGCCTCACTTTGACAAGAACGGCGCGTTGGGAGCGGATGTGAAGGAGCCCGTGGTGCTGAGACGCAAGCTGTAGGTCGACCCCTGGGCTCCCTTCGCGGGAACGACACGACGTCCGTGGTGTCCAACGGCTGGTCAGCTTTCGCTCCAGTATTGCGGATTCGGGAAGCGCTCGTGCTCTTGGGGTGACGCCCTGGTCCCCAGAAACGAGCCTCTTGTCATGAGGAGCTTGTATTTCGCAGTGCTCTCCCTATACCTTGAGGCGAATGCCGGGGTCAAGGAGCGTTGCAATGAGTGCCGTTTCGCGTGCCGCATCCGTTCGGTTCGTGCTATTCGTGGGTCTTCTTGGGAGCGTCCCCGTCCACGCCGCGCTGATCCAGGTCACGAACAACAGCGCCGCGGGCGTCGCGGTGGACGGCGCCTGCACGCTCATTGAGGCGATCCAGGCGGCGAACACCGACGCGACGGTCAACGAGTGCGCCTACACGGATCCCAACCCTTTCGCCAACGATCCGGATGTGATCACGTTGCCCGCCGGTGTGACGATCACCTACACGGCGGCCTTTCCCGGGACCGTGGCGGATCCGTTGGACGGCGGAACGGCCACACCAAACGTGACCAGCGAGATCACGATTGAGGGCCGCGGCTCGACCGTCGAACGCTCTCTGGCGGGCGGAACGCCGGACTTCCGGCTGTTTCGTGCGTACAAGCCAAGCGTCAGCCTGCCGCCCGTACGGCTCACGCTAAGCAACCTGACCATCCAGAACGGCCGCTTTGGAGGTACAAACCCATTTCGAGGGGGCGCCGCGGCAATCGCCTCGAATGCGTATGTGGAGCTCTTCAACGGCGTGGTCCGCAACAACCGCAGCGAGTCCGCCGGATGCGCAATGGGCTTTCCCTGCGATACGGGCTTGGGCGCCGCGCTCAGCCTGGGGGCCTTGCTCATCTGCGACAGCCTGGTTGAGAACAACTTCAGCGCCGGGACCTTCGGCGGGGGGCTCTCGGGAACCGGTCGCATCTATCGCAGCACATTCCGCCTGAACGAGGTTGGACGCGTCTACGACGCCACAAGCGTCAACGGACGCTACGGGGACGGGGGCGGCGCGTTCATCGGTACGAGCGACTCGGAGATCGTTGATTCCGTCTTCGAAGGCAATCTCGCGCACGGGCAGGGCGGCGCCTTACGCCTGGGTGGCGGCGGTGGGCGGATGCGCGTGATCGGAACCACGATCAGCGGCAACACCGCCGACCAGCTCGGAGGCGGCCTCGTCATCGACGCGGCGCACCTCACGGCGATCAACATCACGGTTTCAGGCAACGCGGTGGGCGGCCCTTATGCCGTCGGAAGCGGTTCGGGCAGCGCGATCTCGAACGTCCATGACTCAAGCTGGATCAACGCCACGATCGTCGGCAACGGGGGTCCAGGAATCCCGGCGATCTTCAACGGGTCTGTGGGCTCGGGCGAAATGCGGTTCGCCAACTCGGTGATTGCCAATACCGCGGGCGCCTTCGCGGGCTCCAGCGCCAATTGCAAGGCCTTTGCGCCGGGCTCGTTTACAAGCGATGGTGGAAACCTCGTCGACGACATGACGTGCGGCCTCGCGGCGGCGGGGGACGTTCAGGGTGTGACCCCCGCGCTTGGCGCGCTGGCAAACAACGGCGGACCGGGCGTCCCGGGGGCGACACCGGTACCGCGGACGCACCTGCCGGTCGTGGGCGGCAATCTGGAGAATGCCGGTACGGCGGCGACCTGTCCGGACTACGACCAGCGAGGCGTCGCGCGTCCCCAGGGCGCTGCCTGCGACCGGGGCGCTGTCGAGCTCGCGGCCGGTGCGGCGCTTGTGGCGGAGAAGACCGCAGCGCTTCAGGTCGACGCCGACGCCAACCGGGTGATCAGCTCTGGCGACACGCTTCGATACACGATCCGGGTTCGCAACATGGGCGCGGCCAGCGCGACCAATGTGCGGGTCGCCGATACGGTGGACGGTGGCCTCACGCTCATCTGTACGGGCCTCGGCCCGCCGCCCGCGGGCGACACCTGCTCGGCGACGCCGGGCGGTAGCTTCCTCGAGACAATTGGGACGATCGCGGCAGGAGCCACCGCGACGCTCACCTTCGACGCCACAATATCGGACGCCGACGAAGGCCAGGTCTTGAATCAAGGCACCGTGACCGGCGACGGGCCACTGAGCGTCCTGACGGACGATCCCTGTTGTACGTCGCGCCCCATCGGCGACCCCACGGTCACCCCCGTCACGCCAACCGGAACCCGCGGACGCATTGGCGACCTGGTCTGGCACGACTACAACAAGAACGGGCTTCAGGACGCTGGCGAGCCTGGCTTCGCAGGCGTCACGGTCGAGCTTCGGGACTCAACCGGCGTGACCGTCCTCGCCAGCACGGTCACGGACTCCAACGGGCTCTACCACTTCAACCCGCCGGTTCCGGGCGCGTTCGCCCAATTCCAGCTGCGCTTCGTCGCACCCGCGGGCTACGCGTTCAGCCCGCAGATTCCGTTCAGCACCTTGATTGACTCGGACCCGAACGCGGCAGGGGTCGTCGCGACCGTGTTTGCGTTTCCGGGTCAAACCGACGACAGCTATGACGCCGGGCTCACGGCCCGGACCATCGGAGACTTCGTTTGGCGGGACGTGAACTGGAACGGCATACAGGATGCCGGCGAGCCAGGCGTCGGAAACGTGCAGGTCACGCTGCTCAACGCCGCCGGGACCGCCGCGATCGCAACCACGTTCACCGACTTCAACGGACGCTATGTCTTCGACGGCGTCGCGTCCGGAAACTACCGCGTGGAGTTCGAGCTCCCGGCCGGGTTTGTGTTCAGCCCGCAGGACGCCGGCGCCGATACGGTCGACTCGGACGTGAATCCCACCACCCGACAAGCCACGCTTGTGGTCGGCGCGCCGGACGACCTGACCATCGACGCCGGGCTCGCGCCGCTCGCGGCCATTGGGGACCGGGTCTTCAGCGATACGGACGGCGATGGCATTCAGGATGCGGGCGAGCCGGGAGTGGGCGGCGTGACTGTGAACCTCCGCCAGGGAGCCTCGATTGTTCGCACGACCACGACGGCGCCCAACGGCACGTACTTCTTCACCGCGTTGGGGGCCGGAAACTTCGTGGTCGAGGTCGTGCTTCCGGTCGGCTATCTCTATTCGCCCAAAGACCAGGGCGGCGACGACTTTCTCGACAGCGATGTCGATCCGGTCGCGGGACCGACCCAGGGCCGAACCGGGACGATTGCCCTCGGGGGAGGCTCGCAGGAGCGCTCGATCGACGCCGGGCTGATTCCCCAGCCTGCCGACCTTTCCATCACCAAGACCGATGGGGTCGCGACCGCGACTCCCGGCGGAAGCGTTCTGTACACCATTGTCGCCGCCAACGCCGGCCCGAGCGCGTCGACGGCGACCGTGTCGGACACGTTCCCAGTGGCGTGCGTCTCGGTGACGTTCACGAGCACGGCCGCCGGCGGCGCGACCGGGAACACGCCCGCGGGATCGGGCAACCTCAACGAGACTCTCACCATGCCTGCCGGCAGCAGCGTAACGTTCAGTGCCACCTGCATGATCAACGCCGGCGCCATCGGAACCCTCGTCAACACCGCGACTATCGCCGGTGGCCTCGATCCGACACCAGGCAACAACAGCGCAACCGATACGGACACGTTGACACCGCAGGCGGATCTTTCGGTGACCAAGACTGACGGGGTGGCCAGCGCGATTCCGGGACAGTCGGTCGTCTACACGATCACGGCGTCGAACCCGGGGCCCAGCAATGCCCCCGGCGCGAGCGTCGCCGATACCTTCCCGGGCACGCTCACCTGCACATGGACCTGCGCGGGCGCCGGCGGCGGGACGTGCCCGGCCTCCGGCTCCGGGAACATCGCCCATACCGTGAACCTCCCCGCGGGAGGCAGCGTGGTGTACATGGCAAGCTGCGCGATCGCGCCGTCGGCGACCGGTACCCTTGTCAATACGGCGACGGTCGCGGCCCCGGGCGGGGTGACGGATCCGACGCCCGGAAACAACAGCGCGACGGACACGGACACCTTGACGCCGCAGGCCAACCTTGGCATCACCAAGACCGACGGCGTGGCGACCGCGGTTCCGGGGCAGTCCGTCACCTATACGATCACGGCCTCGAACCCGGTCGGAGGAAGCAACGCGCCCGGCGCGACCATCGCGGACACGTTCCCGGCCTCGCTCACCTGCACGTGGACGTGTGTCGGATCCGGTGGGGGAACGTGCACGGCGGCCGGCTCGGGCAACATCAACGACACCGTCAACATGCC
>WBZQ01002630.1_pt1 | contig 11447 bp, 10 predicted proteins | sample 5204251 | NCBI WGS metagenome assembly WBZQ01 (sample SAMN12412402, study PRJNA552823) | activated sludge metagenome | isolation source: activated sludge from nitrification reactor of wastewater treatment plant... | place: USA: Virginia | collected 2017-09 | reverse complement strand
GGCGGCGTTCAGGTCGCCGCGGGCGCGTTCCTCGATCACCCGTTCCAGCATCGAAATCGCAAAGGTCACCCCGGCGGCTTTCAGCGCTTGCAGGTCGACGGGGGTCAGCAGCCTGGGCCTGGCGCGGTCGCGGCGTTCGGGTGCGGTGTTGGCCAGGATGGCGGCGATCGGTCCCAGGCTTTCCCCGGACGCGCCACGCAGGGCGGCGGCGGGGTCGGTCGTCTCGCACAAATCGCGCATGGTCGGGAACGAGGCCGACACATCGACTGCCATCCCGTCGCGGATCGCGACGACAGACGGGCCTTCCTGGTCCGGTCGCCAGACCCGGCCCGCCAACACGGCGTTCGCGGCGTCGTCGGGCAGCGCCGCCGCGGCGGCCTGGGTCAGGTCGGGCATGATCGGAACTCCTGATCGGCTGGAACGCCGACCAGGATGACCCGAATGTGCGGCGTTTGGAAAGCGCCGCTCAGAACGGCATCAGGATATCCAGCAATTGCTGACCCCAACGCGGCGACTGCACCTCGGTCAACTGGCCGCGACCACCGTAAGCGATCCGTGCCTCGGCCATCCGGTCATGCTGCACCGTGTTGTTCGACGCGATGTCCTGCGGACGGATCACGCCGGTCACCTGCAATTCCCGCAATTCGTGATTTACCCGGAATTCCTGACGCGCGGCGACGACCAGATTGCCGTTCGGCAGCACCTGGGTGACGACGCCCGCCAGCTTCAGGGTCACGGCCTCAGTCCGCTGGATCTGCCCGTTGCCGGTATTCTTGTTGCTGGAGCTGAGTGACAGCAGCTTGGACGGATCGACAATGTTCTTCGGCAGCAGCGCCTCCATGCCGAAGAAGTTCGGCATCCCGCCCGCCTCGGCGCTGTCGCGCGTGGCTGAACTGACATTCTTCAGGTTGGCGTTGTCGTTCATGTTCACCAGCACGGTGACGATGTCGCCCACCGTCGCCGCCCGCTGATCTTTGAAGAACGCGCGCGATCCCCCGCGCCACAGCGCGTTCGCTTCGTTCGGGATCGCCTCCGCGGCTGGCATTGGCATGGTGATCGGTCGCCAGGTCGGCTCCTTGGTCGGATCGGCGGTAGGTGTCATGACCGGTGGACGCCCGATCTCGGAAATCCGGGTCAATGAGCCGCATCCGGCCAGCATCACGGCCAGCGCGAGCAGGGAGATGCGCGCGGTCATGGCAGCCTCGCCTGCACCAGTGGTGAAGGATTGACCGGCATCGTTCCCGGCGCGATCCGCACGACGCCCGGCCCGATCACCTCGGCTTCCAGGATCGCGCGCGATGTCGGGTTGCGCAGGCGGATGCGGTCGCCGATGGCGCCGGCCTCCATCGCGAAACCCTGGCCCGAGACCGAGAGGCCGCGCATATCCAGGACCACACGCACCACGGAATCACGGGTGACGACAGGCGGGCGTGTCAGATCGTCTGGCCGCAACGGCTGCCCGGCGGCGATGGATCGTCGCAGCATCATGCCGACCAGGCCCGACGCCGGCAGCGGTGCGTCGCCTTTGACGAGGCTGCTGTTGACCTTGGCCAGGCGCAGGTCCTGCGGACGCAGCACTGCGCCGGATGCCAGGCGCGCCGTCAGGACCGGAACCTCGACCAATGTCTCCGCCGAACCGCCGATGCGGGTCGTTAGCGGATCCATGCCATCCGCGACGATGGACAGCACCGCGGTGAACCGCCCGGTACTCTGATTGTAGTCGAGCTGGGCCACCATCGGCCTGGGATCGACCCCATGCGGCACCAGCGGCGGGATATAGCCCGAAAGCTCCACCACGCAGTCCGGATCGGCACCGGCGACGACCAGCGCCGCCCGCACCGCCTCGATCGCGTCGTCCTTGCGCAGCGGTCGACCAGGCCATTCCAGGATCGCGCGGTCACCGGACGACGCGGGCCGCCAGTCGACCCCGAACTGACGCGCGATGGCGCCCAGTTGCGCGGCGGCAACGATGATGCGCCCGCCTGGCACGGGGCCGGGCCCCAGCAGCCGGTCGCCGTTCGGGCCGACATCCTCGAACAGGTCGCGTAAATACACATGTGGTCCCGTGAGTGTCACGATGGGCCGCAGCTCCGCGGCCTGGGCGGCGCCGATGGTCAGGACCAGGCAGAACAGCAAGGACTTGATCATGGTGTTACCGCAACTGTGTCAGGGTGGACAGCATGTTGTCGCTGGTCGTGATCACGCGGCTGTTCATCTCATAAGCACGCTGCGCGGTGATCAGATTGGTAATTTCCGTCACGACATTGACGTTGGATGTCTCGACGAAGCCCTGCATCACCGACCCAAACCCGACCGAGGCCGGATTGCCCGTCACTGGCGCGCCGGACGCCGCGGATTGCAGGAACAGATTGTCACCCTGTGCTTCCAGCCCAGCCTCGTTCGGGAATACCGCGAGTGTCACCTGGCCAACCGTCTGCGGCGCGGTCTGACCCTGCAGCGTCACCTGCACCTGGCCCGAGGTATTGACCGTGACACCGGTCGCCTGCGGCGGAATCTGGATGCCCGGCTGCACGACGTAGCCATCAGCGGTCACGATCGTGCCGTCCGGCGCCAGCCCGAACGTGCCGTCGCGGGTAAACGCGGTTTCCCCGCTGGGCAGCGTGATCTGGAAATACCCGTTGCCCTGGATCGCCATGTCCAGCGTGTTCGACGTCTGCTGCAAATTGCCTTGCGCGCTGATGCGATAGATCGCCGCGGTCTTCACACCCAATCCCACCTGCGCGCCCGAGGGCACGATGCTGCCGGTATCCGAGCTGTTCGACCCGACCCGACGCAGGTTCTGATAGATCAGGTCCTGGAATTCTGCCCGCCGGCGCTTGTAGCCGGTGGTGGTCATGTTCGCGATGTTGCCGGAAATGACTTCGACATTGGTCTGCTGTGCCAGCATCCCGGTGCCGGCGATATCAAGCGATCGCATCGTGGACTTCCTTTATCAACGCGAGGCCGGCAGCAGACGGTCGGTCGCGTCCCGACCGCGTTCGGTGGCGGCTTGCAGGAACTGCGTCATGAACTCGAACTGGCGGTGGTCGTTGATCATGCGGGTGATTTCCATGATCGGCTGGACGTTCGAGTCCTCGACCGCGCCCTGGATGATTCCCGGCGCGGTGACCGGCACGGTGGGTGTCTTCGCCTCAAACAGCGTCGCGCCCTCGGCGGTCAGGCGCATCGGGTCCTCGGGTCGCACCACGGCGATGCGCGCGAGCTGACCGTTCTCGCTGGACATGGTGCCGTCACCAGCGACCGTGATCCGGGTGTCGCGTGGAGAGATCTGGATCGGTCGCCCATTGGTATCCAGCAATGTGTTGCCGTTGCCGTCGGCGACTTTGCCGTCGGGCATGGGGGAAAACCGGCCGGCGCGGGTCAACCGTGTGCCGTCCTTTGTCTCGACGGTAAAATACCCGTCACCGGTCAGCGCGAGGTCGAACGGATTGCCGGTCTGCTGGACCGGTCCAGGCCGCTGATCCCGCCAGGTCGCACGGTCCTGCGTGAAGGCAATGACGTGGCCACCTGGCGGCGCGTTGGTGTTAGTCTGTCGGCTCAGCCAGTCGCTAAACTGCATGCGCGAGGCGCGAAAGCCCGGCGTGTTGGCGTTGGCGATATTGGTCGCGGTGACTTCCATCCCGCGTTGCTGCGCGATCAGGCGCGACGTTGCGACGGCGGTGGCGATATCCATGGCGGCACGTCCCGGTTGCTTTATCCTGACCGTGTTCTGCAAGGCGCGGGCCAAACGCCTGCCCTGCATCACGGGCCCATGGTGCATTTAAAAATTTCATTTATATCCGGTGGATATCCGCCCTCTCCCCGGCTCGACCGCCGCTCCCCACCCCGCCAGACCCCATTCGCCCCCGGCAAAATCTGCCGCTCGGCCTGAAACACCCGGCGCGATACCACGTCCCCGCGACCGCGAACGGCGGATTGGGAAATCCACACTTTGTTAACCGGATCCCGCCATCATGGCCCGCATGAGCAGTGCGCCACCCGAAGCCGCCCCCGCCGAGGGCGAGGACGCCGAAGGCAAAAAGTCCGGCGGCAAGAAGAAGCTGATCCTGATCGCGGTGCCGGTCCTGCTGATCGGCGTCGGCGCTGCCTTGTGGTTCACCGGCATCCTGCCTGGACTTCTGGGTATGAAGAAACCCGATCCCGCGGCCGAGGAAATGGCGGCCAAGCCGAAGCCGCCATCATTTATCGATCTGCCGGAGCTGATCGCGAATCTGAACAGCAATGCCGGCCGTCCGGCTTACGTCAAGATCGTCGCGCGTCTGGAAGTTCCCAAGGCCGAGGATGTCGACAAGATCCGCGCGGTGATGCCGCGCCTGCAGGACATGATGCAGACCTACCTGCGCGAAATGCGCCCCGATGAGTTGCGCGGTTCGGCCGGTACCTATCGCCTGCGGGAGGAACTGATCGGCCGAGCGAATGTGGCCGCGGCGCCCGCGAAGATTTCGGATGTGTTGTTCAGTCAGTTGCTGATCCAATAAGCCGCAAGGCCGATCCCAGGTTTCCCGCTATGGTGGGATCCTATCCATCTTTTGTTAACCGACTGCTGTCACTGTTGCACGCATGAGCGACACGCCCGAGGAACAGCAGTCGGATGAAGACCTCGCCGCGGCCTGGGGCGCGGAAACCGACGCGGCCGGCGACGGCAGCGGCGACGGCAACGAAGTCGCCGAATCGGTTCAGCCGGCACGCGTCCTCAATCAGGCGGAAATCGATAGCCTGCTGGGCTTCGACGACGGTCCGGCTGGTGGCGAAACACGCTCCGGCATTCAGAAGATCATCAGCTCCGGCCTCGTATCTTACGAGCGCCTGCCGATGCTGGAGATCGTGTTTGACCGGCTGGTGCGCATCATGTCGACCAGCCTGCGCAACTTCACGTCGGACAATGTCGAAGTCGGCATCGACAATATCCTGAGTTTGCGCTTCGGCGACTATCTCAACTCGATCCCGCTGCCCGCCATGCTGGCGGTGTTCAAGGCCGAGGAGTGGGACAATTACGGCCTGATGGTCGTCGACAGTTCGATGATCTACTCGATCGTCGACGTGCTGCTGGGCGGACGGCGCGGCACCGCAGCGATGCGGATCGAGGGCCGGCCTTATACCACCATCGAACGCACCCTGGTCGAACGGCTGATCCAGGTCGTGCTGGCCGATCTGTCCGCCAGCTTCGATCCGCTGTGCCCGGTGACGTTCCGCTTCGAACGGCTGGAAGTGAACCCCCGCTTCGCCACCATCAGTCGTCTCTCGAACGCAGCCGTACTCGCTCGGCTGCGCATCGACATGGAGGATCGCGGCGGCAGGCTGGAGCTGCTGCTGCCCTATGCCACGCTGGAACCGGTGCGCGAGCTGCTGCTGCAGCAGTTCATGGGCGAGAAGTTCGGCCGCGACAGCATCTGGGAAACCCATCTGGCCGAGGAACTGTGGAACACGGATGTCGAGCTGGACGTCGTGCTGGATGAACAGACGATGCGCCTGGGTGACATGGTGGACCTGAAGCCCGGCATGGTCATCCCGCTCAACACCGGTCCCGGCGCCATGGTGCAGATCCGCTGCGGCACCGTGTCGCTGTTCGAAGGCCGCGTTGGCCGGCGCAAGAACAATCTCGCCGTGCGGATCGAACGCGACGTGCCACGTGGCGCGCAGGGCGATCGCGGCGGATGAAAATCGCCGCTCATAAACACCTCATTAACGATCCGGAGGGCAAAATGCCGCCCATGGAATGGATGATCGAACTCGTCCTGGTCGTCATGCTCGCCACGACGCTGTTCCACGCCGTGCGGCTGGAGCGTGCACTGGGCGTGCTGAAGCGCGACCGCGCGACGCTGGAGGCGCTGGTGGCTGGCTTTAACGACAGCACACGCCAGGCAGAGCAGGGGATCGAACGTTTGCGCGCCACCGCGGATGGCGCCGGGCGCCAGATCGCGCAGCAGTCGGAAGCCGCCACGGCTTTGAAGAACGACCTGGCCTATCTGACCGAACGGGGCGACCGGATCGCGGATCGCCTGGACATCCTGATCCGCGCCGCACGACCCTTGGCGGCGGATGCGCCTGCCCCGGCGCTGGCGTCCGCGGGTGTTCCCGCCATGGCTGGCGGGTCGGACGGGTCGGAACCGCGTCTGCGCAGCCAGGCCGAACGGGACCTGCTCAAGGCCCTCAGGATGGTCCGATGAGACGTCTTCCTGCGCGTGACGTCCTTGGTCATCCCGCTTGCTTCGCGGGTCGCTCATGATCGCGCTGATTCCCGCCCCGCGCTGGCTGCCCGCGACGATCGGCGTTCTGGCCGGGCTGCTCGCGATGAAGTCCGTAACCCTGGTGCGCGCCGTTACCAGCCCGGGCCAGTCGGTGGATCTGTCGTTCCTTTCCAGCAACGCCCGCGCGGCCGACAAGCCGGCGGAGCAGAAGCCGGTCACGGTGCCGGCATCCGATGCGAAGCAACCGGCGGCGGCCCAACCCGCCGCTGCCGCGATCGTGCCACCGGCGGAACCCGCGCCGGCGGAGCCGCCGATGACACAGGCGGAACGCACCATCCTGCTGGAACTGCGCCAGCGCCGCCAGGAACTGGACAGCCGAACGGCCGCGTTGGCCGAACGCGAAGCGGTGATGACCGCGGCGCAGGAGAAACTGGCAGCTCGGGTCGAGGAACTGCGTGACCTCCAGCAGCGCCTGGAGTCGATGGATACCGGACGACGCAAGCAAGAGGACACCAGTTGGCAGGGGCTGGTGAAGCTGTACGAAACGATGAAACCGCGCGAGGCGGCCACGATCTTCAACGACCTCGCGATGCCTGTCCTGGTGCCGGTGATGGACCGGATGAAGGATGCCAAGGCCGCCGCCATCCTCGCCGCGATGGACCCCGACAAGGCGAGGCAGGTTACCCAGGCGCTCGCGAAGCTGCGATCCCACGCGGATGTGGAACCCAAGCCTCCGGCCGCATCCCGTCAGACCCCGGCCGCGTCCCAACCGGCAGGGCAATCGACGACACCGACACCCACACCAGCCCGCGCCCGCCAACCCAATAGCTGACCCCCGAAAGGATGACCGACGATGGCGATCGACAAATCCATGAACGTGCTGATCGTGGACGACTACAAGACAATGCTGCGGATCATCCGCAACCTGCTGAAGCAGATCGAGTTCAACAATGTCGAGGAAGCGTCCGACGGCGCCGAGGCACTGTCGAAGCTGCGGTCAGGCAATTTCGGGCTGGTGATCAGCGACTGGAACATGCAGCCGATGACCGGGCTTCAATTGCTGCAAGAAGTGCGTGCCGACGCCAAGCTGAACAAGATGCCCTTCATCATGATCACGGCCGAAAGCAAGACGGAAAACGTGATCGCGGCCAAGCAGGCCGGCGTGTCGAACTACATCGTCAAGCCGTTCAACGCGGAAACCCTGAAAGACAAGATCGAAAAGGTCCTGGGCCATGGATGATGTCCGGACTGGATTCCGGATGTCCAGCCCCGACGATGGCGGTCTGTCCGACCGGCTACGGTCCATTCGCGACCGCCGACCTGATCACGATCCCGAAATCATCGCGGAGGTAGTGCGCGCCGTGCTGTCGACCATGAGTGGCGATCTGTCCGCCAAGGAAACAACCCTGCTGCACGAGGTCGAGGAACTCGGCCAGACAATCGCCGCCGCCAAGGCCGAGATCGCCGCCCTGCGCGTGGATGATATCCAGCAGCGCGATATCCCCTTCGCGACCGACGAACTGGATGCGATCGTCGCCCATACCGCGACGGCCACACACGACATCCTGGAAAGCTGCGAGACGCTGGACCAGGTGGCCGAGACGCTGACCGGCGAGAACGCGACCAGGCTGCAGGACGCCACGACGAAGATCTACGAGGCGTGCAGCTTTCAGGACATCACCGGTCAGAGGATCACCAAGGTGGTGACAACGCTGAAGACCATCGAGGCGAAGATTAGCCATATCATCACAACCTTTGGTGCCGGCCCGATTCCTGACATGCCCGTGCAGGCCGCACCGGTTGGTGACGAAGCGCTGCTGAACGGTCCGCAACTGCCGACCATGGCCATGGACCAGTCCGATATCGACAAGCTTCTGGCCAGCTTTGACTGACCCATCCCTGCGGGTCTGATCGGCCGGCAAAACGCCAGGTCGAACGGCATGGGACTGATGCGAAAAAAGGGGAATTCGCGGCCGTGTCCGGAAACCTGATCGCGGCTTCATTGTTGGGCTTGCTGCTGCTGGCGGCCCCAGTCCGGGCACAAGGCACGGGTTCGGCCGAAACCAGAGCGATCGCGGTCCGAACCGGTAGTCACCCAGGCTATGGACGCATCGTGTTCGATGCACCACCCAACATGCGATACCGGCTGGCCCGAGAGGGCAATCGGATCGTGGTGAACTTTCCGGACGATCAGACGCTGGCGCCGCCGAACGGGGTCCCACGCAATGTCTCCGGCCTGGGTGTGGCGGGATCGCGGCTGGAGTTTACCGTCCCACCCGGTGCCGGACTGCGGGAAGCCCGCCTGGGCCAACGGCTGGTCATCGATGTCACCGATCCCGCGACCGCCGCCCGTTCGGCGGAGCCAGCCGAACGCGCCAGCGATCCCACGATCCGGACACAGCCTGACGATCAGGCGAAATCGGCCCGTCCCGGCCCCCGGACGACCGCGGACACCGACGCCCGTGCGCCGCGTGGCCAGTCGGGACCAGCCGGCGCCGACCGCAAGAACGGGGTGACGCGGCCGGCGGGCACCATACCGACTGAACAGATCGTGACGCAGCCAACTGCGGCCCCAGCTCCGAAAGAACCACCGCCCGCAAGTGACAACGTCGGCGCGCCACCCGCTCCGGTCGCGGCACCGCGGGCGACGGCGGCCGTTCCCGCGTCGGCTGAACCGCCCGCCGCCGCTGAACAGCCGGTTACGCAGGCTGCCAAAGGCCCATCCGCCGCCCCGGCTCCGATCGGGGAAACCGCGTCGGCCGAAGCCCGCCCCGCGCCGACGTCACCAACTGAGGCGTCGCAGCCAGGCCCGGTTGTGGCGACCGCGCCGTTGGTCCCCGTCGTGCAGGATCGCCCGGTCGGTTCCGATCCCGTGTTCTCGACACCGGCTCCCGCGTCAGGTTCGGCAGCCCCGCCACTGCCGCGGTCGACCACGGTGCCATTGCGCCCCCCCGGTCCGGTGGCACTGGTCGTGCGCCGCATACCCGCGGCAAATCCTGAACAGTCAGCGATCCTGGTCCCATTTGCCGAGACCACGGGTACCGCGATGCTGCAGCGGGACAGCGCCACGCTGATCGTGTTCCATGAACGGCGACCGATCGACCTTGCTCAACTGCGTGACGATCCGATTTTCGGCCAGACCACGGCGCACGTCCTGCCCAATGCAACGCTGCTGCGCCTGCGCCTGCCCGAGGGCCGAGCGACGTCGCTGACATGGACGGGTCAGGGCTGGCGGGTGATGCTTGCCAATGCCCCGTCGCCGGGTCCATCGATCGCAGCCAAATTCGGCGACGGGCGCGTCATGTTTCCGGTTGCCACCCCGACCGGTGTCGTGACGCTACGTGATCCCGATTCCGGCGCCACCATGCTGATCGGCACCGTGGGCCGCGGCGGCGACGCCATGACCACCGAACGTCGCACGGTCGAGTTCATTCTGCATCCCACGCAACGCGGAATCGCGGTGGAAGCGATGGCTGACACGCTGGCCTTGCGCGTGGTGCCAACCGGGTTCCAGTTGACCGGTCCAGCCGACGGGCTGGCGTTGTCACCCCCCTCGGCGATGACCAACGGCATGCTGGCCGCCGCGCGCCTGACACGGCGGTTCCGCTTTCCCGCCATGACGACCGAGGGACTGGCCCGCCGCGTCAACGCAAATGTTCTTGAAGCCTCGGCCACGCCGCCTCTGGCGCGAGCCCCGGCTCGCAAGATCGCCGCCGAATCGATGATCGCCCTGGGCATGGCCGCGGAAGCCGAGGCGCTGTTGCGGATCATCGTGGAACAAGACCCGAAGGAGGCAGCCGCCACCGACACCAGCATGCTGCGGGCGGTCGCGGCGCTGCTGAACGGACGCGTGGCGGATGCGCGCGCGCTCGCGGAACCCCGCGCCGCCGGCACTGACGAGGACGCCTTGTGGCGCGGATTGCTGCTGGCCACCCGCCAGGAAGACTCGCCGGAGGCCGCGCAGCTTCTCGCCAGCACCGCCCCTTTGCTGCTGGTTTACCCACCCGCGCTGCGCGATCGCCTGCTGCCCCTCGCGATCGAAACCCTGGTTCAGGGTGGCGGCCTGGCACGCGCCACCGAACTGCTTGCCGAACGTCCGCAGGATCCGCGCCTGCGCCTGGCGCGTGCGTTCGCGCATCAGGCACGTGGCGAGACGGACGCCGCGTTGGCCTTGCTGGACGAGGAAACCGCGAGCCGCGATCAGTTGACCCACGCCCGAGCGGCGGTCCGGGCGGTGGAGGTTCGTCTGGCGTCGGGCGCGCTGGAGCCGGCGGCAGCGGCGGACGCATTGGATCGTCTGCTGTACGCATGGCGTGGCGATGCGCGCGACCTCGCTTTGCGGCGGCGTATCGCGGAATTGCGTCAACACACTGGCGCCTGGCGAACCGCCCTGTCCGTGCTGCGCGACGCGGTAAACGATTTCCCCAGGCAGGCGGCGCAGATTCGGGCCTGGCAGCAATCCGCCTTCGCGGAATTGGTGCATGGCGACATGCTGGAACGGATGGACCCCATGCAACTGATCGGGCTGGTGGAGGAAAACCCTGACCTTCTGCCAGCCGGGGACGGGGGCGACCGATTGCGCGATCGCCTGGCTGATCGTCTGATTGCCCTGGACCTGCCGAAACGCGCCGATGTGGTGCTGACCCGGCTGATGCAGACCGCTCCCACCGAGTTCGGACGGGCGACCTATGGCACGCGCCTGGCCCGGTTGCGTCTGCGCGAAGGCGATGCCGAAGGCGTGCTGGCCGCATTGGGACAATCAACTGGTCAGGACCTGCCGTCCGAGATGCGCGAACAACGCCTGCTATTGGCGGCGGGTGCCGCGGCACGGATGGGCAACCCGAAGGGCGCGATCAACGCGTTGAACGGCCTCGACAGCGCGGCCGCGGATGAGCTGCGAGCAACGGTCCATGAGCAATCCGGCGACTGGGCGAGCGCCAAGCGATCACTGGCATCGCTGGTGCGACGTGTAGTGCCGGCGGCTGGTGATCTGGATGAGACGCAGCGCCGGTTGATCCTGCGGCTGGCCACGGCCGCCGCACGCGTCGGGGACGGCGCCACGCTCACGACCTTGCGGGATCGCGACGCCACCCGCATGGGCAGCGGCCCGCTCGGCGACATGTTCCGGTTGCTGACCGCCGAACCGGTGCGCGGGACGTCCGATCTGGGTCGGGCGCGCCAGGAGACGGAGCTGATAGGGGCCTTGCCGGCCGGGCTGGCCGCGCTTCGCGGGACACC
>WBZQ01002629.1_pt1 | contig 11450 bp, 10 predicted proteins | sample 5204251 | NCBI WGS metagenome assembly WBZQ01 (sample SAMN12412402, study PRJNA552823) | activated sludge metagenome | isolation source: activated sludge from nitrification reactor of wastewater treatment plant... | place: USA: Virginia | collected 2017-09 | reverse complement strand
AAGCTCCGCTTCACCGGGGACCCTGGGCTCGCGAGTTTGGTTGGTCCGTTCATCCCTGCCTCGACCTTCCCCTCGGACACAACATTCCTTCTACTCCCCGGATTCCGGATCTCTCGCCATCGGGAACGACACTGCCATTCAGAGTGCATGTTGGCCCAATAGGGAGCGGAAACGAGGTGATTGAGGACCCGAGATACTGGGGCGACGTGGCAGCTCATTTTCGCGGAACCTTGGGTGCCGACATGGAAGCGTACGTGGTTGGGCGCCGGGCGAACAAGAGGGGCAGTCGGCTCGACTTCCTGATCATGAAGGGCGTCATGGACTTCGCCAACCACGGCCGCGACGACCAGTTCAAGGAATTCGCCGCGCGCGCCTCTGCCGAATGCCTCATTGCCTTTCTCCGGGAACACCTGGAACCCAAGAGCGAAGAACCGTGACAACTTCGCCTTTGCGCCATGTCCTCACATGGCCCGAGCACGGCGTTGAGATGGCGTTCCGCTTGATCGGCCCGGGCGAGTTCCGTATGGGGAGTCGGGGGATTTCTGCCGATGAAGAGCCGGTTCACGTTGTGAGGATCACCCAGCCCTTTTGGTTGGGAGAGACGCCGGTGACACAGTCGCAGTTTGCAATCTGGACAGCGGCGGAGTGTGTCACGCACAAGAAGCATTTCGAGAATCGACCCGAGAACCCAGCTGAGAGCCTCAGCTGGCGAAATGCCGGCGCGTACTGCGCTTGGCTTGCAAAGGCGAAAAGCAGCGAGTTGCCAGACGGGTTTCCGTTGGTTTGCCTGCCGACAGAAGCGGAATGGGAGTACGCGTGCCGTGCGGATACGGAGACGGATTACCACACGGGCGATGGGGAAGAGGCGCTCGCCGAGGCTGGATGGTTTGACGAAGATTTCGGTACCGGCTCAACGCATCCGGTCCGCGGGAAGTCTCGCAACAAGTTTGGCCTTTGGGACCTACACGGGAATGTCTGGGAGTGGTGCCACGACGTGTGGGATCGCGAGGCCTATTGCCGTCGAGTCGATGGTGTTGCTGACCCAGGGGCTCGCGAGCGGATTGAGGAATGGAGTACCCGGATGGTCGAGTCCGCCCTGCCCCGGGTCCTGCGTGGCGGTTCGTGGTTCCGCTCGGCCGTTTGGTGCCGCTCGGCGTACCGCTACAAGGTCGGGCCGGATGACCGCAACTGGAACGTCGGCTTCCGGGTCTGTCTGGTTCGCGGTCTGGTGGCCGGCGCGGAGCACGAGGTGGCGGAGGCGGCCCGCGATAGGACGTTGCGGCATTGACCCGGTTCCCAAGCCCCCGCGTTGGCAATGGCGCGACTCGTACCGACGAGTCCGGTTCGGAGGCACGCCGAGATCTTGATCCGATGTGGCGACCGCATCGCTCTCACCACCAGTTCCATCCCGCGTAAGAAGACATGACCCAGAAGAGCATCACGAAGAACAGAATGGCAGCGGCGGCCCTTAGAGCGAGCTCGCGCAGGGCAACGCGTACTCCGAGCGCCGCGTAAGCGACGAGGACGCCGGACAGGAGCAGAAATCCGACGAGGCCCAGCGCTGAAAAGCTCATGAGCCAGGCCCTGGACTCGCCGCTCGTGCCTAGCGCACGGACCAAGTTGACAATCGAAAAGGCCAGTGTCATGGCGGCCGACGTCAACAGCATCGAGAAGAGAAGGTTCAGAAAGGGCCTACGCGTTCCTCGGGGCATGGCGAGGACCCCAAAGATGGCGACGCATGTCATCACGATAAGCACAGCTTTCCCAGACCATCGAAAGACGACAGCGAGAATTGCTTGATCTTTGGCGTGGCCCCTAAGCCGCAAAGTTGAAAACGGGTGTCTCCAGGCGCCGCACAGGTTTCGCGTCGCCCCATACCAGGGCCTGCAAACGCGCAACGGTGTCCGGTGCGAAAAAACGCTCGCCAGTTCGTGACGACACGCGTGCCGGGACGTTCTCCACGACGAAGAACCTGTCGCCAACCTGTAAGGAGTAGGTCACCCGTTCTTCCGTGAAGAGTTCTTCAGCATCGACATTAGCCATGGATATTCCTCCGGTGACGATGGTCGATCCAGCGAATCGGATCGGGTTCATAGACGGTGATGATCTTTATCAGCGTCCTGGTTGCGTAGCTGACCTGAACGTGAAGGGGGCGCGCGCTGATCGTGAAGCCCAAGAGGAGGCAACTTGGTCCATATTTGTCGGTCGGGTAGTCCTCCAGAAGCTCGCAGGCGACGATCGACTCCTGAAGCTCCTCTACAGAGATTCGCCGCTGGATCGCCTGGTCGACCGCATGCTGCGAGAACTCAAATTCACCCCGCCGCACCTTCGACTTGATCGCTTTGAGATCGAGCATCTGGTGAATCATACGCCTAGACCTACGTGTAGAGTTCCGAGCAAACCCGCCGCGTCAGAATCGAACGAACAAGAGCAGCATCGTTGTTCGCCCCACCGCCCTACTCCACCTTCACCCGCCCCCGCGCCGCCCTCAGCACCGCCTCCCGGAAATACCCCGGCGGAATTGGGCCTTGCCCTAGCAGCTCTTCGTGGAAGCGCTTTTCGTCGAAGGCGTTTCCCTCAATCGCCTTGACCTCGGCTCTCAGGTCCAGGATTTCCGTCCGGCCCATGAAATAGGTGACGGCTTGGGTTGGCCATTTGGCGTAGCGCTGGATTTCTTTTTGTACGGATTCGACGGCGGCTCTCTCGGCCGCGTCGGGGTTCTTGGCGGGGTCGGTGGTGACTTCGCCCTTTACGAAGAGGACGTTCTTGGAGAAGTAATAGACCGCCTCGTCGAAGCGCATGAAGCCCGTGTGGATTCCGGTGTCGACGACGACCCTGGCGGCTCGGAAGAGCCTTTCGCGAAGGTGGAAGAGGCGCTCCTCCAGGGAATAGAAGCCGTCGGGAAAGCCGGGGCGCGGCTCGCCGACCAGCTGCTCGGCGTAGAGTGCCCAACCCTCCATGGCCATCGCGTCCTGCCACATGGAGGTCGACTCCTCGACGCCTCCCGGCGTCAACGAGCGCACCGGCGAGATGGTCGTGCCCCTGGTCTTCAGGAAATAGCCTTGGTAATCGTGGCCGGGAAAGCCCTCGTGCGCGGCCAGGGTCGCGAGGAGCGCCTTTGGGTGGAGCCTTAGCCCTAAGGGGTCGTCGCCGGTGGGGGTGACGTAGAAGCGGCCGATTCCGGACTTCTTGAACGTGGGCGCCGGCGAATAGGACGCGGTGAGGGTGCCGCGGAGCGGCTGCGGCGTGGAGGCGACGTCGATCGTGTAGCCGGCGGGCATCTCGAAGAGAGAGGCCTGTCGACCATAGTCGACGAGCCTGCGGCTGGTGTCGCGATAGGACTGGAGGAGCTCGGCGTCGTCCTTGGGAACGTCCTTGGAAAGCTCGAGCAGCACGTCGCCGATCTCGGAGCTTGGAAAGTTCTTCTCCTTGGCCACGCGTTGGGTCAACGCGCGCATCTCGACGAGGGTCTCGCCGACGCGCTTCTTGCCGAAGGCATGGAGCTCCTTGGGCGTCTTGTCGATGCGCAGGTTGTTGCGCAAGGCCCATGTGTATTCCTCGTCCCCAATCGCGAAACGGTCCCGGTCGTACTCGGGGCGCAGGAGGGTGGACTGGCCCTGGAAATAGAGGTCGATGAGGGCCTGGCGAAACTCGCGATAGGCGGTTCCCGCGGCGGCGGAGGCCGCGAGCACGCGGGCCTTGACCTCGGCGGGCACGCTCGGCGGCATGGCCTTTTGAACCGTGGCCGGGAGCTCCTTCTCGAAATACTCCGCGGTCTTTTTGGAGTCGTCCTCGGTCGAGCGGATCAGGCGGCGGTCCGGCAGGCCATTGGCGGTCGCGCCGCGCCTCATGTTCTGGATCGCGACCTTGACGTAGGGCGGGATCGCCGTGAGGCGTTCGGCGAGGATGTCCCATTCGGCCTTGGTTCCCAAGAGCGCGGGCGCGGCCGCCGGCGTCGCGTTTGGATCGCCCGTGCTTACCGCCTCGGCCGGCGTCATCGAGCGCAGCAGCCACTCGACGCCTCGGAAGGGCTCGACGACCGTGACGTCGAGCGCGCGCTCGTGAAGGTTGCGATCCAGGTTTCTGAGCAGGAACGCGAGCTGGGCCTCCATGACCCGGGCGTCGATCGCGTCGGCCTCGGACAGGGGCTTCTTGTCGAGACGATCGAGCTGGGCCTTGATGTCCATCCACTCGGCGCGCTCGGCGCGAAGGCCGGCCGGCGAGAGGTCGCGGAGACGCGCGCCCGCGCGAGCCAGGGCCGGATCGAGCCCCTCGGCGCCGAGGTAGGTGGCGACCACTGGATAGCGGTTCAGGAAGGCCTTCACGTAGCGATCGCGGAGGGCGGGGAAGCCCGCGGGGATCCGGGGCCGTGGCTTGGCGGTCTTGGAGGCGGGCGTTGAGGCGGCCTTCGGCGCGGCTGGCTTTGCGTTCGTCATCGCTCCTCGCGTGGGGCTTGGGACGGGAGCCGTTGGATCGGTGGGAGCGCCTTCGACGGTTTCCGCGGCGAAGCTGACGAAGGCGACGAAGCTGACGAAGCTCGCGAAGACGACGAAGGCGGGAAACGGGAGCACCGCGGCGCTCGGTCGTGCTTTTCGGTTCACGGCGCGAATGCTACCGCTTGTCTTGCGAGGTGGCGCTTCGTGTACGATCCCGGCCGTGCTCCCCGTCAACGGATGGCGCCGTCGCGGATGACACCGAGGCTAAAGGACCCGCCTTCGTTCGGTCCGGGGTTTGATCGCGCCTTTCGACGCGCGGTGGTTTTGGGGGCGCTCACGATCCTCGCCGCGGCCTCGGCGGTCGCCGTCTACTACTCGCCCCCGGTGTCGGACGTGGGCTACGCGCCGCGGCAGCCCATCGCGTTCTCGCACCGGCTGCACGCAGGGACCATGAAGATCCCGTGCCTCTATTGCCACACCGGCGCCGAGGTGTCCGCGCACGCGACGGTTCCCGCGACCTCGACCTGCCTCAACTGCCACCGCGCGGTCAAGACCGACAGCCCCGAGATCCAGAAACTCGCCAGGAGCGAGCGTGAGAACCGGCCCATCGAGTGGGTTCGCGTGCACCGCCTGCCCGACTTCGCGTACTTCAACCACTCGCGACACATTCAGGCGCGGGTGGCCTGCCAAAGCTGCCACGGTCCCGTGGAGGAAATGGAGCGGGTGACCCAGGTGAAGACCCTGACCATGGGCTGGTGCCTGGACTGCCATCGCGATCCGTCGGCCCATGTGATTCCCGCGGCCGAGACCGCGCCGCATGCGGCCGCGCTGCTTGCGGCGCTCCCGCCCGCGGAACGAACGAGCGCGAGCCGCGAGATCCATTCGGCTCCCGAGAACTGCAACACGTGTCACCGATGACAAACGCGGAAGACGGCAGAGACGGCGTGACGAGGACGTATTGGCAAGGCCTCGCGGATTTGGCGTCGCTGCCGGAGGCCGCGGCCGCGCTCTCGCCCGAGTTCGCGGAGGGAGCGGACCTTCCGCCCGATGCGGTCTCGCGCCGCTCGTTCCTGGCGCTGCTGTCGGCCTCGATCGGGCTCGCGACGACCGCGTGCCGCCGGCCAGAGGAGCGCATCGTGCCATTCGTGAGGCAGCCCGAGACGACCGTGGACGGCGTCCCGAGCTACTACGCGACCACGTTCGCGCTCGGCGCGTCGGGCTATGGCCTCCTCGTGAAGACCCGCGAGGGGCGCCCGATCAAGGTGGAGGGGAATCCCGATCACCCGCTTTCGAAGGGCCGCAGCGGGGCCTTCGCGCAGGCCTCGGTGCTGGATCTTTACGACCCCGATCGGCTGCGCGGTCCGCTGGTCTCGGGAAAGAGAGCGACCTGGGAGGCCTTCGACGCGGCTCTTCAGGCGGGTCTCGCGAAGGCGCGCGCCGAGCGCAAGGCCGTACGCGTTCTCTCGTCCGCGACCTCGTCGCCCTCGCTGCTGCGGCTTCTCGGGGAGTGGGGAACATCCCTCGGCGTGGATTTCAAGGCGGTCTTCTACGAGCCATACGACCATGCCGCGGTCCTGGAGGGTGCGAGACGGAGCTTTGGAAGCGCCCTGGTTCCGGAGTTCCATCTGGAGAAGGTGCGCGTGCTCTTGGCCTGCGAAGCCGACCTGATCGGGCCCGCGTTTGGAGAGCGCCTCGACTATGCCGCGGCGTTCGCGAGGGGCCGGAAGGCGCCCTGCGACGGCTCGGAGATGAGCCGCGTCTACGCCGCTGAGGCCGCGTTCTCGCTGTTGGGCTCCAACGCGGATCACCGGCAAAGGCTGCCGCCTGGGAAGCAGGTCGAGTTCCTGGGCGTGCTCTTGAAGCTGGTGACGGAGGCGCCGCGCGAGGGGCGTCCCGCAAACCCGGAGAGCGCGTTCCTGGCCCGGGTGGCGAAGGATCTCTTGGCGCACCGTGGGGAGTCGCTGGTCGTCGCGGGGCCCGAGCTTCCCGCGGGCGCGCACATGCTGGTCAACGCGATCAACAGCGCGCTTGGCAATCACGGCAAGACGGTCACGTGGCGAAGCCCGAGGCCGGGCGAATCCCAGGGCCTCGCGGCGGTCGCGGCGCTTCTCGACGAGCTCAAGGCGGGGCGCGTGGGGGTTCTGATCTCGGCAGGGGGCAACCCCGCGTACGACCTTCCAGGCGTCCTGGGCTTCGCCGAGGCGCTGAAGGCGGTCCCGACGCGCGTGCGCGTCTCGCGCTACGACGACGAGACCGCCGCGCTCTGCGAGCTTGTAGCCGCGCAGTCGCACGACCTCGAAGCCTGGGGCGACGCGGAGCCTTCGCCGGGGATCTTTGGGGTCGTCCAGCCGGCGATTCTGCCGCTCTTCGACACCCGGTCGCTCGGCGATGTGCTTCTGCGCGCCACGGCGACCCCGGGCGAGCCTCGGGACTTCCACGCGTACGTGATGGCCCACTGGCAGCAGCGCATCGTGCCTAGGCTCAACCGCACGGAGTCCTTCGAGCGGATTTGGGAATCGGTCCTCAGCGATGGGGTGTTGGTGGCTCCCGGGACCGAGCCGGCCGCGGTGAACGTCGAGGGGCGGCCCTCGAATGCGATTCTCTCCTCGGACCTTCCCGGGAACGGCCTGACGCTTCTCACGCCCCTGTCGCCCGCGGTCCTCGACGGGCGGCTTGCCAACAACGTGTGGATGCAGGGACTTCCCAACCCGATCACCAAGATCTCGTGGGACAACTATGCGTCGTTTTCGCCCGCGACCGCCAAGCGTCTCGGGATCGTGGACGGAGACCGGGTCGCGATCTCTCTCGGCAAGGCCAGCGCCGAGTTCCCCGTGCATGTGCAGGTTGGGCTCGCGGATGACGTGATCGTCGCGAGTGCGGGCTATGGGCGATGGCGCGCGGGCCGCGTTGGAACCGGGGTCGGCGTGAACGTCTCACCGCTGCGTCCGTTCGACCGGGGAGAGCTCGCGGGCTTCGTCACGGGGATCTCGGTCTCGAAGGTCGCGGGGAGCTACCGGCTTGCCAATTCGCAGGGACACTTTCGGATGTCGGGAGGGACGCCCCGGGAGCCCAAGCCGGCGTCGCCCCAGGCCATTGTCCGGGAGGCCACGCTGCCCGTGTATCGGAAGGAGCCCGACTTCGCCAGGAAGCCGGATGAGCACCTTGAGCTGACCACGCTCTATCGCCCATTCGACTATCCGGGGCACCGCTGGGGAATGGCGATCGACATGAGCGCGTGCACGGGCTGCAGCGCCTGTGTCGTGGCCTGTCAGGCCGAGAACAACATTCCGACCGTTGATCGCGAGCAGGTTGTCAAGGGCCGCGAGATGCACTGGATTCGCATCGACCGCTACTACTCGGGGCCGGCGGAGGATCCCGAGGTCGTGCACCAGCCGATGCTGTGCCAGCACTGTGAGAACGCCCCGTGCGAGAACGTGTGCCCGGTCGCCGCGACGTCTCACAGTCCCGACGGGCTGAACCAGATGACGTACAACCGGTGCGTCGGAACCCGATACTGCTCGAACAACTGTCCCTACAAGGTCAGGCGGTTCAACTTCCTCGACTATCACAAGCCGGAGAGGGGCGGCGCGCTCGACCCGTTGCCCATGGTGTACAACCCGGACGTGACGGTGCGGATGCGCGGCATCATGGAGAAGTGCACGTTCTGCGTGCAGCGGTTGGAGGCGGCGAAGTGGGCCGCCAAGCGCGACGGGCGCCTGCGGGTCCGCGACGGCGAGGCCGTGACGGCCTGCGCGCAGGCCTGTCCTGCGGACGCGATCGTGTTCGGCGACCTCAACGACCCATCGAGCCGGGTCGCGAGGCTCGCCGCGAGCGAGCTTGGATATCACGTGCTCTCGGAGCTGAACGTGAAGCCCTCGATCACCTACCTCGCAAAGCTTCGCAATCCCGAGGGCGCGGCTTGAGCATGTCCCCGGACCGGCCGGCCGTGTTGGCGTCCGCACAGGGCGAACCCGTTTTCGAGGACGTGCCCGGCATCCGCCCGCCGCTCGTCTTGGGCGACGCAGCGAGCCTGACCGCCGTGGACCGCATTGTGTCCGCGCCGGCCGAGCGCAAGACCTCGCGCCTGTGGTGGATCGGCTTTGTGATCTCGGCCGCGGTCGGGGCGATGGGCCTCGCGGCCTGGGGCTACACGTTCGTCACGGGCATCGGGGTGTGGAACGAGAACCAGCCCTTGGGCTGGGCGTTTGACATCACGAACTTCGTGTTCTGGATCGGCATTGGACATGCAGGCACGCTGATCTCGGCGATCCTGTTTTTGTTCCGCCAGAAGTGGCGCACGTCCATCAATCGCTTCGCCGAGGCCATGACGATCTTCGCGGTCATCGTGGCTGGAATGCAGGTGCTGGGACACACGGGCCGGCCGTGGGTGGCGTTCTATTGGCTGCTGCCCTATCCCAACCAGATGCAGATGTGGGTCAACTTCAAGTCCCCGCTGATCTGGGACGTGTTCGCGGTCTCGACGTACTTCACGATCTCGCTGGTGTTCTGGTACGTCGGGCTGATCCCGGACCTCGCCACGTTGAGGGATCGGGCGGTCGCGCAGGGGCGCAAGTGGGCGCACTTTCTGTATGGGCTCTTCGCCCTGGGCTGGCGGGGCTCGGCCCGGGCGTGGACACACTATGAGTCGGCCTATCTGATTCTGGCCGGGCTCTCGACGCCGCTCGTGCTGTCGGTTCATACGATCGTCTCGTTCGACTTTGCGGCGTCGATCCTGCCCGGCTGGCATACCACGATCTTTCCGCCCTACTTCGTGGCGGGCGCGGTGTTCTCGGGCTTCGGAATGGTCGTGACGCTGATGGTGATCGCGCGGCAGCTGTTCGGGCTGAAGGACATCGTGACGCTTCTGCACCTCGAGAAGATGAACAAGATCCTCCTCGCGACCGGCATGATGGTGGGGTACGCCTACGCGATGGAGTTTTTCATCTCGTGGTATTCGGGCAACCCGTTCGAGCGCTTCGTGTTCATAAACCGCCTTTTTGGCCCGTACGCCTGGGCCTACTGGATCATGGTCTCGTGCAATGTGCTGTCGCCCCAGGTCTTCTGGTGGCGGAAGGCGCGAACCTCGATCCCGATCATGTTCGCGGTGTCGATCTTCGTGAATATTGGAATGTGGTTCGAGAGGTTCACGATTGTGGCGTCGTCTCTCCACCGCGACTTTCTTCCGTCGAGCTGGGACTACTATCGGCCCAGCTTGGTCGAGGTGGGAATCCTGATCGGGAACTTCGGTGTCTTCATGACGCTGTTCCTGCTGTTCTGCCGGTTCCTGCCTGTGATCGCGATGTCCGAGGTGAAGGGCGTCCTCCCGAACGCGCACCCGCACGGAATGGAATTGGCACCGGCCGCGGATGTTGTGACAGGCGTTCCAACAGGCACGGCGTCGCCGCGGCCTGGGAGGCTCGCGCGCTTCGACTCGCCCGAAGCCCTGTTTGCCGCGATCGCGGCTCTGCGAAGACGGGGATTCACGCGCCTCAACGCGTTCACACCGTACCCGGTGCACGGGATGGAGGAGGCGCTCGGAATCCGGCGCTCGCGCCTTCCGCGCGTGACGCTGGCGTTCGGGCTCCTGGGATCCCTGGCCGCGGTCGGGCTGATCTATTGGACCTCCGCCGTCGACTACAAGATCGTGATCGGCGGCAAGCCGCTGTTTGCGCTTCCCCCGTCCATTCCAATCATGTTCGAGCTGACTGTGCTGTTCGGCGGCCTCGCCACGGTCGCCGCGATGCTGTTCACGAACAAGTTGCCAACCTACCACTCGCCGCTTTCGGCGAGTCCGCACGGGCTCTCGGCAACCCAGGATGGCTTCGTGTTGACAGTGCAGGGCGATGACCCGCGCTTCGATCGTGCCCAGTTCGAGCAGGAGGCCAGGGCCGCCGGCGCGGTGGCGGTGGTGGAGCTCGCGGACAGCCCAGGAGTACGCGCCGCATTGTCCGGGCAAGCCGTCTCCGCGGAGGCTTCGTCATGAGGCGGCCGCCAAATGGGGCGATTCTCCTCTCGGCCCTGTTGGGAGCCTTGTCCGGAGAGGGCTGTCATCGGGATGAACGAACTCCGCTCGAAATTCGCAACGACATGCACCGGCAGCTCAAGGTGAAGGCCCAAAGCGCGTCCACGTTCTTCGCGGACGGCGTCTCCGATCGCGCGCCGGTCCCGGGCACGGTCGCGCGCGGAACCCGGCCGTACCCGTTCGCGGGCCTGAAGACCGAGGACTTCCTCAAGAGCGAGGGGGCCGCGACCGCGAATCCGCTCCCCTTGACCCCACAGATCCTGGCGCGCGGGGAGGATCGCTACAACACGTTCTGCATTGTGTGTCACGGACCCCTCGGCAAGGGCGACGGGCTGGTGACCGAGCACGGCTATCCGCCTCCGCCGACGTTCCACAGTGACAAGCTGCGCGCCTATCCGGACGCCGCGATCCTCCACGTGATCTCGAACGGCCAGAACGTGATGCCGGGCTATGGGCGGCAGATCCAGCCGCTCGACCGCTGGGCCGTTGTGCACTACGTGCGGGCCCTGGAGCGGAGCCAGGCGGCGCGGCCGGAGGACCTCACCAGGGCCGGAGCGCCCGCGAAGACCGGAGGGGCGCCATGACGCATCCCGGCTCCTTTCATGACGCTGCCGGCACGTTTGACACTGTGGACGTGGGCCGGATCTCGGTGACGGGTCTTACCGGGTTCGCGCTTGCACGGAGGGTCTCCGTCGCGGCTCTCGGGCTTGGGGCGGCCAGCGTGATCCTGACCTTGATCCTGGGCGAGGCGCGCGGGCTGTTGTTTGCCTATCTGACCGCGTTCTTTTTCTTCGCCTCGATCTCCGCGACCTCGTTCCTCTTCTGCGCGATTCAGCACGTGACCTCTTCCGGCTGGAGCGCCACAGTCCGCCGCATCGCCGAGAACCTCGCGAGCCTGAGCTACTTCTTGCCTGTCTTGTTTCTGCCGATTGTCCTCGGTCTGAAGGTGCTGTACCCGTGGGCGCGACCCGAGGCGGCTCACGACCATCACC
>WBZQ01002626.1_pt1 | contig 11457 bp, 9 predicted proteins | sample 5204251 | NCBI WGS metagenome assembly WBZQ01 (sample SAMN12412402, study PRJNA552823) | activated sludge metagenome | isolation source: activated sludge from nitrification reactor of wastewater treatment plant... | place: USA: Virginia | collected 2017-09 | reverse complement strand
TTTCGCTTTCCGAGCCGTCAAAGTCGCGGGCGTCGATCTGTAGTCCCTGGAGCAACTTGTTGGTTTCCATCAGTTTCCGATACCCTTTCTCGGCGGCCAGCAGGGCTTCGTCGGTGATGTCGAGCGTGCTGCGGTAATGGGCCATGAGCATGAAGAAGCGCACGACCATCGGGGAATATCCCTTGCTGACCATCGGGCTGCCGCCGGTGAAAAGTTCGACCGGCGTAATGGTGTTGCCCTCGCTTTTGCTCATTTTTTTGCCGTTCAGCAGCAGCATGTTGGTGTGCAGCCAGTAGTTGGCCGGCGAGCAGCCGCAGGCGCCATTGCTTTGGGCTACTTCGTTTTCGTGGTGCGGGAACTTCAGGTCGTTGCCGCCGCCGTGGATGTCGAAGGTCTGGCCCAGGTATTTGGTGCTCATGGCGCTGCACTCCAGGTGCCAGCCGGGGAAGCCCACCGACCAGGGACTTTTCCAGCGCATGATGTGCTCGTCCGAAGCCTTGATCCAGATGGCGAAGTCGGCCGGGTGGTTCTTCTCATCCTGATTTTTCAGGTTCTCGCGGCTTTCGGCCAGCAGTTCATCGATCACGCGGCCCGACAGTTTGCCGTAAACCGCGGGGTTTTCTCCGGCAAATTTGATGACGTCGAAGTAGACCGATCCGTTTTTAACGTAGCCATACCCCCGGTCGAGGATGGCCTGCACCATGTCGATCTGCTCAGGTATGTGCCCCGTGGCCCGCGGCTCGATGCTGGGTGGCAGGGTGTTGAAAATACGCATCATGTCGTGGAAACCCACGGTATATTTCTGGGCGACTTCCATCGGTTCCAGGTGGTTGAGCCGGGCGCCCTTGGACATCCGGTCCTCCCCGTCGTCGAGCAGGTGGCCTACGTCGGTGATGTTCCGCACGTAGCGTACCCGGTATCCAAGGTGCATCAGGTACCGGTAAATGACGTCGAAACTGACGAAAGTACGGCAGTTGCCGAGGTGTACATCGCTGTAAACGGTGGGGCCGCAAACGTACAATCCGATGTAACCGGGGGTGATGGGCCGGAATTCCTCTTTTTCGCGGGAAAGGCTGTTGTGGAGTTTGAGCGGGCGCATTTCAGTCATGGACGCAAAGGTAAAAAGATGGTTGGAAGGTTTGATGGTTGGAAGGTTTGATAGTTTGATGGTTTGATGGTTTGATGGTTTGATGGTTTGATGGTGGGACAACCAAGTCCGGGGCTCCGGTAGTTTCCAACCATCAAACCTTCCAACCTTCCAACCATCCAACCATCAAACCTTCCAACCTTCCAACCATCCAACCATCAAACCTTCCAACCTTCCAACCATCCAACCTTCCAACCATCAAACCCCCTTCAAAAATTCCCCACATCCACTCCCTGGAAATATCCCAGGTACCACAGGATCAGGATGATCGCGCCGGCCACAATGCGGTAGTAGCCGAATACCTTGAAACCGTGTTTGGTAAGAAAGCCGATAAAGGCTTTGATGGCGATCATCGCTACGATGAAAGCGACGATGTTACCGGCGGCCAGCAGGGTAAGTTCTTCGCTGCTGAACGTGCCGCCGTCGTCGATGTAGTCCCACAGCGATTTGCAGGTGGCGGCGAACATGGTAGGTACGGCCAGGAAGAAAGAAAACTCGGCGGCCGTTTTCGGCGACAGCCCCTGGGTGAGGCCGCCGATGATGGTGGCTGCCGAACGGCTCACACCGGGTATCATCGAGATCACCTGGAACAGGCCGATCTGCAGGGCCCGGGGCAGGGAAATGTCGTCGATGGTGGTGTTCCGCTGGCTGCGCCGGGTAAAGTAGTTGTCGAGAAAAAGAAAAACGAAACCGCCGGCGATGAGAGCGACAGCTACCACCACGATGTTTTCCAGCAGTGCGTCGATCTGTTTTTTAAGCAGCAGGCCGAACACAGCGGCGGGCAAAAAAGCCACGAGCAAGCGCAGATAAAACTGGAAATTCTGAAAAAAACGCCGCCAGTAGAGCACGACCACCGACAGGATGGCGCCGAACTGGATGGCAACGGTAAAAACTTTAACGAAGGGGTGGCTGGCAATGCCCATGACCGTCGAGCCGATGATCATGTGTCCCGTGGAAGATACGGGTAAAAACTCCGTAATGCCCTCAATAATAGCCAGGATAATAGCCTGAATCAGGTTCATGCCAATGGTTGTGATTCGTCCGGCGTAGAGGGTGTTGCCGTAGTGTCAGATTTTTTAAAAATACCGAACATGATGGTAATAAAACCGCCCACCATCAGAATGGGGCCCAGCGTGATGCGGCGAAAACTGTAGATGCGGTCCGGCTCCCACTGGTTGGGGTCGGGCATGGCTCCACCGCTCATGGCGATCAGTCCGGCCATTATCAGGGCAAGACCTATGCCGAAATAAATAAAATTCTGCCGTCCGAAAACGAATTCCCGGCTTCCGGCGCTAAAGATGCTTTCGCTTTTCTCCGTGCGGCGTACCGGAGCCGGAACGGTTTTTTTCACCTGTTGCTGCGTTTGTTGCTGCGGGCGCGGCTGAGGCCGTTGTTGTTGTTTTGCCATTTTATAAGGTTTCGGAGGGTTTGATGGTTTGATGGTTTGATGGTTTGTAGGCGTAGACCTACTCAAACCATCAAACCATCAAACCATCAAACCGCTCAATATAAATCATCTACCCGCATACGCAGGAATTTGTTCACGACAAAATAGGTGCTCAAACCGGACAGGAGCACTCCCAGGGCGATCAGGCCGACGAAGACGGCCAGTATATCGTTCAGGTCCTGCAACTGCCGGAACTCCGGCAACAACCCGTAGAGCCACCACAGCATGGCGATCAGCCCGGCGATGGCGACTCCGGCACTGAGCAGGCCGTTGAGAACGCCGCGCCGGATGTAGGGGCGGCTGATGAAATTCCACGAGGCCCCCACCAGTTCCTGGTTTTTGATCAGAAAGCGGTTGGAGTACAGTTCGAGCCGGATGGTGTTGTGAATGAGCGTAACGGCCGCAAAGATGAGCAATAATCCCAATGCCAGCGCAATCAGCCCCATGTTTTGAATGTTTTTGCCGACATTGCCGGTATTGGCCGCCTCGATGTACAGGTCGGCGACCAGCGAATCCTGTAAAAGTTTGCCTTTCCAATCGGTGAGCACCTCGTCGTCGAGGTAGTCGGCTTTTACGTTGAAGCGGATCACGTCGCGCAGCAGGTCGGGGTTGTCCTCCAGCAGGCTTTCGTCGCCAAGTTCATCCTTCATGGCGTCGGCCGCCTGCTCGCGGGTGATGAACGAAATACTTTCCGGCTTGACGAACGGTTGCCGGCGGACGATGCCGATGATCCGCGTTACGTCCGCTTCGGTCGTTCCGGGAGTCAGTTCCAGCCAAATATCCACTTTCTCTTTGAACAAGGTCACTAACTTGCGCCCGTGCAGCGCGGTCAGGGAGAAAAAGCCGAGGATAAAAAGCACCAGCGCGACGCTGATAATGGCATAAAAATAGGTAGGCTTGATACGCGGCATGGTGAGAATAACGGATTACAGGTCGACCGACCGGTTTACCGGGTAAAAACAAAAGGAACGGCCGCGGCCTGCCGGCATTTTCAACAACCCGCAACCGGCCCGTACGCTCGCTTATTGTCCGCAAATGTAGCCCTAAAATTCATTCAATTCGATAAAACACATGAAAAACGCCGGCTTTCTGGTCTTTGCCTTCGCCCTGTTCGTGCAGCCGGGCCAGGTTATCTCCATCCGCAATCCTTCTTTTGAAGACGACCAGCCCGCGCAATCCAAAATACCCTGGGGCTGGCAGTCGTACACCCCGGGCAGTACGCCCGACCTCCTGCCCGGCGCCTGGGGTATCCAGTTTGCCGCCCAGGACGGCCGCACCTGCGTGGGACTGGTCACCCGGCCGGAAGGCAACAGCGAGGACATCTCGCAGGTGCTGCCCGAATCGCTCAAGGGCGGCGTCTGCTACACCTTTTCCCTTTACCTGGCCCATGCGCCCCAATACGTGGGTTTCAACCACCCGGTGCGGCTGCGCATCTGGGGAAGCGACACCAAGGGTAAAAAGGAAATGCTGCTCACCTCTTCGCCCCTGATCAACCACAGTGACTGGCGGCAATATCCCTTTCAGTTCGTACCCACCCGCAACATGCGGTACATCACCTTCGAAGCCTGGTACGGTCCCGGCATTACTTTCAAATACAAGGGCAATATCCTGCTGGATAACTGCTCGCCCATTGAAAAATGCGACCGGGCCTGAGCCGGCCGGCCGGCAAATAAGCGCCGAAGCGCCTATCTTTGCCCGGTCCGCATTCAGAACCCACCCGACATGGCTGATTTTTCCCTCCAACGCCTTTTCCAGCGATACACCGGCCTGCTTCGCAGTTTCAAAGCCGTTTACGTCCTCAACAACTGGCTGAATGCCGGCCGCCTGCAACACAACCGCCCGCTGTACCGGCGCTACGGCCTGCACAAAAGCATCTTCAGCCCGCTCGGCAGCCGCGACTTCCGGGAACACGACCAGGCCGGCATTCCCTGGATCGACCGGCCCGACGCAGCGGAACAGTTGGAGCGGAATGCGGAATTCCTGGCGCTCGACGAAAAAATGCAGGAACAGGTGCGGCGCTTCCTCCGGGACGGCTACATGATCCTCGAAAATTATTTTTCCCCGGAAGAAACGGAGGCGCTCAACCGCGAGGTGGATGGCCTGCTCCAATCCGGTGAGGCCGGATACAACTACACCGGCCGCAAAATATTCAACCTCTACGAGCGCAGCCGGCTGGCCGACGAGCGCTTTTTCCGCAATCCCGGCCTGCTCCGCCTGCTGTCCTTTCTGTTGGGCAAGCCGGTCATTCCCTTCCAGTCGCTCAACTTTACCCGCGGCAGCGAGCAGCGCGCCCACTCCGACTCGATCCACATGACCACCGAGCCGCCCGGCTATCTGATCGCCACCTGGATCGCCCTGGAAGACTGCCGGGAAGACGCCGGGGCGCTCTTCTATTACCCCGGCAGCCACCGCCTGCCCTACGTCATGACCGGCGATTACAATTCCGGCAACACCGCCTGGACCATCGGCGAAAACAGCAACCGGCACTACGAAGACAAGATCGGGCAGATCGTGCGGGAAAAAGGTCTGCAGAAACAACTGTTTCTCGGCAAACGGGGCGACGTCCTGATCTGGCACGCCAACCTGCTGCACGGCGGGAGCCCGATCGGCCGGCCCGACGCCACCCGCCGCAGCATGGTGTGCCACTATTTCGCCGAAGACGTTATTTGTTACCACGAAATGTCGCAGCGGCCGGCCCTGCTGCGCCGGTAGCACGACCTGGAAGGCCGTCGGCGCCGGCGCAATTCCTGGGCGACAGTATTCGTACCTACAGCATAAAAAACGCCGATGCCTCTTTTGTGAAGCCATAAATGGCTTTCTACCGGCAGCCTGGAAGGCTGTGCTACCGGGCCAACCATTTTAAACTTTGCTGCGTCTATACCACACCCCCGTTCCGGCACGTTTTTGGCGGAAAATCGTGCAGCCACGGCAAACCGGGCCTTAAATTCAGGCAAAGGCTGCTACCTTTGCGCCGCATTGTGCGGCGGAATAATTTTAGAATCGACTTAATCCGTAACCCGCCGCCATATTTTGTCCTGTGAACAAAAGAATCTCTAACGCTGATTATGAAACAATTTAGACTCCTGGCGTTGCTTGGCGGGCTTGTGCTGACCAGCCAGTTTTCCTTTGCCCAAATGCGCGGGTTTGAAACGGGTGGCTGGGTCGGCGTATCCAACTATTTTGGCGACCTCAATACCAACTGGCGCGTCAACCGCCTGCACCTGTCGGGAGGCATAGGAGCACGCTATAATTTCAACGATCGCCTGGCCGCCAAACTCGGCGCCAACTACGGCCAGATCAGCGCCTACGATTCCGACTCCAAAAACGCCTACGAACAACGGCGCAACCTGTCCTTCAAGAGCCTGCTCTTCGACGGAACGGCGCAGTTCGAATTCAACTTCATGCCTTACGTGCACGGCCACCGGGATTATTCCTTCAGTCCTTATCTCTTTGCCGGGCTTTCCATGTTCTACTTCAATCCCCGCGCTGAACTCGACGGGGAATGGTACAACCTGATCGACTACGGTACGGAAGGGCAGTTCCGCGGCGAGGAATACAACACTACCCAGGCCGCCCTGGCCTATGGTTTCGGTTTTAAAGCCGACCTCTCCTACCGCTGGAGTGTGAACGTGGAACTCAGCGCCCGTAAACTGTTCACCGACTACATCGACGATGTAAGCGGGGTGTACGCCGACGTGCGCGACATCCGTGCCCAGCGCGGCGAGGTCGGTGCGGAACTGGCCGACCGCTCCCTCGAACCCAAGATCGGGCAACCCGGCCGCCAGCGCGGCAACGGCAAGGACAATGACATGTACGCCCTGCTCAACGTGGGACTGTTCTACTATTTCGGCAGCATCCGTTGCCCGGATTTTTTACGGTAAGTAACACTCATAAAATAAGTTACCGATTTAGCCGCGCCAACGTTTACTAAACCTTGCAGGTTTAGTAAACGTTGGCGCGAAGTTATTTTTTGAGCGTTTCTAAGGTAACTTCTGCCTGATGGCACGTATCCGTATCCGTCCTGCGGCTTGGAGCCGCAGGACGGATTGTTTTTTCATTCAACCCCTCCTTCTCCTGAGCCAAATCTGCCTGGCCTTTTCCCGCCTCCTTCCGGCTCACCCGCCTCCTTCCGTTCCCTGTCTTTTTTCAAATTCCGCCAGGTCCGCGTCGCCTTTGGCGGTTTCGCCGACAGATTTATAGGCATTGCCCCTGGCCCGGTAGGCCCGGGTGAAGTCGGGCCGCAGTTCCAGTGTTTTGCTGAAATCGGCTATCGCCTCCTGCGGGCGGTTCAGGTTGAGCAGCGACAGCCCGCGGTTGTAGTACTGTTCGCCGTCCTCGGGGTGCCGTTTCAGGTATTCGGTCAGGTCGGCTACCGATTTTTCGTATTGCTTGGCGATCCCGTAAAGCCCGCCGCGGTATTTGTAGGCGTCGGCCAGGTCCGGGTTGATCTGAATGGCCTTCGAGAGGTTTTCGATCGAGGGCCCGACTTTGCCCTTGTCGCCCAGTTCCATACCCAGCCACAGGTAAGCCTTGCCGAAATTGTCGCCTTCGGCGGCGATGGCTTTTTGGATCAGCGTGGTCGTGTCCTTCCAGTCGCGGATGCGCAGGGCGGATATGCCGAGCCACATGAGTCCCAGTCCGGCCAGTACTACCCAGGCCAGCCCCTCCCGCGCCGGGCGCTTTTCCCTGAAAAAGGACGGCAGCGAGGCCAGTATAAAAAAGATACCGGTGGCGGCCAGGTAGTTGTAGCGGTCGGAGCGCAATTCGAAGGTTCCGAAGGTGGCATAGGGCAGCGCCACGACGATATTGGCCAGGTAAAACAACACGCCCCACCACAGAAAGGGCGCCGCCCGGCGGCCGCGCCAGGCCAGAAATATCAGTGCGGCCAGGGCGAAAGGCGCGGCGTAATACGACCACGGCCAGCCGCCGCCCGTTTTTTCAAACGGATACCAGATGCTGAGCCCGGTAGGGAACAGCAGTTTTTTCCAGTAGAACAGCACGGTGTGGCAGATCATCAGCCCGCGGTCGAGCACGGAAAAATCGGCCGGCGTATCGGTATGGCCGGCTTTGGTACGGGTGTACAGGGTCGCGATACCGAAGGCCAGCGCCAGAGCGAAAAACGGCACCTTTTCCAGGATGTTCTGCCGGTTCAACGGGCGTTTCAGCCAAAGATCGAGCACAAAAAGCGTCAGCGGAAGCGTCACCGCGGCGGATTTGGAGAGACAGGCCAGTAAAAACAAGCCCAAAGCCATCCAGTACGGACGGGAAAAACCGCCCTGCCGGGTGTGATCCACGTAAAAGCACATGGCCAGCAGGCTGAAAAAAGCGAAAAGCGGGGTACTAAAACCGGCAATCCAGGCCACCGCTTCTACCTGCACGGGGTGAATGGCGAAAAAAAACGCCGCCAGTGCCGACACGGAGACCGGGCTTTCCAGTTTGCGGAGCAATTGAAATACCAGCCAGACGTTAGCAGCGTGGGTCAGGGCGCTCAACAAGTGGTACCACAACGGACTGTCTTTGCCCAGGGAGTAAGCCAGTGCGTAGCCCAGCCAGGTAACCGGGGCGTACATGCCCAGGTTGATGTTCCCGAAAAGGTTGAAGTCCCGTACGGCCGGGTTGTCCACGGTGGCCGAATGGTCGTCCATGCTGAGCAACTGGTTGCCGAAGCCGGTACTGAAAAGGACGAAAGCCAGGGCGGCCAGGGCCCAGGGCAGCCAGCGTTCGGAGGATCCGGCACTGTTGCCCGCCGGCGGAGCCGGGGCGGCTTTGGTTTTCGCAGTCGTTTTTTTCGCCATAAGAAACGCAATTTGAAGCGGACGAAAGGTAGTGCGAACTTTGCTAAGCCCGGTTTGAAAAGCGAACGGAAGTTAACATTACCTTTGAGCAGCGAAGCCCAACGCTCCGGAATCTTGGGCAATAATATTCATCAATACCTCCTGTTACATGAAAAGACACTATTTACTGATCTGCCTGATCGCTGCAGCCTTCACCGCCCGGGCCCAATACAGCGGCCCCCGCCTCTTCCTCGACATTCCGTCCATATACTTTGCCGCGCCCGATGTGGAGCACATCGGCGACCGGCTGGGAGCCGGCGCCGAAGCCGCCATGAACGTGGGTACGCACTGGGGTGTCGCCCGACTGGGCGGCGGCGCAACGTTCACCCTCGATCCCAACGCCGACGACGTGGGTGAATCTTTCCTTACCACACCTTACGCCATTCTGGAAGCCGGCGCGGGCATGTACCGCTCCAACGGCAACAAGTGCGCGAAAACCCACGCCAATGCCTTTACCGCAATGGCCAAGGGCGGCCTGTTCTACAATTTTGCCAAAGAAGAAGAGGGTGTCGAGATCCAGCGCCTGGATTATACCGTCGGCGCCGAACTGGGATATTTTTATATCGCCGACATTTTCCGCAACTTCGAGGTGGTCCTCGATGCCCGCTATCACACGCAGGCCAAAGTGATCTCCGCAAATTTCGGGTTCAAACTGTTCCTGAACCTGCGGGCGAACCGGTAAGGGGTTGAAGGTTGAAGGTTGAAGGTTGGACGGCCCTGAACGTTTTCGCGCGAAATCTGCGCAACTTCCCCGCCCGACCCTCAACCTTCAACTTTCAACCTTCAACCTGTAACCTTCAACCTGTAACCTTCCACCTGTAACCTTCAACCTGTAACCTTCAACTTTCAACCTATAACCCTCAACCTTCCACCGGCTCCACATTTACACCGGCCGGCATATCCTGTTCCGCCGGTTTCGGCTTCGCCGACCTTTTCTGCAAAAACCAAAAGCCGATCCAACTGATCGCCGCCAGCACCGCCGCCAGATACCAGAGGGTGGAATATCCCCAGGCCGCGATCACCTGCGTACCGAACAGGGGGGCCAGAATGTTAGCGATCCCGTAAGCCATGGTGTACAGGGCCATGTACTGTCCCTGGTTGTGGCCGCCGGCACGCCCGTAGACGTAATTGCTGCTGAACGGCATCACGAACATTTCACCGAACGAAATAACCACCGTAAAGATCACTGCCGCGGCCGATGCCCCGAGCGGAGTGACGAGGGTGAGGTAAGAGAACAGGTACAACAGCAGCCCGACGCGCACGTAGTCCAGTTGCGCCTTACGCCCTTCCAGCCGGAAGATCAACGGCATTTCCACCGTAAATACCAGCAGGCCGTTCAGAGCCATCATCACCCCGATGTACGATTCCGTCCAATGATGTGCTTCTTTCCAGTACACCGGCACGGTCCACAAAATCTGCATGAACACCACGGCGTTCAGCAGGGTAAGCAGCACGAACCACAGATACGGGCGGTCGCGATAGGGTGAAATGCTAAGCGCCGCGGTTTCCGTCTTTTCTGCCGACCGCTCCGCCTCGGCTACCGGCCGGGGAGGCATGAGCCAGCGCAGCGTGAGCGCGGCGGCGATGCAGGTCAGGCCGTCCACCCAGAACAGCCAGTTCCAGCCCAACGCCACCAGCAGACCGCCCAATGCCGGCGCCACCGTCCAGCCCATGTTGAAGGCCATACGCATCAGGGAGATGGAACGCGTGCGGTTCTCCGGGGTGGAGTTCCGGGCGATGGCCACCGAATTCGCCGGCCGGAACACGTCGGCGGTTACACTCAGGATAAATATCGCCGCGCACATGAGCCAGAATTGCCGGATGGGCATGATCGATATCAGCACGACGCCGTTGGCAACCAGGCTCCAGAACTGTACGGGCGAGTAGCCGAACTTATCGGTCAGTTTGCCGCCGAGAAATGCCCCCGTCAGCGCGCCGAGGCCGAAAAAACCCATTACGTATCCGGCTTCCCGAATACTGAAATGCAATTCTTTGGTCAGGTAGATCGTGATGAAAACGATCACCATGCTGCCAATGCGGTTGACCAGATTGATCAGCGCTAAAAACCAGATGTCTCTCGGAATACCGGTGAACGAACTACGCCAGTGGCGGAAAAAATTCAGGAGCATAAGGTATGGACTGTTGGACTGTTGGACGTTGGACATCCGGACGTTGGAATCCCAATGTCCGGATGTCGAAAATCCGGCAAAAATTTGGATGATGGCCGTAAACCGGCTGGTCTGCTCAGGGGAGCAACAGGACGAAACGCATCCTCCGCCAAATGAAAAACTGATCCAGCCCCCGAAATGGTTTCTGAAAGGAAGAAAATTTTTTATGCGGCTTTTAACAAGAATAATACGCCTATTTTGGCCTTGGCATCCTGGAGGTCGCTTACAGCACCCCAAAATCTTCCAATAATTTTCCGAGCGCCCGGGCATCGGGCACGATAAAATCGGCGCCGCAGGCGAGCAGGCGCTCGTCGTGGCCGTCGTGGATGTGTGCGGCTCCCAGAAAACCCACCACGCGCAGTCCGGCGCGTTTGGCGGAAGTAACGCCGGTCGGGCTGTCTTCTACGGCCAGAATATCGTCGTGGCGAAGGTTCAGTTGGTCCAGGGCAAATTCATACACGTCCGGATGCGGCTTGGGGCGTTGCACGTGTTCGGCGGAAAAAATATGCCCGTCGAGCGCGGAACGGAGCCGGACCCGGCGCAGGCATTGTTCCACGTGCCGGACGCTGCCGTTGGAAACCATGCTCTTCGGCGTTTTTAGTTTGCGGAAGATCGTCGGCATTCCGGCAATGGCCCGCAGTTCCCGGTCGAAGGCGCTGCGATGCGCGGCTCTCACCTGCTCCAGGTAGTCGTCGCTCACCCGGATGCCGTATTCCTCGCTAATGATGGCAATGATGTCACGCTCCAGCAGGCCCGGGAAGCGGTGGCTATACTCCTGTTCACTCATCTGAAAGCCAAAGGGCTGGAGCAGGCGCAGGGTAGCACGGACGGCAATGATCTCCGAATCACTACGGTGCCGTC
>WBZQ01002625.1_pt1 | contig 11461 bp, 11 predicted proteins | sample 5204251 | NCBI WGS metagenome assembly WBZQ01 (sample SAMN12412402, study PRJNA552823) | activated sludge metagenome | isolation source: activated sludge from nitrification reactor of wastewater treatment plant... | place: USA: Virginia | collected 2017-09 | reverse complement strand
ATGGTTTTCCACCGACACCACCACGCCGATCATCTCGCGCTCAGTTGGGGTGAGATCCGACTCGCCGCGCATGATCTCGTTGAAATGGCGAATCCACCGCCGCAATTTTTCGGGACGCAGGGTATACCCGGCAAAGACATTGGGCAGAAAGCCCACATTGCGCCGCGCTTTGCCCAAGAGCGTGCGCGTCTCTTCATCCAACGCCTCTTCCGGTGGAATGGTAAGCCAGGCGCGGGGAGCAGTGGGTTGCGGTGTGTCGCTCATGGTTGCTCGCTTTCTGGGTAGGCACAAAGACAAGATGTACGATCTGATTCCATTATAGCCAAAATTGCTGCTTGACAAAACGCAATCAGCCATGATATGCTAATCGTAGAAAAGCATACAAAAGATGTTGAACCGGAAGAGTAGCGGTCAAAGCGGGCTTCAGAGAGTTTCCTGGTGGTGTGACGGAAACAGCAGCGCCGAACGTGAATGGGCCGGGGAGTCAGGCGCCGAACGAGTACCGAGTAGGCGACCTCGGACACGCCACCGTTACCAGGGCGCTGAGAATCGAGGAATATTTCTTCTGTTCTTGTAAGAGTGAGACTGGCGAGCGATCCTTGCGTTTCATGCAAGGATTTTTTATTGGCAGTCTAAGCGGGGTGGCACCGCGGGGATAGCGATTATGCATCCTCGCCCCCATGTACAGCAATCTGTGCATGGGGGCGAGGATTTTTTTATTGGTAATCGAGGAGATGTTCATGTCAACCCAATACAAACCAACGCTAGAAGAAATTCGTGGACTGACCACCCAAGGCAACCTGATCCCGGTTTACTGTGAATTGCCGGCTGATCTCGAGACGCCCGTTTCGGTCTACCTTAAGCTCTGCGGCCAGAATGGCAGCGCGCCGAGCTTTCTGCTGGAATCAGTGGAAAAAGGTGAGCAGATGGGGCGCTACAGTTTCATCGGTGTCCATCCGCCGATGACCGTCGTAGCCACTGGCGATCAAGCATTGATCGGCGGCGCAGGCGGCGCCATTCTGGAGCGCCAACAAGGCGATCCGTTGGAGATTGTCAAACAACTGATGGCGGGGCGGCAACCGATCAAAGTGCGCGGGTTGCCGCGCTTTACCGGCGGTGTGGTGGGCTATTTTGCCTATGATGTGGTGCGCTTTATGGAGCGCCTACCCAGCACGGCCAAGCGTACGCTGGATGTCCCTGATCTGGTCATGCTCTTTACCGACAACCTGGTGGCCTTTGACCATGTGCGCCATCGTCTGCTGATCATTGCCAACATGCGTACCGAGAACGATCTACGCGCTGCGTATGCCGATGCCATTGCGCGCATCGACAAGATCATCAACTTGTTGCGTCAACCCTTGACGCCGCCGCAGCCGCGTGAATGCCAGAGTGGTGCGGTGTGGCGCAGCAATTTAACCCAGCCCCAATTTGAAGAGAATGTGCGCAAAGCCAAAGAGTACATTGCTGCCGGTGACATCTTCCAGGTGGTCCTAAGCCAGCGTTTGACACGGGAGACTGAGGCCGATCCCTTTACCATCTATCGGGCCTTGCGCATGCTCAACCCGTCGCCCTACATGTTCTTTTTAGATTTTAGCGGCGTGGCCGGCATTAGCGGCGGGGGCCCTCAGGGCGCGGTGCGGCTGATTGGCTCCAGTCCGGAGATGCATGTGCAACTGGAAGAGGGCATGGCCCGTTTGCACCCAATTGCCGGTACGCGCTGGCGGGGCAAAACCGCTGAAGAAGATGAACAACTGGCCCATGATCTGTTGGCTGATCCCAAAGAGCGGGCCGAACATGTTATGTTGGTCGATCTAGGCCGTAATGACCTGGGCCGGGTTTGCGAATATGGCAGTGTACGGGTGCCGGATATGATGGTGGTGGAACGCTATAGCCATGTGATGCACATTGTCAGCGATGTGCGTGGTAAGGTCAAGCCCGAACACGATGCCTTTAGCCTACTGCGGGCTACCTTCCCGGCTGGCACCTTGAGCGGCGCACCGAAAGTTCGGGCTATGGAGATTATTGAAGAACTGGAAGGTGTGCGGCGCGGCACGTATGGCGGAGCGTTGGGCAACATTGGCTATGACGGCAATATGGATACCTGCATCACCATCCGCACCATTACCATGAAGGGCAAAACGTGCAACCTGCAAGCCGGTGGTGGCATTGTGGCCGACAGCGACCCGACCTATGAGTTCAACGAATCGATGAACAAGGCCAAGGCCCTGGCCGTGGCTGTGGAGCAGGCTGAGAATGGTTTATAGTAGGACAGTGCGACAGTGAGGCAGTAGAACTGTCTTACTGCCTCACTGTCGCACTGTCTCACGAATGAGGAGGAACCAATGGCACAAGTCAAAATTTATGGCCTGAAAGAACGGCTCAACCCGATCAAGCGACAACTATCGGAAGTAATCCACGCCTGTGTCGTCGAGGCTTTGCACTTTCCTCAGGATAAGCGGGCACACCGCTTCTTCCCGTTGGAGGCAGAAGATTTTTTCTACCCGGCCGGGCGTACGGATGCTTATACGATTATTGAAATTTCCATGATTGCCGGGCGGACAGAGGCCATGCGTAAACGGCTGGTCCGGTTGCTGTTTGAGCGCGTGAGCAGCAGCCTCGGGATTGCCCAGCAAGATCTGGAAATTAGCATTACGGAAAGCCCAGCCTGCAACTGGGGGTTTCGTGGGTTGCACGGCGATGAAGCAAAATTGAATTACAAAATTTTTGAAATTGCAGAAGGAGTAATTAACTATGGCTGAGCGAAAACGCATCTTAACCGGTGACCGCCCCACCGGGAAATTGCATTTAGGGCACTACATTGGCAGTCATCGTCACCGGTTGGCGCTGCAAGATGAATATGAGTGCTTCTTCTTGATCGCCGATCTGCATATGCTGACCACCAAGCCGGACAAGGCCGACATCTTGCTCATTGCCGACAATGCGCGAGCCATTGTCATGGATCACTTGGCGATTGGCATTGATCCGCAGAAGGTGACCTTTTACCTGCAATCGGCCATTACCGAAAGCTATGAGTTGCAATTGCTGATCAGCAGCCTGGTAACCGTGGAACGCTTGCAACAGTTGCCCACCATCAAAGACATGGCCAACGCGGCCGGCTTTGAGCAATTGCCCTACAACCTGTTGGGCTACCCGGTGCTGCAATCGTCGGATATTCTTTTGCCGCGGGCCAATTTGGTGCCGGTAGGCAAGGACAACGAGAGCCACGTAGAGATCACCCGCCAGATTGCGCGGCGCTTTAACAACGCCTATGGCGAAGTCTTTCCTGTTCCGGATTCGTATGTCATCGGCGGCACCCTGGTGGGCACGGATGGCCAGGCCAAGATGAGCAAAAGCTTGAACAACGCCATCTTCCTCAGCGATGATGCCAACAGCGTGCGCAAACGGGTGATGAGCATGTACACCGATCCCAACCGTGTCTCGGCAGATGTGCCAGGGCGGGTGGAGGGCAACCCGGTCTTTATCTATCACGATGCCTTTAACCCCAACCTGGCCGAAGTGGAAGACCTCAAAGAACGCTATCGAACCGGCAAGGTCGGCGATGTGGAAGTCAAAGAGAAGCTGGTGGTTGCCCTCAACAGCTTCCTGGAGCCAACGCGTGAACGTCGTGCTTATTACGAAAGCCAGACCGGCTTTGTCGATGAATTGCTCTATGAAGGTACGTTGAAAGGCCGGGAAGAAGCCAAGAGCACCATTATTGAGGTCAAAAAGGCCATGGGCCTGACCGGCGTCTGGAACAAGATCAGCCGCTCCGCCGAAAAACGCCGCAAGAAGGCATAGTTTATGATTTACGATTTTTGATTTTTGATTTACGAATGTTCTTACCAACGAAGCTATTTCGTAAATCAAGAATCGTAGATCAAAAATCCCAAATGGAGAACATATGATCGCCGTAATCGACAACTACGACAGTTTCACTTACAATTTAGTGCAATTCCTGGGAGAAATTGGCGCCCAAGATATTCGCGTCTGGCGCAATGACCAGATCGATGTGGAAGAACTGGCTGAATTGAAACCGAGTCACATTGTCATCAGCCCTGGCCCCGGCTCGCCGGAGAAAGACAGCGGCATCAGCAATGATGTCATTCGTATTTTGGGGCAACACACGCCGGTCTTGGGTGTTTGCCTGGGCCAGCAATGTATCGGTTATGTCTTTGGCGGGCAAGTGGTGCGTGCGCCGCGCCTGATGCATGGTAAAGTCAGCCCAATTGAGCACGATGGCCAGGGCATCTTTGCTGGCTTGCCCAGCCCGTTGACGGCCACGCGCTATCACAGTTTGATTGTGCAGGAGCCTTTGCCCGATGTGTTGGAGGCTACAGCCCGCACTGCCGAAGGCGAATTGATGGGGGTGCGTCACAAGAGCTTGCCGATCTTTGGCGTTCAATTTCACCCCGAAAGCATCTTGACCGAATATGGTCGCGAGATGTTGCGCAATTTTCTGAAGATAAATGTATAAATTGAGACCTAACCCCCTGTCCCCCTTCCCAATCGAGATACTGGTTGGAAGCCAGCAGTTTTGTGCCGAGAAGGGGAACTCGTAGAGCAACCTATTGGTTGACAAGTTCCCCCTTCCCCGCAACCAACCTGGTTGCCGAATGAACATATCAAAGGGGAAGGGGGACAGGGGGTTAGGTAAACACGCAATGACCAAACTCACAACCCAGATCCATACCTACCTGACCAAAGCACCGACCAGCAACTTCCTCGATCAGGAGGTGGAAATGGTGGCGCATTGGGCTGGGCGGGACAACCTGCTCTGGCAAGTACGCTGTAATGGACAGGAAGCCGTGCTCAAGCTCTATCTGGATGCGGGACAGGCGCGCAGCCGCCGCCAATACGCTGGTCAGCAACTCTTTGCGCCACCAGGATTGGCCCCGCGCCCACTCTGGTATGACCGCTACCCCGAAGGCTTGTCGCGGCAGGTCTTGATTTATGAATGGGCGCCTGGGGCAGCGCTAGATTCAACCGATGCAGGCCAGATGATGGCCCTGGCCCAGAGCGTGGCCCAAATCCATGGCACTGATGTGATGGAGGTCCAGCGCTTTTGCCCGCACCCTATCAACCTGGATTATTTCTGGCGGGTATTGCAGGGCGGGCTGGCTCCGCTACGTCTCTGGCTAACCCAACGTCACGCATCGGTACTGTTAGCCCATTTCGATGAGCTGGTTGCCAGGGCCGATACCCTGGTCACAGCAGCACTGCCACGCTGGCAAGGCGTTGCCCCCACCCCGGTGCATGGGGATCTGCGCCTGGAAAACGGGTTGAATTGCTTTGGCACTGCGCTGTTGCTCGACTGGGAAATGTTTGGCCTGGGCGATCCAGCCTTGGAAATTGCCAATTTTCTCTATCTCAGCCAGCATGATCTGGACGAAGTGACCAAAGCCGCCTGGTTGGAGGAATATTTGTCCCAGGTTGACCAGCCCGATCTGGCGCAACGGATTGAGATCTATCAGGCGCTGTTGCCCTTGCAGTCCAATTGTTTTTTGCTGGGCGGTCTGAGTCAGTATCTGGGTCAGACACCAGCCGCGGCGGTGGAGCAGGCCACCGATCTCTCTTTCCTGGGGGCAACCCTCAATGCCACACTTCAACAAGCCGCGGAAAAATTGGGCATGGCTGCTGTAGATTGGGCGGTGCTAACCTTACCGCTTTTTGAGTAAAAAGGGAACACAGAGCATACTCTCCTGTCCTCTGTGATTCCTCCGTGTTCTCTGTGTTCCAAGTCCTATGCCTTATGGTAAGTTACTGATAACAAAGGAGGAAGCTATGGCCCAAAGTGCGATTCAGCAGGCAATTCATCTGCTCTTTAGCCGTCAGGATTTATCGATTGAACAAGCCGACGCCGCCATGACCGAGATTATGCAGGGCGATGCCACACCAGCCCAGATCGGCGCATTTCTCGCCGCGCTGCGCATGAAAGGTGAAACGGTGGCCGAGATTACCGGCTGCGCCAGTGCCATGAAGCGTAGCGCCGTGCAAGTACGCCCGCAGATCGGCGACGCCATGCTGGTGGATGTCGTGGGCACTGGCGGGGATGGCACCCATACCTTTAACATTAGTACCACGGCGGCCTTTGTGGTGGCTGGACATGGCATCAAGGTGGCCAAACATGGCAATCGCTCGGTTAGCAGTCGTTCGGGTGCAGCGGATGTGTTGTCGGCCTTAGGCGTCAATATTCAATTGAGCGCCGAACAGGCAGCCACCTGTATTGAAGAGGTGGGCATTGCCTTTCTCTTTGCTGTAGGCTTTCATCCTGCCATGAAACATGCCATCGGTCCACGCCGCGAATTAGCCGCCCGCACAGTCTTCAACATTCTTGGCCCGTTGACCAATCCCGCCAGCGCCACCAATTTGTTGATCGGCGTCTACGATCCGAACCTGACTGAAACGATGGCCGGGGTGCTGGGCCAAATGGGCGCACGTGCCGCCTTTGTGGTGCATGGCGCCGACGGTTTGGACGAACTGAGCACCACCGGTGTCAATCGCGTCAGCCATTTGCACAATGGCAAGGTGAGCACCTTTACGCTAGATCCTGCAGAACTGGGCATCCCACGCGCCACCCTGGCAGATCTCAAAGGCGGCGATGCCAGCGAGAATGCCGCCATTACCCGTGGTATTCTGCAAGGGGAAATTCAGGGCGCCAAGCGCGACGCCGTGATCCTCAATGCTGGGGCCGCGCTCAGCACCGAGTGCGGTGATTGGAATACCGGTTTGGACGAGGCCCGCGCCAGCATTGACAGTGGCGCCGCCTTGCGCGTGCTGGAAGCGTTTGTGGCCAAGTCGCAGAGTTTTGTAAAATAGCCCGTGGAGGGATCGATCATGATCAAAATGTTCAAAATTATCGTTGAAAAACATCCTGATAGTTATGTTGCTTATCCCTTGGGCATCAAAGGGGTTGTTGTTGGCGAAGGGGATAGTTATGAAGAAGCTTTAGCCGACGTAAAATCAGCAATTGCTTTTCACATTGAAACCTTTGGCCCTGATGCGCTACAAACAGAAACTCCTATTCTAGAAGCATTTATCGCCGAAACAGGGGTGACTGTGTAATGGCGAAGTTTCCAGTCGATGCGCCATTGGATCCAGTGGTGAAAGCACTGGAACACCTGGGCTTCCATTTGGCGCGCACAGGTAACCATATCGCTATGATTCGCGAAAATGTTGACGGAACAAAAACACCGTTGACTATACCAAATCACCGTCGAATCAAAGGCTCAACGCTGCGGACAATTTTGCAGCAAAGCGGCATATCGCGTGATGAATTTTTAGAAGCGTACGAAGAGAATTAGCATGAAACCTTCTCAATTAGATATTGCAAAACACAAAGGCGATGTTCTCGACAACATTATGGCCTGGAAGCGTCAGGAGGTGCCCAAACAGATGGCCGAGGTGCCGTTGGCGCAGGTCAAAGCCTTTGCCAAACTGGCGCCGGATCCACTTGACTTTGCCGCAGCGCTCACCGCCCAGCCAGGGGCCAGCTTGATCGCCGAAGTCAAGCGGGCCAGCCCATCCAAGGGCCTCATTGCCCGTGAATGGGATCCTGAATTGATCGGCGAAACCTATGCCCGCAACGGCGCTGCCGCCATTTCCTGTTTGACCGACAGCCGCTATTTCCAGGGTGAACTGGCCTACCTCACGGCCATCAAAGATCGGCTACGCGAGATCGGCAAACCGATCCCTGTGTTGCGCAAGGATTTTATCTATCATGAATATCAGGTCTACGAAGCACGCATGGCCGGCGCCGATGCGCTGCTGCTGATTGTGGCCTGCCTGAGTGATCATGAACTGCGCACACTCTACCGTTTGACCTATGACCTGGGCATGCAGGTGTTGGTGGAGGTGCATGACGAGGACGAAGTCGCCCGCGCCTTGGCCATCAATGGGCATATCATTGGGGTCAATAACCGCGATTTGAAAACATTCCAGGTGGATATTGAGACGACCGGGCGTCTGCGCACCTTGCTGCCGCCTGGCAAAGTGGTGGTGGGCGAGAGCGGTATCCGTGATCTGGCTGATGTACAGCGCATGGCGGACATGGGCTGTGATGCTATCCTGGTCGGCGAGACCTTCTGCAAATTGCCTCAAAAAGAGCGGGCGGCCAAAGTGAGTGCCTTTGTTGAAGCTGGTCGCGTAAAATAAAATGAAGAGTGAAGAGTGATGAGTGAGCACCTTCACTCTTCACTCTTCACTCATCATTCAATCAACGAAATAGTCGCGCACCTTGTGCGGCGTATATTGCATCACCAGATCACGAGTAATGGCATTATGCTGGGCGATTTCCCCGTAGAGATGAGCGCTTGGGCGTGGCGTGCGCACCTGGGTTTGCGGATCCAGGTCAAACAAGCCAAAGCGCAACCCCCACCCTTCAGTCCATTCAAAGTTATCCACCAGCGTCCAGTGGAAGTACCCGCGGATATCGCATCCGGCGCGAATGGCGCGATAGATCTGATAGAGATGGGCCAACAACCAGCGCGGGCGTTGATCATCATCGGCGTCCGGCAGGCCATTTTCGGTAATGTAGATTGGCTTGGGGATAGTGCTCAGTTCCAAACAAAGATGATAGAGTGCTCGTGGTTGATAGGCGCTGTAGGGTCCGTTGCGCCCACTGTCGGAAAGCTCGCTGCCGGCCCCAATCGACTCGTAGCCGAAAAGTGGCAAAGGGTTTGGTGTAAAGCGTACGGCGGTGCTGCTGTAATAGTTGACGCCGATAAAATCGAGCGTATTCACCAGGGCAGGGACAACCCGACCGTTGCCCAGGGGCGCCCGCAACTTGCCATCAATGGTCGCCCGCAGCCAGAGTTGCTCCACCACCCGGCGCTTGATCATGGCGGCAATGCGATCCAACATGCTGCGCTGTCGTTGTCCGTAGAAGACCTTGAAAACATGCGCATAGCTGACCTGGGCCGCAGGCTGGTGCTTATGGATCACATGATAAGCCGCCGCGTGTGCTTGCAGCAGATGCAAAAAAACCTGGCGGGTGGCGCGGTAACTGCGCTTGTGCGGCGGCCAGATGCCACGCATCCACCCCTGCACCAGATGAACAATCGGCTCATTCATGGTCAACCAAAAGTCGCACAGGTCACCAAGCGCGGTCACCACGCCCTGCGCATAGCAGGCAAAATGCTTTACACTCTCTGGCGATTCCCAGCCACCGGCTCGTTCAAACCAAAGCGGATTGGTGAAATGATGCAAGGCAACCATAGGCCGAATGCCACGGGCGCGCAAACCACCCAGCATGGCGCGGTAGCGGTCAAGCGCCGTTGCATCGAATACGCCAGGTTCTAGCTCTACCCGACTCCACTCAATGCTGATGCGCTGGACATTGAGGTGCAGTTGCTTCATGCGGTCAAAGTCTTGCTCGGCATTTTGCCACCAATCGCAAGCACGGCCACAGCGTTCATTGTGCCAGATCGCACCAGGTTGCTGTTCAAATTCCCACCATTGGTTTCGCCGGTTATCTCCTTCCACCTGGTAGGCAGAACAGGCCGTGCCCCACAAAAAACCCTCAGGAAAAGCCAGTTGATCAAGCATGAACGAATCCAGTTTACAGTAAGACAGTAAGACAGTGAGACAGTGAGACAGTGAGACAGTAACTGATTTACTGTCTCACTGTCTCACTTGTATTTATACGGTGGGTTGATAAACAGTATCCCCGCGCCGCTGGCGGGGCAGATGTTCCAAAGCCACACCAGCTTGTTGGAGAAAGAGCCGGCTGTTTTCATCCGGATAATTCCCTGCATAGACGATGCGCTTGATGCCACTGTTGATCAACATCTTGGCACAGGTCAAGCAGGGTTGATGGGTGACATAGGCCGTGGCGCCTTCAATACTGACGCCGTGCAGTGCGCCTTGAATAATGGCATTCTGTTCGGCGTGGAGCGTGCGCACACAGTGGTTGTCGATCATCAAATGGCCTACTTCGTCACAATGCGGCAGGCCAGCCGGTGCGCCATTATAGCCGGTGGTCAAGATACGCCGGTCGCGCACAAGCACGGCTCCAACATGCGCCCGGTCACAGGTGCTGCGTTCCGCCACGGTAAAGGCGATTTCCATGAAATAATCATCCCAGGTTGGACGGGTGGACATGGTACGACTCCGATCTATCGTAATAATAAAGCCAATATCCCAACAAAATAACTACCTTTCAGCAGTGCCAAACATTGGCTCACGCGGCTTGGATTGGTGTTTTGCCACAGTGCCGTAACGGTGAAGCAGAGCGGTAGCCACATGCCCAGCACCATCAACCCCAGGTAGCGGGTTGCATACCCCCAATACAGCCAGGGTGCAAGGCTGAACCCAATGACAAGAACTGTGAGCAATGCCACCAGCCGGATCACAGTGTGCGTGCCAAAGCGGATTGCCAGCGTCTGTTTGCCAACTGCTTGATCCCCAACCACATCTTCTACGCTTTTGAGCGCTTCTCGAGCGGCAATAAAACTCATCAACAGAGCCGCTGGCCACAGCGTGATGCGCAAGGCGTTGAAGGTAAAGCCAAGCACCGCCACGCTGCCCACCATGAAGGTGCAACCGGCCAAAACAGCGATCAAGAGATTGCCACCGCCTGGTGTACTCTTGAGGCGCAAATTGTAGAGCAGCAAAAGAAGCAATACAACCAAGGCTGCACTGGTTGCGGCCCATCCTAAGGGTAGACTGCACACCAGGGCGCTTAGCGCCAATCCAATAGCAAAATAACCAGCGCCATTTTGACTTACCAAGCCGCCTGGAATCGGACGATCCGGCTTGTTGATGTTATCTTCGGCCACATCAAAATAGTCATTGCTGACATAACCAAAGGCGGTGACGCACCACATGGCCAAAGCAGCTTGCCAGGCCCGTGCTGGCAAGGGCCATCCTACTGCCAAATGAGCCCCAAGTAAGACCAAGATGCTGGCTGGGATCGAGTTGCTGAAGCGCACCAGGCGGGCTATACCAATCAAGCTACGCCACTGGTTTGTGGAAAGCGCAAGGGCATGCTGGGTCATTGCGGCGCGGGCAGTGAGGAAATGGGACAACGGGCCGTGGCTGGCAGATCTTGGAGCAAATCAGCCAGAATCGCTGCACCCTCTTCGACCTGCTGAAAAGCCAGATAAATGGTTTCGCTCGGTGGATCTTGACGACGCTTTGGGGGATTTTCTAGGTTTTGGTAGGTTACAGCCAGCGCTGGGCGCAGGTGAGCGCCAAAGTGCAACATGCCCCAACGCACCTGCTGGATGGTCTCTGGCTGAAAAAAGACATACCACAACCCAATCTCTGCCTCGGGCCAGCGCCCCAATTTGAAGAAAGAACGTGCTGCCACCTGACAAAGCAGGGCATGTTCGCGCGTGGCAAAGGTTCGATAAAATCCTGGCAGCCAGGTATAGCGCTGGCTCTTGGTCTCCACACGGAAAAGGCCTGTGGCGTGGATGGGGATTTTTATTTTGGCGTCCAGCGCTTGCGCTTGCACTGCCGG
>WBZQ01002621.1_pt1 | contig 11465 bp, 11 predicted proteins | sample 5204251 | NCBI WGS metagenome assembly WBZQ01 (sample SAMN12412402, study PRJNA552823) | activated sludge metagenome | isolation source: activated sludge from nitrification reactor of wastewater treatment plant... | place: USA: Virginia | collected 2017-09 | reverse complement strand
TCTCCGACGGCCTCATCGTCGATGGCTTCTCCATCTTCTTCAACGCCATGTTCGTCGCCGCCGCCGCGTTGGTGGCGATCATCTCCTACCGCTACCTGGAGGTGGAAGGCGAGCATCACGGGCTTGTTCCACAGAGCCCGCGCATCGGCCTTGCCGCGCCAACTGATCGTGTGCCAGATCCTCTTGGGGTCGGGCTGATGAACGGGATCGAACTGGTCGAGGACAAGGCCACCCGCAAGCAATTCGACCCCGCCCGCAAGGTTGGCCCCACCGTGGACAAACACGCCCGCGCGAACGGACTGATCACGCGCTTCGTCGGCGATCGCATCGCCTTTTCCCCGCCCTTGATCATCACGGAGGAGGAGATCGACCAGGTCGTGGCTCGGATCACCAAGGCGCTCGACGCGACCTGGGCCGAAATCCGGTCGCACTGATACGAATCGGCATCGAGGTCGGCGGCACCGTCAGCGACCTCGATGCCGCCGATCGTGACCGGATCACCATCGCGCAGGCACCGTCCAAGCCGGCCCGCCCCGATGTCACGGCAGCCGCACGACCACTCACACGCGCGGCAGCCGCCCGATTACTCACACGCGCGGCAATCGCACGATGAACCGCGCCCCGATCACCTTCCCCCCGGCAGCCCGTCGGTTCTCCGCCGAGATCTGGCCATGCAGCGCCTCGATGATCTGCCGGCTGATCGACAGGCCCAGGCCGGAGTGCTGGCCGAATTTCTCCTCCTTCGGACGCTCCGAGTAAAACCGGTCGAAGATATGCTCCAGATTGGCTTCGGGAATGCCGGGGCCTTCGTCTTCCACCGTCATTTCCACCATCCGGCCGGCATCGCGGACGCTGACGATGATGCGACCGTTCGGCGGGCTGAAGGACCGGGCATTGCCGATCAGATTGTGCAGCACCTGCACCAGCCGGTCCGGCACGGCCCAGACATGCGCGCCGGCGGGTGGCGCGACGACCTCCAGCACTGGGCCATGATCGGCATCCCGCGTCGCCTCATCCAGTTCCCGCAGCGCGTGCAGGATCGGCACCACGTCGACGTCCTCGGCCGTCACGCGCGACAACTCGGCATCCAGTCGGGACGCATCCGAAACATCGCTGATCAGCCGGTCCAGCCGCACCACATCCTGCCCGATGATCGACAGCAATTGCCGCTGACGCGCGGGGTCCTCGATCCTCGGCAGTGTCTCAATGGCGCTGCGAATGGATGACAGCGGGTTCTTGATCTCATGCGCGACATCGGCGGCGAAGCGCTCGATAGCGTCCATCCGCGCCCACAGCGCCTCGGCCGAATCCGACAGGGCGGTCGCCAGCGCCCCCACTTCATCCCGGCGCACCAGCAGCGCGGACGGTACGCTCCCGGTGCGGCCCTTGCCCTCCCGCATATCCGCCGCCGCCCCAGCCAGGCGCAGGATGGGCCGAGCGATGGTGAGCGAGAGGTACCAGGAGAGGAGTACGGTCAGGGCGAGCGCCATGCCGAACAGGCCCAGGATCGACATGCGCACGGTGAACAGGCCCGCATCCACCTCCCGCGCTTCGCGTGTCAGGGAGATGATGCCGACCGTCTTGCGGTCACGCTCCACCGGCACCGCGACCGTAACGAGCAGCCGGTTGTCGCGGGTGCGGCGAATATAGGGGGGGGTCTCGCGGCTGTTGTTCGCGCTACGCAGCCGCACCTCCTCCTTGACGTCCAACTGCATGTCCCGCGCCTCGCCCTCCACCGTCGGCACCAGACGCTGGGTCGGCAGCAGGTTCATGACCGCGTCATAGGCCCAGGTGATCCAGCCGAAGACCTGGCCATAATCGGGCGGCGGCGGCAGCGGATCGATCACGACCTGGCCGCCGAGTGTTTCCCGGACACGCGAATCGGCCATCGTCGTGCCATCCGGGCCGAACAGCTTGGCCTGCGCGTCAGGCGTCGGTTCGGTCAGCCGGCGCAGCAGGGAACGGGCGACTTCCGGCACCAGGCGCGGGTTTTCCGGATCGGTGGTGCGCACCGCGCTTTCCGCCAGCGCCCCGGCGAAGACGCGGGCCTGTTCGCGTTGGGCGCCGACCTGCGCTTCCAGCAATCCGTTGCGGTACTGGTCCAGATACAGCAGCGCGACCACCAGCATCGCCAGTGGCAACGCGTTGACCAGCAGAATCCGCCGCAGCAACGGCGACACCCAGCCCTGGCGAAACCGGGGTTGCAGCCCGGCTTTCGGTTTCAGGCCACCCAGGGTGCCACCGTCGGGCAATCAACGCTCCTTGTAGCGATAGCCGATGCCGTACAGAGTCTCGATCTGGTTGAAACTGTCGTCAACGTCGCGAAACTTCTTGCGCACGCGCTTCACGTGGCTGTCGATCGTGCGGTCGTCGACATAGACGCTGTCGCCATAGGCCGCGTCGATCAACTGGTCGCGGCTTTTCACCATGCCAGGACGCGCGGCCAGCGCCTTCACGAGCAGGAACTCGGTGACGGTCAACTGGATGTCCTGCGCGCGCCAGGTGCACTGGTGCTTCGTGTCATCCAGCACCAGATCCCCCCGCGTCATCACTCCCGTTGGTGCGGCCCCGCTCCCCTCCGCTCGGCTCGCCTCATTGCGGCGCAGCAGGGCGCGGATGCGTTCCAGCAGCAGGCGCTGGCTGAACGGCTTCTTGATGTAGTCATCGGCACCCAGGCGCAGGCCCATCAGTTCGTCTACCTCCTCGTCCTTGGAGGTGAGGAAGATGACCGGCATCGAGGTGCGCTGGCGTAGGCGCTGCAGCAACTCCATCCCGTCCATGCGCGGCATCTTCACATCCAGCACCGCCAGATCGACGGGGCGGGCGTTCAGCCCCTGCAACGCGCTTTCGCCGTCTGTGAACGTCCGAACCTGGAAGCCTTCCTGCTCCAACGCCATCTGCACGCTGGTCAGGATGTTGCGGTCATCGTCCACCAGGGCGATGGTCTGCTTGGCTGTGGCATCACGCGGGGCCAGGGTCATCGGCGGGACTCCTTCATGCTGGGCCTGAGACTCCTCTGCCACGGCATTGTGGCGGATTGCGGACGGGAGGTGAACGAAATATGGCATCCGACGCGATTGAACCAGGCTGGGAAGCACGCAAGCTGCTGCGCGCCGGCCGTTCGGCCAGCCTGGGCACGGTGCTGGACGGCCAGCCCTTTGCCAGCCTGGTCACCCACGCCTGCACGACCGACCTGTCATTGCTGCTGCTGCTGTCCGATATGTCCGAGCATACGCGGCATCTGCGCGCCGATTCGCGCTGCTCGCTGCTGGTCGCCGGTACACCGACCGGGGCCAATCCGCAGACCGCGCCGCGGGTGACGGTCACCGGCCTGGCCGAGGTCGCGGATGATCCGGCACTGAAGGCCCGATTCCTGGCGGTGCACCCCTATGCGGCGCTGTACGCCGATTTCGGGGACTTCCACCTGTGGCGCATCCGACCGGTGAACGCGCTGCTGGTGGGTGGGTTCGCCCGCGCTGCGCGGGTCCGGTCGGCCGATCTGCTGCCCGACCCGGCCGCGGTGGCAGCGTTGGAGGCGGCATCCGGGTCGATCATCAGCCACTGCAACACCGATCACGCCGACGCGATGGCCGAACTGGCCGGGGAAGCGGGGGATTGGCGCATGGTCGGGGTCGACGCGGATGGGTGTGACCTGGCGCTGGATGACCAGGTCCGGCGCGTCGCCTGGTCCCGCCCCGTCACCTCGGCCGAGTCCGTGAGGCAGGAACTGGTCGCCGCGTTGCGGGCAAGACGCACGGGGTCCGGGTGATTGCCCCCGCCCCCGCCATTCCGCAATATCGTGACAAACCATCCCCAGGGAGCGTGATGCGATGTCCACCCCGGCCCTCAGCTATGACCACGGCGGCAGCACCATCCCGCTGATCGGGGAAACCATCGGCGTGCATTTCGACCGCACCGTCGCGCGCTGGCCGGACGCGATCGCGCTGATCGCCCGCCAGCAAGCGGTGCGCTGGAGCTGGCGGGAACTCGGCGCCAAGGTCGATGCCTTCGCCGCCGGGCTCCTCGCCCTGGGGCTGCAACCCGGGGACCGCGTCGGCATCTGGTCACCGAACAATTCGGAATGGGTGGTGACGCAATTCGCCACCGCCAAGGCCGGGCTGATCCTGGTCAACATCAACCCCGCCTACCGGCTGTCGGAGCTTGAATACGCGCTGAACAAGGTCGGCTGTTCGGCCCTGGTCACGGCGACCAGCTTCAAGACCAGCGACTATATCGGCATGGTCAACACGCTCGCCCCCGAACTGGTCCGCTCCCGCCCCGGGCATCTGGACGCGGCGAAGCTGCCGCATCTGAAGACCGTGATCCAGATTGGTGAGTCCGCCCCCGGCACGATTCCGTTCGATGCCGTCCATGCCATGGGAACGGACGCGCAGCGTGCCACGTTGCGCGACCTGCGCGACAGGCTGCAATTCGACGACCCGATCAATATCCAGTTCACATCCGGAACGACGGGCCTGCCCAAGGGCGCGACGCTGACCCATCACAACATCCTGAACAACGGGTTCTTCCTGGGTGAAGCGATGCACTACACCGAGGCCGACAAGGTTTGCCTGCCGGTGCCGCTGTATCACTGCTTCGGCATGGTGATCGGCAACCTGGCCTGCATGACGCACGGGTCGGCCATTGTATTGCCCGGGGAAGGCTTCGACCCTCTGGTCACTTTGCAGACCATCCACGATGAACGCTGCACGTCGCTGTATGGCGTGCCCACGATGTTCATCGCCGAACTGGATCACCCCGAATTCAAGTCCTTCGACCTCACCTGCCTGCGCACCGGCATGATGGCCGGCGCCCCCTGCCCGATCGAGGTGATGCGCCGCTGCATCCGCGACATGCACCTGAGCGAAATCACCATCGGCTACGGCATGACCGAAACCAGCCCGGTTTCCACCCAGACCCTGATCGGCGACACGCTGGAAAAGCAGACCTCCACCGTCGGGCGCGTGCACCCGCATGTGGAGGTCAAGATCGTCGACGCCGAGGGCCGCATCGTCCCCCGCGGCACCGCCGGCGAATTCTGCACCCGTGGCTACTCCGTCATGCTCGGCTATTGGGATGATGAGGAACGCACCGCGCAGGCGATCGACCGCAACGGCTGGATGCACACTGGCGACCTGGCCACGATGGACGCCGACGGGTACTGCAACATCGTCGGCCGCATCAAGGACATGGTGATACGTGGAGGGGAAAACATCTACCCGCGCGAAATCGAGGAGTTCCTGTATCGGCATCCGGCCATACAGGATGTGCAGGTCTTCGGCGTACCCGACCAGCGTTTCGGTGAAGAACTCTGCGCCTGGATCAAGCTGCGCGCCGGCCAAGCCGCGACCGCCGACGACGTCAAGGCGTTCTGCAAGGACCAGATCGCGCATTACAAAGTGCCGCGCTACATCAAGTTCGTTGATGAGTTCCCGATGACCGTCACCGGCAAGATGCAGAAATTCATCATGCGCGAGGAAATGACCAAGGAACTGGGGCTGGTCGCGGCGAAGACCGCATGATCCGCTCGATCAGCGCGATCACCCTGTTCGTTGCTGACATGGCGCGGTCGGTCGCCTTCTATCAGGCGATGGGGTTCCGCCTGAAATATGGCGGACCGGACGCCGGCTTCACCAGTTTCTTCGCGGGCGACGGGTTCCTGAACCTGACCACGAGTGGCCCCGCTCGGCCGGAGACCAGTTGGGGTCGCGCGATCTTCTACGTGGATGATGTGGACGGCCAATATGCGGCGGCACGGGCCGCGGGGTTCGAGCCATCCTTCGCCCCGCGTGATGCAAGCTGGGGGGAGCGCTACTTCCACATCCGCGACCCGGACGGCCACGAACTGAGTTTCGCGCGTCCGTTGTAGGGGGCGATTCTCCAATAGGGCCGCGCCCCTCATGGCGGGCGTGGGCAGATTATTCCATTACCGTCATGGTCGGGCTTGACCCGGCCATCGCCCAGCACACCGGCCCTCGTCATCGTCAAGTGTTCCAATGCCTTGCTGCGTGGCGATGCTCGGGTCAAGCCCGAGCATGACGGAAGAGGGATGCGCCCATCCCCCAAATCCGCTGGTCCACCAACGGTTTTTCCCTGCTTACGTGATGGCCCCGCGGCCACCGCGGGATGGCCGCCGGTCACGGTCAACGTCCCCTGGCACCGCCAATCGTGGCGTCAGGCCTTCAGAACCTCGGGATTCGTCACCCGCACCGGCTTGCCGTCCATGAAGCCCAGCGCGTTCTCGATCATCTGCGGATAGAACGTGTCCCAGGTTTCCTTCGTGCCATAGCCCATATGCGGCATCAGCACCGTATTCGGCGCCTTGCGCAGCGGGTGATCGGCGGGCAGCGGCTCCTTGTCGAACACGTCCAGCGCGGCGGTGATCTTGCCCGCATGCAGCGCGGCCAGCATCGCCGCCTCATTCACGATCGGCCCGCGTGATGTGTTGATCAGGATGGCGCCCTGCTTCATCCGCGCGATATCCGCCGCCCCCACCAGCCCGCGGGAACGGTCCGACAGCACCAGATGGATCGAGATCGCGTCGGATGTCGCCATCAGCTCATCCTTGGAGACGCGCGTGACGCCCATTTCCCGGCAGCGTTCCTCGGTCAGGTTCTGGCTCCAGGCGATGACGTTCATGCGCAGCGCCTTGCAATAGGTCGCCATGTAGCCACCCAGCCGCCCCAGGCCCATCACGCCCATGGTCTTGCCGGCAAGCCCCATGCCGACCGGCACCCCCATCTGGAACGTGCCTGATTTGATGTTGGCATCGCCACGCGGGATACCGCGCGCCGCCGCGATCAACAGGCCGAGCGCGAGTTCGGCTGTGGCGGAGTCGGAGTACCCGCCGCCGGTGGTGTTGCAGACGACGACGCCGCGCGCGGTGCAGGCTGGCGTATCCAACGAGGCATTGCGCGCGCCGGTCATGCCCATCATGCGCAGCTTGGGCAGCCGATTGATCAGCGACCCGGGCAACGGCGTGCGTTCGCGCATCGACAGGACGATGTCGAAATCCGCGAGCTTCGCCGCCGCATCGTCCTCGTTGGCGAAGGCGTCGGCGAAGAAGGTGACGTCCGCGCGGGCCTGCAATCCCGACCAGTCAGCGGCGCCGCGCGCGACCCCCTGCCAATCATCGAGCACCGCAATCTTGGTCCTGTTGTCGCTCATGCGCATCCTCCCGTGTTAGCGGTCCCAAGGGTGGCGCTTGGGACGGTTGCCGGCAACCCCAGTCGGGGGGGGGGCATTGATCCGCGTCAATGCCCGGGTTGGGGCCGCGCACCACAAGGGTCGGCCGATCCCAAGGCAACCACGGAGTCCCGCATGGCTGGCCCGACAACGACATCACCGCTGTGGCAGGGGGCGTTTCGACCACTGTTCCTGGCCGCGGGGCTGTGGGCCGGTGGGGCGATGATCCTGTGGGTGCTGATGCTGTCGGGCCAGATCACGCTGCCAACACGCTTCGCCCCGATGGACTGGCATGTGCACGAAATGCTGTTCGGCTTCGTGATGGCGGCTATCGGCGGCTTCCTGTTGACGGCGATCCCCAACTGGACCAATCGCCCGCCCGTCGCCGGACCGGCCTTGGCGACCCTCACCGCGCTATGGGCCGTGGGTCGCTTGGCATGCGCCATATCGGATGTGATCGGCCCGGTCCTGGCCGCGGCCTTGGACCTGTTGTTTCCCGTCACGCTCGCGGCCGTTGTCGCGCGGGAGCTGTTGGCCGGCGGCAATCGCCGCAACTACCCTTTACTGCTGCCCATCACGGCGTTGGGCGTCGCCAATGCGCTGATGCACCTCGACGCGATCGGGGTCGCCGTGCCGCCGGGTCTGGGCTGGCGCATGGGTCTTGGTTGCGTGCTGCTGCTGATCGCGGTCATCGGCGGGCGCATCGTGCCGGCCTTCACCCGCAACTGGCTGCGTCCCCGGGGTGGCCCGTCCGTGCCGCAACCGGGGCGACTGGATATCGCGGCGCTGGCCCTGTTGGTCACCGGCCTGCTGGCCTGGGTGGTGCTGCCGGACCAACCGGTGACGGGCGTCGTCCTGATCGCCGCCGCCGTAGCGCATTTGGCCCGCCTTGCTCGATGGCGGGGTTGGGCCACGAGGGCCGAACCGCTGCTGACCGTGCTGCACGCGGGCTATCTGTGGCTGGCCGGCGGCATCGGCCTTCTGGGACTATCGGCGCTGACCCCGGCGGTTCCACCCGCGGCCGCAATCCATGCGCTGACCGCCGGAGCGATTGGGACCATGACGCTGGCGGTCATGACGCGCGCGACGCTGGGCCATAGCGGGCGGGCCTTGACCGCTGATGGCGTGCTGACGGCGATTTTCGTTCTTGTGATCGCGGCGGCGCTGGCGCGGGTGGCGTCGGCCTGGGCGATCATGCCCGGGCCCTTGCTGGTGGTCGTTGCCGGTGTCGCCTGGATCGCCGCCTTCGGCCTGTTCGTCGCTCGGCACGTACCGATGGCGATGGCGCCCCGGCCATAGCGCGGGTCGGCTGGAAAGATGGACCCGACTGGGCCGCGGTCATGGGACTCGTTTGGGCTGCCCCAGGGTCACCACGCTGACCTTATCCGGGTCCTGGCGCGTCACGATGCCGGCCAGATCGAGTCGTCCATGCAGTGGTTGGCATACCATCAGGCATTTTTTCCTTGACAACCGACGCTCGCTGTGTTCTTTGTTTGTTCATGTTGTCCGAGCCCGTCACCGCTGAGCCTGACGCCGCTCCTGGTCCCTCCGACCAGGACGCGACCGGGCGCGGGCGCCTGCTGGGGTTGGTTCGGAAAATCCTCGGTTACGGCCGCGATCTCGTTGCCTCACTGCAACGGCAGAACATGCCCGCGCCCAGCCTGACGATCGCGCGCCGCTTCGGCACGTTCAACCTCGCCCTGATCATCGCCCGCATCACGCGCGGCCTCGCCATCGCCGCGCGGCTGGAGGTCCGGCTCGCCCGCACCCCACCCACACGCGCCGTCGCACAGTCTTCCGCCACACGTAATCCATCCGCTCAGCCCAGGACCGCTCGTCCCCCCGAGCCATCGCAGGCCGAGGACGACGCCGCATTGCTGCGCGGCCTGCCATCGGCCGAGGAGATCGCGGCCCGCATTCGCCGCCGTCCCGCTGGCGCGGTGATCGTCGAGATCTGCCGCGACCTCGGCATCGACACCCAGCACAAGCTGTGGCGCGACATCCAGATGGCCATCATCGAGTACGACGGCAGTTTGGTGCGCCTGTTGAAGATCTGGACGAGTCGAACCGCCAGCTTCATCGCCGATCGGGTGGCAAATCCGATGACCGTGCCATCACCAATGTGGGACGGGCTGCTATGGGACACGCCACTCGACGCGAGCACCGGCCCGCCCTGATCCCTTCCCGCTGACCTGACCCAGGCAACGGGGCCACCTTGTGGTGGTCCCGCCATCTGGATTCGTGCTGAGCGGAACCGGGTCATCGGCCCGCTACGGTGATCACGCGATCCGGCATCCACGTGGGACATGACAGCGCCGTGGCCACCGACCACGGCGCCACGCGGCACGCCGACGCGACTTCCCGAAACCGGGTCACCCGCCGGTCCGACGTCTCGCGGCCCCACAACCGGAATGCGTCCAACCCAGCCAGCACCAACCCTGTGCTTGCGGCCAACCCGCACCCGCGTCACCCTGGCGCAATGACCTCCCGACCGACCACCCCGCGTGGCCGCCTACCGGCATGGCGCGCCTGGCGCCCCTTGCTGCTGCTTCTGCTCGGGTTGCTGAGCGCCTGCGCCCAGCCTACCCTTGATTGCGCCCTCGTGCGCATCACCGAGATGCCGTTGAAGCACGAAAAGCGCCTGCTGACCGTGCCGGTGGGCATCAACGGCGAATGGGTGACGATGCTGGTCGATACTGGCGCCGAACGCTCCATGATCACCGAGGAAACCGTCGAACGGCTGAAACTGCCGCGCGACTCGCGGTTCATGACCCGCGCGGCAGGTGTGGGCGGCGTGACGCAATCGGCGGATGCGCGAATCGACAGCATGCTGCTGGGCGGCATCGCCTTCCCGGTCGAGCGCCTGTCGGTGAACCGGCTGGGCCCGGGCGTGCCCTTCGATGGTCTCCTCGGCGCCGATATCCTGCTGGCCTTCGACCTCGATATCGACGTGCCCGGCGGGAAGCTCAGCCTGTATCGCGTGCGCCGCTGCCCGGTGACCGATCCGCCATGGACCGAGCGGGGCGTGCCGATCCCGGGTGTCAGCGCGCTGCGCGACCGCATGATGGTGCCGATCCGGATCAACGGGGTGGACGGGATGGCGCTGCTGGATACCGGGGCACAGACCTCGGCCATCGGGCAGTCGATGGCGCGCCGGCTGGGTCTGACCGACCAGGCGCTGGCCAACGCGCCGGTACTGCCGATCCGCGGCGTCGGCACCGGCATCGCCCAGGCTCGTCTTTACCGGTTCAAGGAAGTGCGGATCGGCCCCGCCGTCGGCACCAATATCCCGTTGCCCGTCCTGCCCGGCGAAGGCGGTTTCGGCGATGCGCTGATCGGCCAGGATTTCCTGAACGGCCGTCGCATGTGGCTGTCATTCAAGACGCTACGGCTGTTCATCTCCCAGCACAGCCACGAGATGCTGCTCAGGCCGTGACGGCGATCCGTTGCAGGATGGCGCGGGAGTCGTCGGGGATCGGCACCGGCCGCTGCGCGCCACGTTCGACGAACACATGCACGAAATGCCCTTCGGCCGCCGCGACGTCTTCGTCATTGCGGAAGATCGCCAGGTCATAGCGCACCGAGCTGCGCCCGATCGTCGCGACCCGGATGCCGACCGTCACCAGGTCGGGAAACGCGATCGAGCTGTGGTAGCGGCAGGCGACCTCGGCCACCACGCAATGGGTCGGGCCGTCCAGCAGGCCGACGACCTGTTCCTTCATCTCGTAATAGGTCACCGCGGTGTCGAAGTATGAGAAGTAGTTGACGTTGTTCACGTGCTGGAAGACGTCGTTGTCCATCCAGCGCGTGGTGATCTGGTGGAACCAGCGATAGTCGGAACGGCGGCCGGGCGGTGGGCGGGACATGGGGGGGGTCCTTGTGCATTGGTGTGGTGGGCCTTCAAGCGGATCGGGCTGAGCCTGTCCACAATCCAACATGGCCACTGTGTGGCACACCGGCGGAATGCACGGACGATTCGGCCAACCGATATCCCGACGAAGTGTCATTCATAGTGGGACAGAAATAATTCGTTCCATGTTCTTGTAATCAGGGCGATTTTGACTTAGCGTTGGAATCATTTTGGGGCAGTGGAGAGACGCCATGTCAGGGCATTCCAAAAATAGGTGGTCAGGCGACCTCGTTATCGCCGGTGTTGTCGTGCTCGTCCTTGTCGGTGTCTGGTCGGGGTGCACAACCTGGCAATCCGCGGCGTCCGGGTGCAAGCCGGGGACGGGACCAGGTGAACTCTTCACCACCAACACAGCCATTACACTGCCCGG
>WBZQ01002620.1_pt1 | contig 11465 bp, 13 predicted proteins | sample 5204251 | NCBI WGS metagenome assembly WBZQ01 (sample SAMN12412402, study PRJNA552823) | activated sludge metagenome | isolation source: activated sludge from nitrification reactor of wastewater treatment plant... | place: USA: Virginia | collected 2017-09 | reverse complement strand
CTTTTTTTAACTTTATGATCGCAACGCCTACCTCGTTGGAAGCATTAGCGTAGCTCTTTCCAGTCGCTAGCATTGCTTCTGCTTCGTTATATTTACCAGCGTTGATCGTTTTTGCTACTTTGCCAGCTTCAATGTGGAATGTTGCATGCTTGTCAATGCAATTCGCATGCGATTGGAATCTGGAATATTTAATTTTGGCTTCAGTGTGAAGCCATTTACCCAACTCGCAGCAATTATCTTTGGAAATAGTCGCATCATCCATTTTTTCCTGTTTTGCAATTGCACTACGAAATTTAGTTTTCCATTCAGCATGTTTTTCGATTGCAGTATTCAAATCCATGGATTCACTCCAATATAAGGTTTATCAACAATTGCAGTCATTGTTAGGTTGACTCGTATTGCAAATTAAAGAATTCCCGATTCAGGAATTTTTGTCAGATAAGATAACGTCATCTTTCCTTAATTCTGAATAATTTAATGGGTTATCACATGGATTTTTTATTAGACCAGCCGAACTTGACAGCAGCTTCGCATGTTTCCTTTGGAATCATGACTCGCTGAGCACTCAACCCGTAACACACACAGCCATAATTTTTACCAGAAAGACAGGCAGATATTTGTGTCCAGTCAACATTTGATGAAAGCATCGAAATATCATCGAAGGCAGGTTTCACAGGGTGACTTGAGACGAGAGGCGGAGGACTGGCAGGAATGGGGGCAGGTTCGATTGTTTTCTCTTTTTCGTGCTGTGCCATGCCTTCGGGTAAAACATGCGAATCTGCCTTGGATAAAACCCGCTCTGCTCCGAAGTAACCGAAAGCCGCTGTACTGATAATGCCAATGATGAATATGAAAAAACTGATCGGGATGGATTTTTTCGGTTTAACGTGTGCCGTTGCTGAGTGATAAAGCTTGAAAGATTCTTTCGGTATTTTGTAACTTTGAGTGACAGCCATATCTTTACTGCTCTTGGCTGATGGATTGCGACAGTATTCGAGGCAGTATGCACATAGCTGCAAAAACCGCCACATAAATGAGCATTCACGATATTATTGCCAATAAAAAGCAGACCTACTCACTTATTCGGCGTATTGCGAGGAAAATTTTTGAAATGGCATTGGAGCAAAAACGACCTGGAAACTCAGTGGTCACTATCTGCCAATGAACTGGCGTTATTGCCAAGCCGCATTGGTAGTGGTCGACTTGGATGTGCAATTCTGCTCAAATTTTTCCAATTTCAAGGTTTTTTTCCAACCGATCAAAAAAGCATACCTCAAGAAATTGTCGTTTACGTTGCACGTGTAACGAACTCAACGCCAGAAGATCTGGATGTTTACGAATGGGGTGGACGCACGGGTCAACGCCACCGTAAGAAAATTTTAAGCTTTTTGGGGCTACGCTACCCAGCTAGTGAGGATTTACAACGATTACGTTTATGGCTGATTGTTGAGATCCTGCCACAGGATGTCCCATTCGACCGATTACAGGAAATGGCGGTCGAGTGGTTCGTCAAGGAATTATTGGCGCCACTTGAACTTAATCCCTTGGAGCGACTACTACGGTCGACTATTCATGCTTTCGAAGCCAATTTATTTCAAACCATTGACAAACTGCTGAGCACTGATACCAAAGCATCTATAGACACACTATTAGAAATCGAAGACCTAAACGGCAACGACGAACATGACGCTGCCGAAAGCAGAACCAGTGTCAAGAATATTGATATGGGTTTGGCGCATCTTAAAGCCGACGCCGGACGAATCGGTCTGGATAGTGTTTTGCTAGAACTTACCAAATTATCTCGTATTCGCCAGTTTGATTTACCGATACAAGAATTTTCTGAGCTACCGGTAAAGTGGTTGCAAAAATATCGTCGTAGAACTAGTACAGAATCAAGTTGGGAACTGCGGCGACATCCGCCGGAGATACGTTATTCCTTAATAGCAGCATTTTGCTGGCAACGACAGCACGAAATTATCGACACGCTAATCGATTTACTAATTCAGGTTATCCATAAGATTGGCGCCCGCGCAGAGAACAAGGTAGAGCTAGAATTACTCAGAGATTTCCGCCGCGTGCAAGGCAAAACTAAAGTTTTATTCAAATTGGCGGAAGCAGCCATTGATGAGCCTGATGGCGTAATCAAAGATGTACTGTATCCGGTGGTTGGACTAGAAACGCTGAAAAATCTAGTTAAAGAGTTCAGTACTAGTGGCCTCACCTATCATCAGGTGGTACATACGGTAATCCGCTCATCATATAGCAATTACTACCGCAGAATGTTGCCACAAATCCTGGATGTATTGGAATTCCGCTCCAATAATTCATTGCACCATCCCGTGATTGACGCTTTGTTTTTACTCAAAACCTACCGTGAAAGTGGACAGCAATATTTCTCTCCCAACGAAGTGGTTCCGATAGAAGGTGTAATCACAGGAAAATGGCGTGAAATCGTGTTGGAAAAAGATAAGTATGGTAAGGGTCGGATAAATCGCATAAATTATGAAATTTGCGTATTGCAAGCATTGCGTGAGCGGTTGCGAAGTAAGGAAATATGGGTTGTTGGTGCCGACCGCTTTCGTAATCCCGATGAAGATTTACCTGCCGACTTTGAAGCTAATCGTGTTGTCTACTATGAAGCTCTGAAACAATCGCAGGATAACGAGATATTCATCGAAGGATTAAAGAAATTAATGATAAGTGCTATGAGTATTCTGAACAAGGGGATGCCCCAAAATCCTTGCGTGAAGATTCTGTCTCGAAGTAAGAACCGAATTCGCATAACCCCGCTAGATGCTCAGCCCGATCCTGTGAATCTCAAATACCTAAAAGCTGAAATATTTGAGCGTTGGTCTTCCACCAGCCTATTGGACATACTCAAAGAAGTTGATTTACGGGTAGGATTTACTAATCTGTTCCAAAGCAGCCGGCAACGCGAAACTCTGGATCGGGATACTATACAACGGCGTTTACTACTGAGTCTTTATGCGCTAGGCACGAACGCTGGACTTAAACGAATCGCTGCGGCTGGACATGGAACAAGTTATCAGGAATTGCGCTATATCCGACATTGTTTTATTCAAAAAGACACGTTACGCGCAGCGATCACCCAGGTAGTTAATGCAACTTTCGCTGTGCGTCAACCAGAGGTATGGGGTGAAGGTACGACCACATGCGCTGGAGACTCAAAGAAATTTGGCTCATGGGATCAAAATCTAATGACCGAGTGGCACATTCGTTATGGTGGTCGCGGCGTAATGATCTACTGGCATGTCGAACACAAATCGGTATGTATCTACTCGCAATTGAAGCGATGCTCATCTTCTGAAGTGTCGGCTATGATCGAGGGGGTATTGCGTCACGATACCGATATGGATGTTCAAAAAAGCTATACAGACAGCCACGGTCAAAGTGAAGTTGGCTTCGCTTTTTGTTATCTGTTAGGTTTCGATTTGTTACCCCGTCTTAAAGCTATTGCTTCACAGAAACTGTATTTACCGGAAATAGATAGTGCTGGTAAATATCCCAATATCGCAGAAATTTTGACACGGCCGATCAAATGGGATTTGATTCGGCAGCAGTATGATGAAATGATCAAGTATGCAACAGCGCTACGTTTGGGTACCGCTGAAACCGAAACCATTCTAAGCCGCTTTACCCGAAGTAACCTGCAGCATCCAACGTATCAAGCACTAGCGGAATTAGGTAAGGTTCTTAAAACCATTTTCCTATGCAGATATATCGGCTCGCAAGCACTAAGACGCGAGATTCACGAGGGATTGAACGTTGTGGAGAACTGGAATAGTGCTAATGGTTTCATTTTCTACGGTAAGAGCGGCGAGGTGGCCAGTAACCGGCTGGAAGATCAAGAATTATCAGTATTGTCTCTTCACTTATTGCAGTTATGTATGGTATACGTTAACACCTTGATGATTCAAAGTGTTTTATCGGAAAAATCATGGAAAAACAGGATGGCAACAGCGGATTTGAGAGCATTGTCGCCACTTATTTATAGTCATGTGAACCCCTATGGGCGATTTGAGTTAGATATGAGTAAACGTCTTCCAATAGACGCTGATCTTGCACTGGAGGCGTAGAAATAATCTTGTTGTAGCGCATTACACAAGCGAGGGATCAATTTTGCACAGATATAATGTGACATTTCCCTCCACACCTCTATGTATGTGGCGGTTTTTGCAGCTATGTGCATACATACTGCCCCTATTTCATCGGCACATCTATCGGCGAGCATTTGAAGTACCATTGCGATACGCTGATAGGATAATTGAGTGATATCAAAATCCCATTTTTTGCTCTTATATTTCTTGACTCGCAATCTCGTACAGGTTAAACCACTGTAAGCCCCCGGCAAAGCCGGGGGCTTACCTCACTGAGTTATGCAGAGGGTTTTCCTTTTAACACAACTTACTCGATAACTGCTTTTCTCCGGTGCACTAAAAAACCCAATAAACCAAGACCCGCAAGAAGCATCGTGTAAGTTTCCGGCTCAGGTACTGGTGAGACCACAAATTCAGATAAATGGAAATTACCATTGGCAGGTTGTCGACCCGATCCACCATGAGGTAAGGAAGGATGCGGTATCGCTTCCAGCCGGAAACCGGTGATACCACTCGCAGTCAGCTCACTACCTATCGTGTACGTCGAATGCTCATATTTCCCACCTGACACTAAGATAGAAAAATTAGGAAATTCGGTAAAGGTATCACCCGTCGTTGATGACATTTGCATTGGATCAATCGGTATCCAATTGGCTGTCACATCACCGTCATTTTCGAGCCCATCGGCAAATATATCTCGATTATCCATAGTATAGGATAGACGAAAATGTCCTAGATTGTGTGGTTCAGTCAAAAAATCATTATGGTAGAGTAGAAAATTCACTGGTGTGTGATTAAATGTCAGATCATTTTGCGTTTCCCACACGATAATTTGAGTACTGGTTTGATAAGGAAAAACTGCCCATGAACTCCAATCAGGGCCATAATTGTACTTTATGCCATCTATTGTCTTGTCGGCAGTAATAAACTCATTTTGGCTAAATGTAGCAGTGGCGTTTTGTAAAGTTACAACGGCTCCATTTGATTGAGCGGAAAAACTTAAACCTAGAACTAACAGCGCAATAAAATTGCTGACTTGATTTGATTTCATTTTTTCTCCTCCTGGAATAAGGAAAAGTTGAGGCGGATTCGTACATAATACAATTGCGAAGGAAACACTGATCTATTCGATCACAGACCGGTAATTGCGTATACCCGTGACGCAAACGCCGAGCTATCAATTGTCGATTACCTTGAATGACTGTTCAAAGTTTGAGTATACATCGCGCTTATATCCGCCACGGTTGCTGCACAAACCAAACCAGGTGCGTACGATGCAGATATCGTCCAATAGATCACGTTCTATGTGAAGCTTATAGCCCCGGGTTTGCGTTCTAAATTCAGCTTTAGTCAATATAGACATACGAATGATTGGTTATTGGAAATAAGTAATTTTTCTCCATAAGAAATTCTTATCGGTTGTTATCATAATTAATTGTATGAAATCATTAAATTATTACAATTCACAACATGAATCAAAATCTCGAATAGAAAAGAGTGATACTAATTTATTGTCTAGTGGCAATGAGGGAATCGATGGTTCTTCCAATAATTACGCTACTTTTTTAGTACAAGATATTTTTCAGCAGATTTTACGACCAGATCCCCGAATTTAACAGGAAAAAATCCTAATTTTTAGTTTGCTCTGTAATCTTCTCGTTAAAGAAGTCGATCCAAATGCAGAGATCGAAAATCATCCTCTGTCAGTTCACATATCATTGAGATCTCCCTCCCATGTGAACTTTCCTCGATATTTGCCTAATCTCTCCCTGATTCTTGATAAGGTCACAAATCCCACCGTGACATTCGCCCCCACTAGCAGCACCGCGTCGTCGTGCGTATAAGTGTGATAAAAACCGTGACTGCCGTCATCCACCCAGCCGCTATCCTGCAGAGCGATATGGTCACCGCTGTTGCCGTTGACTTTGAGGGTATTACCGGAATCAAAGGCGGCAATGACAGGCATTGTGTTAATGGCTGTATCCAATGCCGAACCATTATTACCCACCACATGCAAGTGCTTCCCGCTGCAAAAAACTTCACGCCATTGGAAGCCTAATATACATAGGCAACAAATTCATTTTGAACAATTCGATTTCCGTTAGTGGTTATGAGACAGATAGTTTCTTCAAAGAAATTTGTTATTTGTTTTTTTCCTATGATCTGAGAGGCAGCAACGCCATACAATTGGTAGGAATAACAATCAAGGCTTGTATTATTCATGAATAACATATACATTAATGTATATGAAAAATGATTCTATGGTACGAACACAAGTCTATCTATCCAGAGAGCAAGAGCAGGCTCTCAAATCTCTGGCGCTTACCTCTGGAACTCGTCAGAGCGAGCTTATTCGTGAAGCGGTAGATTTACTCTTGTCAAAAAAGAATGTCTTGCAGAAGCAGTGGAAACAATCTCTGCATGATATGAAAGGCATGTGGTCTGACGATGAAGATGCTGGGCAACGCATGCAATCGATTCGTGAAGAATTTGATCGTTAAGAATGGCGTATTATCTTTTAGATACTTGTATCCTGATTGATTTCTTTCGCGGCAATGAAGAAGCTGCTCAGTTTCTGGAAGGATTAGAGACACCCCCTTTCTTATCCGCACTTACTGTTGCTGAACTATATGCAGGCGTTAGAGAAGGTAAAGAACGCACTTTGCTTGATAATCTGGTGCAGCATTTTCCTGTCATTCCTTTAAATGATGAAACTGCAATTAAAGGCGGTCTATATCGGCGACAGTATGGAAAGAGCCATGGGGTTGGGATTGTTGACGCACTGCTTGCATCTTCTGCTGAATGCAAGAATCTTGTTCTTGTCACAGTCAATGTCAAACATTTTCCCATGTTAGAGAATGTATATTGCCCTTATAGAAAATAGGCTTATTTTCTAGTTCTACTTGACTGAACTTGCCAGTTTCTATGGTGCTGAAAGATCAACAAGTAGGTTGACTGAGACTCCGTATTAACTAATATCAGAAGGCCATCATATTTATTGTTGGTCATTCAATAAAGAGAGGAAAGAGCAATTTTTACTGCAAGTGTACGCCGTCAAATCAAACTAGACTAAACGGGGATATATGTATTTTATCTAAATGCAATTTTTAAATATTTCCAAGATATTCAAGAAAATATTACGTAAGAGATTCAATTTCCATTTACGTTTAATGTACCTATAAAAATTGATTTTGCTTTCTTACTGTAGCGTATGTACTCCTCAGCTTGATTGCTAGCTAAAATACGTTGTTCTTCGCTGGCCGCCACTTTCCAGTAAATAATGTACATAATTGTCACTGCTCCCCAAGTAACTAGGTAATTAAGATAGATTGCCAATCCCAGATAAGAAATACGCTTTTATAGGGCAAGGTCAGTGCAGGATACGTGCAGAGCAAATTTATTTACACATTAGTTGCTTTTCTGCGATTTGTCATAAACCCAAGCCAGCCCAGACCAACTAATAGCATGGCATAAGTTTCTGGCTCTGGAATTGGAGGTATATTTTCAACCAAAGCATAGTCATAGCGAACATGCGATTCCCATATTGCCCCTACCGAGATACCGCCTGTTAGTATTGGCTTATTATCAAAGACGTCAACCAGATTGGTGCCATTAATCGCAACCTGAATATGATTACCGGTTGCCCAAATATCAACCATATTATCTTGATCTTCTATTACTCCAGGAAGTGGAGAAATCTCCTCAACTAAGCTCGGCTTATTATTGATATAACTCATTAACGCAACTGTTCCACCTCCATTACTGCCTGGGCCACCACCCCAGATTGGTGTATCGATTGAAAGACGATAAAAGGTTCCTGTTGTCCAAGGATGGAAATCTTGAACCCGAAAGGCTATTTCACCGCGGAACCAATTATCACCACCCCCATCTGCAATAAATCGAGTGCTAAAATGGTAATCTGACCAAGAGCTTCCCTCTCCGGCAACTATCCAGCCGTCTCGAGAACCACCAGTCGACCCAAATGTATCGACATACCCGCCACTTACCTCAGCAAATCCTTGCTCTATGTGCCACGCTGGAGAAAGGGAAGTTCCGTTGAAATTGTCATCGAGTAGTGCCGCGGAGTTTGCAGAATTCATCAACAGTAAGCAACTAACTGAGAAGATAGTTTTTTGCATTTCTTGAAATTGCATGATTAACTCCTCTTGTTCTTAATACATTGATAATGTCCTTCCCCCGATAATTCGTACATCTTAACGGGCTTATTATGTGGTCTTTTTCAACTATGCCATAAACCAGTTTTGTTTAAACTACTTTGGACCGATGTAATTCAATGATGAATGCAATCCTCTGTGGTTATAGTAGTTAACCCAATCAGTCACTTCTCCCATTGCCTGGCGGCGTGTTTCAAATCGGATACCATACAACCTACCCACATTTAACGATCCTCCACATGTTTTCCATTGGAGCGTATCCCAGCAGTTTCCTTTTTTGCTCATTGAGCTGTGCATGCCATATTCAACCAATGTGTTCTAAATATGTGGTTGCAGGTACGCCGATACTTTTTTTAGAATGTCACGCGCCATCTTGACTCTTGCAAGCTCTACCCTCAGTCGCGCTAATTCCAATTATTCTGCACTTCTCGGCATCTCCAGAACTTAGCTGTCTCTGAGCATGATTGACCACCTTGAACTAATCGTACCATTTCCAATTTGTATTCCAGGGTATACGATGCTCGCTTGCCCCTATCTGCCTTCATTTCTTTGTATCCTTAACTTGTATTGTAATACTCCGTTAGGAAATACGTTTTTACAGAACAAGGTCAAGATAAATAAAGCAAGACTTGGTAGATTCTCTTATATAAGAAGAGTATGGATGACTTCAAAATCTGCAGCTGATATTGTTGGTTTCCCAGTCAATACTGCAAATTGATGTACACCCCCTGCGGTATTACCATTTGAATCAAACGACAACGCTCCAGTGGTGGTGTTGTAGACCAAGAAGTCATTAGCATCAACCGCAGTACCTGTTGCATTGGCAATGAAATTCTTGGGAAGCACCTGACCAATAGACAGGCTGGTGAAAATCGTATCGAGTAATTTAATGTCGTCAGAAGCCGCGGAGAACCCATTAATCCGATCAATATCGGTTGCGAATAACGCAGTTGAAAACTCATAATGATCCGGGCCAGCGCCTCCGTACAGTACATCGTTACCATTACTACCATCTAGAACATCTTCTCCACTGCCACCTAACAGCATATCATTACCAGATCCGCCATCCAGCTCATCGTTTCCATTGCCACCCTCAAGTCTATCGTTACCAATATGGCCGATAAGATCGTCATCTCCATCATTACCTAACAAAATGTCATCACCATCATAACCAGAGATACGGTCCGCAAGGTTGGTTCCATTCAAGCTAGGATGGAAAGAGCCATTATTGAATGTGTTGTTATCATTAGATGCTGTGCCAGGTATATAGTTATATGCCATTTCACTATCCTCCTTAGTAATACATTGAACTACTAAAAGATTTAAATTCTTTGACCGTAAATAATAAATACATCAACAGTTTATTATTTCGTTTTCTAACCTTTAAGCTTCCTCAAAACAAAAATTCAATCAGACTAGAAAAGTCTCAGGAGGCCGTTTGCTGAATGACAGTATGCAACATGGCTGCCATATATTCGATTCAAGTGTTAACAGAAGGCTCTAAAAATCTATGAAACTTTTAGGAATAAATGACCTAATGACTTATGTTAATTTATTTTGCGATAACGTTTTATTAGAGACTGATTCAGATAGTATCAGTTAAAAATGGAGAAGCCCATATTACCTTCCATTTTTAATTCACACCATGTTCTCTTGGCGCTCTCTGAGTTGAAATTACCTATTCTATCCATGTTCTTATTCCAGAACCTGCAAGAAAGCGACTTTCCTCATCGAATTTATTGTTGAAGTTGATTAACGCGATAGTGCCTCTGAGAAGTTCGAAATTATTCGGCTGGTAATCCAATTTGTCGGTGCATCAGACATTGCTGCGACTTGGAATCCGTAGGTGTGCTTTTTACAAATGGCTGAGGCGTTATCCTTTGAGTGAAACGGATGGATTAGATGATCGGAAATCCTATCCCGGTTCGGAATGGAATAAACTATCGCCACGGGGATTGCCTGTAACGTAAATTGATAAGCAATCCAGCTTTGTATCGAAATCTTCAAACTATCGACTACTGAGGACTGTCAATATTGACGAATTCAGAAACGCATGGCACGGTCGTCATTGAGACATGAGGTTTGCTATTTATGCAAATAGTAATTAATATTTACAATTTGCATAAAAATATCATCGTTTTTAATGATTCCACGAACTGCAGAGTCGCTTACCCATGAATTACTTCGTGGCTTTCCTATTGTCACTTTAACCGGACCGCGTCAGTCGGGTAAAACCACTTTGGCCCGCAAGGTAATGGTTGATCGGCCATATTTTTCATTGGAAGACCCGGACCTGCGAACGCGAGCCTTAGATGATCCTCGTGGTTTTTTATCACAATGCGCCGATGGGGCTGTGCTTGATGAGGTTCAACGCACGCCAGAACTGTTTTCTTATTTACAGACCTACGTTGATCGCGATGGCCGCATGGGTCAATTCCTGCTCACCGGTTCGCAACAGTTTGGCTTACTATCCAATATTAGCCAGTCGCTTGCGGGGCGCTCAGCTTTTATTGAACTCCTGCCACTCACCTACAACGAACTTGCCAAGGTTGACAAGGCTTCAAGGGATCTTGACACTCAGCTTTTTTCTGGAGGATATCCCGCCCTCTATGATCGAGAGATAGCGCCTAGGCATTGGTTCGCTGCCTATGTCACGACCTACATTGAGCGCGATGTGCGACAACTACTTAACGTACTGAACTTAGAAGTTTTCCAGCGTTTTGTGCGGTTATGTGCAGGCCGTAGTGGGCAAATACTGAGCCTATCCTCGCTGGCCAGCGATTGCGGAATTACGCACAACACTGCCAAGGCATGGATTTCTGTACTCGAAGCCAGTTACGTGTTGTTTCTATTACGTCCACATCATGCTAATTTCAATAAACGTCTCGTTAAAGCTCCAAAACTATATTTCTACGATACTGGCCTGATGTGTTGGTTACTGGGTCTACAGGGCCCCGAACAACTGGCTGCGCATCCCCTGCGCGGTGCTATATTTGAAACTTATGTCGTCAGCGAACTGCGCAAGTACGTCCTGAATCGGGGTGGACCAGTCCAATTTTATTTCTGGCGCGACAGCAATGGTAATGAGGTGGATCTGCTCATCGAAGCTAATGGACAGCTGATACCCATCGAAATCAAATCTGGGCAGACTTTAAATCGTGATTTCTTCACA
>WBZQ01002619.1_pt1 | contig 11465 bp, 7 predicted proteins | sample 5204251 | NCBI WGS metagenome assembly WBZQ01 (sample SAMN12412402, study PRJNA552823) | activated sludge metagenome | isolation source: activated sludge from nitrification reactor of wastewater treatment plant... | place: USA: Virginia | collected 2017-09 | reverse complement strand
ATTCCGTACACCGCCACTGTCTATGGCATCGACGACCTGGACCGCGCCATTGCTGACAGCGAAGCGCAGGGCTTTGTGAAGGTGCTCACGCCTCCGGGCAGCGACAAGATTTTGGGCGTGACCATCGTGGGCGAACACGCGGGCGACCTGATTGCCGAATACGTGCTCGCCATGAAGCACGGTCTGGGTTTGAACAAAATTCTGGGCACGATTCACATCTACCCCACCCTGGCCGAGGCCAACAAATACGCCGCCGGCGCGTGGAAGCGCAGCACGGTCACCCAAGGGCAATGGGCATTCTTGGCGGCTTATCAGGGTTGGCGACGCAAAGCGCTGGGGCTGGCCGATGTGTTTGGCGCAGTGGGCGCCCTGCTGCGCGATAAGCGGCCGGCGTACACCACTGATAAAGATCACGCATGAAGCTGCTGCGTCTGGCGTTTGCGCTCGCTGCCCTGGTCACTGCGACGCACGCTCGCAGCCTCGATCACACCCACGCCGCCTGGAACACGCTGCTCACGCAACACGTTCAGGTGGCCCCTGACGGCAAAAGTTCGCGCGTGGACTACGCGGCGTTCAGCAAAGATCGCCCTCACCTGCAGCGCTATCTGAGTACGTTATCGGCCGTGTCCGCCCGTGAGTACGCCAACTGGAGCAAGCCGCAACAATTTGCATTTCTCGTCAACGCTTACAACGCGTACACCGTCGAGAAAGTGCTCACGCGCTACCCCGACCTGAAGTCCATCCGCGACTTTGGCCGCGTGTTGGGTAACCCCTGGAAAGACCGCTTCTTTACCTTGTTGGAGCAACCGCAAAGCCTCGATGGCATCGAGCACGGCCTTTTGCGCGCCCCCGGTGTGTTTGATGAACCGCGTGTGCACGTGGCCGTGAACTGCGCCTCGGTCGGTTGTCCCATGCTGGCCCCGCGCGCGTTCACGGCTGCAACGCTCGACGCGCAGCTCGAAGCATTGATGCGAGCCTTTCTATCTGACCGCACCCGCAACCGCTACCACGCGCAAACACACACGCTGGAACTCTCACGCATCTTTGATTGGTATCGAACCGATTTTGAAAAAAGCGGCGTGAGCTTTCTGGGTTATGCGCGCTTCTCGCGCGTGCAAGACCTGGCCACGCGCTACGCCGACGTTCTGGCTGACACACCCGAAAACCAGGCCGCACTGCGCGCCCGGCCCGCCACCGTGAAGCACTTGGACTACGACTGGGCGTTAAATGCGCGGCGTTAGCTATTTGATTTCATAACCCACCGACACGTAATAAAACCGCCCGCGGCTGCTGTAGATCTCGGCAAAGCCCATTTGGCTGTAGCTGTTGCTTGATGCGTTTTGTTGACTAAAAGGCGGTTGGCGGTCGGTGAGATTTTGGATGCCGCCCGTGAGGGTTAGGCCATGCAGGCCACCGACATCCTGACGGCTGAGTTGCACGTCAAATTCTTCATAGGCGCCCACGCGATGGGTGCCGGCAGGATGCGGCATGGGCTGATCGCTGTCGCTAAAACCGCCGGTGCTGCGCACGGCCAGTTGTGCGCTCCAAGGGTTGCGCTCCAACGTAAAGCTCAGGCGGTTGCGCCAACGCGGCTTGGCGTAGGTGCCGTTAAAGCTTTGCCAGTCTTGCCCCGACTCGCGCTCCAGCGCCTGGCTGATGTAGGTGCCCAGATTGCGCACGGTGAGCTTGCCCCAGCCCGTGACGAAGCGCAGCCGCGCATCGACATCCACACCCGCATTGGCACTTTGTGCCAAGTTGTAGAGGTTGGTGTTGACAAAAATTTGCGGGCCGATGCGGTAGTACAACCCACGGCGGATGGCCGAGGCCAGCGAGGGCACGTCGATGGCATCTTTTTGGGTCACGCGCCAAAAGTCGATGGACGTGGACAACGCGCCCACATCAAACACCGTGCCCACATTCCAAGTTACGGCCTTTTCAGGCTGAAGTGCAGCACTGGCGCCACTGACCTGAAACACGGCCTGGGTGCAAGGGCTGGTGCCCACCAAGATCTGACACAAATCGGCCTCGGTCACCGTAGCGGCACTTTGCTCTTGCGCGCCGTAGAGCTGCTTGAGCACCGGAGCGCGGAAGCTGTGCGTGTAGGCGCCGCGCACCAACCAGCCGGAGCGCACCTGCCAGGCCAGCGCCGCCTTAGGGCTGGTGGCCGATTGCGAGGGGTAGCGGTCATGGCGCACAGCCAGTTGCGCTTGCATGCGCGCACTCAGCGGCAGACTGAGTTCAGCAAACACTGCCGCGTTGTTGCGCGTGGCATTGACACCTGATTGTTGAATGGCGCCCACCACGGTGCCCGCTTGCAGCCTGGGGTCCGGTGTGTCAACCAGGTTTTCCCGATATGCAGCCGCACCCAGCGCAAACTGCATCGCCCCTGCAGGCAAGGCGCCCGCCTCACCGCTGATTTGCGCTTGTGCGCCATCGAGGGTGGAGCGAGCGTTGCGCTGTGGGTTGACCTTGAGGCTCTCCACCAACGCTGCGGGGTTGGTGTTGACAGTGGGGTCGATCAGCCCATTGCCCGTGGCATTGGCCCACAAGGTGGCGTCGTAGTAGTTCTGATCAAAGTTGCTAACCCGACTCACACCACGGGTGAGACTGGCTTTCCAATCAAAGTTTTGCCACACACCTTCAAGGCCCGTGGCCACGTTCAGGAAGGTGGATTCGCGCTCAGTGATGCGCGATCCGCCTTGCATAAAGCGGCCCAGGATGTAGAGGCTGCCAAAGGGGTTGGAGCCGGTGATGGGCACGGCCGTGTCGCGGTACACGCTTTGCGCTGAATTGAGCGCAGGCACCAAAAACACACCTGGCACGGGATGGACCTCGAAGGTGTTTTCAGCACGCGCATAAGTGGTTTCAAAAAAACCGCGCACCTCGGGCGCCAATTGCACAGTAGCCAGCACCATGCTCGAGAGGCGATTGGCGCCGTTGTAGGCGGTCAGCACGCTGGCGTTGAAGTCGTAGCGACAAATCAAGCCGCCGTTGCTCAGGTTCTCTGGCGCACAGGGCTGATAGGGCACACCCACCAAGGCCCCAGTGTTGGGGTCGATGATGTTGCCGGTGGGCGCCAGCACGCTGCGCACGTCCGCCCCACCGAAGCGTGAGAAATCGGCCGAGTGTGAAATGTCACGCTCTTTGCGATAGATGGGGTCACGGTGAAAGTAGTCGAGCGAGACCAGCACATTCACGCGTTGTGTATTGAGTTCGCCCCAGCCCCAGGTCATACCCGCTGAAGACTCTTTGCCGTCATTGCGGCTGGACTGCCCATGACCCCCACGCAGGTACACGCCCTGGTAGTCGCGGCGGGTGATGATGTTGAACACACCCGCCACCGCATCGGCGCCATAAATGGCTGAGCCCCCGTCTTTGAGAATCTCAATGCGTTCAATGGCCGCCAGCGGAATCATGTTCACGTCCGCTGTGGCGCCCTCACCCGAGGTGTCATACATCGCATTGACCGGCAGGCGGCGGCCATTGACCAGCACCAACACATTGCTTGAGCCCAGGCCACGCATTGAAATGCGTGTGGTACCCGAGGCCGAAGGCGAGTTGGAGAGTTGCTCGCCAAAATCGTTGTAGTCAATCGAAGGGATGGCGCGCAGCAACTCGTTGATGGTGCTCGCCCCAGTGCGCTCGATGTCTTTGCGGGTGATGATTTCAACCGGAGCGGGGCCTTCTTGCGGTACGCGACGAATGGCCGAGCCCGTGACCTCAACGCGTTCGAGTTGCTGCTGCACTTGCGCCTGACTGCCCACCACACCCAAGGCCAGCATGCCCCCGCATACCCCCCGCACCGCCCTGGCTACCGGCTCAGAAAAAAACATCCGCCATCCCCCATGAACACCCAACATCCAACATCCGCATCGCCGTACCACCAATTGCAACGCAGAACCGGGCGATTTTCTGGTTTGCCCAGAGCCTTAGCAAACAAACCCACCCCGCGCTCACGGCGCTGTTGTATTTGAATGACTGAGATTTGTTACATCACGCCGCGGCTGCGCAACGCGTCAGCAAGCTGCGGTGGCGGCAACCCTTACCGGTCCAGTTTCTGACCTAGCCGGCGCAACCCGTTGTTGTCGGATGTGTTGTGTAGTTCAAGTAGACGCTTGAGGACATCGTTCTTGACCTTACGCTTCCTGATATCTAGTGCTTGTTCATTGGCAAGAAGTGCTTTGCGAGCCTCCCGTTTGTTTGCTCCCTCAGGCATCTGGTCATAAGTCCGCACCCATTTTTCCGGTAGGCAGTTTTGATCCCGCACTGGCATCAACAAGGCTTTCTTGGGTTGTTCTGACCCTGACCGGAGCACGCTGAGTGTGTGTGCGGCCTGGTTCTTTTTTTGAATCTCATGAATATTTCCGCGCATCTGCCCCACCAGCGCTTCAGTCAAGGGCGGGTCATAGCCCTCGTTGCGCAACGACTGTCCATAGCGCGCCAGATTTTTTTCCAAGCTGAAATCAAAATCAGGCGACCCGCATCGAGCGGACGTATCTCGCACGAAACCGAACCCGATTTTGTGACTACCCACGACGGCAATCCTTGCTTCAGTCAGACACTCACACCACAGCGCTGGCGTGACAGCGTGCCGACTATGCCTTGCCTGTCGCAATCAGGCGCTCGGGCATACAGACGAGCTCACGCAGGGGATGGGGGTGCCCGCGATATCAGTGCGCGGCGCAGGGGCGGCGCTCTTGCGCTCAAGTGCTCGCCCCTGCATCGGGGCTAGGCCCGGCGTTTTTTGGGCATGACTGCCGTGGCCAACAGGGATGTGACTTGCACCGCGGTCTGGGGCCGCCCCAGGCCATAGCCTTGGGCTTCGGCGCACCCAATGCGACGCAGGTATTCGATTTGTTCTGGGGATTCCACGCCCTCGGCCACTACGCTGACCTTGAGTCGGCGCGCCAGATCCACGATGCCAGCGACCAACACGGCCGCCTTTTTGTCTTCCGGCAACAGCGCCACAAACTGTGTGTCGATCTTGATGGCGTCTACGTCGTAGTTGTGCAGGGTGGACAAACTGGCCACGCCCGCACCAAAGTCATCGAGCGCCACCCGCACGCCCATCTGCCGCAGCGTGCTGAGCGACTCGACCACGTCGAGCATCAGGCTGCAGCGCTCGGCCTCGCCACCCATGCAGCGCAAACTCTCTTCGGTGACCTCTAGCTGCAAACGCTGCGGGGGCAGACCCGAATCGCGCAAAGCCTTTTGGATGGATTCAATCAACGTGCTGCCGTGAAATTCAGTGGCTGACAGGTTGACCGCAATGATGCCGCCACCGGCCCAACGCACCGCGTCCATGCACGCTTGACGCAGCACCTGCAGACCAATGGGAACGATCAGTCCCGTGCTCTTGGCGAGATCCAAAAATTCAGCCGGATACAACATGCCGCGGTCGGGGTGCAGCCAGCGCACAAAAGCTTCAGCACCCACACAGGCGCCCGTCTTCAAATTGAAGCGGGGTTGGTAGTGATTGACGAATCGGTGTTGTTCCACCGCGGCACGCAGTTCGGTTTCTAAAGAAAACTTCTGGTGCATCAACCCGCTCATCTCGTTATGAAAAAACTCGAAGGCGATGTCCTTGCGAAGTCGAGCGCGACCCATAGCGGTGTCCGCCTGGGCCAGCAAAACCTCGGGGGTCGTCACATCATCCGTGATCAGGGCCACACCAATGGCCGGGAGCAGGCGCACTTGCTTTTGTTCCACCTGAATTGGGCCGTCGAGCGCCTTGAGTAGTTTGCGCGCTACCACTGCAGCGTCTTCGCGCAATCGCAACTGAGTGAGGGCCAACGCAAAACAGTCTTCACCCAAACGCGCCACCACGTCTGAACCCCGCACGGCCTGACGAAGGCGCTCGCCAACAGTGCGCAGCATTTGATCGCACGCTGCAAAGCCAAGCGCTTCGCGAATTTGCGCTAACCGGTCAATGCCCAAAAGCATCACCGCGGCCGGTTCGTCTTTAACCACGGGGGTTTCGAGCAGGATTTTCAAATGATTTTCAAACGCCGCGCGGTTGGGCAACCCCGTGACCGGATCCGTGTGGGCCAGGGCTGAGACATCGGCCTGTGCCTGGCTGCGTTCGTACAGCTCGGAGACCAAGCGTTCATTGGCCCAGGCCAATTCATCGGAGCGTTGGCTGATCAGGCGTTCGAGCTCAGCCAGGCGCTGTAGGCGTTTGGCGACTTCAGCGGCGTCCAACTGAAAAAGCTCTTCGGCCTGGGTGTCGCGAGGGTGCATGTCCATACTCCTACCTAACGAGATTCAATCCACGTGCTGCGAGCGCAACACGCGATGAGCCTACGCGGCCCCCAAGCGCCCAAGCGCGGGAATTTGCGCCCGAATGCACGACATTTCTGTGGGCACCACGGCGCCACCGCCTGAGCCACAAAAAAGATTGATGCACATCAAGCCGTTAATTCGCCATCTGTCATCGCAACACCTGGGCTAAAACCGACACTCGGAAATTTGAGCAAATCCACACCGGTGATTCTGTTTCTCGACTTTGACGGCGTGCTGCACCCTGACCCTTGCTACGACTCGGGTCAACTCTTTGTGCATGCCCCTTATCTGGCCGCAACGCTTGAACCTTTTGCCGAGGTCAGTGTGGTGTTGTCCACCAGTTGGCGCACCAGTAAACCGCTCGACACCTTGATCGCCCCGCTGCCCGAATCACTGCGTGAGCGGGTGGTGGGTGTCACCCCCGAGGCTTCGAACTTCAGGCCACCGCCGCCACTCATGCCTTATCGGCGTCACGCAGAGTGTGTGCAATGGTTGACTCAAAATCGCCAAGCTGATCAGGACTGGATCGCCATCGATGACCGCGAATCGTGGTTCATGCCCGGCTGCGAGAACTTGATCGTGTGCAATTCACAGGTTGGTTTTGACGGCACGGCCGCCTGTCGTTTGCACTCGGTTCTGTCGCTGGCACGAGAGCGCATGCTGCGGGGGATGAATCCGTTTTTGTAAGTCAGTGCGGCTGTGCGCAGGAATAGTGCGCAGGAATAGACTGCCCTCCCCCTGCCTTGCCCTGCTTTGCTGCCCGCACGTGCTGTCCCTGTCTGTTCCCGCGTTTCGCTCACCGCTCGCGCTTGCACTAGGCGCCACGGCCCTCGGTGTCGCACACGTGTTTTCTTTTGCCCCGTGGCATCTATGGGGGTTGCAGCCACTCACGCTGGCCGCCTTGTTCGCACTGAGTTTGCATGCGCCCACCGTGCGCGCCACAGCCTTGATGGGTTTTGCCTTTGGCATGGGTTGGTTCGGTGCAGGCGTGTGGTGGGTGTACATCAGCATGCACACCTATGGCGATATGCCTGCACCGCTGGCGGCGATGGCCACACTGGCGTTTTGCGCCTGGCTAGCGCTTTTTCCTGCGCTGGCGCTGGGTGTGGCGGCACGCTGGCGCGGCCACCGTGCGACATCCCTGATGCTCGTGCTGCCAGCTTGTTGGACGTTGTCCGAATGGCTGCGTGGCGTGGTGTTCACCGGGTTTCCGTGGCTGGCTTCGGGTTACGCGCATACCGACGGGCCACTGGCCGGGTATGCGCCCGTGCTGGGGATGTACGGCATCTGCCTCATGGCTGCGCTCGTTGCCGCCGCGGCCGTGTTGGTGACCACGCATCGGATCATCGCCGTGGCCGTGCTACTGACCGTGCCTACGCTGGGCGCGGCCTTGCGCATGGTGCCGTGGAGCAGTGCCCACGGCGCGCCCCTGGCCGTGCGGCTGGTTCAAGGCAACGTGGCCCAGGATTTGAAGTTCGGGCCCGAGGGCTTGCTGCAGGGTCATCCACTGCACATGACGCTGCTGAACACGCCCGGTCGGGCTGATCTGGCGGTGCTGCCCGAATCTGTGTTTCCAATCCCCATCAACGATGTGCCGCAAAACGTGGTGCAGGATTTGGTGAACTTTGTAGAGCGCACCCAAACCACATTGATGTTCGGCGCATTTATTGAAGAACCCCGCTATCACTTTTCTAATTCGGTGGTCGTCCTACACCCCGACCGCCGCAGCGAGGATTACCGCAAGCGCCACTTGGTGCCATTTGGTGAGTTCATCCCGCCGGGATTTCGCTGGTTTGTGGATTTGATGCGCATGCCCATCGGCGATCAAGAGCGTGGCGCGCCCGACCAAGCGCCCATTGCGCTCAAAGATCAACGCGTAGCTCTGAACATCTGTTACGAAGATTTGTTTGGCGCCGAGATCATCACAGCCTGGCACGACCCATCGCGTGCGCCCACCTTCTTGCTCAACCTGTCCAACCTTGCCTGGTTTGACGATTCGATCGCACTGGACCAGCACTTGCAAATCTCACGCATGCGCGCACTCGAAACCGCCCGCCCCATGCTGCGGGCCACCAATACCGGCGCCACAGCGCTGATCGACGAACGGGGTCAGGTGCTCGCAGCCCTGCCTTACCTCACACGCGATGTGCTGGATGTGACCGTGCAGGGACAAATCGGCACCACGCCCTATGTGCGGTGGGGCAATGGGGTGGCCCTCGGGTTGGCGGCAACCCTGCTGCTTTGGGGTGTGATGGGGGCCAGCGCTCGTGCCCCCAGGCGCCGCGCCCCATAAAATCGCGGCCCCTCCGTTGGGAAACACCATGATCAGCTTTCAAGAAACCATCCTGCGTTTGCAGACCTACTGGAACGCACAGGGCTGCGCACTGCTGCAGCCCATCGACCTGGAGGTGGGTGCGGGCACCTCGCACACCGCCACCTTTCTGCGCGCCATCGGCCCCGAGCCTTGGCGCGCCGCATATGTGCAACCTTCACGCCGCCCTAAGGACGCACGCTATGGCCAGAACCCCAACCGGTTGCATCAGCATCATCAATTTCAGGTGGTCTTAAAACCCTCGCCCACCAACATCCTCGACCTGTATCTGGGTTCGCTGCGTGCGCTGGGCATTGACACCCTCCGTCACGACATCCGCTTTGTGGAAGACAACTGGGAAAACCCCACGTTGGGTGCCTGGGGCCTGGGCTGGGAAGTGTGGATGGACGGCATGGAAATCACGCAGTTCACTTACTTCCAGCAAGTGGGCGGCCTGGAGTGCAAACCCATCACCGGCGAGATCACCTACGGGCTAGAGCGCCTGACCATGTATTTGCAAAACATCGACAACGTATTCGATCTGGAATACACGCGTTGGAATGACCGCGGCACAGAAAAGCTGCTCAAGTACGGCGACGTGTTTCATCAAAACGAGGTGGAGCAAAGCCGATTCAACTTCGAGGCCGCCGATGCCACCACGCTGCTGGGGCAATTCAATCTTTTTGAATCCGAGGCCAAGCGCCTGATGCAATCCGAGCTGGCCTTGCCCGCCTATGAAATGGTGCTCAAGTGCGGGCACACCTTCAACCTACTCGATGCGCGCGGCGCCATCAGCGTGACCGAGCGCGCGGCCTACATTGGCCGCATCCGCAACCTGTCACGCGCCATTGCACAGAGCTACTACGACTCGCGCGAGCGATTGGGTTTTCCCATGCTCGACACCGCAGCCGCCCGGGAGGCCGCATGAAACTGGCTTCACTACTCATTGAACTGAATACGGAGGAGCTGCCGCCCCAATCGCTCAAGACCTTGTCGGCAGCATGGGCCTCAGGCCTTGAAGCGGGTTTGCGCGCACGCCACTTTCTGACCGACGAGAGTCAGGTCACACCCTATGCCACCCCGCGCCGCTTGGCCGTGCACATCAGCCACGTCAAAACACGTTCAGCCGATCAACCTGTGCGCTGGAAGCTCATGCCCTTGGCGGTGGCACAAGACGCCGCCAAGAACTGGACTGCAGCCTTTCTCAAAAAACTGGAGTCATTGGGCCGCGGGCACCTGAGCAAATTGGCATTGGGCACGGCCGACGGCCCCGACACGCTGGTGGTGGAAAGTGATGGCAAGGCCCAGTCCGTGTTTCTCAACAGCCTGGCCGTAGGCAGCACCTTGGCCGCCGGTTTGCAAGAAATCCTGGACGAAGCGCTCGTCAAGTTGCCCATCGCCAAAACCATGAGTTACCAATTGGCCGACGGCATCACCACCGTGCAGTTTGTGCGGCCCGTGCATCGCCTGCTGGCCTTACATGGCCACGAAGTCTTGCCCGTCAAAGCCCTGGGCCTGCTGGCAGGCACTAAAACATTTGGCCACCGCTTCCATGCCGCGGGTGAACTGGTTATTCATTCGGCCGACACCTATGAAGAGCAATTGCGCCGCGAGGGTCACGTCATCGCCTCGTTCGACGCGCGTCGCGCTGCGATCACTGAGGCACTGCGCCACGCGGCGCATGCCATGGATGCGGTGCCCGTGATGCCCGATGCCCTCCTCGATGAAGTGACCGCGTTGGTGGAATGGCCCAGCGTGTACGAATCGGGCTTTGAGGTGGAGTTTCTGACTGTGCCGCAGGAATGCCTCATCCTGACCATGCAACAAAACCAGAAGTATTTCGCCCTCAAAGACATGAACGGTCATTTGCGCCACCGTTTCTTGTTGGTGTCCAACATCAAAACCCACGATCCCAGCGCCATCATGGCTGGCAACGCGCGCGTGGTGCGGGCCCGCCTGGCTGATGCCAAGTTCTTTTTCGACCAAGATCGCAAACAAACCCTCGAATCGCGCGTGGCGGGGCTCTCCAGCGTGGTCTATCACCACAAACTAGGCAGCCAGCTCGACCGCGTGGAGCGCGTCATCAGCATGGCGGTGGGCATTGCCAAATTACTCCATGCAGATGTCACGCATGTGGAGCGCGCCGCGCGCCTGGCCAAGGCCGATCTGCGCACGCTCATGGTGGGCGAATTCCCCGAACTGCAAGGTTTGATGGGCCGCTACTACGCGCTGCATGACGGCGAGGCCACCGATGTAGCGCACGCCATCGAGCAGCACTACTGGCCGCGCTTTGCCGGCGATGCGTTGCCCGTGGGGCCCGTGGCCACCTGCGTGGCATTGGCCGACAAGCTCGAAACCTTGGTGGGCCTGTTCAGTGTGGGTGAGCGGCCTACCGGCGACAAAGATCCCTATGCGTTGCGACGCCATGCGCTGGGTATCTTGCGCATGCTGCTGTTGCACCCCAATGCGCCCGAGCTGCGCACCCTGACGCAAATCGCACAACAGGTGTTAGATGCCAACGACCCACGTCTGAGCGCCGACATCGAAACATTCTTTTACGAGCGGCTGCGCGGCCTGCTGCGCGATGACGGCTACAGCGCACACGAAGTCGAGGCCGTGCTAGCCCTGCGCCCCCAACAGTTAGCGCGCCTGCCACATCAACTGGCCGCAGTGCGTGAGTTCATGGCCCTGCCCGAGTCCGAGAGCCTGGCTGCGGCCAACAAACGCATTGGCAACATCCTGAAGAAAGCCTCGTCCGTGCCCGCGGCCTTTGATGAAGCGCTGCTGGTTGAACCGGCTGAAAAAGAACTGGCGCGGGCCACAGCCCGCGTAGCCCGCGATGCTGACCCCTTGTATGCACGCGGCGACTACA
>WBZQ01002273.1_pt1 | contig 11468 bp, 7 predicted proteins | sample 5204251 | NCBI WGS metagenome assembly WBZQ01 (sample SAMN12412402, study PRJNA552823) | activated sludge metagenome | isolation source: activated sludge from nitrification reactor of wastewater treatment plant... | place: USA: Virginia | collected 2017-09 | reverse complement strand
CGATCTCGGGTACCAGAAAGGCGCGTTCCCGCAATCCGAACGTGCCGCCGAAGACGTGTTGTCGATTCCAATTTATGCGGAGCTGACCGATGAGCAGCTCCAGTATGTGGTGCAGATGATCGCCTCGTTCTTCCGTAAACGATAATGCCGGCTAACCTCGCCGGCGTCGATCGCCTTCGTTGCAGGGCCTTTCTTCTTTCGATCAATCACGCTCGATCAGTCAATGCGCACGGTCTCGCGCACGATGTTAACCGTGAGACCGTCCCTGCGATTCCTTCTCTCCAAATGAGCCTCCCGGTTAGATCGTGTCAGGTGTGACTGGCACGTGCGGCCGTTCTGTCAGTCATTGAAGCGACGACAGCCGCACGAATCGCCTGCCGTTCAAGTCTGAACATTCAAGAGGCCATGGTGTACACCGAGTCGCTTAGGCGGACATGGCCTGGGTAGGCGGGGTGCGCTAATTCAACCGCGAGGCATGCCTCGGAGGACCGTTTGCCGCGCATAACCGATTGCCGCGAAGTCGCAACGAGCAGGGCTGGTCCGCCTGAGTGTCAGGCCCTTTGCGCACTATCCGACCTCGCTCTCAGGGTCCCTCTAGAGGCGGCAAGCAGGAAGGCATAGGTATTGCTCCTCCATGCAGAAGAGCGCGAAACGCGTCGTGATAATTATGACAATTCCCTCTTCATATTTTCTGGGCATGTCCCGCAGCAGCTACTCGATTCTCGGAGTCGCGTTGGCGTTGATTGCGGTGATCGGCGCGGTTGACTGGTGGCTGCCCCTGGGGTTGACCATCACCACGCTCTACGTAGTGCCCGTCCTCATTGCCTCCCGCATTCCCTATCCGCGAATCACGTTTTGGGTGGCGGCGACGGCCTCCTTTGTCACCATTCTCGATCTGTTTCACAACCCGCTCTATGCGTTGACCTGGGTGAGCGCCGTGAATCGGGCTTTTGCCTTGATGGTGATCTGGGTGACGGCACTGTTGTGTCTGCGCCGCCAGCGTGATGAGGCAGAGTTGCTGCGCATCAATGAAGATATCGAGCAACAGGTGCAGGAACGCACCTCAGACCTGGCGGCCGCCAATCAGGAGCTCGAAGTCCTTCGAGCTGAGGCGGTCTCCGAACTGGTGGCCATTGTGAAGTCGTCCGACGACGCCATCATCGGTATGACCTTGACCGGCATCATTCAAAGTTGGAATCGGGGTGCGGAGCGGGTCTACGGATACCGTGCCGAGCAAGTCCTGGGGCGGCCGATCTCCGTGCTGTGTCCTCCCAATCGATTGGATGAAGTGCCGACGATGCTGGATCGCATCGCATGCGGCGAACACGTGCGCAATGTGGAGATGGTGCAACGCCGGAAGCAGGGAGACCGTATTGATGTCTCGCTGACGATTTCTCCCGTGAAAGATTCCGATGGCTGCGTCATGGGCGCATCGGCGATTGCACGGGACGTTACGGTGAAGAAACGCATCGAGGCGGCGTTGCGTGAAAGCGAGGCGCGGTTTCGCATGATGGCCGACACGGCTCCCGTCATGGTGTGGATGGCGGGACCGGATACGCATATTACCTTCATCAACAAACGGTGGTTGGAGTTTACCGGGCGCACGATGCAAGAAGAGATCGGCGACAATTGGTTCACGGGTATCCATGCCGACGATCTGGAGCGTTGCCGAAAATCGTATCTCGATGCCTTCAAGTCTGAACAGCCGTTCTTTCTCGAGTATCGCTTACGGCGCCATGACGGGGAATACCGATGGATCATGGATACCGGTGTTCCCCTGTTCGACGAAGACGGCCGCTTCGGCGGCTATATCGGCACCTGCATGGATCTCACCGAGCGCAAAGATATGGAAGACCAACTCCGGCGCATGCTCAAAGAGAAAGAGAGCTTGCTGCGGGAAGTGCACCATCGGGTCAAAAACAATCTGCAGGTCATTTCCAGCCTGTTGAATCTTCAATCGGCCTCCATCAAGGATCCGGTAGTGAATCAATTGTTCAGGGAATGCCAGGTTCGTATCACCTCGATCGCGCTGCTCCATGAAACGCTGCACCGCTCGAACGATCTGTCACGCATCAAGATGGGGGATTACACCAGAACCCTGACCGGTCATCTGTTCCGCTCCTACGGGGTTGATCCGGGGCTCATCAGTCTGGAGTTGAATGTGGACGATGTCGAATTTGATATCGACACCGGCCTGACCTGCGGGCTGATCATCGATGAACTGGTGTCCAACTGTTTGAAGCATGCGTTCGTTGATCACGGCCGCGGGACCGTGCACATCGAGCTTCTGGACCATCTGGATGGCACATTTACCCTGTGTGTGAGCGATGACGGGGTTGGCATTCCCACGGATGGGGTGCTGAACAATCCCGATTCACTGGGGTTGGAACTCGTCACTCTGTTGGCTGAAAAACTGGACGGCAAGACGGAACTCAGAAGCGGCTCGGGGACGGAATGGCGCATCCGCTTCCAACAACTGCAATATTCAGAAAGGGTGTGATGCCATGGACGCTGCCAGCATCTTGATCGTGGAAGACGAACCGGTTGTGGCGAAGGATATTCAACTCAGTCTGCAACGCCTCGGGTACCGGGTGCCCGCGACGGCCACCTCGGGAGAAGAAGCGATCCGCAAGGCGGGAGACACCCGTCCCGATTTGATTCTCATGGATATCGTGCTGAAGGGGAACATGGACGGCGTCGAAACGGCGCTTCAAATCCAGCGCCGGCAGGATGTGCCGGTCATCTATCTGACGGCCTATGCCGACAACCATACGCTGGAGCGGGCGAAGGTGACGTCTCCAGCCGGCTACATGCTCAAACCTTATCAGGCGAATGAACTGCGCACCACGATTGAATTGGCGCTGCACCGCGCGCAGCATGACCGGCAGATGCGTGAACGGCTGCGATGGATTGCGACGACGGTGCGCTGTATCGGAGACGGCATCGTGACGACGGATCGAGGCGGCCGGGTGACGTATATGAATCCCGCTGCGGAGGACTTTACCCAGGTCACCCAAGAGGAGGCCGTGGGCATGAGTGTGCCGGAGCTCATGGGGTTCTCCGACGAGGAGCTTGTTCGTCAGGGGCGCAATCCTACCCATCAGGCCATGACGGAGATGCGCCTGGTGAGCATCGATGGGGCGACGGTGATGTCTAGGCAGGGCGAGCGGCGAGCCATTCGCGGGAGTGTCGCGCCGGTCGTCGATGACGGTGGTACCGTGCTCGGGGCGGTGTTGGTTTTTCACGAGTGCACACCGGGTGATCCACGCCCCATCCCCTCGAAGGGGCAGGACGAAGCGATCTGGCAAATGGATGAGCGGCTCGGGCGGCCACAGGGAATCATTAATTTGTGTTCCTGGTGCAAACGGGTGCCGGATCAGTCCGGCGAGTGGTATGACCTTGCCACCTTCATTGCCGAACGTTCGGCCATTCAGTTCAACGGCGGACTCTGTCCGGATTGTATGGACCAGTGTTTCCCCTGCGACGGCAGGCACAAATAGCGCGATGGATGCCCCCATGCATCCGTGATGCTTCAGTCAGCGACACTCCGGTTGGTTGAGGCTCGTCTTTTTCTAGTCCCGCTGCTCACCGCTCGTGCACTAATTTCGAAGAAGGCTTCAAGAACGTGCGCGAATAGATTATAGTAGCACTGCACCTTCGCAGACTACTTGTGACGAACCCTAGCCCGACTACTCCAGTATCAGGTCCGTTGCGGATCGCGCTCATCGGTGCCGGCCGCCATGCGCAACATCACGCCCGCGCCATCTTGCGATGTCCCGGCGTGCAGTTGGTGGCGGTGGCCGATCCCTCCGATGCGGCTCAAGCCGCCATGCGCGACATCGTGCCGGGCATCGGCTGTTTTAAGACGCCGGAAGAGCTCTTCGCTTCGGAAAAACTTCACGTCGTCCATATCATCACCCCGCCGGCGACCCATGCTCCGCTCTCGCGCATGGCGCTCAAGGCCGGATGCCACATTTATGTGGAGAAGCCCTTCACCGAATCCGTCGAAGACGCGCAGCAGATCCTGGACGAGGCGAGTGCAAAAGGCCTTCGCGTCTGTGCCGGCCACCAGCTCCTTTACGAACCCCCGACTCGAGTGTTGACGCAATACCTGCCTTCGATCGGCCGGGTGGCGCATGTCGAAAGCTACTTTTCATTCCGGACCGTCCGGCATGCGCCAGGTGGCAGAAAAGTCCTTCGCGCCGACCACCAATTGCTCGATATCCTGCCGCATCCGGTCTATTTGCTGCTGCAAGTGCTGGAGCAAGCCGGAGAGGGGCGCACGGAACTCTTGTCGCTGGAAGTCAGTCAGGCGGGGACCGTCCACGCACTGGTGCGCCGCGGCGGCGTGACCGGTACGTTAATTGTCACGTTGGAGGGCCGCCCGGTCGAGAGTTATCTGCGAGTGATTGGAAAGAACGGATCCTTATTTGCCGATTACGTCCGGAGTACCACCCAACGGGCCATCGGGCCTGGCTCATCCGGTATTGATAAGCTCTTCGCGCCCTACCGGCAGGCCTGGCAGCTGTTGACCGGCACCACCTCGGCGATGGCGAGCCGATTCCTCAAGAGCCAACGGAGTTATCCGGGATTGGCCGAACTGTTTTCGGCTTTTTATGAGTCGGCCCGCACCGGTACCCCGTCGCCTTTGTCGCCGGAGAGTTTGCTTGAGACCGTGCGTATCTGCGAACGGGTCGCCAAGGCCCTCAAGGCTGGAGAGGCCAAGGCTCTGGCGGCGGCCGCCCCGAAACCGGTCGAGAGCCGCGGCGTGTTGGTGACCGGTGGAACGGGATTTTTGGGAAAGGAAATCGTTCGGGCACTGTTGTCGCGCGGTCGTCCTGTTCGGGTGGTGGCGCGGCGCGAGCCGTCCCCCTGGGAGCGGATTGCCGGTGCCGAATACGTGGTGGCCGATGTGGCGACCGGAGCTGCCGCTCATCTTTTCAAGGGGGTGGATACGGTCATTCATGCCGCGGCAGAAACCGCCGGCGGGTGGCCGGAGCATCAACGTAATTCGTTGGATGCGACGGAGCAGATGCTTCGCGGCGCCGCTGCGGTGGGCATCAAGCATGTGGTCCATGTCAGCAGCCTTGCCGTGCTGGCCCAGGGTACGGGACAGCCCATTCCCGACAATCATCCTTTGGAACCGGACAGCAAGGGGTCGGGGCCCTATGTATGGGGGAAACTGGAATCGGAACGGCTTGCGGTGCAGCTTGGGAAGGAGTTGGGCCTGTCGGTGAAGGTCATTCGCCCGGGAGCCCTGGTTGATTATCGCGATTTCGATCCGCCCGGCCGTCTCGGCAAGCGCTTGGGCAATATCTTTGTGGCGGTGGGGTCGGCTGGTGATCGGCTTGGCGTGGTGGATGTGGGGTTTGCCGGTCGGTTCCTCGGTTGGATGACCGATGCCTGGGACATGGTGCCCAGTCCCCTAAATCTGCTCGATCCCGTGTCTCCGACCAAACGTGAGTTACTGGATCGTCTCCGCAAGGCCAACCCTGACCTCAGTGTGTTCTGGCTGCCCAGGTTTGTCCTAGTGCCGCTTTCATGGATGGCCACGCTGGCGCAAAAGGGGTTGCGCCCCGGGAAGCCTGCGATCGATGTGGCCAAAGTCTTCAGTGTGTTGCCTTACGATACGTCCGGCATCGCCAAGCTTGCCCCCCGCGTCGATTCCGCTTCGGAAACACCCTAGTCGGTGTCACCCTCACGATGTGTCCCTCGCAGTCGTTTGATCCTCACTGCCGCAGAATACGTGTGACGGTCGCCAGGGCTAAGTGGCTGAAAACATAGAATGATCTGCGCTATAGAAAAAGTTGTTTCCCCGGGGTTGATTTGAGCCTCCAGAGGGGGTAAGTCTTAGTGTATTCTGCAAGCAAAGGTAGTCTCCAAACACAACCGCTTCACCACCGAAGAGTTACCATCATGAACATGCGATCCAGTGTGCTGGCATTCACCATTGGTATGGTCTTTTTCGGGTCCTTCTCCGGTTGCGCAAAAGACCACCGGTGGCGTTCGGCCATGGACGATGGGAATAACGCGATGCGGTCGGGCGACTATACGCATGCGGAAGAGTCCTTTGTGGCGGCGCGTAAAGAAGCGGAAGTGCTGGATCCGCAAGGCAAGCGTCTCGCCGAAACGTTGAGCCAGTTGGGCGAAGTGAATCGTGAGCTGGGCCGGTATCCGCGCGCCGAAGCGCTGTTCCAGGAAGCCTTGGCCATCCGAGAGCGCGTCTATGGCGCTGCTCACGCTGAGACGGCGGCGAGTCTGACGGACTTGGGCGAACTCTACCGCCTCCAGGGGTTATACACGCAGTCGGAAGCGCTTCATCAGCGAGCCAGAGAAATCCGAGAGAAGGTGTTTGGCCCGGACCACAGCAAAACGGCGGAAAGCCTCAATAACATTGCCGTGGTGTATCAGGATCAACGGCGCTTCTCCGATGCCGAACCGGTCTTGCAGCGGGCCCTGGCGATTTTTGAAAAGCAGCTCGGCCCTGAACATAGCCTGACGGCGATCACACGCGACAATCTGGCGAAAATGTATCAAGCACAGGGGCAGCACCCGCGTGCCATGCCGCTGTATCAGCGCGCCCTCACGATTCATGAAAAGGCCTTTGGTCCCAATCACCCGATCGTGGCGCGGAATCTGGAGAACCTCGGCGATACCTATCGAGCGCAGAATCAATATTCTCAGGCCGAGGCGCTCTATCAGCGTGCTGTTAGCATCTTCAGGAAGTCGATCGGGAACGACCATGTGGATACGGCCGAGGCCATGAGCCGCCTGGGCCAACTGTATGAACTGCAGGGGCTGTATTCGCAGGCAGAGCCGTTGTTTCAGCAGGCGATTGCGATTCGGGAAAAGCAGCAGGGGGCGGAGAACCCGCAAGTGGCCGGTGAATTAAAAAACCTGGCGTCGCTCTATCAGTCGCAGAATAAGCTGGACCAGTCGGAAGATCTGTACAAGCAGGCCCTGGTGATCTACGAGCAGGCGGTTGGGTATGATCGTGAAGCCTATGTGAAGACGTTAACGAGCTACGCCTCATTATTGAGACGTCGCCAACGCTCCGGCGAGGCCGAACGCCTGGAGGAGCGGGCCAAGAGTGTGTTGAAACGCCTCTCATTGGAAAGTCAAAGCCAAGGGAAAACAGCGGCAGATATGCCTCTTGCGCCTGTTACACCCGTGCCGTAGGAGCTTGAGCCCTGCTCTACTGCTCCTCAATTTTTGCCCTGTTTCATGCCCCCACGACTTGCTGATTTCCGCTTGCCATTCAGCCTCGATCCGTCTGGTCCTAACGCCCCCCCCTTCCTAAGTATCGATTGAGACGCACCGTAGAATCTCCTACACTGTGGCCGCCGAACCGGTATGTGCGACCTAACCAGAGGACGTTCTATGAATCGAATGGTCATCGCGATAGTAGCCATGGCCTGTCTGGTCAATGCGGCCTGCGTGAGTAAGCCCCCCAAGAAACAGTTTCAGCGGTTGGCCGGAGAGTTTGTCTCCCCCGTCCACATCACCAAGCCGGTCGATCAGCAGAGTGCCGTGATCGGCATCACGCTCAAGAGTGCCGCATGGGTGCCGAACACGGAAGATCGCCTGTATCTGGTGAAAGTCGAAAATGACCGGGATTTATACGAAGGGACCAAACTCATTCCGACGAGTATTGTGTCTCCTCCTCCCGGGGCTGGTGGAGGTGGAACGGTCTATGTGCAGAATGTGCCCCCCGGCCGTTACGCCGCGGTGGCGTTCAGTACATCAGAAAAGGGCTTCGGCAAGGTGCGGGAAGCGACCCTGTTTCTGTTGCCGAAGGCGGTGGTGACGCAAAGTGATACCACGGTGGTTCCTGGAGGGATACACTTCATGGGTGAGTATGAAGTCGGCGCTTCTACGATGGTGCTGCAGGAGAATGCGGCCGATGAGGTGCAGGCCCATTACTTTGAAGCATTCTGGGGAAAGCCGTTGGCGCAAGTGATTGCCGATCTTCAGGTGCTGGGCACCCCCGCCTATTTCGCCGTTCATACCGTCAACGTGAAACGTGGAAGCCGAGATGCCGAGGCCGGAGCCAGGTTTCATGCCACGGCTAAGCGCGATCTTGAACCGTCCTGGGCGCCGGTCATTGAACGGTCGCGAGGGTCGGCCAAGTAATAGCGGAATACATTGAACTGCGGTCGCGCAGTATCCTAAAGACTGCGCGACATTTTTGAATCGCGTGCGGCCTGGCCTCGCTGCACACCCATGACTCCCGCCGCGCCTATCCCGGCCTCTTCTCATGCCGCTCATGTTTCGTTAACACAATGTTTACCGTCTCCGGACGCCGCCGTGATCTTCCTCCTGTAAGGTGATCATTGTCGCCTCATCTGACCACCAGCGAAGGAGGATCCTATGCGACTCGTACAGGGAGGCCTGCAGCTCGATCGGTCCCGTTCACGCCGTCAAGATGTCTTGACGCTGCGCCATGGCTTGTCCCGGAGCAACCGCGTCTGCCGGGAGTGCCACAGCGATTTCCGCGCGATGCCCGGAATCCCCAGGTTTCAGGCGACACTCTGCCCTGGATGCCTCACCGAGCGACTCGAACGCCTGTCCGCTGACGCCTTATAACTGTCTGTCGAGCGAGGCGAGTGCACGCCCCTTGTTGAGGCGATTGACCAGCCCCCATGCTGACGGCGAGATGGTCATGAACCGTGGGAGCAGATGTGGAAGTGGACGGTTAAGTGACGAGCCGGTTCATCAGCCATTGTTGGGCTGAACGCGCCGCTCTTCGTCCGGGCGTTTGTCGCTTGTAGGTGCCGTCTCGATGAAGAATCCAAGCGTGAGTATTGTCTTCGAGATAGGGACGGAGACCTTCCTCGATGAGCCTGCGGCGGAGCACCGGATCCAGCACCGGAAACGCGACCTCGATGCGACGGAAAAAGTTGCGATCCATCCAATCCGCGCTGGACAGAAACACCCTGTCGTCGCCGTCGTTGAGGAAATAAAAAATCCGGCTGTGCTCGAGAAATCGTCCGATGATGGAGCGTACGCGAATATGTTCCGAAAGGCCGGCGATTCCTGGTCGTAAGGCACAGGGGCCCCGGACGATCAAATCAATTTTGACGCCGGCCTGAGACGCTTTGTACAGCGCGCGAATAATCTGCGGCTCCAGCAACGCATTCATCTTGGCGATGATATGGGCCGGTTTGCCTTGCCTGGCGCGATCGGTTTCGCGGGCGATCCATTTCAGCAACGTCGTATGCAAGGTGAACGGCGATTGGAGGAGGTGCTTGAGTCGCCCCGGTTGCCCCAGAGAGGTGAGTTGTTGAAAGACGGTTCGCACATCCCGACCGATCGCCGCATCACAGGTGAGGAGCCCGAAATCCGTATAGAGCCGCGCATTGCGGGCGTGATAGTTGCCGGTGCCGAGATGGGTATAGCTGCGCAAAAGCCGGCCTTCCCGCCGCAGCACGAGGCTCATCTTCGCATGGGTCTTCAGTCCCACCACGCCGTACACGACATGCGCTCCGGCTTCCTCCAGATCGTGTGCCAGCTCGATATTGGCTTCTTCGTCGAAGCGGGCTCGTAATTCGATCACCACCGTGACTTCTTTCCCGCCGCGCGCGGCATCCACAAGGGATTGCACAATGGCCGAATCCGCCCCGGTTCGATACAACGTCTGCTTGATCGTGAGCACGTGTGGATCCGTGGCCGCTTGGCGAAGGAACTCGGTAACCGGGGCGAATGACTGATAGGGATGATGCAGCAGGATGTCGCTCTGCCGGATGGCATCGAACCAGTCTTCGCTCGGCACCGGAGTCGTCGGTACGCCGGGCGTGAACGGTTGAAATTTCAGGTCGGGGCGATCGACGAGATCGGGCACGGCCATGAGCCGATGGAGGTTGACCGGTCCATGGCACTGATAAATATCTCGCGCATCGAGGTGAAACTGTTCGCGGAGAAAATAGACCAGATCCGGCGGGCAATTGTCGGCCACTTCCAGCCGCACCTCATCGCCGAAGCGGCGGTCCGGCAGCTGGCCTTCAAGCGCGCGGCGAAGGTCGTCCACGTCTTCTTCGTCGACGAACAGATTGCTGTTTCGCGTGACGCGGAACTGATAGCACCCGGTGACATGCATGCCGGGAAACAGTTGGTGCACAAAGGCGTGAATCACCGACGACAGGAACGCAAAATCATGCGGCCAGGCGGCATTGCGCACGGGGAGGTGAATCACGCGCGGGAGCGACCTCGGCACTTGCACGATGGCCGTGCCATTGGGGCGCCCGAACGCGTCGGTTCCTTCCAACGTCACCAGAAAATTCAGACTTTTATTGAGCAGTTTCGGAAACGGATGTGCCGGGTCCAGTCCGACCGGACTCAGCAGCGGGAGCAACTCGCGTGAAAAGAAACGGCGCATCCAGCGAATGTGCGACGGCATCCAGTCGGCCCGTTTCAGGAAGCGGATCCGTTCGTCGGCCAGCTTCGGGATCAGCGACTGATTCAGCACGACGTACTGTTCCTGCACCAGCTGGCGGGTGAGGACGGCAATGCGCGCCAGGAGCTCCGATGGCGTCAGCCCGTCGGCCCCCCGTTGCTCCACTCCATGCGTGACCTGTTCTTTGAGGCCGGCGACGCGAACCTCGAAAAATTCATCGAGATTGGAACTCACGATGCAGAGGTATTTGAGGCGTTCCAGCAGGGGGACCTTCTGGTCCTTGGCCAGATCGAGCACGCGGCGATTGAATTCCAGGAGGCTGAGCTCCCGATTGATGAACCATTCGGGGCGCGAAAGGTCGCTGGTGATCGGGCGTCCGGGGGAAGGCTTGGGTGTCGGTGCCGGAGGCTGGGTGTCTGACGCTGTGGACCGTAATGCCATACGTAATGGGTCGGCAGTCTACACCAGCCGGCTGTCACGGCAGATCAAGAAACGGTTAACTTTTCCGATCATCGGCCGGAGCAGGCCGGTGGTTCCATTCAGCGGGCACATCCGATACGCGCCGTGGAAACCACGAAGTTGTCGAAATAGCGTTGTTGCACCTTGCTGAACGGGACCGAGGTCCAATACTGTTCCAGGTACACGGCGTTGATGCCGTACGCATTATAGCTGCCGATCCAGTTCACGTTGGTCCGTTGCGCTTCCAGCCGACCATCCATCCAATACTCGAACACACCGTCCTCGGCATCGCGACTGTTCAACTTCATGTGTACTTCGATGCAAAACCATGTGCCGATGTTGGCAGGGCTGAACAACGCAGTCTGGCCGCCCGCAGCGCCGAGCCAGCGCAGACGGGGAAAATCGTTATAGGTTGTCGTGCGCAAGGCGCCCAATTCATCAGTGCCGGAGGCGGGATCGAGGTAGAGCCGTTCAGGATCGGAGCCGGGGAAGCCGCCACTCCACAAATGGCCGATGGCTGCCTGGGCAAACCGGTCGCTCGAAAGGATCGTCGCTCGCGTGAGCTTATCGGCCCCACCCCCGGTCCAGCCCGGTTGCAGCCGCAGGTCGAACCGCC
>WBZQ01002616.1_pt1 | contig 11469 bp, 6 predicted proteins | sample 5204251 | NCBI WGS metagenome assembly WBZQ01 (sample SAMN12412402, study PRJNA552823) | activated sludge metagenome | isolation source: activated sludge from nitrification reactor of wastewater treatment plant... | place: USA: Virginia | collected 2017-09 | reverse complement strand
ACCAATGTCCATTTCGAGGAAGCTTCCTTCGAGGACATCGCCAGCCGGCCCGCCAACGCCTTGCCCATGTTCGATTTCATCGTCTCGCACGGCGTGTTGAGCTGGATCTCACCCGGGAATCGCCAGCACCTGATCAACGTGATCGGGCAACGGCTGGCCCCCGGGGGCCTGGCCTATGTCAGCTACAACGTGACGACCGGCTGGGCCGGCATGGTACCGCTACGGGCGCTGATGTACATGCTGTCGTCGGCGTCAACCGAGCGGACGGACGCCACGGTCGCGGGTGTGCTGGACTTCATCGAACGGATGAAGGGCGCCGGGGCAGGATTCTTCACCGCCTATCCGGCTCTGGAAAATCGCCTCAAGGACATGCGCCAGCATGACCCCCGCTACGTCGCGCATGAGTATCTGAACCGCGACTGGCATCCGATGATGTTCGCCGACGTGTCCGCATCCATGAAGGAGGCCCGCTGCTCCTATATCGGCAGCGCGACCTTGTCCGAGAATATCGACGCGGTCTCGGTGCCGCAGGCCCTGATCCCGATGTTGACCGAGGCGAAGGACCTGGCCTTGCGGGAGACCTTGCGCGACTTCGGATCAGCGCAGGGTTTTCGCCGCGACCTGTATCGCCGTGGCATCGCGCCCATGGCAGCCGCCGAACATCAGCAGAAGCTGCTGGACCTGACCGTCGGCTGGACCGGGCTGGCCGCCGGCGATCAGGTCACGATCACGACCCCGCTGGGCCAGTTGACCGGGCGGCCGGAAATCTACCGCCCCTTGCTGGCGATGCTGGAAGCCGGCCCGGTTTCGGTCCGCCAGGCCCACGCGGCGGAACCCTATGCGGGGCGCAATCTGCTGGAGCTGTTGCAGGCGGTCACGCTGCTGGTGGCGGGTGGCTACGCGCACCCGACCTTGCCCGCATCAATCATACCCGCCGCCCGCGAATCCACCGCTCGGCTGAACCGGGCCATCGCCGCGATCAACAGCCAGGGCGGTGATCTGGGTCGGCTGGCGCTGCCCGCCTTCGGGTCGGCCATGAACATCGACCTTCTTGAGACACTGGCGATCGGGGAAATGATTGCCGGCAATCCCACTGATATCCCGACCCTGACCAATGTGGTGGCGGCGGGCCTGGCGCAGAGTGGCCGATCGGTGCAACGGGAGGGCCAGGTGGTGACCGATCCCGCTCAGGCGCGGGAGATCATCGGCGGTGTGTTGCGGACATTGATCGAGAAGCGGGTGCCGGCGCTGCGGATGCTGGGCGTTGTGCCGTAGCGTGTCGCGCTGCCCTTCGAACACAAAAACACCCCGGCCTAGTCGCCCAGGCTCGAGGTGTAAAATTTTCCGACATATGCGCTAAGGTGGTGTCTGCAGACCTGCCCATCGGGGTCCCGTCCGACCGTTATCGGGTCAGACGGGGCGGTGAGGTATGGTCGGGATCAAGCTGCCTTGCGGCGGCGCAGACGGCTCATGACACCAAGGCCAAGCAGGCCGGTGCCGAACAGGGTGAGGGACACGGGTTCCGGCGCATCCTGTGCTTCGACACGCATCTGGAACGCGAGGCCATAGTCATCAACTGGGAATCGGTCGCTGCCATCGAAGGCCGCCGTGCCAGCGACGTTAATGGCGCCGCCTTCCGACACATCACCGCCCAACCAAGCAATCTCACTGTCGTCCGGGTTGATCACGATCCAATAGGTCGCACCGGGATTCAGTGTGAAGCTTGAAGACAGCGAGATGAGCTCAGGCACCGCGGCCGCCGCGACGTCGGTATCCAGAATGGTGCCGATCGCCATCGCGCCGCCCAAGTCCGGGTACCCGCCGCCGTCATCCGGCGCGAGGAAAACCGTGATGCTTCCAGTGCCTGCATCGTCCGAGGTGATGAGCAACGACACCTGGGTGAGTGTGCCGCCGGCCCCGGGAGCAAAGAAGGACTGACCGAAGCTGGCACCGGCGAATTCGCCAGCACCACCCGGCGTGAGGAGAGTTGAGTCGAACAGCACGGCCGCCTGAGCCGCCCCGCCAATCCCTGTCGCCAATATCGCCGCCGAGGCGAGTTTCCAAACGTTCATGTCAATTTCCCGTCCAGCGCATAACCGAATGCAGTAACTGCACCACCCGGCTAACGCAAGTGGCGTGCCAACCCGATTCTATGCGTCGAATCAGCAACGTAAATTCTCACCCGCCGGTTGCGTTGCGGATTGTGTAAAGTTCTCCGACGGTTGATGCCTCCCTCGGAGCAACGAGTCGGTAACCATTTGAAATTCGTGTACTCCCATGCATAGCAGGAGTAATCCGAGCTGCCCGACACCTGCAGTCGCGGTCTGCATATGAGCGCATTCTTGAAAAAAGAGATGAATTGATGAAATTGGCGCGATACGCAAAATGCCGGGCAATTTCCAGTTGACAGTTCCTACTGGACATTGGACGTTAGGACCATGCGGGGTTTCCGAAACATCGGGGCCCGATCTCTCCACGCCACGGCAGCCCCAAAACGGTTGGCAGCTTGGCCTTGTGAATAGCGAAAGGGCAGCGACGCCATGGCGATTAGGACCTGGGTAGCCACGAGTGATAAGACCTGGAACAACGGTAATGGCTCCAACTGGAGCGGTAGCGCGGTACCGGTTGCTGGCGATGACGTTGTGTTCAACGGTGCGGCGGGCAAGGCGACCTACGGCATCACATCACTGACATTGTCGACGCTTACGGTGGGCGGCGGGTCCGTGATCGATATCGGGACGAACTTCGCCGCGAATCGTGCCCTCTCCACAACCGGCGCGATCACGATTTCTTCCGGCACGATCACCATTCTCACCAACGGCATCACCGAAGCGGGCGCATCGGTGCGCAGCCTGAACGCCGGCACCACGCTGACGATGTCCGGCGGCACGATCACCATGAACAACGGCATCCAGCACACGGTCAGTGCTGGCACGGGCATCGTGTTCTCGGGTGGCGGCACGATCAATGGTAAAGGCATCGTGTCTGGCGACATCAGCGGGTCTGGTGGCACGATCGCGTCCACCCTATCCGGCGGCACGATGAGCGTGACCAAGAACGTTGCCGGGTCCAACAGCTTCTCGATCAGCTCGGGTGCCACGCTGGCCCTGACCACCGCGACATCCGTCGGCAGCAGCACCTTCGCCTTTGGCGGCGGCACTGGTACCTTGGCCTTCGGTGCGGGTAGCGCGTTCACCCTGTCCAATGTCGGTGTCTCCGGCGTGACCAAGGGCGCCGGTGCAGGCACGCAGACCACCGTGATCGACTTCGCGCAGGACATCACCAGCGCGAAATTCGACAACACGACCGACGTCCTGACCGTCACCCTGTCCAGCGGCACCGTGACGTTCCAGTTGAACGACCTCAGCGGCGCGTTCGCCAACTGGGATGCCGGCACCGATACCGTCTTCATCACCGACACGGTATGCTACGCGGCAGGCACGCGTATCGCGACCGATCGTGGCGACGTGGCGGTCGAGGATCTGCGGGCCGGTGACATGGTCATCACGGTTGACGGCGCCGCGCGCTCCGCCCAGCCGGTCAAGTGGGTTGGCATCCGCCACGTCAACCTGGCGAACCATCCCAGCCTGGAAGAAGTCGCGCCGGTGCGGATCGCCCGTCATGCCTTCGGCGCCAACGTGCCGTCGCGCGACCTGATCGTCTCACCGCCGCACGCCATCCACATCGACGGCAAGCTGATCCCGGCCAAGTTGCTGGTCAACGACATGACCATCACCCGCGCCTACGACCTGGCTGACGTGACCTACTACCACGTCGAACTCGACCACCATGCGGTGATCCTGGCCGAGAACCTGCCGGCGGAAAGCTACCTCGACACCGGCAACCGCTCGTTCTTCCGCAACAGCGCGGTCACCACCATCGGCGCGACGACCTACCATGTCGACGATGCGTCCCAGATCTGGGAAGACAACGCCTGCGCGCCGCTCGCGGTCGCGCCGCGCGATGTCCGCCCGCACTGGGACATGCTGGCCGAGCGCGCCAAGGACATGGGCTTCGCGGCACCGGTTCACCAGACGACGACCGACGCCGATCTGCACGTCATGGTCGACGGCCGCCGTATCGAAGCGACCGAGGTCATCGGCCGCACCCACCGCTTCATCCTGCCCCGGTCGGCGCGGGATGTACGGTTGGCGTCCCGTTCAACCGCACCGTCGCGGCTTGATGGCTGGCGCGATGACCAGCGCGCCCTGGGTGTCGCGGTCCGCGGCATCACGGCGATCAACAGCCAGGGCGGCGCCAGCTTCCCGGCCGATCACCCGGCTCTGACCGCCGGCTGGCACACAGTCGAAACGCAAGGTGCGTCGATGTGGCGCTGGACGAATGGCGACGCCGTCCTTCCGATCCAGACCGGCGATGACGTGACGATGCTGGAAGTGCAGGTGGCCGACACCGCGACCTATCTGGTCAAGGAAGCCGCGGTTCTCTCCGCCGCCGCCTGACCGATCCATCCCGCGTAACGGCAAGACGCCATCGCCCTCGGGCGGTGGCGTTTTTCGTTTGGAGCAGGCCGTGACAAGGCGAGCGGCCGCGTGTCCTAGCCGGGGGATTGAGTGCGCGGTTACGGGGTCACATCGACCCAGGACAGGTGACCGCCCTTGCCGGCCCCCGTGTCGAGAAATACCGCCGTACCCCCCAGCACCCCTTTCTTGCGAAACGGGCGCCCATCCACGCTGCGCTGGTCATGACCGCAATATACGGTCCAGCCATCGGGGATGTGATCGATCCAGCGCAGGCTGCGTTCCGGGAAGCCATCCGTCTGCACGCGACCGGTCGGTTCCCCGAACAGCGCGCGGGCCAACAACCCATCGGCGCGATTGATGCCATGCACCGGCGCCGGCTGCTCCAGCATGCGGGAATGGAACCCGCCATGCACCAGCACAAGCCGATCGCGGGACAGCCAGGCCGGCGCCCGGGCGGCTTCCAACATCAGGCGGGCGCGCAGACCGTCATCAAGGGCCGAGATCGTGGCGCGCAACGTCGAATCGATCCGCACCGGATGGCCGGCCAGCGCGCGGGCGAGTTTCAGGTCGTGATTGCCCAGGATGAACAGTCCACGTCCCCGATCAATCAGATCGAACATGATTCGTAACACGCCGGCACTGTCCGGCCCGTGATCCACCAAGTCGCCCAACTGCACAACGAAATGATCGGTGGCCGCGGCATAGGAAAACGCCGAGGAATCGCCATGGACGTCCCCGACAATGCGTAATGACGCGCCCGGGGGAAGTCGCGGACCCGTTTCGGTCACGTCACTGCCTTTCCGTTGCGCAGGGTGGCGAAGGCCGCAAGCGCGCGTTGGCGCCCCGCGGCCAAATCCACGATCGGTTCGGGATATGTCGTGCCCAGCCGAAGTCCCGCCGTTCGCAAGGCTTGGTCTGGCGCTTCCCACGGCGCGTGGATGTGGCGTGTGTCAAGCTCGCGCAATTCCGGCACATACTTTCGCACGTAATGACCGTCAGGATCGAATCTACGCCCCTGAGTCACGGGATTGAATACTCGAAAATAGGGTGCGGCGTCCGCACCGCAACCGGCGACCCACTGCCAATTCATCGCGTTGTTCGCCGGATCGGCATCGACCAGCGTGTCCCAGAACCAGGCCTCTCCAAGCTGCCATGGCAGCAGGAGCTGTTTGACCAGGAAACTGCCCGCAATCATGCGCACACGATTGTGCATCCAACCGCTTTGCCAAAGCTGGCGCATCCCGGCATCGACGATCGGGATGCCGGTGCGGCCCCGCTGCCAGGCCCGAAGCGCGGCCGGATCATCACGCCACGGCATCGCCGCGAACGCGGGGCGGAGCGGCTGGGTCGGCATCGATGGATGGTGCCACAGCAGGTGGATGGCGAATTCCCGCCAAAGCAATTCCCGTAAGAATGCATCGGAACCCGGCAAATCGACCATTGCCTGCCAGATCCGGGCTGGTGCGATCTCTCCAAACCGCAAATGGGGCGACAGAAGGGACCCTCCCTCGACCGCCGGCATATCCCGGCGTTCGGCATAGGTGGTCAGCCCTTCGCGGATGAACCGATCCAGCCTGTCCCGTGCCCCAGCCTCACCAGGGGACCAGACGCTGGCGAAGGACTTGGCCCAATCGGGCTGCGACGGCGTCAGTCGCCAGGACGGCAGGGACTCGGATTCGACGTGTGTATACGATGGTATGAACGCTGGTGCCTCCGAGAGGGCTGGTGGTACCTCGCGCGACAGACACGCCTGCGCGAAGGGTGTGAAAACAAGATAGTGACCGCCCGCACGGGTTCGCACGTCGTCAGGGTCGAACAGGGATGCGGTGCGAAACAACCGAACGCGGTCGGCACCCAGCCCCGTGATCAACGCCGCATCCGTGGCGCGTCCGCCAGCGGTCGTCGCTCGGCCTGCCAGCAGCATGCTCGCGCCTGTCTGTCGCATCAGCGTGATCAAGACCTGATGTACGATACCCTGTCGCAGGACAAGGCGCGCGCCCCGTGCACGCAGGTCCTGGTCCAGGGCGGACAGGCTGTGATGCAACCACCATCGCGCCGCGCCGCCCAATGGGCGATCGGTGTCGGAAGCGGAGTCGAGGACATGGACCGCGACGATCGACCTGCCGGTGGCGATCGCCGCCTGCAGGGCCGGGTGATCAGCCAGGCGGAGGTCGTCGCGAAACCACAGAATGACCGGCTGGTCGGCCATGGCCTGTCCGGGCTAGACCACACCTCTCATAGGATCGCACCGGTCTGGCAAAGCCCCTGCTCGCGACAGCGGGCTTTCTCGGCTTGCCCGCACTTCAGTGCGGCCGGCGCCTCGAAAACCCACTGTCACAAACATTGGCTTCACCATACCGGCGCGATCCTGTGAGAGGTGTGGTCTAGCGGTTCATCCCCCGCACCGCGGCCACGACGGCGTCGGTCACCTGCCTGGTAGTGGCGGTCCCGCCCAGGTCCGGGGACAGGATTCCGGCCGCGCAGACTTGCTCGATCGCGCGCATCAGCAGTGTCGCGGCGGGTTTCTCGTTCAGGTGTTCCAGCATCATCGCCGCGGTCCAGAAGCTGGCGACTGGGTTGGCGATTCCCTTGCCGGTGATGTCGAACGCCGATCCGTGAATCGGCTCGAACATCGACGGGCTGCGCCGTTCCGGATCGATATTGCCGGTGGGTGCGATGCCCAGCGACCCGGCCAGCGCGGCGGCCAGGTCGGACAGGATGTCGGCGTGCAGGTTCGTGGCGACGACCGTGTCGATGGTGCGCGGTCGCAGGACCATGCGCATGGTCATCGCGTCCACCAGTTCCTTGTCCCACGTCACATCGGGGTAGTCATGGGACACGAGGCCAGCGATCTCATCCCACAGGACCAGCCCGTATCGCTGGGCATTGGACTTGGTCACGACGGTCAGGTGCTTGCGCGGGCGGGACTGGGCGATGTCGAAGGCGCAGCGCATGATCCGTTCGACGCCGCGGCGGGTGAAGATGGCGACCTCGGTCGCGACTTCCTCGGGCATGCCGCGATGGGTGCGCCCGCCTTGGCCGGCGTATTCGCCCTCGCTGTTTTCTCGCACGATCACCCAGTCGAGGTCGCCCGGGCCGGCATTGCGCAGGGGTGAGGTAACGCCCGGCAGGATTCGGATCGGGCGCACATTCGCGTATTGGTCGAGGCCCTGGCAGATTTGCAGCCGCAGTCCCCAAAGGGTGATGTGGTCCGGGATGTTGGGATCACCGACCGCCCCGAAATAGATCGCATCGGCGGTGCGCAGCCAGGCCAGGGCATCCGCTGGCATGAACTTGCCATGCCGGCGGTAGTAGTCGGACCCCCAATCATAATGGTCGATCGTCAGCGTGAAGCCGCCATCCCGGGCCGCGACGGCCTCCAGCACCTCCAGCCCCGCGGAGATGACTTCCGGCCCAATGCCGTCAGCAGGAATCGAGGCGATACGGATCTGACGGGTCATGCGTGCGTCTCCTGGCTACGGCGGCGTTTCGTAACGGCATGGCTGGCATCGTGCCAAGCAGCGGGTCAGTCAAGCATCACCGTGATTCGAGGGGCACCCTCCTCGGCCGGTTCCGCCACCCCGATGACCGCGGGCGACAATCCCGCTTCCGTCAGTGCCTGCAGGCAGGCTTCCGCATGCCGGACCGGGACGCCGACGAGCAACCCGCCCGAGGTTTGCGGGTCGATCAGCGGCTCCCCCAGCGGCGATCCGATCAGTTCGGTGGGAAGGTGCCGCTCGTTCTCGGGTGCCAGGGTGCTGCGGACGCCAAGGGCGACCAGGTCCGTCACGCCTGGCAGCAGGGGCACCCGATCGGGCCAAAGACGAGAGCCGATCTCTGAAGCGAGCAGCATCTCATGCAGGTGGCCGATCAGGCCGAAGCCGGTGACATCGGTGCAGGCCGTCGGTGCGTGGTTGCGCAGGATGCGGGCGGCGACCGCGTTCGTCTGCCGCATCTCCGCAATGCCCCGATGCAGCCAAACCGCTTTGCATACCCCGCGCATGTGGCCGGCCAGGATGATCCCGGTCCCAACCGGTTTGGTCAGGATCAGCATGTCCCCAGGTTGCAGCCCCGACTTGCGCAGAATCCGTCGGGGTTCGGCGAGGCCCGTCACCGCGAAACCGCAGCCGAGTTCCTGCCCTTCACCGCTATGCCCGCCCACCAGGGCGCAACCGTCCTGGACCAGGACCTCCGACGCGCCTTGCAGCATGGCGGATAAATCGGCGCGCATTTTTCCGCTTGGGCCGAAGGGGATGGTCGCGATCGCCAGCGCCGTCCAGGGTCGAGCGCCCATGGCATGCAGGTCGGACAGCGCGTGGGCCGCGGCGATCTGCCCGAACACGTACGGGTCATCGAGAAACGCGCGGAAATGGTCCACGGACTGGACGACCAGTTGTCCGGGGGGAGGCCGAAGTACAGCGGCGTCGTCGCGGGCATCGAGGCCCAGCACCTGATCCTCGGCGGTGATGGAAGTCAGCGCGGACAACGCCGCTTCCAGCACCGCCGAACCGACCTTGGCGCCGCAGCCGCCACACCGCATGGGATCAGAGGGCGCCGGGGTCATGCGCAGGGTTTGGTACATCGCCATCCAGCGGCGATCGATGTGGTCCTTCCATCGCGCCACGAGCCGGCCACCGATCCCGATCCCGTTGCGCCAGGCCACCGCGCGCCCATGGCCCAGGCCCAGGATGGCCAGGGCGTCCGACTGTGGTTTCCAGCGCGTCAGCGGCTTGCCGATCGCGCGCCGGCGCAGGTTCTCGGCCAGCGGGACACCGGCGCGAACCGCCCAGACCCCCGCCTTGGGCCGCGGGCTGCCTTCCAGCGCGGCACAGTCACCGGCCGCGAAGACTCCGTCATGGCTGATCGAGACCAAGGTCGGGTCGATACGGATGCACCCCGAGTCGTCGCAGGCCAATCCCGAAGCGGCGAGGAAAGCGGGGCCAACCACGCCGGTGGCCCATAGGGTTTCATCGACCTCCAGCGTGCTGCCATCCGACAGCGGCAACCGGCCATCGCGCGGTGCTCCGGCGGTCACGCCGCACACGAGCGCGATCCCGGCATCGACCAGGGCGGCGCGCGCGATACGCCGAACATTGGCTGGCGCGGCGGCGAGGGGTTCCGGCGTGCCCGAGACCAGGGTGAGGCGGAATCGCGGGCCGAATCGTTCGGCCAGGGACAGCGCCAACTCGACTCCGGCCGGACCGCCACCGATCACGGCGAGGCGCGCGGCGTCCGGTAGGGCGGCGTCGAGTCGGTCCAAGCGATCCAGGAACTGGCCAATCGGCTTGACCGGCACTCCGCTGGTGTCGGGCATGGCCGGTGTGCCGCCGACATCGATGGAGAGCAGGTCATAGTGGATCGGGGGCCGGTTCTCGACGTGGACGGCGCGGGCGTTCAGATCAAGCGCCGTCGCCTCCCCCAGGATAAGACGCGCGTTGGCGGCGGCGGCGAGGGGGGCCAGGTCGATATGGGCCTGATCGGCGGTGTAGTCCCCCCGGATCACGCCGGGGAGCATGCCGGAATAGGGTGTGGCCGGTTCCCGCCCGATCAGCGTCAGGCGCACGCCCGGTTCGGCGCGCATGGCGAAGGCCCGCAACACCGCGACATGAGCGTGCCCCGCGCCAAGGAGGAGGATATCGGTCTGGATCGGTCCGGTGGACAGCATTGGGTGACATTACCCGGTATGGCGCGAGTCGCCATTTGGCGGTGCGGTGTCGGCGGACATCGACTGTTCGCACCTGCACAATAACCGGGTGCGATGCGGCGACCAGGTGCGATCCGCGGCGCCCGGACAATCAGTATTCGGCGTCACATGTGGACCCGAATGCGCCGCTGTAGCCTCCTCGGCTAGTATTTGACATACGGTCGCACCGTATTATTGGCCCTTTCGTGCTCATGCATTCTATGAATACGCTTATATGCTTGGCGATTCGGCGTATGGTGGTGCGGTTCGTGTCCTTTTATGTCGTGGCGTGACGCGGTGGTGGACCGTCGTATGCGATTGATCCCTTTGATAAACGGAATTTCTCGAAAACCGCCGAGAGTCTCGAATCTGTCGGTTCGAGGAATTTTGCTATTGCGTCCTGGATGGTGTTGTATATGATGACGCTATCAAGCGGCTTGTCGCTGTGGGTGTAGGGCTGAACGGGGGTCCCCTGCTGTGCTTTGTTTGGAAGCGCTTCGGGTTCTAACGTTAGGTCGTGGCGCCGATTGGTTTAGTAGTGATCCTAGACGGAGTGTGAAATGGCTATTACAGTTCCTGGCGCTGGCGGCCCCCCCGTTACTCTAACGGGCGGAACAGGTGACTCCTTGGGCCTTGCGCAGGAGTTGGCGGCTCAGCTGGATAGCCTCAATGGTGGCGGCAACCTGACGGTCACCAGCGCCGTTGGTGGCGGTCCAGTCACTGTTGCTCCGTCCGTCCCCCCTGGGACCCAGACCGAAATCGTGATCGGCGGCTCCGGCTCCACGACCGTCCCCAGCGGATACAACTACGTTATCCTGGACAACACCGGCCCGTCCACGCTGACCGCGTCCAACGCCTCCGTCGCCACCGGCACGGTTGGCGCCGCGATTAACGTCAACGGCGCGTCCACCGTCGCGGCCGCGGGTGGCGATAACACGATCACCGGCACGGGCAGCTATGTCGCCAGCGCTGGCGATGGGAATGACTTGCTAGCCGGTGCTGGTGCCGGCACGCTCGCCGGCGGCGGCGGGACCAACACGATCAACGCAACCGGCAGCAACGTTATCCAGTCCACCGGTACAAGCGACGTTCTGTTTGCCGCTGCGGGCAGCAACACGATCCAGTCGTCTGGCGACGGCGCGAATATCTTCGGTGGCAGCGGCACAATGGCCGTGTCGGTGTCGGGCGCGAACGCGACCATCAGCGGCGGTGCCAGCGCCAATGTGACCACCGGCGGCAGCAACGCCGTGGTCTTCGGTGATCAGACCAGCGGCGGCGCGCCGCTCGTCGTAACCGACACCGGCA
>WBZQ01002615.1_pt1 | contig 11471 bp, 12 predicted proteins | sample 5204251 | NCBI WGS metagenome assembly WBZQ01 (sample SAMN12412402, study PRJNA552823) | activated sludge metagenome | isolation source: activated sludge from nitrification reactor of wastewater treatment plant... | place: USA: Virginia | collected 2017-09 | reverse complement strand
TTTAAGCAGCCCTCGAATCTCAAGCGCAAGCGGGAACATGGATTTCGGAAGCGCATGAGCACCAAGAACGGCCGAAAAGTCATCGCTCGTCGTCGAGCCAAGGGCCGCGCTCGTCTCACCGTCTGATTCTTACCTGCCGCTAGGCGATCTGCATGTAGGCAAACATCCGGGTGGTGGGCCCTCGACCTGGGTGGGCGTTGTCGTCTGAACCTGGTTGTCGTAGACCAATGGGGCGATGTGCGATCTCTGGTCTTACACGGTTCGCGACCAGGTAACCAGCGAGCAGGTGTGTGATGACGGCAGGGCAAGTGTCCGCGCCATTTTTCTTGAAGCGGAGTGGAGAGATCCAGCACATCAAGAAACATGGACGGCGTGTCTCAACGGGACTGTTCAATCTCCAAGTTTGTTCCGGTGTTTCCCAGGACACAAAGATGGGGATTGTCATCGGGCGGCGATTCGGTACGGCGGTGCGCCGGAATCGTGCGAAACGACTCTTTCGTGAACTGGGTCGTGCGGCTCGGCCGGCGTTGGTGCCGGGGCACGCATTTCTGGTCTTTCCGAAACGTGACTGCCTGAATCTGTCGTTTGCAGAATTGCAGAGCGTATGGCGAGCCACATTACAAAGACAGCGGTTGGCCCGTTTTGGGGAACCCTCGCGCTGAGGCGCCTCTGTCTCATGCTCTTGACGATCTACCGCGCTGGCGTGTCGCCCATGCTCGGGCCGGCGTGTCGTTTCTATCCGACCTGTTCGGTCTATGCGCAAGACGCTATTGAGCGGTATGGCGTGCTCAAGGGAGGGCTTATGGCAGTTCGGCGTCTTCTGAAATGTCATCCGTTCCATCCTGGCGGTGTGGATCCGGTACGGTAACCCTCGTGGCAACAACTCCCCACCTTCTACTCACTAGCTAAACGTTCATGGAAAAACGAGTCGTTGTGTTCCTCATCGTGTCCCTGGCCGTCATTATCGGCTACGACTACCTGCTGAAAGGCATGGGGTTGTTGCCGCCGTCAGAGCCGGTGCAGGTTGCTACCACGAACAGTGCGCCTACTGCCGCAGGCACGTCGACGAAATCTGAGAGCGGTACTGCTCAGGGGGCTAGTCCGGCCGGGACGACCTCTGCGACTGTCGCCGCCAAGGCTGCTTCCGGCGACAGCTCGGCGGTCGCGGGCAAAGAAGACGAACAAACGGTCGAGGTGGATACAGAACTGTTCCGGGCCAAGTTTAGTAACCGTGGCGCAGTGCTGAAGTCCTGGGAGCTCAAGCGGTATACCTCGTCGGTAGAAGGCGGGGCCGCGCCGGTGCAGTTGGTATACGCAGGGGGGCGGTTCAAAGGGCCGCTCAGTCTCGTCACCAGCGATCAGGCACTCACGAACGATCTTGGAACCGCCGTCTACCATGTCACACAGGATGTGGCGCATCTCGACAGTGCACATCCCGTCGGCCATCTCACCTTTCACTATCACGATACGCAGCGAAATCTGCAGGTCGAAAAAGAGCTCACGTTCCATCACGGATCCTACGTCGTCGACATTGCGATCAGAACCCAGGGGATGACGACGCCGCTTGATGTCACATTGGGAACTAATTTCGGCATCGTCGAGTGGGGGGAAGGGTTCATCGGGCTCATGGGGTCGGCGTCTTCCGTCGATGACAAGGTCTTGAAGGAAACCCCGGAAGGCGAGGCCGAGCGGAAAGGCGAAGTGAAATGGTCGGCCATTCAGGACAAGTACTTCCTGAGTGTGCTCATGCCGCAGAAGGCCGCTGCCGCTCTGGCCAAGAAGGAAGGGGACAAGCTGGTCTCTGCCGGCGTGCGATTCCCCACGCCTGCCAATGGCTCTGCCCTGACGATGCAGCTGTATGCCGGTCCGAAGGAATATGACATCCTCAAGGCGTTGAATGTCGGACTGGAGGATACGATTGATTTCGGCTGGTTTGTGTTCGGCAGTTGGGCGTTGGTCAAAGCGGTCGCGAAGCCGATCTTTTACGTCCTGCGATTCCTGTACGAGTTTACGCACAACTATGGCATCACGATCATTCTCCTGACCATGCTCATCAAGCTCATGTTCGTGCCCCTGCAGTTCAAGAGCTACAAGTCGATGAAGCAGATGCAGGTGATTCAGCCGAAGGTGCAGGCGATCCAGAATAAATACAAGGACGATCGCGATCGCCTGAACAAGGAATTGATCAAGCTGTATAAAGATCATCGCGTGAACCCGGTTGGTGGCTGCTTGCCGATGGTCTTGCAGATGCCCGTCTTTGTCGCGCTCTTCAACATTCTTTACATGACCATCGATCTCCGTCAGGCCCCGTTCATGCTCTGGATCAAGGATCTTTCGATTCAGGACCCCTATTACGTCCTGCCGATCATCATGGGTGCGACGATGGTCATTCAGCAGAAGATCACGCCGACCACCATGGATCCGACGCAAGCGAAGATCATGTTGTTCCTGCCGGTGTTCATGACCTTTCTCTTCGTGAATTTCCCTGCAGGCCTGGTCCTCTACTGGCTGACGAATAACACGCTCACGATTACCCAGCAGGTGGTGACAGAGCGGTTGTTCGGCAAGAAGTGGCAAGTCGCTTCAGGAGATGGCGAGGCTCCCGGCGGGGACGAGTCGAAACCGAACGGCAAGCGTCAAAAGGGCCAGTCCGACTAACTCCACAACATTGGGTGCGTCATGCATGGCGCGCTGGACGATACCATCTGTGCCATCGCGACTCCCCCAGGCGAAGGGGGGATCGGAGTGGTCCGCGTGAGCGGGCTTCACGCGCTCGACGTGGCTGCGCAGGTTGTCTTTCCCCGATCAGGCAAACTTCTTTCCGAGTTGTCCTCCCACAAGATGACGGTTGCCGATCTCTGCCCTCCTGCGCGCGCTTCAGGTAGTGCTCAAGGAGGAGAAGCTGTGGCACGGTTCGCCTTCGATGAGGCGCTGGTGGTCGTGATGAAGGCCCCGCGTTCCTACACAGGGGAAGATGTCGTCGAGGTCCAGTGCCACGGAGGGCCTGTGGTGCTCGATCAACTGTGCCGGGGGTTGCTGGCTGCCGGGGCGCGGCTTGCAGAACCTGGCGAATTCACCAAGCGTGCATTCCTGAATGGCAAACTCGATCTGTCCCAAGCCGAGGCGGTGCTTGATACCATTCGTGCCAAGACGGCTCGAAGTCTCAGCGTGGCCCAGTCGCAGCGGCGGGGTGAGTTGTCGCGAGATGTGGAAGCGATTCGCTCCGACTTGGTCACCGCTCTAGCGCACATCGAGGCCGCGCTCGATTTTGGTGACGAGGACATTGCATTTGTGGAGAAGGCCGAGCTGCTTCGGATCCTGGAGGCCGCACGCCATAGGATCCAACGGTTGGTTGATTCAGGAAGACAGGGTCGCATCTTCAGGGAAGGGGCCGTGGTGGCGATCCTTGGCCGTCCCAATGTCGGGAAGTCCAGCCTGCTGAATGCGTTGTTGCAGAGCGACCGCGCGATCGTTACGCCTATTCCCGGTACCACACGAGACATACTTGAAGAGCTGTTGAGCATTGAGGGTATTCCGGTGCGGTTGGTCGATACTGCCGGTATCCGTCATACCGATGATCCGGTGGAAGCCGAAGGCATTCGTCGCAGCAAGCTCGCATGGGAAGATGCCGATTTGGCATTGATCCTCCTGGACGGATCCGAGATGCTCTGCGCGGAGGATCTTGCGCTTGTAAGCAGCCGGGAGGCTGCGGCCGCAATCCTGGTCGTGAATAAGTGTGATCTGCCGGCTCGGCTCACCCGCGCACAACTTGAGGCAGTCTGCCCTGATCATGGAGGCATTGTCGACATTTCGGCCACGATGCGTATCGGGCTTGCTGGGCTGCGCGGAATGATTCGCGACCGCTTGATGACGAATCAGTTGGAATCGCGTGACGGGGTCTTGGTTACGAACCTTCGGCACGCCGATGCCTGTTCGCGCGCACTGCTCGGGGTGGAGCAGGCCCTGCAGTCGGCCACCGCTGACCGTGCGGGTGAATTGATCGCGGTGGATCTTCGTCTCGCGGCAGATGCGTTGGGGGAGATTACCGGGGTGATCACGACGGACGAAATTCTCGAACGGATTTTTTCTGAGTTTTGTATCGGGAAATGAAGGGGTTGTTGTGATGGGTGAACAGTACGATGTGATTGTGGTGGGAGGAGGCCACGCGGGGTGCGAAGCCGCTCTGGCCGCAGCTCGCATGGGGGTGCGCACGCTGTTGTTGACCATGGATCCCGACCGCATCGCGCAGATGTCATGTAACCCGGCCATCGGCGGAATCGCCAAGGGGCACCTGGTGAAAGAGATCGATGCCTTGGGTGGTGAGATGGGCCTGAATACGGACCGTGCGGGCATTCAGTTTCGCATGATCAATACAAGCAAAGGGCCGGCGGTTCGGGCGTTGCGGGCGCAGTGCGACAAAAAGGTCTATCGGCAAGTTATGCAGGAGACGCTCCGAGGGCAACGCGGTCTCTCGATCATGGGAAGGACGGTCGATCGCATCCTCACTCGGGCGGGGGCTGTTACCGGTATCGTCACGGATGCCGGGATGCACATTGAGGCGAAAGCCGTCGTACTGACCTCCGGAACGTTTCTGAAGGGACTGATCCATATCGGATTAAACCATTTCCCTGCTGGGCGAGCCGGGGAGTCTTCGGCGGAACACCTGTCGGACTGCATGCGCGATTTCGGGTTTGAGGTGGGACGTCTGAAAACGGGCACTCCGCCCCGGTTGGACCGGGATTCCATTAACTTTTCGGTCATGGAGCTGCAGCCGGGTGATGAGCCGCCTCCACCATTTTCCTACCGAACTACGGACATCCCTTTACGGCAGGTTCCCTGCCATTTGACCCATACTAGTTCACAAACGCATGATATTATTGCGAAAAACGTTGATAGATCGCCGTTGTTCAGCGGTGTGATCGAGTCGGTTGGGCCACGATACTGCCCGTCGATTGAAGACAAGGTGGTCAGGTTTGCCGACAAAGAGCGTCATCAAATCTTCATAGAGCCGGAGGGGCTCGATACGAACGAATTTTATCCAAATGGAATTTCTACGAGTCTGCCGGTCGATGTGCAGGCCGCCATTCTGAAGACCATTCCAGGATTGGAGCAGGCTAAAATCCTCAAGCCGGGGTATGCCGTCGAATACGACTATTTCCCTCCGCGTCAGCTCCACGCTACTTTGGAGAGCAAACTGGTTGAGGGGCTGTATCACGCCGGTCAAATCAACGGCACGTCCGGTTATGAAGAGGCAGGGGCGCAAGGTATCATGGCTGGGATCAACGCGGCGTTGAAGCTCCGTGGAGCTGAGCCCCTCGTCCTTGACCGGTCACAGGCCTACATCGGCGTATTAATTGATGATTTAATTACAAAAGATGCCAGGGAGCCCTATCGTATGTTCACCTCGCGGGCCGAGTATCGGCTGCTGCTCCGCCATGACAATGCGGACTTACGCCTGATGGAGCTCGGCCACCGGATCGGGCTGATTCCTGAGGAGACCTGTGAAAAGCTCGTGGCGAAGCGGGAACTGATTGAGTGCGAGGTTCGGAGGCTGAAGGAAGCGAGGCCAAGGCTCACGCCAGAGGTGAAGCGCCTGCTTGAGGCGGAATCTGTCGGCGCAGTCTCTCCCACGCAATCATTCGCAGAGATTCTTCGTCGCCAGGATATGACCTACGACAAGCTTACGGCTGTTTTCGGTGGGACGGGCATTCAGGATCCCGATGTGGTGGAGGCCGTTCAGCTCGAAGTGAAGTATGAGGGATATATCAAGCGGCAGCTCCAGCAGATTCAACGGTCCCAAAAGTTTGAGCATCGAGCCATACCGGCTGATTTTAACTACGATGGCGTATCTGGATTTTCAACCGAGGTGAGGGAGAAGTTTAAGCGAGTCAGGCCGGCCTCGGTCGGGCAAGCCTCGCGAATTTCCGGGGTGACGCCTGCAGCTATTTCGCTCTTGCTGGTGGCGATCGAGCGCTGGCGGCGGCAACCGGCAGTGGGTGAATGAGTGGATGTCGTGTCATTCGGCCTTGTCCGGTTGATTTTTTCGTAGATCATCAGCTCGGCCTTGACCCCTGGGTTCCCTTTCGCGTAATTGTTCCACGTGGAACATAGCGCACATCAGTTTGAGCAATCCCTTCGTGAATTTGCCTCGCAGCTCTCGCTCCCCCTACCTGAGGCCTCGCTTCCATCGTTCTCCCGCTATTTGAACGAACTGAAGGCTTGGAACCGGGCCATCAATTTAACGGCCATCGATCAGGATGCTGACATTGCTGTTAAACATTTTGTCGATTCAGTGGCAGGCGTGAAAGTAATTGATAGCATTGAAGAAAAAACAGTTTTAGATGTCGGGGCTGGAGCCGGATTTCCTTCCCTTCCTATCAAATTCATACGACCGGGTCTGGCCATGGTATTGCTGGAGCCGAGTGAGAAAAGGTGTTCGTTTTTACGCTACATGGTGGGGTCGCTTGGCTTGCAGAAGATGACCATCGTGACATCTAAATTGGAAGACTATGCTCGGCGGCAAAACACGGGACAGGCATTTGATTACATTGTTGCTCGAGCATTGAAGGTGGATGAATGGGGCGCTGAGCTTGCGGAATTGCTCCGGCCTGGCGGAAAAGTGATTTTGTACCGGGCGGAACGGGTTGGGAAGAGTTTTCAATTAGCCAATCTTGCTTTGCTTGAAGAACTCGAGTATGAGCTTCCATCTGGATATGGTCATCGGGTGTTGTCGGTGTTTTCGAAGTGAGTCAATGTTCCACGTGGAACATCAGTGCTAAAACATCTAGGTTCTAGCGGAAATTGGGGGCGACATGGCTCGAATCATTGCTGTTGCAAATCAGAAAGGCGGAGTGGGTAAAACAACCACTTCGGTGAACCTTGCGGCGGCCCTGGCGATCGAAGGTGGATCGGTCTTGCTGGTGGATATTGACCCGCAGGGCAATGCGACGAGTGGGCTCGGTGTGGACGCCATGGCGCTCGGCAAAACCGTTTACAATGCATTGATTGTGAAGGAAAGCCTCACTGATCTTGCCATGAATACCGCTGTGAACGGGTTATCGCTTGTGCCCGCCAATTCGCATCTTGCCGGAGCGGAGGTCGAGTTGGTGAATATTGAGGGGCGAGAGCAGCGGCTCAAGGAAGCATTGGCTGAAGTGGCAGACCGCTATGACACGATTTTGTTGGATTGCCCGCCGGCCTTGGGCCTCCTGACCATTAATGCGATGGTAGCTGCCCATTCGGTGCTGATTCCTGTGCAATGCGAATATTATGCGATGGAGGGATTGGGACGGCTCATGGAGAGCATTCAGCGGCTTCGGCAGTCCCTCAATCCGGACCTTGAAATAGAGGGCATTGTTCTCACGATGTATGACGCGCGCAACTCACTCGCACGCCAGGTGGTCGAGCAGATTCGCGGCCATTTCGGCGAAGCGGTCTACCAGACTATGATTCCTCGTAATGTGACGCTGGCCGAAGCACCGAGTTATGGTCGCCCCGCGTTGCTCTATAACATGGCATCGTCCGGTGCCCAAGCCTACCTGTCCCTAGCCAAGGAGTTTGTGGTCCATGGAGAAAAAAGCCCTCGGTAGAGGTCTCGATGCGCTCCTGCCGAGCGGTCGAACAACGGCGGATCCTGAGCGTGGTGATGTTCAGGAGTTGCGCCTGGAAGCGATCGTTCCGAACCGGTTTCAGCCGAGACAGCAATTCTCTGAAGTCGAATTGGCCGAACTGACGGCGTCTCTCAAGCAAAACGGGATTCTTCAGCCCATTCTGGTGCGACGGAAGGGTGACGGCATCTACGAATTGATTGCGGGAGAGCGGCGCTTAAGAGCTGCTAAGTTGGCGGGAATGCAGAAGATTCCTGCTCTTGTGCGCAACGTGTCCGATCAGGAGTCGATGGTTCTGGCACTGGTGGAGAACCTGCAGCGTGACGATCTGAATCCCATGGAAACCGCGCGGGCGTATCAGCGGATGTTGAATGAGTTCGGGCTCACCCAGGAAGCGATTGCGCAGCGTGTGGCCTGCGATCGGTCGTCCGTCGCGAATATGCTGCGATTGACCTCGTTGCCTCCTGATGTGCAGCACATGATCGAGACGGATCAATTGTCGGCCGGGCATGCGAAGGTGATTCTTGGGCTCGTGACGCCAGCGGCACAAATCAGCCTGGCGACCCAGATCGTTGCAGAGCAATTGTCGGTGCGCGAGGCCGAGCGGTTGGTGCAAGGCCATGCCGAGGCGAAGAAGGCGGGGAAGCGACCGGCTCGGGCGCCACTGCGTTCGGATCTCGAGGAGCGGCTGCAGAAACGACTCGGAACCAGGGTCGATGTCCAGAGGGGGCGACGGAGCGGCAAGATAGTGATTCACTATTTTTCGCCCGAGGAGCTGGACGGGCTGGTGGAGCGATTGCTCGAATGATGGTCCGCTCATTTTCAGGGCAGATTTTTGCTGTTTGACCGGAGTAGAATGCCGTCGGAATTTGGGAGTCGGGAGTGGCATCAGGCTACGGTCGTGTGCATGTCCTCCGGTCAACGGGTGAGTTGTTGTCATTTGTTGGAGGTGTGAGAAATGGCGTGGATTAAGGACAAGCCAGAAGGAAAGCGTCAGGCGGGACAAAGTGAGGGAACGGAGATGGATAATTTGGAAGCCGCGGTGCCACGTGAGGGCAGCGAAGAGATCAATGCCTTTGTCGGGAAGGGTGTGAGCTTTAAGGGCGTCATTTCGTATAACGGTACTGTGCGTATCGACGGCAATCTAGATGGCGAAATTCACACCGAAGGCGTCTTGTTGGTCGGTGAGGATGCAGTCCTGACAGCCAAGATCACCGCCGGGACGGTGGTCTGCAAGGGGAAGATCACCGGCGATATCAGCGCGCGTGAAAAGGTGAAATTGCGGGCTCCTGCCGTCGTCAATGCCGGCGTGAAGGCGCCCTTGCTCGCCATGGAAGAGGGCGTCGTCTTCAATGGTACGTTGGAGATGAGCCAGACGGGTACGCGCGAGCCTCAGGGGACATCCCGCGGACAGGGCGTGAAGCTGGTGAACGGATAATCCGCTTCGACACCGAGTCCGTGTAGGAAGAGCGGGCCTTGCGCGCATGAAGCGAGCAGGGCGGAAGCATTCAGTCCGCGCCATGGCCGGGCGCCGTGGGATATGTCAAGGAGGACGCTGATGTGGGGTGAGACCAAGAAGCAGTCCGTGGCGGAAGATGACAAGTTCACCTTTCTCGGGAAGGGCACAAGTTTTAAAGGCATCGTCACCTTTGATGGCACCGTCCGTATCGATGGTCGCGTCGAGGGGGAGGTTCACACGGGTGGTGCGGTGATCGTCGGGGAAAGTGCGGTGATCAAGGGTGTGATCGCTGCCGGGTCCGTTGAAATCAGCGGGCGGGTCAAGGGGTCGGTTACCGCCCAGCAGAAGGTTGAAATCCAGAAGCCTGGAATTCTCATTGGGGATATCCAGAGCCCCGTGATCATGATCGAAGAAGGCGCGCATTTCCACGGCATGAGCAACATGGGCGCTGAGAAGTGGTCAGAGGACGAAGCTTCCGGATTCGGTGCTCCGCAGGACCCGGGTGTGCGCGACCTCGTGGCCCATCGCGGCAAAGTCAAAACCCAAGAACCGTAAGTCATCGTGCGGATTTCCTGCCGGTTGTCACTATGAAACGCCAAACCGTGCTACTGGGTATGAGCGGCGGAGTGGATAGCTCCGTCGCTGCATCGCTGCTCGTCCGGCAAGGCTATGACGTGCATGGCGTCACGCTGCAGGTCTGGGAACATGAAGATGAGCAGGTTGCCGCATCGAAGCGCTGGGAAGAGCGGGGGTGTTGCAAGATCGGCATCGCGAAGTTTGTCGCTCAGCGCCTACGTATTCCTTATGAGGTGGTCGATCGCCGGGCTACCTTCCAGAGCGGCGTCATTGATGATTTCGTGACGGGATATGCGTCCGGCACGACCCCGAATCCCTGCGTACGGTGCAATGAACGTGTGAAATTGCATTCCCTCTACGCGCTGGCTCAGGAGCGTGGGATGGACTATGTTGCCACCGGCCATTATGCGCGGGTCGAGCGCGAAGGGGAACAATGGTCGCTGCACCGGGCGTTCGACATGCGCAAGGACCAGAGCTACTTCCTCTATCGCATGAATGTCGCCTGGCTGCCACAGCTGCTGTTTCCCGTCGGGCGCATGCAAAAGCAGGAGGTCTGGCAGGAAGCGGACGCCCTGGGGTTGCCGGTGGAGGAGCTCAAGGAGAGCCAGGAAATTTGTTTTGTGAGTCATGGTGACTATCGAACATTCCTGGAGAAGGAACGGCCGGAGCTGAAGCAGCCAGGGGCGTTCGTGGGAATCGATGGGGCCGTGCTTGGTCGGCACGAGGGCATCGCCTTCTATACGCCAGGTCAGCGGCGTGGACTCGGCGTGGCGGCGGGGCAACGGCTGTATGTGCAAAAGGTGTTGCCGGAATCGGGGCAGGTGGTGTTGTGTGCCGAAGAACATCTCACGCAATCGCATTGCCTCGTCGGTGACCTCAGGCTCCTCGCCGAAGGGATCGGCACTCATCCGATGGAAGCCGACGTGAAGATTCGTTACGCCACCGCGCCATCTGCTGCCACTCTTAGTCCTGCCGGCGACGGAGCCCTGCTGGTGCAATTTCATGAGCCGCAGCGAGCTCTGAGTCCGGGGCAGTCCGCCGTTTTTTATCAAGGCGACCGAGTGCTTGGAGGCGGAATCATTCAGCGTTCCTAGGTCGCAGGTCGTGCGCACCGTGTTTGACCACGTTCTCTCCTTGACAGTGCCCGCGTTTGAATGCTAACTTGGCGCGCTTTTTGTCGTGCCCACCGCACGCAAGCTTCCCGTTTGATCAAAACACGGTTAACCCGTAGCGGATAGTTATTGTGATTAAGACAGCCGTCGCACGTCGATACGCAAAAGCTCTGTTCGAACTTCTTGATACCGCGAGCATCGAGTCCGCTCGAGTCGCATTGAATGGCCTGGGAGAGGCCTTCGCGCAGTCAGCCGCTCTGCGGCATGCCGTCGCCTCACCGGTCTTCCCGGAAGCCACCAAGTTAGCGGTCCTGATCGAACTGGCCACCAAGCTCGGATGCCCGCCGGTGGTTCAGCGGTTCCTCGATCAATTGGTAAAAAAGAATCGCGTCAGTTTCCTGCCCGACATCGCCGAGGCCTTTGCCAAGTTAGTAGATGAATCCAAGGGGACGCAGCAGGTGCTCGTGTCCTCCGCAACCGCCTTGCCCGCGACGGAACAGAATCGGATCACCACCCGATTGCGCGATGTGTTGCGGCGCGATGTCGATGTTACTTTCCATACAGAACCTGAACATGTCGCCGGCCTTCATATCCGCCTGGGCAGCACCGTCGTAGACAGCACGGTCCGGGGCCGACTGAGCGCCATGCAGCGTGTGTTGACCAAGGAGTAGCCATGCAGATCAAGGCAGAAGAGATCAGCTCCATTATTAAAGAGAA
>WBZQ01002614.1_pt1 | contig 11473 bp, 10 predicted proteins | sample 5204251 | NCBI WGS metagenome assembly WBZQ01 (sample SAMN12412402, study PRJNA552823) | activated sludge metagenome | isolation source: activated sludge from nitrification reactor of wastewater treatment plant... | place: USA: Virginia | collected 2017-09 | reverse complement strand
CGTCCGTTGTCGCGGGGCCGTGGCGGTGGGCGGCGGCGGATCCTGGGCCGGGGAGGGGGCCGGGGAGGGAGTCGGTCAGTACATGAGCGAGGAGTTGCTCTCCGTAGGAGTGGCCCTGGTCACCCCGGAAATGTTGTGTGTTCTGCATTACTCGATCGTCAGTGTGTACGTGGTTGCTCTTCGTGGACGCTGATATTACGTGTCTGCACAAAACGCGAGCGCGACGGCAAGGTTTATGCACAAGTTGGTGTGCTGACTATCGCATGGGCTCAGAACGTGCTTCACTGGTTGCGGTCGCAGCTTTCGAGACCGCCGGAGTACGGGGGTAGCGAGATCGATGTTGCGGTCGTGGTACTGAAGTTGGTTTGCGGGTCTCCGCGGGGCTCTTACGTATGGCGGTCGGAACCGGCCACGGCGCGATACATCTCGCGTCGGCTCAGTTGGAATGCATGAAAAGGATTCAGTAATGGCACAGGGGACTGTGAAGTGGTTCAACGCGGAAAAGGGCTTCGGCTTCATCGCGCCTGACGAGGGCAACGATGACGTGTTCGTCCACTACTCGGAGATCCAGGGCTCGGGCTTCCGCACCCTCGAAGAGAACCAGCGCGTCGAGTTCGAGGTCGGCCAGGGCACCAAGGGTCCCCAGGCCACCGGCGTCCGCGCCGTCTAGGAAGCATTTTCGCACCTGCGAAACCGCTTCGAGCAGCCGCTCCCGACCACCGGTCGGGAGCGGCTCTCAGTATCTGGCACGCCCGTGTGGGAACACGTGCCGGGGAGTGGGAACGGGAGCGTTGCGGGAAGGCAACGTTTCGGCGCCCGGATCGCCGCTCGGGTGGCGCCGCCGGGCCAGGGCAGTAGGGTCAGTGAGGTGGTGCAGTTGTCGTTATTCTCGGCGGACGTCGACGAGCCCGTCAGCGCGGATCTCGCCGGGCTGCTCGCTGCCCACGGACAATCCCAGCACACCGACACCGGCACCCGCATCTCGATCGCCGTCACCGAACCGTGGCGGGCCCAGGCCATCGTGCGTGAACTCCTCTCCACCGGGTTGCCCGCAGAGATCGGCGCCTCCGGCGAGGGCAATCCGATCGCCCGCACCACACCCGGCCGCGAGCTCGACGAACTCGTCGGACGCTGGACGTCCGGCGCGGTCAAGGCGGTTCCGGCCGGCTGGATCCCGTCCCCGCGGGCGCTGCGCCTGTGGGTGCTGGCCTCCGGCCACCCCGAGGGGGACCGCTACCTGCTCGGTCTCGATCCGCACGCACCCGAATCCCACGCCCCGCTCGCGACGGCGCTGATGCGCGCCGGGATCGCGCCGACCCTCGTCGGCACCCGCGGGACCGCACCCGCGCTGCGTATCGCCGGTGCCCGTCGCCTGCAGCGGCTGCTCGAATACGTGGGCCGTCCGCCCGCGATCGCCGGCGCCGCCGCAGCCTGGCCGCACGGCTACGGCGATGTGCACGGCCTCGACGCCCACTCGGCTCGGCACTGACCTTTCCGGTGTCGGCGCGCCGCCCGGGGCGGTAGGGACTTTCGTCCCATTCTTGCGGGCTTCATCGGGTATCTGACCTGCGGAAATTGCCGATCCGGGAATAATGTTCGCGTCGATTCGTGTCACACACGACACGTCGCCGGGTAATGGTGATGTGCATACGGCGCTATACATAAGGTACAAACCGTTCCAGATGACCGACGTGGTGTCGGCGGGCCAGCCGGCCCGTCGCGACCACAGATGACCCGAGAAGGACCCCCGGTGGCAGAGACCAGCACCGCTTCGCCCGCGAGTGGGAAAGCGATTCGACGACTTGTGATCGTCGAGTCACCGACCAAGGCTCGCAAGATCGCGGGCTACCTGGGGCCCAACTACGTCGTCGAGTCCTCCCGCGGCCACATCCGTGACCTGCCGCGCGGCGCCGCCGATGTCCCCGCCCGGTACAAGGGCGAGAAGTGGGCCCGCCTCGGGGTGAACGTCGACGACAACTTCGAGCCGCTGTACGTGGTGTCCCCGGACAAGAAGTCCACGGTCACCGAACTGAAGTCGCTGCTCAAGGATGTCGACGAGCTCTACCTCGCCACGGACGGTGACCGCGAGGGCGAGGCGATCGCCTGGCACCTGCTCGAGACCCTCAAGCCGAAGATCCCGGTCAAGCGGATGGTGTTCCACGAGATCACCGAACCGGCCATCCGAGCCGCCGCCGACAACCCGCGCGACCTCGACAACGACCTGGTCGACGCCCAGGAGACCCGCCGCATCCTCGACCGCCTGTATGGCTACGAGGTGTCACCGGTGCTGTGGAAGAAGGTCATGCCGAAGCTGTCGGCGGGCCGCGTCCAGTCGGTGGCCACCCGCATCATCGTCGACCGCGAACGTGAGCGGATGGCGTTCACCTCCGCCGACTACTGGGACATCGCGGCCACGCTCGATGCCGGTGCGGATGCGACACCGCAGACCTTTCCGGCCCGGCTCGTCGGCGTCGACGACGCACGCGTCGCCACCGGCCGCGACTTCGACTCCACCGGCCGCGTCAAGAAGCCCGAGGGTGTCGTCGTGCTCGACGAGACCCGGGCCCGGGCGCTGGCCGCCGGCCTGCAGGGTGCGGCCCTGACGGTCACCTCCGTCGAGGAGAAGCCGTACACCCGCAAGCCGTACGCGCCGTTCATGACGTCGACGCTGCAGCAGGAGGCCGGCCGCAAGCTGCGGTTCACCTCCGACCGCACCATGCGGATCGCGCAGCGGCTGTACGAGAACGGCTACATCACCTACATGCGTACCGACTCGACGACGCTGAGCGAATCGGCGATCAGCGCCGCCCGCGCCCAGGCCGCCGACCTGTACGGAGCGCAGTACGTGCACGCGACCCCGCGTCAGTACACGCGGAAGGTGAAGAACGCGCAGGAGGCGCACGAGGCGATCCGCCCGGCCGGCGAGACCTTCCGCACCCCCGGCCAGGTGGCCGCCCAGCTCGACACCGACGAGTTCCGGCTGTACGAGCTGATCTGGCAGCGCACCGTCGCCTCGCAGATGGCCGACGCCAAGGGCACCACGATGAGTCTGCGGATCTCGGGCACCGCCGCGTCGGGGGAGACCGCGACGTTCGCCGCATCGGGACGCACCATCACCTTCCCCGGCTTCCTGCTGGCCTACGTCGAGACCGTCGACGAGCAGACCGGTGGCCAGGCCGACGACGCCGAGTCCCGCCTGCCCAACCTGGTGCAGGGGCAGGGCCTGACCGCCGCGGAGCTGACCGCCGACGGGCACTCCACCAACCCGCCGGCCCGCTTCACCGAGGCCTCGCTGGTCAAGGTGCTCGAAGAGCTGGGCATCGGCCGGCCGTCGACGTACGCCTCGATCATCGGCACCATCCAGGACCGCGGCTACGTGGTCAAGAAGGGCAGCGCGCTGGTCCCGTCGTGGGTGGCGTTCGCCGTGGTCGGGCTGCTCGAAGGCTATTTCCACAGCCTCGTCGACTATGATTTCACCGCCTCACTCGAGGACGACCTCGACCAGATCGCGTCGGGCAACGAGAACCGCACCGACTGGCTCACCGAGTTCTACTTCGGCCGCGACACCGCCAAGTCCGACATCGCCAAGTACGGCGGGCTCAAGAAGCTCGTCGGCGTCAACCTTGAGGAGATCGACGCCCGCGAGGTCAACTCCATCAAGCTGTTCGACGACGATCAGGGCCGGCCGGTGTTCGTGCGGGTGGGCCGGTTCGGGCCGTACCTCGAACGCAACGTCGCGGGTCCGGACGCCCCCGAGGAACTGCAGCGGGCCAACCTGCCCGCCGAGATGACCCCGGACGAGCTGACCATCGAGGTGGCCGAGAAGCTGTTCGCGACCCCGCAGGAGGGCCGCGTGCTGGGCGTCGACCCGCTCAGCGGGCATCAGATCGTCGCCAAGGAGGGCCGGTTCGGGCCGTACGTCACCGAGATCCTCCCCGACGAGGACGAAGACGACAAGGATGAGGGCGACGAGGGCGAGCCGCTGACCATCGCACCCGGCCCCACCCCGCGCGACGGCGGTGGGAGCGGCACCGGGCCGGATCCCGCTGTGGTGCCGCTCGATTCGCCGGACGGTTCCGGAGCCACCACCAAGACGGTCCGCAAGACCGCCAAGAAGGCGGCCAAGAAGGCCGGTCCCAAACCGCGCACCGGGTCGCTGTTCAAGACGATGGACATCGCCACGGTCACGCTCGACGACGCCCTCAAGCTGCTGTCGCTGCCGCGGACCGTCGGCGTCGACCCGGCCTCGGGCGAGGAGATCACCGCGCAGAACGGCCGCTACGGCCCGTACCTGAAGAAGGGCACCGACTCGCGGTCGCTCGCAGGCGAGGACCAGCTGTTCACGGTCACCCTCGACGACGCGCTCAAGCTCTACGCAGAACCGAAACGACGTGGCCGGCAGGCCGCCGCGCCGCCGCTGCGCGAACTCGGCAACGACGCCGTCAGCGAGAAACCGATGGTCATCAAGGACGGCCGGTTCGGTCCGTACGTCACCGACGGCGAGACCAACGCCAGCCTGCGCAAGGGCGACGAGGTCGCCACGATCACCCCCGAGCGGGCGATGGAACTGCTCGCCGATCGTCGCGCCCGCGGCCCGGTGAAGAAGGCGGCCAAGAAGACTGCCGCCAAGAAGACCACGACCGCGAAGAAGACGACAGCGGCCAAGAAGACCACAGCGGCCAAGAAGACGACGGCGGCCAAGAAGACCACAGCCGCCAAGAAGGCAACCACAGCGGCCAAGAAGACCACGACCGCGAAGAAGACAACCGCGGCCAAGTCCACGACAGCGGCGAAGAAGGCCGTCGCCGACGACACGACACCACCCTGGTGAACTGATGCCGCCCCGGCGTCGGCCCAGAGGTTCGGCGCGGCGTCAGCTCAGGAGTTCGGCGGACTCCGCCTGGTTCGCGAGCTTGCGATCGAACGTGTACAGCGGTGCGTTTCCGGACAGACTCGCCAGCGACGCCAGGTAGGTGTCGGCGATCGACAGTTTGGGGCGCGTGCGATAGTCGTTCAGCGCGTCCTGCCAGATCTCCCGGTTGATGTCGAGGTTGGCGATCGCGAGCACCGCTTCGATCGAATCGGAAATCGTGCCGCGAGAGAGCCGCATGACGCGTTCGAGTACGTAGACGGTCTCGATCAGTACGACATCGGGAACGACACAGGTGGTGCTGTCGAACAACTTCTGTGCCGCGGCGGTGTGGGCAGGAACGTCGTCGAGCAGCCAGCGCAGCATGACATTGGTGTCAATCGCCGGCACGGAAGTCCTCTGCCCGAGCAGTCCATCCGTCACCGGCGGCCGGAACGATGCCCCAGGTGCCGCGCCTGGTCGCCTCCTCCCGGATGCGAGCCCGGAGGGACTCGACGCTCTCCGGGGCGTCGATGACCAGCGAATTGCCCTCCACCCGGACGCTGACCTTCTGGCCTTCACGCAGCCCGAGAGCCCGCCGTGCCTCGACAGGCAAGGTGATCTGGCCTTTCGACGTGATCGTCGCATACATCGCGGTCATGTAAGGAGTTTACGTCGAGTAAGGTATCGTTGCCAGGAATCGGACTCAGGTCCCGGCCCCGCTTGTGTTGTCCGGGTCTGTGTTGACCGGATTTGGGGTGCCCTCGGCCGGAACCGGGTCGACGGGCACCTCGCCGGGCCGGGCCAGCAGGGTTTCGATGCCGCGTCCGCGCAGCTCCACACCCTCGCCGATCTCCCAGTGCGTCGCCTCCTCGGCGGAGGCCAGGAACACCGCCCGCGCCGACCCGAGCACCCGGGTCGGTTCGTCCTTGGCGAGTTCGGTGAGGCGGGCGGCCTCGTTCACCGGGTCGCCGATCACCGTGTACTCCAGCCGCTGCTCCGAGCCGATGTGGCCGGCGATCGCCTTGCCCGCCGAGACGCCGATGCCGATGTCGGTGTCGCCGAGCGAGTGGAACAGTTCCTCGCGCAGCTCCCGGGCCGCGGCGAGGGCGCACCCGGAGAAGTCGTCGAGGTCGAGCGGGGCGCCGAAGATGGCCAGCGCCGCGTCGCCCTGGAACTTGTTGACGAAGCCGCCGTGCTTGCCGACCACCCTGACGACGACGCGGAAGAACTCGTTGAGCAGCTCGACCACCTCGCGGGGCGGATGGTCGACGGCCAGCTTCGTCGAGCCGACGATGTCGACGAACAGCACGCCGACGTAGCGTTCCTCGCCGCCGAGTTCGGTACCCGTCTCGATGGCCCGGCGCGCCACGTCCTCACCCACATACCGGCCGAACAGGTTGCGCAGGTCCTGGCGTTCGCGCAGGCCGGCCACCATGTCGTTGAAACCTGCCTGCAGCAGGCCGAGATCGCTGCCGTCGTAGATCTTCACCGCGGCGTTGAGGTTGCCCGCCGACACCTCGTTCTGGGCCTTGCGCAGTTGCCGGATCGGGTCGTTGATGGCGGAGACGACGCGGGCGATGGCGACGGTGCTGAACACGAGGGCGGCGCTGGCCATCCACACGATCGGCCGTTGGATACCCACGGCGTCGGTGTTGATCCAGTGCAGCCGCTGCAACGTGATGAGCAGCAGGATCACCGCCAGCGGCACCCCGACGCTGACCGTCCAGAACACCGTGATGCGGGTGGTGATGCTCGGCGCCGACGCGGTGTCCGGGTCGTTGGCCATCGCCGCGACGGTGATGGGCCGCAGCACCTTCTCCACCTGCAGATAGCCCAGTACGCAGGTCACCAGCGCACCGATCAGGGTGGCGACCGCGCCGATGAAGGCGTTCTTCTGTGACACCGCCAGGTTGGTGATGGCGAAGACGCTGCCGCCGAGGAACCACATCGCCAGGTTGAGGCCGGTCAGCAGCATGGGCAGTTGCAGGGCGCGATGCCGGGCGAACTCGTCGTCGAGCCGGGAGCGGCGCCGCTGCCAGATCAGGACCGGCAGCGACAACCGGATGGTGAAGTAGCCACCGATGATGGTCGCGATCACCAGGTAGCTCAGGAACACCGCCTGTGAGGCGCCCGCGACCTCGTTGAACGCCAGCGAATCCTCGGTGGGCATGCCGAACCGGAGGAAGGCGAAGGTGAACAGTGCGCCGACGAGGTTGGCGCGCAGCATGTCGAGGGCGAGCAGAGGCCAGGGCGTGTGCACCAGCCAGCGGGCAAGGTGCACGCCCTTGGACCATCGTGATCGGCGCTCTACCACGACACCACGTTAGCTGGATGCTTGCAAAAGTTACACACTATTCGGTCGTACGTCGGGGGCTGACCAGGAGATTACAGTTGGCGACTGTGACAAATGTCTTTGATCGGCTGATCGGGCAGACCGCTGCCGAGGCGGAATTGCGCGCCGCCGCGCGTGCGGCCAGGGGGGCCGCGGCCCGGCTCGACGAGGCCGCCGCGGGCGCCGTCTCGATGTTCGCCGACCCCGGAGGCGACCCCGACGGTGACACCCCCGATGGGGGCACGGCCGACGAGTTCGACGCCGCCTCCCGGGCGTCGATGACGCACGCCTGGCTGTTCACCGGCCCACCCGGATCCGGCCGGTCGGTGGCCGCGACCGCCTTCGCCGCCGCCCTGCAATGCCAGGCCGACGACCCCGCCGACGTCGGCTGCGGCGAATGCCGCGCCTGCGTGACCGTGATGGCCCAGACCCACGCCGACGTCCGGCACGTCGTTCCCGACGGTCTGAGCCTGTCGGTCGCGGTGGTCCGCGAGATCGTGCAGCTGGCCTCGCGCCGCCCCGGCACCGGACGCTGGCAGATCGTCATCGTCGAGGACGCCGACCGGCTCACCGAGTCGGCCGCCAACGCGCTGCTCAAGGTGGTCGAGGAGCCGCCCGCCCGCACCGTGTTCCTGCTGTGCGCGCCGTCGGTCGACCCCGAGGACATCTCGGTCACGCTGCGTTCGAGGTGCCGGCACGTCGCGCTCGGCGCCCCGGCCGTAGACGCGATCGCCCGGGTTCTCGTCGAACGCGACGGTATCGACGAGACCAAGGCGCGCTGGGCGGCGTCGGTGTGCGGCGGTCACGTGGGCCGCGCCAAACGCCTGGCCACCGACGACGACGCAGTCGCCCAGCGCGAACAGGCCCTCGGCCTGGCCCGCGCCGCCACCCGCGACTCCACCGCCTACGCCGCCGCCGAGGCCCTCGTGCGCTCGGCGGAGGAGGCCGCGAAGGCGCTCAGCGCCCAGCTCGACGCCGCCGAACTCGAGGAGTTCAGGACCGCCCTCGGTGCGGGCGGCGAGGGGAAGGGCACCGCCCGCATGCCCCGCGGCAGCGCCGGGGCCCTCAAGGACCTGGAGAAACGGCAGAAATCCAGGGCCACCCGCGTCGGCCGCGACGTCCTGGACCGGGCACTGGTCGACCTGGCCGCCCTGTTCCGCGACGCCCTGCTGCTGTCGATGGGGGCGCACGTCACCGCGATGCACCCCGACAAGACCGACTCCCTCACCACCGGCATGGCCGACTACGCAAGTCCCGAACAACTGTTGTGCTGTGTCGACGCCGTCCTCGACTGCCGCGAGGCCCTCGACCAGAACGTCAAACCCAAGTTCGCGCTCGACGCGATGGTCGGCAAGGTCAACCTCGCACTCAAACGCTGAACCCTCCGATGCTGAACCCGAGACGCCGGACAACCATGATGGTTGTCCGGCGTCTCGGCATCGGTGTGACTCAGGCGGTGACGTTGCCGAAGCGCAGCCCGTTCCCGAACGGATCCCGGGCACCGAAATCACGACCGTAGTCCTTGTCGCTGGGCGGATCGGTGATCTCGACACCCGCCGCGACGAGTTCCTCGTACGCCGCGTCGACGTCGTCGGTCTGGAACGCCAGCCAGCCGCCGCCCGCCCCCTTGGCGACGAGTTCGCGGACGGTGTCGGCGGTGCCGGGATCCTGGGCGGGCGGCCCCGGGCGCTCCAGCAGGATCTCCCGGTTGTCGCCGGGGACGCGGACGGTCAGCCAGCGCATGAAGCCGAGGTCGGCGTCGGTGCCCACTTCGAGGCCGAGCTTGTTGACGTAGAAGTCGAGGGCCTCGTCCTGGTCGAGAACGAAGATCGAGGACATTCTGGTGTGTGAGAGTTTCATGGGAATGACGCTAGGCGTCGCCGCCGGGGGCGCGCTTCCTTGAAATCGACGGATGTGTGTGGGTGCTCGGCCGGGTCCACCGCTTCACGAAACTGTTGTGCGGGCCGTCGGGCGGATGGTTCGCGTCGTCGGCCCGGTACGCGGACGGCGACACCCCGACAACCGACGAGAACAGCTGGCTGAACGCGCCCAGACTGTCGTAGCCGACCCGCAGGCACACCTCGGTGACGGGCAGATCGGTGGTGCGCAGCAGGAACATCGCCCGCTCGACGCGGCGCCGCTGCAGGTACCGGTGCGGGGTCTCACCGAACGTCGCCGCGAACGTCCGGATCAGGTGGTCGGGCGACATCGCGGCCTGTCTCGCGAGAGTCGCGATGTCGAGGGGGTCGGCGTAGTCGCGGTCGAGGCGGTCCCGGATGCGCAGCATCTCGCGGTTGGCGCGGACCCTGTCCTCGGACGTACCGGCCATCAGTAGAGGGCCCACTCGGATTGGGCGTACCGCAGGATCCGGGGGTCCATCAGCGTCGACGCCGGTACGTCGAGGCGACCGCGGTCCTTCGGGAACACCGCTGCGGCGGCCAGCTCGTCGGGGGTGAGAAAGCGCAACGAGGCCGGGTCGCCGCCCGGGTACCGCATCGTCAGCGCCGGGGTGCCGCGGCCGGCGAGGACGAAACCCCAGTCGCCGAACGACGGCACGTCGACGTGGTAAGGGACGGTGCGCAGCCCGGCCGCCCGCACCGTCGCATCGATACACCAGTACGAGCGTGGTGCGAAGTACGGCGACCCCGCCTGCACGACGAGCCGGCCGCCGTCGGCGAGGTGCGCGCGGGCCAGCGAGTAGAACTCCACCGAGTACAGCTTGGCGGTCGCCGTCTCGTCGGGGTCGGGCATGTCGATGATGATCACGTCGTAGTGCTGCCGGTTCTTCCGCAGCCACGAGAATGCATCCGCGGCAACGATATTCGCGCGCGGATCGGTCATCGACCCCCGATTGAGTGCGCGCAGGCGGGGGTCGTGCCGGGCCAGCGAGATCATCTCCGGGTCCAGTTCGACGAGCGTGGCCTGGCGGACCTCCCGGTAGCGCAGCACCTCCCGCAGTGCCAGACCGTCGCCGCCACCCAGGATCAGCACCGACTCGGCGCGGCCGGCCCCACCTCCCCCGGACATCGCCGGATGCACCAGCGACTCGTGATACCGGTATTCGTCGATCGAGGAGAACTGCAGGTCGCCGTTGAGGAACAGCCGGGTGTCGGGGCCGGCCGGGGTGCCGCGTTCGGTGATGACGATGTCCTGGTAGGGGGTGCGTTCAGCGGCGACGATCGGGTCGCGGAACAGGGCCTGACGTGCGGTGACCTCGAACCGTCCGGACAGAACCAGGGCCGCCACCAGCACCGCGGCCACCGCGCACGCCGCGACGCCCAACAGCGTCGCGACGAGTGGCCGCAGCGCCCGCCGGAACAGCACGAACACCAGAAAGCAGCCGGCGACGGCGTTGACGAGCCCGACGATGATCGCCCCGCGCAACTGCCCGAACCACGGCAGCAGCAGGAACGGGAAACACAGGCCGCCGACGAGGGCGCCGATGTAGTCGACGGCGAAGATGTCGGCGACCGCCGACCCGGCGTCCTGCCTGCGGATCCGCTGCAGCAGCACCATCAGCAGCGGTATCTCGGCACCGATCAGCAGACCGAGCACGAACGCCACCACGACCAGCGCCGGCGTGTAGAACTCCAGATAGGCGAACGCCCAGTACAGGGCCATCACCGACAGGCCGCCGAGCAGCGCCAGCGCCAGTTCGATCACCGCGAACGCGACCGTCGCGTGCCGTTGCAGCGGTTTGGCGGCCAGCGACCCGATGCCCATCGCGAACACCATCACCGACAGCACGATCGACGCCTGGGTGGCGGTGTTGCCGATGAGGAACGAACCCAGCGACACCAGCGCGAGCTCGTACACCAGCCCGCAGGCGGCACACACGAACACGACGGCCAGCAGCGCCGCCCTGGCTGTCGTCCGTCGCCCGGCCGGCTGGGCCGCGGCCGTCACCACTACAGGATCGACACGGCGACGATGACACCGATCGCCACGTGCAGGGTGACGTGCACCCACACCGCCGGATGCGGGTTCTCGTCGAGCAGGATCTCGCCGAGCCGGCCCGGGGTGAGCAGGTCGATCAGGACGAACGCCACCGCCATGATCACCAGCCCGATCAGCGAGTACACGATCGTGTAGATGAGTCCCTCGCCCAGATCGCCTTCGCTGGCGACGATGGCGGCGGCCACGATGATCGCCTCCCCGGCCAGGTTGGAGCTGACCAGGACCGCCGCGTTGCGGTTGCGGGTGCCCCACAGCTGGGTGCTCAACTTGCCCGGGGTGAGGGCGTCGACGACGACGAACGAGACCGCCATCAGCACCACACCGACACCCGC
>WBZQ01002613.1_pt1 | contig 11474 bp, 12 predicted proteins | sample 5204251 | NCBI WGS metagenome assembly WBZQ01 (sample SAMN12412402, study PRJNA552823) | activated sludge metagenome | isolation source: activated sludge from nitrification reactor of wastewater treatment plant... | place: USA: Virginia | collected 2017-09 | reverse complement strand
GCGCGATGGTTTCACCTTTGGTCAGGTGAAACAAAACATCTACCGCGAATTGGCAGAGAAATTTGTTGCGCAAGGATTCATCGTGTTGCGCTATGACAAACGCTGCACCGGCGCCAGCGAATGCAAGCCGGCAGCCTCGTTCGATGATTACATTGATGATGCACGCGGCGGCGTCGAATTTCTAAAAAAGCATCCGCAAATTGATGCGGCCAGATTGTTTCTTTTCGGACACGGCGAAGGCGGCTATGTCGTGGCCAGCATCGGCGCATTCGATGACGTGAAATTCGCTGGCGTGGTCCTGGCGGCGGCTCCCGGACGCACATTGAACAAAGTGATGCGCGACGAATTTCGTGTGCGACTGACCGAGGCAGGGAAGTCGGACAAGGACATTGCCACCTATCTGGAAAAATGTGACCGCGTGACACGCGGGTTGATGGGAGGGCGCACCAATTTCCCGGAAGAAAAACTCGATCCGAAAGACCCGTACGATGCAGCGTTGCTTGCTTTGACACAACGGCATGAAGCGGTCGTCGCGTTGTTGATCAATGATCCGCTGCAAATCGTCAACAACATCAAAGCGCCGGTGTTGATCGTGCAAGGCCGGAAAGACCTGCAAATCACGGTTCGCGATGCCGAGTATCTGGAAGAAGCGCTGAAACGCGCCAACCATGCCAGCCATAGTTTGCAACTGTTTGACGACATGGATCACTTGCTGAAAACCAACAAGGGCAAAGCCAGTTTGGGTTCATACACCGATACGGCGCGACCGCTTGATCCTGCGATGTTGTCCGCAGTGATGACCTGGATGCAAAAACAGAATATGTAACGCTGAGTGCTGGACGCTAATGCCAGGCTATGAGCGATTGCGTCCAGCGCCCGGCCTTCGATTGTTTCGATGGTGATGATTCAGAATCTGAAATTCGACGAACACGGGTTGTTGACGGCTGTCATTCAAGACGCCGAAACCGACGAAGTCTTGATGGTGGCGCATATGAACGCCGAAAGTCTGGCGCGCACGATGCAAACCGGTGAAACCTGGTTTTGGAGTCGTTCGCGCCAAGAGCTCTGGCACAAAGGCGCGACTTCGGGAAATACGCAGCGCGTTGTTGATGTGCGGCTGGATTGCGACGGCGATGCCTTGCTGGTGCGTGTGCATCCGCACGGACCGGCGTGTCACACGGGCGAGCGCACCTGCTTCTTCCGTGGCGCGGATGCGCTGGGCGAGGCAAAACCTGCCAAAACGTCCGACGCACAAAGCGCACGCGTGCAACCGGCGGAATCTTCGCTTTCGTTGGTCAATGTGGCGGCATTGGATTTGGGCATCCTGTTGCAAGACCTGTTCAAGCTGATTCAGGAACGCAAAGACCAACGGCCCGAAGGCTCTTACACGACCTATTTGTTCAATAGCGGGTTGGACAAGATTCTCAAAAAAGTCGGCGAAGAAGCCAGCGAAACGATCATCGCCGCCAAAAACGTCAACAGCAACGAAGGCCGCCAGGAACTTTCGGGCGAAATCAGCGATTTGCTGTATCACTTGCTGGTGTTGATGGCTGAGCGCGAAGTCAGTTTGCAGGACGTACACGCCGAGCTGAGCAAACGCGCAGGCAAAAGCGCACACCCGAAATATAGCCAGAACAAATAACCCCAGGCTTGCACCATCATGCTTGAACGGCTGGATCACATTGCGCTGTTTACCTCTGACGCGCGGCGTGCGGCGGCGTTTTACTGTGAGTGGGCCGGGATGAAAATCCTGCACGAGCGGCTGGAAGAGGAAACGCGCGTCGTCTGGGTGCGGTTGGCGCACGATGACAACAGTTTGATGATCGTCTTGCTCGAAACCGACGAGCAGCGTCCGTCGGGTTGGATGGATCATTTCGGGTTTCACGTCGGCAATCGCGCCGAAGTGGATGAGATTGCCGCGCGGGCGCGTCGCGCAGGCATCCTGGCAGAAGAACCGCAATATGCCGGGCCAGTGGTCGGATACTTTTGTATGATCCGCGACCCGGACGGCAACCTACTCGAATTTTCCTGTGAGCAATTGAAAGCCTGACGAGATGTGCGCTGCGCGGCGTTCGTCCCGATCTGACAAACCGCGAAAATTACGGTTTGCCGAAGTTGCCCTATGTCACAAATTACCCCGACCACTTACGAAGAATTTCTCGCGCTGGCGGCACAAGGAAGCGTCGTGCCGCTGGTCAAAACGGTGATGGCAGATTTGCTGACGCCGGTGTCTGCTTTTTTGCGCATTGAACACCAGTCGCCGCACGCGTTTTTGCTGGAATCCATCGAAGGCGGCGAGAACATCGCGCGCTATTCGTTTTTGGGATGCGCGCCGCACACCATTGTGCGGGCACGCAACCGCGCGGGCGCGGACGGCAAAGCTGATCAGGTTGACGTCGTGATTGAGCGCGCCGACGGCAGCCGAGAAACCTTGCAACGTCCGATGCTGGAGGTGTTGCGCGATCTGATGCGGCGGCATCAGCCGGTGAAATTGCCCGGCTTGCCACCGTTTTCTTGTGGCGCGGTCGGCTATTTCGGGTATGACGCGGTGCGCTGGTTTGAGAAGCTGCCGCAACAAGCCAAAAACGATCTCGATCTGGATACCGCCGTGGTGATGTTCTTTGCGAACATCCTCGCGTTTGATCACGTCAAACATCAGATTCACATCATCGCCAACGTCTTCACCGACGGCGAAACCGACGGCGCAAAACTGCGCGCAAAATACATCGCTGCCTGTGGCGAAATCGCCAGGCTCGAAGCTTCGCTGGCTGCGCCCGCTGAACCTCCGCCTTCCGCCCGGCGCAGCGAACCGTTGCAGGTTCGCTCGAACATGACCAAAGACAGCTATGTCGCGGCGATTAACTCCATCAAGGAATACATCAAAGCCGGAGACGCCTTTCAGGTCGTGTTTGCCCAGCGCTTTGAAACCGACATTACTTCGCACCCATTCCAGATTTATCGTGCGCTGCGCGTCGTGAATCCGTCGCCTTACATGTTCTATTTGAAGCTGGGCGGCGAAGAAACCGTGCTGGGTGCTTCGCCTGAAATGCTGGTGCGCTGCGTCGGGCGCGAATTGGAATATCGCCCGATTGCCGGTACGTATCGGCGCGGCGCGACCGAAGCCGAAGATCAGCAATTGGCCGAAGCTTTGTTGCACGACGAAAAAGAGCGCGCCGAACACGTGATGCTGGTGGATTTGGGCCGCAACGATTTGGGCCGCGTTTCGGAATACGGATCGGTCAAAGTCGCGGACTTGATGTTTGTCGAGCGGTTTTCACACGTGATGCATCTGGTTTCGTCGCTCAAATCCACGTTGCGCGCCGGGCTCGATTGCTTTGACGCCCTGGCGGCGGTGTTTCCGGCGGGCACGGTTTCGGGCGCGCCCAAAGTGCGTGCGATGGAAATCATTGACGAACTCGAACCGACGCGGCGCGGCGTGTATGCCGGGTCGGTGCTCTATTTTGATTATTCCGGCAATCTGGATTCGTGCATTGCGTTGCGCACGATGTATGCGCGCGGCGCGCGCGCGTATGTTCAGGCGGGCGGCGGCATCGTGGCCGATTCCGTGCCTGAAACCGAATTTCAAGAGACATTGAGCAAATCGCGCGCGCTGATTCGTGCGATTGAAATGGCGGAGAAAGAGCTATGACTGCATTGCGAACGGCAACTGGCAATTTAGGCAGTGACCAGACATCAGCAACCCAAAGAGGCGCGCACTTGTCTTTGTTGTCTCTGGCGGTTTTCTTTTCGTTTTCTCTTGGTCTGGTTTTCTTGGCGAGTGCCACGGGCGTGGCGCAAATTCCTCCGGCGCGCAAAAAGAATGCGCCGCCGCCCGGCGCTGAACCGCCGCCGGTTTCGTTGGAAGAAGCCGCCAAGCTCGAAGCTGTCATCACCACCGACATGGGCGTGATTCGTTTTGAGTTCTTTCCGACCAAAGCGCCCAAACACGTACAGGCTTTTGTCAAAAATGCACGCGCCGGATATTACGACGGCTCGGCGTTTCACCGCGTGATCAGTCTGGGCATCATTCAAGGCGGCGATCCGTTATTGAAAGACCCCAAAACGCCGCGCGCCCGTTGGGGCAGTGGTGGATTGAGTTCGTTGCCGGATGAATTCAGCGACGTCAAACACGTCACCGGAACGGTTTCGACCGTGCGCATTCCCGGCAAAGCCAACAGCGGCGGCCCACAGTTTTTTATCTGCGCTTCGGCTCAAACTGCCTTGGATGGTCAGTATTCGGCTTTTGGGCAGGTGACCGAAGGCATAGATGTGGTGGACAAGATTTCTCAAGCGGAAGCCGACGACGAGCAGAAGCTCAAAACACCCGTCAAGATCATCAGCCTCAAAATCGAGGCGAAACGCGAAGAGCCATTCAAAGATGCTTCGGTGGATGAAATGCGCAAGGAAGTGTTGTTGCGCACCAGTCTGGGCGACATCACGGTTGCGCTGGAGCCGGAACTGGCTCCAGAACACGTGCGCAGCTTTTTGAAGCTAGTGCAAACCGGTTGGTACGACCACACGATTTTTCACCGCATTGTGCCGGGCTTTGTCGTGCAAGGCGGTATGGGACAAGGGCGCACGGGCAGCGAGATGCATTATGCCGACAAATGGATTCGTCCGCTCAAGGGCGAATTCAGCCAGACGCGCAAACACATTCGCGGCGTGCTCTCGATGGCACGCACAAATGATCCTGATTCGGCGCTGACGTCGTTTTTTATCGTGCTCGCGCCCGCGGCGAACCTCGACGGCAAATATTCGATTTTCGGCAAAGTCGTAGACGGATTTGACGTGCTGGATCAAATCGAACGTGCGCCGCGCAATGGCGAAACGCCGGTGCAGCGTATTGAACTGATCGAAGCTTCGATCAAACCTTAAGCGACCGTTGGCAAGCGCAGCCACGAAGGAGCAATTGATGCGAAACGTTCACTTGCGGATGGGGATGTTGGCGGGCTGGTTGGCGTGTCTGGTTGTTGCCGCCTGGGCGCAGGAAGCGCCCGCCGCCAATGGCACAGCCACGGCTGCGGCGACGTTGCGCGTTTCGACGCTGGACGAGGTCAAAGCCGAATTTGACGTCGTACCCTGCAAGAACAAGGAACGGCTGCAAGCGGTCAAAGCCTTGTTTGAACGTTTGGGCGCCAGGCCGGAAGACGTCACCGTGGCGGATTTCAAGCATGTGCAAAACGTGGTGTTGAGCAAGCCCGGCACCAACAACAATGCCGAAACCATCGTCATCGGTGCGCATTATGACAAGACGGCGGATGGTTGCGGCGCGGTAGACAACTGGACGGGCATTGTGACGCTGGCACACCTCTATCGCACATTCAAGGATTACCCCTTACGCAAAAACGTGGTCTTTGTCGCGTTTGGCCGCGAAGAAGAAGGCTTGATCGGTTCTTCTGCGATGACGAGCAAGATCAAAAAAGAGCAGGCCACTGATTACTGCGCGATGATTAACATTGATAGTTTGGGCATCGGCGTTCCGCAATCGCTTGATAATGTTTCCAGCCCGACGCTGACTAAACTGACCGAGGCGCTGGCAAAAGAATTGGAGCTGCCGTTTGCGCACGCACGCATTGAAAAGGCCAGTTCCGATTCGGCGACATTTTTGCAGAAGAAAATTCCGGCGATCACGATACACGGGCTGACCAGCGAGTGGCCGAACATTTTGCACAGCAAGAACGACAACCCGGCCAAGGTGAATTTTTCCAGCGTGGTCGCCGGTTACCGGTTGGCGGCGGCTTTGCTGGCGCGCGTTGACGAAGCAGACTGTCAGGCCTTCAGGGAAGGCAAGGACAAGAACAAGGACAAAGACAAAGAGTCGAAGGAAAAGAAGGAGTCCAAGTGATTCTGGTCATAGATAACTACGATTCGTTCACCTACAACCTGGTGCAGTATCTGGGCGAATTGGGCGCGGAAGTCGAAGTCGCGCGCAACGATCAGATCACGCTGGCAGAAATCGAAGCCCGTGCGCCCGAACGCATTTTGCTTTCGCCCGGTCCCTGTACGCCCAATGACGCAGGCATCACGCTCGAGACGATTCGGCATTTCGCGGGCAAAGTTCCTTTGCTGGGCGTATGTCTGGGCCATCAGGCAATGGGGCAGGCGTTTGGTGGTACGGTGTTGCGCGCGCCCTATTTGATGCACGGCAAAACCAGTCAGATTCTGCACGATGGCAAAACCATCTTTGCCGGCATCGAAAACCCGTTTACCGCCACGCGCTATCATTCGTTGATTGTCGAACGCAGCAGCATCCCGCCGGTGCTGGAAATTTCCGCCACGACGTCCGATGGATTGGTGATGGGCTTGCGTCATCGCGAATTTTTCTGCGAAGGCGTGCAATTCCACCCGGAATCCATCATGACAACCGCTGGTAAACGATTGCTGCGCAACTTTCTCGACCTACATTGATGCTCACCTCACTGCTGAACAAACTGATTGCCGGGCAGGATTTGTCGCAAAGCGAAGCTTCCGAATTGCTTGAAGCGTTGTTGTCTGACGAGGCGACGGATGCGCGCATTGCTGCCGTGCTGGTTGCTTTGGCCAGCAAAGGCGAAACCGAAGCGGAGTTGGCAGGGTTTGCCGCCACGATGCGCGTACATTGTGCGCCGATTGCCGGGCCCTTCACGCGTTTTGTGGATACCTGCGGCACGGGCGGCAGCGGCGCGAAAACGTTCAACGTTTCAACGGCTGCGGCGTTTGTGGTTGCCGCCGCAGGCTTGCCCGTTGCCAAACACGGCAACGTCGGCGTCACCAGCAAAGCGGGCAGCGCCGATGTTTTGCGTGCGTTGGGCGTCAAGGTGGATTTACCGCCTGTGCGCGTGCAGGAGATTTTTGCTGAACTCGGTCTTTGTTTTATGTTTGCGCCTTTGCACCACGCCGCAACCAAACGCGTGGCAATGGTGCGGCGCGAATTGGGCGTGCGCACGATTTTCAATTTGCTGGGGCCGCTGACCAATCCGGCGGGAGCGCCGTTTCAAGTCATCGGCGTTTCTAACCCGCAAGCCTGCGAAAAAGTGGCGCGTGCCTTATCGCGTTTGGGCGCGCAACGCGCCTGGGTCGTGCGCGGCGAAGACGGGCTGGACGAAATCACACTGGCAGGCGCGACCATTGTGCACGAAGCGACTCCTGACAGCGTGCGGCAGTTTATCCTGACACCGGAAGATTTCGGTTTAGCGCGCGCTTCGCTGGATGATTTGCGCGGCGGTTCGCCGGAAGAAAACGCGGCATTGATTCGCGCCGTCCTGGCGGGCGAACGGCAGGATGCCGCTTGTGATCTGGTATTGCTCAATGCGGCGGCTTCGTTGCTGGTTGCAGGCTTGGTCGCGGAAAAGCCAGACGCGCTTGCCCTGGCTAAACAACAACTGGAATCCGGCGCGGCGCTCGCAAAGCTGCAAGCTCTATCAGCCCTTAGCAATCGTGCTTGATGATGGTAGACCGACGAGAAAAAGTACTCGGTTGCATATTCGGAGGGGCCATAGGCGATTCGTTCGGGGCTATTTACGAAGGTTCGCCGGCGGGGGCAGTTGTTAAGCCTGGAAAAGTCCTGCAACTAACGGATGACACACAATTGACTTTGGCAACGTGTGAAGCGATTGCCGCAGAGCAGGGCCGGATAGAGGTGGCTGGAATTGCTCGGCGTTTTGCTGAATGGCATTGTGCTCGGCGCGTGACCGGAGCCGGTGCTAGTACGCTCGGCGCATTGACCGCATTGGTGAATGGCGGTCACTGGGCGTTGGTCGGTCGCAAAGGCGAGCGTGCAGCAGGAAATGGCGCTGCAATGAGGATTGCCCCGCTGGCATTTTGTTACGACTCCCAAGACCCGGTTGCGCGCAGGGCGGTGCGTGATGTTGCGCGTATTACCCATCACAATGAAGAGGCCTATGTTGGTGCACTTGCTGTTGTGCTCGCTGTCAGAGCTGCGCTAGATGGTTCCTGGGCGACAGCCGACAGCTTGTTGCCGCTAGTGAGTTCCCAGTTGCCGGATACAAATGTGAAGGACCGGCTCTTGCTGTTTGAAGAAATTGCACCGACTTTGCCATTGGCAGAAGTCGCTGCTCAGTGGGGATGCTCAGGCTATGTCGTGGAATCTGTCCCACTGGCGCTTTATGCTGCGAACCAAGCTCAATGGCTGGGATTTGAACAAATGATTAGCCAGCTGATCGCTTGCGGCGGAGATACAGATACGATTGCGGCAATTGCAGGACAGGTGGTTGGCACATTAGCCGGGCATCACCAATTACCCCAACACATGCTCGCTCAAGTGCCTCAGAGCAGCCTGATAGAAGAGATTGCGACGGCATTTGCCGATTGCCTGAAAGTTTGAGATAAGACGAGACGGATACAGAAAGCGGATTTCGATCTTCGATTGCTCTCTCTCCAACCACAAAAATAAAAACTGAATTTCTGGAGGAATCAATAATGCTCAAGTTTTCCCGTGGGATTATTTTGTTTGCCGGGGTTGTGTTGTTGTTGGCTGTTGGCGCGCAGGCGCAAGCCAGAGTCGCACCCGGCGCAAAATTGTTCATCGCGCCAATGGAAGGCGATCTGCACGATGTACTGGCGGCAGAGATTGTCAAAAAGAAGCTGCCAGTGAGTGTGGTAACTGACGAACAAGCTGCCGACTTTATCGTGACCGGCAAAGTCACCAAGTCTGACGATAAATGGTACAACTCTGCGTTGGGCGGCAAAGACAGCGAAAAAAGCTCGATCCGTTTGGTCAGCGTCAAAGACAAACAGATCGTTTGGGTCGGTGAAGCCGGCGACCGTGGCGTGCTGTGGGGCAGTCTGAGCAAGAGCGGACAAAACAAGATGGCCCAACGGCTGGTCGAAAAAATGAAGAAAGACCTGTTTAATTAAACTGAAGCAGGAACCGCGCAAGATGAAGCGGCGCAAGGTCAGGCTGTTTGGGCCAACGCGCCGCTTTCCCTTGCTTTGAGAAAGACCGCAAACGATGAGCGATATTCTCGAACAAATCGTCGCCCGCAAACGCGAACGACTGGCCGAAGCCAGGCGTCATCTGCCGCTGGCGGAATTGCGCGCCACTATGCCCACCATCACCGGGCGCGGTGTGTTCCTGCCTGCGCTGCAACGTGACGGCATCAACATCATTGCCGAAGTCAAACGCCGATCTCCTTCCAAAGGCGTGATCCGCGAAAATTTCGATCCGCTGGCCATTGCGCGCAATTACACCGCCAACGGCGCGGCGGCGCTTTCCGTGCTGACAGAAGAAGATTTCTTTGCCGGTTCGCTGGAATATTTGCGCGCCATTCGCCAGGAAACGCGCCTGCCGCTGTTACGCAAAGATTTCATTTTTGACGAATATCAGATTTACGAAGCGTGCCACGTCGGCGCAAATGCCATCTTGTTGATTGCGGCCATGCTCGACGGAAAGCAGTTCAATGACCTGCTGCAAGCCGCCTATGGATTGGGATTGGATGTATTGGTTGAAGTCCACGACCGCGCAGAACTGGACCTGGTCATGCAATTCGACGTCAGGTTGCTTGGCATCAACAATCGTAACTTGCGCACCTTTGTGACAACGCTGGATACGTCGTTGGAACTCGCCCAGGACTTGCCGCAAAGCATCACGTTGGTCAGCGAAAGCGGCATTCGCACGCGCGCCGACATTGATCGGTTGCGCGCGGCGGGCTTTCACGCGTTTCTGATCGGCGAAGAGTTCATGCGCTCTGATGATGAAGGACGAGCGCTGGCAAGTTTGCTCGCCTGAAAATTGTTCCGCGTGCCCCTCAAACAGGAGAAAAGATTTATGGTTCAAATGTTGGTCAGGCACATCATCAAACTGGTTTTGTGTTTGTTGTTGGCGGGCAGAGTGAGCGGCGGACAAAGCCCGCAGGCAACTCTGAGCAGCGATGAGCATTTGGTCAAAGGGCGAGCGGCTTATTTGAAGAATGACTTTGAGACGGCCAAAAAGGAACTGCAACAGGCATTGGCAAGCCGTAAAGAGGTGGCCGAGCCGCAATTCCTGCTTGGCATGATTGCTTGGCATGAGGGCAAGCCAGGGGATGCCATCAAATTCGTTAGCGAAGCAATCAAGGTCCAGCCGCAATATCCAGAAGCGCATTACGTGTTAGGCAAACTCTATTTTGAAAAGCGCGATTGGAAGAAAGCCGAAGCCGCCGCCATTGCTGCAAGTCGCCAAGGTGCTGAGTTTGCCAACCTGCAAGTTTTGCTTGGGGATGCGCGACTCTTGCAAGGGCAGCGTAAGGAAGCTCTGGTTGCGTATGAGCAGGCGCTAAAAGCGCCTGCCCCGAATAGTGACGTCACCCCAGAGTTGCACGCACGAATAGAAGCCGTGAAGAATCTGATGGAAATTATGGCGCATCGGAATGATTCGCAGTATGTGCTGCCACAACCCATCAAAGACAAAAACTTTGGCCAAGCCTCCTTGAGCGCTACCGGGCTAGTGAGAATTGTCGGCGTGCTGAACGAAAATGGCGACTATAAACCGTTTGCGTTGGCTTCCACGGATGCTGTGCCGGGACAGGTTGACGTATTGTTGGGGGCCGCACTTTCCTACAAATTCAAACCCGCCACGATCAAAGGAAGGCCGGTATTGTTCTGGCTAATACTCGAATATAACCACAGTGGAAGCTTTTTCAGGAGATAAACATTGTCTGTCTGGATAACAGGAGGAATGGCAGGCAGCTTGCCTACGACGAAACTGAAGATTTGTGGCATCACTTCGTTGGCAGACGCGCGTGCCGCCATCGCTGTGGGGGCGGAATATCTGGGCTTTAACTTTTATCGCAAAAGCCCGCGTTACCTGACGCCAGACGCTGCGCGGGCGATCATTGCGCAATTGCCGGAAGACGTGTTGACCGTCGGCATTTTCGTCAACGAAGCGCAACCGCAAGACGTGCTTGCCATCTTGCGGGCGGCGAATGTGCAACTGGCGCAGCTTCACGGCGATGAAGACCCGGCGTATTGCGCAGCAGTCGGCGCGGAACGTGTGATCAAAGCGTTACGTGTCGGTGACGGATTTGAGGCGCGGCAAGTGTTAGATTATCCGGCGCGGGCAATATTGCTGGATGCGTTCGACAAGAATTTATATGGCGGCACAGGCAAAACCGCGAATTGGAAAGTCGCGCGTGAAGTCGCGCAACTCGTGCCGCTGTTTCTCGCCGGAGGTTTGTCGCCAGACAACATCGCGACTGCCATTCGCGCGGTGCAGCCGTTTGCGGTGGACGTCAACAGCGGTGTGGAACGCGCGCCCGGCCACAAAGACCCGGACAAGTTACGGCAGCTCAAACAGGAGATGGAGACGCTTTGATGAATTTCACGGCTTTGCCCGATGCGGGCGGACACTTTGGACCTTATGGCGGCAGCTTCGTGCCGGAAACGCTGATGCATCCGCTGGCGGAACTGAAAGCCGCTTATGCCGCAGCGCAAACCGACGAAAGCTTCCAACAAGAATTTCACACGTTGTTGCGTGAATTCGTTGGTCGCCCGACGCC
>WBZQ01002612.1_pt1 | contig 11475 bp, 12 predicted proteins | sample 5204251 | NCBI WGS metagenome assembly WBZQ01 (sample SAMN12412402, study PRJNA552823) | activated sludge metagenome | isolation source: activated sludge from nitrification reactor of wastewater treatment plant... | place: USA: Virginia | collected 2017-09 | reverse complement strand
GCAACACATAGCGCGGAAAACCCTGGCGGGACTCCTGGATACGCTCGTACAGCTTTTCCTGCGTCCATCGGGCCAGCATCTCCGGCTCCCGCTGCGGCAGGTTCGCCTTCATCGGGAAGTCGGTCTTGGGCAAGTTAAGGGTCGATTTATAGTCCATAGGATGATCTATCTGAGGAACAAAAGAGTCATGAAGTGCGCGTAAAAATAGGACTATACCGAAACGAGGCGAGAGGAACCAGTGGTTTGTTGGCAGCCGGAGCCATTTAGCAAAGTGACTGGTAGGATCTGGCTGTCCTGCAAGCTGTTCAGAATGGTCGTCCGGCAAGGCCGCAGCGAGGGAGCATGTGAGGCGTACCCTTGCGGTACGTTGAACATGCGATCGACGCGAGAACGCCGCAGGCGGCCTTTTCCACAGCTTGCTAGCTGAGCGCCATCATGCGGTCCAACGCCACCTTCGCCCACTGCTTTTCGTCATCCGGGACCACAATCCGGTTCACGACATGACCGTCGGCAAGGTTTTCCAGCGCCCAGCAGAGATGCGGGGCGTCGATCCGGTACATGGTTGCGCATTGGCAGACGATCGACGACAGGAAGAACACCTTCTTATCGGTCTGCTCATGCTTCAGGCGATTGACCAGATTCAGTTCCGTCCCGACCGCCCAGGTGGTGCCCGCCGGGGCCGCTGTGATTGTCCGGATGATGTACTCCGTCGAGCCGACCAGATCGGCCTGGTTCACCACATCCTCATGGCATTCGGGATGGACGATGACCTTCACGTCCGGGTACTGCTTGCGGAAATAGTCCACATGGGACGGCTGGAACATCTGGTGCACGCTGCAATGGCCCTTCCAGAGGATCAACTTGGCCCGCTGAATCGCTTCAACCGAATTACCGCCGCGCGGCATGTAAGGATCCCACACGATCATCTGCTCGCGAGGAATGCCCATTTTGTTGGCCGTGTTGCGGCCCAGGTGCTCATCGGGGAAAAACAGAATTTTTTCGCGACGCGCCCAGCTCCACTCGATGACCTTCCGCGCATTGGACGAGGTACAGGTGAGCCCGCCATGTTCGCCGCAGAACGCCTTCAAGATCGCGGCTGAGTTCACATAGACCGCCGGCATGACCGTTTCTTCGACCGGCACGACCCGCCCGAGTGCGTCCCAGCACTGTTCGACTTGCTCGATCGCAGCCATGTCGGCCATGGAACAGCCGGCCGCCATGTCAGGAAGAATGACCGTCTGATTGGAACGGCTCAACACATCGGCGGTTTCCGCCATAAAGTGGACACCGCAGAACACGACGTACGGACGATCGGAACGCTGCTCGGCCACCTGCGCAAGAATCAGGGAGTCGCCGCGAAAGTCGGCATGCTGGATCACTTCATCGCGCTGATAATTGTGGCCGAGGATCATCACCCGGTCGCCGAGGGTCCGTTTGGCCGCGCGGGTCCGTTCGAAGAGTTCTTCGGCAGACAAGGATTGATAGTCGGTAATGGGACGGGGAAGCGTGGCGACCGTTTTCACCTGCAGCCTTTCAGTTGAATGAGACACTCAGAATTATGGGCCGCTGTGCCCTGCATAATTCTACGACACCCCTTCCCGCACAATCAATGAAACCACCGCTGAGAAGAGGGCCTAGGGGAAGTCGGTGAGATGGGCCGAAGGGGCCCTGGAGAGGCTCGGTAGCAACCGGAATCTGGAGTGCTCAGCGTCACCCAGGATCATGGTATCAGTCGGACGGGAAGATAGCGCAGCCCTGGCGATTCCTTGTGCACGCGAGCCGCGGCAAGCCAAACCTATCGAACCTTGTATGCAACCGGCGCTGCTCGGCCGATGCGCGCGCTTAGAAATAGACGGGACTACCTTGAAAAAGTAGAATGGTTCTCGTCCTATTAGTTGATGATCAATCCCGGGAGTCTCCTTTAGTAAGTAAACGAGGCGCAAACTAAATGTCATTTTCGCCAGCAGATCAAGATCGAATTACCCACATCTTCTTTCCGCACCTCAAACGTAAAACCCAGGAAGTCCTGGAAGCAGGAGGACGCTTCGTCTATTACACGACTGCAGAAACTGCGACTTGCATCCTCACGAATAAACAGATTTGGATGCGAAACACCACGACGATGAATGACTATTCGGAAGTCGACCACGGATTCAATTGCCTCAACGCCTCTTACAATGCGGCGCCTGGCAACATTTTCAATGCTACGCTCAATGCCTGTTTCCCCGGATTGGCCGATGAAGTCAAAGACTTCTTTAATGGATGGTGGCCTAGCATCAGGCAGGATACATTTATCGCTTGCGTGTCCGAACACTTACCAGAAGAAGATCAACATGGGCGCCTTTCGATGTGGAGGGCTTACGGTGGACAGGCTGGAGTTGCACTCGTTATCAATGGCGCGGTGATGTTCAGTAAATCCAATACGCTTAACGTGTTTTCTAGTCCAATAAACTACCTCAATCCAGACGCTTTCGCCGCCCAGTTCGAACAGATAGCGAAGAACATGGAAAGTGAGGTCGATTTCATTAAGAGTCTCGGCAAGGAAGCAGTGAAACAGATCGTGTTCATCATGCTTCGCTTCGCTGTCCTCTGCACGAAACATCCTGGGTTCCATGAGGAACGAGAATGGCGGAACGTAGCGTCGCCCAAAATGCATCCCACAGACCACGCGACATTGGGCGTTGAGATCATTCGCGGGACACCTCAACCAGTGCTAAAGCTTAATCTGCAGAATAACCCCGAGAAAGGTCTTGTCGGTTTAGCCATCCCTGATCTGCTAGATAGAATCATTATCGGACCTTGCGAATTCCCTCAAGTCATCTGCAGCGCCTTCCTCAAGCTACTTATAGATGCTGAGGTACCAGAACCAGAAAAGAAAATCATTGTCTCCGACATTCCGCTTAGAAAGCTGTAGGAGTACGCCACCAACGCTTCAGGAGTGATGGATACGCCTCCGCCTTTGCAGTACACTTGGCCGACCGTACTTACTTATGAGATCCGACCGCGCCACCAGTACTTGGAGCTCACATGCCCCACGTGTTGATCATTCATGAAGTCGAAGCCTATCCCGCATGGAAAGCCGTGTTCGATCACGCGGCAGATCTCAGAAAACGTGCAGGGGAAATCAGCCACCAACTCCTGCGGTACGACAACGATGCCAACACCGTCGTCCACTTCTCGGCCTGGTCTTCACTGGAGAACGCCCGTCGCTTCTTCGAGTCCCCGGAGTTGTTCGGTGACAGAAAAGGGGTCGGGAATCTTTTATTGAATCAATATTTCGCGGCGCGTGGCGGACCGGCTCCTTCGTCATCTGTAAGGTGCCCCTCGCCGCTTATCCAGACCATTCAACATTGATCATTGAACATTCCCCCCATTCCCCCCTACCTCCGCAGCAATGGATACGCTTCCGACTTTGCAGTAGACTTGCCACAGCAGACCTCTGTGCGAGCCGCTCCACATAAAAGGAATCGCCATGCTGGAACTCAGGCCGACCTGCGAGCAATGCAACAAATCGCTGCCACCCAATTCGCGTGAAGCGCGCATCTGCTCCTATGAATGTACGTTTTGTGCCGCCTGTGTGGAGCAGGTGTTGGGCAATGTCTGCCCGAACTGTGGTGGCGGCTTCGCTCCCAGACCCATCAGACCGTCGAACAACTGGAAGGGTGACAACTTTCTTGGTAAGGACCCGGCGAACACAACCGTCAAACACAGGCCGGTTGATCTCGCGGCTCATGAGTCGTTCGCAGCCGCGATTCGAGCTATCCCGCCTGAAAAACGGTAGCACGTCAAAGTGGATAAAAGGTGCCGGGAATCATTTCGTAGCACGTGGCGGCCCCACATGAAGTGGCTGACACTCGCTTTGGAGGCTGGTATACTCGGCAGTGAGGTGATGGATGAGCAACGTCGAAGCGATCGAGCAGCAGATTGAGAAGCTTTCTCCCGCAGAGCTTGCCGCGTTCCGTTCTTGGTATGCCGCGTTTGACGCCGAGGCCTGGGACCGCCAGTTCGAGGCCGATGTCCAAGCCGGCAAGCTTGATGCGCTGGCCAAGAAGGCGCTTCGTGCCCACACTTCCGGGCAGTCAACGAAACTTTGAACCATCACGCTTCACCAGAGTTTTGGTCCTGTTATAACGCCCTCCCGGCTCCGATCCGTGAACAAGCCGACAAAGCCTTTGCACTCCTGAAGGCAAAACCTCAGCATCCGTCTTTGCATTTCAAAAAGGTAGGTCGATACTGGTCCGCTCGTGTGAGTCTCAGTTACCGGGCGGTGGGAGTAGAGGCAGCGGACGGAATCGTCTGGTTTTGGATTGGAATACACGCCGAATATGACCAGTTGATTCGCTAGTCCCATTTCACGGCGGTAGCAGGCATTCCTTTCAGACTTGCGCTAAAATAGCCTTGTGACGAGTCGCCTTCCCCACGGAGGCTCGCATGACACGGAGCAACCAGTCTCAGCGCGACCATAATCTTCGAGAACGCGCGCTCAAATTATTGCCGTGGATCTGTGCGCACTGCGGGCGTGAATTCGACGGAAAGAAGCTGAGCCAGCTCACGGTCCACCACAAGGACCACAACCACGACAACAATCCGCCCGACGGGAGCAACTGGGAGTTGCTCTGTCTCTATTGTCACGACAATGAGCACCAGCGGTATCTGGCGGCGGACATGTCGGGGGAGACACCGCCGAGCCGGAAGCAGGATCAACCGTCAACCTTCACGCCCTTCGCCCATCTCGCCGACTTGCTCAAACACAAAACGTAGCGAAAGAAACAAGCGCCCGAAACGAGTTCACGGCGCGGGGTGGTCCTGTGTTGCCAGGTTGCGCTGGCCATTTCACATTGCGCCCTGAACATTTCCCTTCCCCTCATGTAACACCTTTCCCGTTTCTGCATACCCTCCCGACAGCCCCTTCATCGTGCCCCCTTCGCTTCCATCGTGATGCATCCCCCTCTGCCTTTGCAGTACACTGAGCCGCACCATTCATTTCGGAGTTCACATGCCCCACGTGTTGATTATTCACGAAGTCGAAGCCTACCCGGCTTGGAAAGCCGTGTTCGATGGCGCGACGGATCTGCGAAAACGTGCCGGGGAAATCAGTTACCAACTCCTGCGTTACAACGAAGATGCCAACCGCATCGTCCACTTCTCGGCCTGGTCTTCGCTAGAGAGCGCCCGGCGCTTCTTCGAGTCACCGGAGTTGGTCGAACTGAGGCGAGCAGCCGGGGTAAAAGCGCCGGACTTTCTGTATCTGGAAGAGATCGAACGAGGCGTCCTCTAGCCCGGACTATTCATCAATGCCTGCTCCGGCGTCCGATCCTCTCGCCCGGCGGGGCTGTTCTCGTTCGGCCTCCTCGACGGACTGCGAGTACGCTTGCGTTCGCCTCACGGGCGAGCAGCCTCGGCGGGATTCGGTCCCGAACGCCTCGCGACGGCATTCATGAATAATCCGGGTTAGCAGGCTGCTCACAATGCCCGCCGGAGATCTATGACACATACCATCAGGCAAGCCACCGTCGATGATGTCGAACAACTCGTTCCACTCTTCGACGCCTATCGTCAGTTTTACGGTCGGACCAGCGATGTGGCCGCCGCGCGGACGTTCCTGCTCGCCCGATTTGCAAGCAGGGAGTCGACGCTGTTCATTGCGCATCAGGGAGAGATGGCGATCGGATTCGCCCAGCTCTATCCGAGCTTTTCGTCCGTCTCGCTGGCGCGGATTTTTATTCTCAACGATCTGTTCGTGCAGGAGCAGGCTCGCAGAACCGGCGTGGCCTCTTCACTGTTGTCGGCTGCCGCCACCTTTGCAGTTTCACTCGGTGCGGTGCGCCTCTCGCTCTCAACCGCGCTCACGAACGACGCCGCCCAGGCGCTCTACCGCTCAGCGGGATGGAACCGCGACGAACAATTTTCCGTGTATCATCTGGCCCTAGCGGTGTAGGCAACACAACGTTCAATCCGGGCCGCGCTGAACCCTTGTAGACGCTCAGAGGAAGCGGGCCGATGCCTCACGGCAACGGCCCGCTTCTCCACCGCCCTTGCCGGCTTAGCGAGAGACCGGCTCCTGATCTTTGAGGCTGGAGAGTGTCTCCTTAATCACTCTCATCGTGTGCTCGATATCACCGTTCTTTTCGCGCTTGGCATCTCGTTTGACGTCCCGCGGCTCTTTCTTCAGCACGGCTCCATGCTCCATCAATGACTCTCTGAACCGGCCCAGATAATATTCATAGTCGGTCCGTCCCAAGGTCGCAATCGCCTGATCTTTCTTCTCAAGCAGAGCGCTCGTATAGAGCTGCCGAGCCTCCTCAATACGGGGGGCGGCTCGACGGAGACGTCCTCCGGCCTCCTTTGCGGAGGCCATCTCTCCCATTCGATCGCCCATGTCGAGCACCTTGTAGTCCCTGGCCAGCGGCGCAGCCAGGGCCACACGCGCATGATTGGCCACCGCACGATCGCCGAACCGCTCGCTCACCTCCCTGAGCGTATCGTTCCCTCGACGAAGTATGGCGCTGCCGTCGAAATTGAGGATGCGGCCGACGTCATCAGAGAAGAAGTCCTGCGCAATAAATTCTTCGTCGTAGCCCCGTGGAGGAGCGACACGGATGGTCAGAGCCTCAGAGACAATATCCTCCGTCTCCATATGGAGGGCGATCTGGATCGTGTAATAGCCCGGCTCGGCAATATCCCAGCCGTTCCGCCCGACAGAGATAAAGAGCGAATCGGTCACAAATTCCCCGGGCATCACCACCTGAGCCTGCATGTCGTGGCAATAGCGCGCAAAGGGCAGGTACTGCCGGGCCGGCTTGTCCCGCTTCTTGACGATGACGGTCATGTGATCCGTCATGGACAGCAATTCCTTTTCCAGCACCATCGGACGCGGACCGATATTGGTGAGCTTGAGCTCAAGCACGACCGGTTCGAGGAATTGGTACGTGGCTTGGGCCCGATCGACGCGAAGATTGAGCTTTAACGCGGGCTCCGGTGAAGCACTCGCCTGCTCGAATCCATGGTGATCGAACCAATCGGCATTCCCCATCTGCACAAACCGCTCCGGCGCATGGCGCATGAATATCAACTCATTGTCACTGAACCGGAAGGCGAAGTCGGAGAAAAACGCCGTCTGGCCGCCGGACACGTTGTAGGGGTAGTTCATGAAGCTGCGGGCTTCCGGCTCGTTGGCCAACGGAATCCACGGGGTACCCCAGTCCGGCGGGTGTTGCTTTTGCCACGAATGCGCGAGATTGAAGGCGTGTCCCATTTCGTGGCACGCCGTCCAGAACCGCATCCGCTTGGCCCACGCGACCGGATTGGCATCACCGGTCGGCGCCGTCGAGATGAACGACTCGTTGAAAATCGCCGTCCCCTGGCGATGATTCGGCCCGATGTCGTCAAACATGATACCGCCCAGGCTCGTGCCTTGCTCGTGCAACCGGGCGAAGAACACCCACAGCGACCACTGCGCCTTGCCGGCAAATCGCGACCAGTACACTTGCATCGCATCATGCATTTCGTTGTCGCTCCAACGCGCATTCGTACCCGCATCGCCGATGGGAACGATGCTGTCGCTGCCGGACTTCCGCACGTCGAACCCGACCCTCCGGTAAACCTCCTCGATAGTGAGCGTCTCGCCCGGCAACGTAGCCGGACGGTTCGGATGATCATGGGTGCCGATGTGCGTGGTCGCGGTGACGCCGGTGGCGCAGTCGAACTCGAATTCCACCTGTCTGAAATACGGAGATTTGAACGCCAGCGTTCTCGTCCGGACCGACGTGCCGCCGCCTGAGAACCGGACAACCGCCTTGCGCTGGCTGGAGAGAAAGGTCGCCGTCGTCGTGATTTCGACCATCGTGTAAGGGAAGCTGGCGACGTCGCCGTCCTTGAACCAAATCGAACCGGTCCAAGCGTTCGGCCCGGATGCGGTGAGACGGGCAATCCAGTGCACACGTTTGGCCAACACGCCATAGAGCGTTCCGCTGGCCATCATCTGCGGATAACGCCCGTCGACATCGAGCCGCAGCTCTTCACGAAGAAAACCCCATGGGAGCAGTTCCTCAATTTGCCACGGAGCGGCTGCTGTCGGCGCCATGCCCGGCATCGGCTGCGCGACTGGAACGGGTTGAATCGGCAGGGGACCCGGCGCCGGGATAGCGGGCGTCACGATCCGGGACGCAGCATACAATCCGCTCACGCGGAGACGTGGCGGCCAGGGAATGATCGGGATGAGGGGCTCTATGCCAGGACGGGCAATTTCGGCGGCTTCGACTCGATACTCCTGATCGATTTGGTCTTGCTCTTTCATACGCTACCTCCTGTTGTGATAGGTCACGACCTTCAGGCATCACGCTGTTTCGGTACGTCCCGTCACAGGTACCCGAAGGGTTCGTACGAAGTTTTCCAGGTGAGGTTCCCTTCGGTTGTGAGTGACACACCGAGATAGGTCGGACGATCCACTGAAACTGATTGGCTGTCAGCCACTCCCCGCTTGCTCAAAACGACCTCCACGACGACCGGGGTATGTGCAACGTCGACTTCCACAGCCGCCGCATACCCGGTTTGCCGACGCGTCGTGAGGTCGGCACTCACCAACACCTCCCGGGCATCCACCGACACACGCACCTCATCATGATGAAAACCCTCTTGCAGTGCGACGTGCAGCAACACGATTCACCTCGTCCGGATCGTCGCAATGTGGCGGTTGCGGGGAAGCGCTCCAAAGGTATCTCTAGAGCAAACCGTGTACCGCATTCGACAGGGGCGCATTCAACGACTGCAAAAAGAAAGCAGGTATTTGGAAGTCTGTGAAATACGGCGCGCCCGGCTCACCGCCTGCGAGCGGCTATACAGATACACCTTGAAGATCCGGAACAGCGGCGTCGTTACGGCATCCGATCTCGTATCCGATACGATACGAGATCGGTATCTGATGCGATACAGGCGCGCAGTTACACCGGGCATATCTTCGCGCTGCCGCTGCACGTTAAGAAGGTGGGGTTCGATTGGTAGCTCCCGTGATTTGAGATGCCGAGCCGTGGTGGGAGAACCCATGAAGAAATTGGTTGAAATCAGTGAGTTCTGGCTGGGTAGGTACGCTAAAGCAATCCGTCGGTTTTCCTCCCTGACGCTGAGCGCTCAAGTCTTGGTCCAACTATCCGATATCGCCTATTGATGCGGCCAGTATCCCCCCATTCACACCATGAACTCACCATTTCCCTCCTACAGGAACTCAGCGGCCTGACACGACATCAGACTTCGGGAAATGCTGAGAATTGTCGATGAAAACGCAGTCCACAACCGAGCGACGGGAACGGTTTGAAGCGTTTGTTTTACAAGCGGAACAAGCAATGCGGGCCAACCCTCGAAAATACCGCATCACGATCGCTTTGCTGGCTATCCTTGGATATCTTGTCATTTTCGGAATCCTGGGCGTCTTGCTGTTAATCGGTTTCCTGTGCGTGTGGGCGGCCTGGTCCGGTCATGCTTGGTGGCTGCTGCTCATCAAGACTAAGCTGATTTGGCTCTTTCCCGCGTTTTGTCTGCTGATTTTGCGCTCATTGTGGGTCCGGATTAAGGCACCTACTGGATATCGGGTTCGACAAGCACAATGCCCTCGCCTATTCCAGGAAGTCGCTCATCTGAGTTCCAGGCTTCAAACACCGCGCATTCATCGCATATTGATTGTCAATGATTTCAATGCGGCGATCAGTCAAGTGCCTAGGCTGGGAATTTTCGGTTGGCAACGCAACTACCTCATGCTCGGGCTTCCGTTGCTCCTCGAACTTTCAACGGAGCAAGCACGCGCCGTCCTGGCTCACGAACTCGGGCACCTTTCGGGCAATCATAGTCGATTTGGAGGCTGGATCTATCGCGTCCGGCTCTCTTGGTGTCGCATACAGGATGCATTCGCGCAGATGAACCATCGTTCCTGGGAAGTTCCCGCCCGGTTCCTTGAGTGGTACGCCTCCTATTTCACCGCATATAGTTTTGCGCTGGCACGAGCGAATGAGTATGAAGCTGACCGAATCGCGGCCGTGCTGACTTCGCCTCACAAAACGGCATCAGCCTTGGTAGCAGTAGCCGCACTCCCCACCCTTGATCATGAACAATACTGGGAACCGCTCTGTAAACGGTCAGGTGCCGAGCCGACCCCGCCGGACACGGCGGTCTCAGAATTTGCCCGACATGTTCAACATCGGACACTAGACCCGACTCAGTATGGGAGACTTCTCAGCAAACTTATTTCCCGAAAAACGAATCTTTCAGACACCCACCCTTCCCTGCCGGATCGACTCTCGGCCTTAGGAGCCCGGATGGAATTATCTCTACCTGGGGATACACGCGCAGCAGACGAGTGGCTCGGGTCAATGATAGGTCCGATTCTCACCGAGTTCGACCGGCAGTGGCGACAAGCCAATGAAGAAGTTTGGAAGGAACAATTTGCTCGCCGTGAAAGAATGACCATGCGAATGGCCGAACTCGACCAGATAGATCATGCAAAGCAGACCCGAGAAGAACAGTGGGAATTCATATGGCTGAGTGAGCAGTTGCGACCCGACTTCGATCCCCTTCCGTCCTATGAACGCTACAAAGCCGACCATCCGACTGATCGCGCAGCCGATCTTGCTATCGGTCGGCTTTTGCTTCACCGCAACAATGAAATCGGCTTGCAGCATCTCGAACGAGCTGCCGACGAATTTCATCTCGTCAACGCCGCCTGCGAATATGCCCTCCGGTACGCAGAGAACAGCAACGACATCCAGTTGGCTGAAAAGTGGAAACGACGTGCAGAGCAGCACTATGATCTAGAACTCCTGAGTCGGCAGGAGCGAACACTCCTTTCGCCTCAGGACCGTCTGAAGAGAACGTCACTTTCCGATGAGGCGCTTGCGGCACTTAGACAACAACTGCAAGTCATTCCGGAGGTGGAATCCGTATGGATTTGCGAGAAAGATATTAAGATCCTGCCGGCTCGCCCCGTGTACGTGTTATCTGCGCAACCACGAAGGCTTTTATCTGAATCAAAACGCGAAGCGGTGCTGGAACGATTGAGAGCAGGAGTTACATATCCAGGAAATGTCTTTGTGATCCTCACGTCCGGCAATAGCAATATGATCTCGGAGACAGTACGAGGAGTTGGGACCAAGCTTTTTTAAAGCGTAATGGATTCGCTGTTGTACACACCTTCTTCGTTCCTGCCATGCGACTTTACTCCATAGCCGCTTCGGAATTTTCGTCAGGATTGGTTCGTTGAACCTTGGAAGGCCAGAGACCGAACTCGTCACACTGTAGTCCGTCGGTTCGCGCCCCGTCGATTGGGGTCGGACAGTCGTGAACTCACGTCCAGGAAGGCTCAGCCCCTAGGCCTTCCAGCGCATTGACTTCGTATCCACAGGTCGGTACGATCACCTTCGACAGCTAGGGGTGCCATCCGGCTGAGAGTCCGACTTGCTCGGGCGACCCTCACAACCTGACCTGGGTAAT
>WBZQ01002610.1_pt1 | contig 11478 bp, 8 predicted proteins | sample 5204251 | NCBI WGS metagenome assembly WBZQ01 (sample SAMN12412402, study PRJNA552823) | activated sludge metagenome | isolation source: activated sludge from nitrification reactor of wastewater treatment plant... | place: USA: Virginia | collected 2017-09 | reverse complement strand
CCGATCCACTATGCACGTCATCCAGTAGCACCTTATGGTACTATAGGTAAACTGCATGATTTTCGCTGTACGAATGCTTTTTATTTTAAGCTTGAGACGTGCTTCAATGAATTATGGACTGTATGTCCGAATGGTTTTCCACAAGCCGTTGTATCTGCGGGTGCGTATGTGAATAAGCCTGGTTATCATGGCATGGGTCGCGCCTTCGATTTGGATGCCATTTTCTGGCCAGGAAGAATCTTTGTTACCAACAGGTTTGAGGACTATCCAGATTTTTATCTGGGTGTTGAAGCTATTCTCCGCAAGCATTTCGGTACAGTTCTCGCATACAACTACAATCAGGCTCATCATGATCATTTTCATATCGATGATGGTACTAACATCGGTTTTAATACGAATCGCTCGATTACCTTGTTTGTTCAAGGCATCTGTTATTACATGCTAGGAAAACGCTTTAATGGCAATGTCGATGGAGCATACGGTTCAGTCACTCGTGTAGTAATGGAAGAGGCATGTCATGAACTGCAAGTGCCGTTGCCATTGACAACACAATCGAACTGGATTCAGTTTCTTGACGCTGTCGCGCGTCTTGCTTTTCGTGCTGAGAGAAGTATTAGGCCAGCGGATTATGATTGTACAAGACATCGTTAACGCCATGCTGTATCGCTATTTTCCTTTATTATTGGCGTTGTGCGCGGCAGGAATAACAAGCTTCACGGTTTCTGCTAAATCCGAGGTGATTGTGCCTGTCATTGATGTCGCTACAGGTCAATTGTATGGATCAGTTTCGGGCAATACTTGGCTGTCGGCAATAGATACACAAAAGTCTGTTAAAGATTCACTGATGTTGAATGCTTACAGCAGTGATGGAAAGCTTTTGCAAAAGACAACCGTATCTGCTACACAAACAAGTGAGATTTGTTTGAGTCCGACTTTTCGATCTAAAATGCCGTTACCTACTAATGCTGTGACGCTGGTCGGTTCACGGCGGAATGCAGCTTTACGCAAACCCGAAGCACTGGATAAGAATAATCCAGTTTATCGTGAAGCGGTTGCATTGTGGCTACGAGAACGCGGTATTGATGAATCTTATCCTATGCTTTCCCAATTATGGCGCATTGATTTGGAAGGTGACGGCCGGGACGAAGTACTTATTGCAGCGACACGTCATCGTGGCAGCGAAACCTCTACGCAAGCTGGGGATTATTCCTTACTATTGCTTCGAAAACTAAAGGGGGAAGCTGTCGTGACCATCCCTGTATTTTCAGAAATTTTTTTAGAAACATGCATTGCGGAGTGCGCTTTGCAACGATATGAAGTCATTAATCTACTCGATATTGATAATGACGGGAAACTTGAAATTATCACCAAATCAGTTGGTTACGAATCAATCACTCAAACTATCTTCTCAGTTGAAGGTCTAGAACTCAAGAAAAGGTTAGAATGGAGCTGCGGCTCTTAATGAGAATAAACGGATATGACTGATTTGATGATTTAAGCTCAAGTAAAAAAATAGTTAGTAATATTTTGCTCATGCTTTTTTTCTAAAGAATAAAGCTTGATTGGAATCAGTCAATTTGTATATTCTGTAAATAAAACCAAATAATTGCATTTTGTAGCTTATGTTAGTGAATTCTTCAAAACCAATACCCCATATCATTCAGCAACATGCCGAGGAATCAGCAATCTTGCACAATATTAGATTGCGTCAAGTTTCCGCACCACATGTAAAGCTTCATCATCTTCGTCGTATTGATGACCGTATAGCCGCTCATCTTGATGGTTTGGCGGTGGCAGGAGAGTATGGCTTGAAGGTTTGTGAAGAGGCTCTGGAAAATGCTGGTGTAGGCGAGATATTTACTGCAACTGTACGAGCAATCGAAGAAAACGATGAGAATCGATTGGATAAACTATTTGCATTGGGCAGTGCTGTGCTCAAAGTGCAGTTTGGCTTAACTTCTGCCTTTAGTTGGGTTTCGGCGCAATTTCTGAAAGGAATAGGTGCAAAATTACTGATTTCTACGAATCCTCTTAAGCAACGAGCAGGGATTGATGCTTGCGTGACGCATCGTGTCGATCCAGGGATGGTTCTTACTTCGCTTGTTCATCATAACGATACCGTATTACGTGCTCGCGCATTACGTGCCGCAGGAGAAATGGGACGGCATGATTTGCGATCCCAATGCGAGCAATATCTTTCTGATAAAGATATTACTTGTCGTTTTTGGGCTGCTTGGTCAGCACTGCTGTCTGGAAATCGCACAAATGCAATGGATGTCCTGGAACAGTATGCTTGTTCAATCAACTTGTTTCAGCAATCCGCATTGCAACTGATTCTAAAAGTGTTGCCGATGGTTGATTCGCATGAACTATTAAAGAAATTAACAGTGGATACGGCAAATGTGCGTAGTCTGATTTTTGGCGCTGGAATTACCGGTGATCCTGTTTATGTGCCCTGGTTGATCAAGCAAATGGATAATCCGAAGCTTGCTCGATTGGCCGGGGAATCATTTAGTTTTATTACTGGGATCGATTTATCTTATCTTGATCTTGAGCGGGATGCACCGGAAGAGGTTGAATTAGGACCTAACGATGATCCCGAAAATAATAACGTACAAATGGATGAGGATGACAACTTACCTTGGCCTGATCCGATCAAAATTCAAATGTGGTGGAATACATATAGTGTCAATTTTACTAAAGGTAAACGCTATTTCATGGGTAAACCTGTTTCTCGTGAACATTGTATGCAAGTGCTGAAAGAAGGATTCCAGCGGCAACGTATTGCGGCAGCACAATATTTATGCTTGTTTGATCCTGGAGTGTCAGTATTCCCCACCGCTGCGCCTGCCTGGCGGCAGAAAAGAATGTTGGAGAAAATGTAAATGACACTTAGGCCTAAATTCAATTAGACGTGTGGATGTGCTTGTAAATATGAAACGACTGGAATTTACTGTCAGATCAGGTCGCAGCTAGTACAAATTAGCCAATAATATTATGATTAATCGCTAAGCGAATGAGTTGTGTCGTATTTTGCAAATCCAATTTGCGCATTAAGTTGAGGTAATGAACACTCACAGTTTTAGGGCTGATGGAAATTTTATCTGCAATTTCTGTATTGGAATTTCCTTCTACAATTAATTTGACAATTTGAAATTCTCGTTTGGTTAATAAATCGAATGGGTTTTCAGAGTTATCTTTTCTTGTAGCATGCATTGCAACTGCAGTGGCCAATTCTGATTCGATATATTTTTTCCCTATACTTACTTGGCGTACAGCGTGAATCATTTCGCCAATTCCACTTTGTTTACTGATAAATCCTATAGCGCCTGCTTTTAATGCCCGATGAACCATCGTTACATTGTTAAGCATACTAAAAACCAGAATACGTACCGTAGGATCTTTGCCGACCATGCGATGGATAGTTTCAAAGCCACAGATACCAGGCATGTTGAGATCAAGAATGACAACGTCCGGATTATGTTCCTGCCATAATTGATAGCCGGTTGCACCACTTTCTGCTTCCGCTACTACAATCATATCGCCCGTACTCTCAAGCAAGCGACGATAACCAGTGCGGACTACCGGGTGATCATCAATCAATAAAATGGAAATTGGGCTCGTCATTTGTTTAAGCTTTAAGTGGTAATCGGATATTAATTTCTGTTCCTTCGCTAGGGGCGCTACGGACTGTCATTCGTCCATCAAGGGCAATGACTCTTTCACGCATGCCTACCAGCCCTAATCCTGCAAATTGCTGGTTAGTGTCATAACCTTTGCCGTTATCTTCAATTCTAAGTGACAAAAAATCATCAGCAGCATTTTCAATGGTTTCACGATATAAACTGATTTGAGTCCAAGTAGCATCGGAGTGCTTGTAGATATTATTGAGTGCTTCCTGAATAAGGCGAAATACTGTTATGTTGTATTGTTCGTCCAGTGTTGCAAGATCACCTTTTAAGTCTAATTCAAGTGCGATTTGTGAGTGCCTGGAACACCATTGTTTCTTAAGCTCAGATAATGCATCAGGTAATCCTAATGTATCGAGATTTAGCGGGCGTAATCGATGCAACATTGTACGGATAACTTGATGCATTTTTTCGGTACAACTTTTAATCGCTTGGGCGCTTGGGTAAATAGCTGAATCTTGTTCAGTGTAATTCAAAATAACTTCACTTTCAGCACGAATAGCGGTTAACCATTGCCCTAATTCGTCGTGTAATTCACGCGCGAGTCTGCGTCGCTCCTTTTCTTGAACACGAAATAATTCTTTCATCAGTTGTCTGTTTTCACTTAGCAAATCACGATTAAGATTAATCATTTTTCGCAGTTGGCTGATATCTGACATGACCATACGACACATGTTTTTATCGTTGCTTACCGTGCTTTCCAAACGAATAAAGCTCAGGGGATCTTGCGTATCACCAATTTTTAAATCGATCGTAGCGTTGCTAGAGGAATTAAAAACTTCTTGTAAATAGTGATAAAAGGCTTGTTGATCGATATCGAGAAAACAGTTTGTAAAAAGTTTACCGATAAGAAATGGACGCGCCTTTCGCAATAAGGCCGCTCCCGTCAAATTAATTGATAGTATTTTTCCAGTTTTATCAACAGTTAAGTAACCAACTGGCGCATGATCGTAGAGATCAGCATAACGATTACGCGACTCTTCCAGTTCAAGTTGTTGAGTTTCAAGTTGACCAGACAATAATTCCATCTTATTTCGTATTGCATGGTCATCGAATCGCCGATATTTGTTACTTCGTTGATCATTACGTTGATTCATATTGTGTCCTATTCAATAGTGGCAATAACGACAGGATTGTAGTGATATTTAATCTGTTGGTTGTTGACGTAAAAGAACAGAATTCATATTGGAGAATTTAAAAATGGAAATAAGCATCATGTTACGGAATAGAAAATTATGTCTAGGATATCAGTGCATTATAAATTGAAATGTAGTGGTTTGATAATCAATACGATTATAAGTGATGTGTCGAATAGATGCTTATCGGAGGAGTGTTATCAAACATGCAGTTGCGATTAAATATTCTGGCTTTCGTTGTCGGTACTGGTCTATTACAGCAACAACCTGAGTTGCCAGATTTGTCATGGTCTTGGAGCCTATTACTGATAATTTTTACAATCGCAATTTTGCGGCGTTACCAATTGCCAATATTAATAAGTAACGCAGTGTTATGGAGCTTTTTTTTAGGTTTTGGATTTTTCTGGGCAGCTACTTTTGCTCATTGGCGCTTAGCGGATGTCTTATCACCCGAATGGGAGCAACAAGACATTCGCATCATTGGAGTTGTAGCTAGCTTACCGCAGACTCATAATCATGGCTTGCGTTTCCAATTTAATGTAGAACGAGTTTTGCAAGAAGGTGCAACCGTACCTCAACGTATTTCGCTGGCGTGGTATAAAAATTATCAACCCGCTAATCATGAAATGATTCATCCAGTCATAAGCGCCGGTCAGCGCTGGCAACTCCTGGTACGGCTTAAGCAACCGCATGGCAATGCAAATCCTCACGGTTTTGATTATGAGGCTTGGTTACTGGAGCGTAATATTCGAGCAACCGGATACATTCGTACGTCAACTGACAATCGCTTGCTGGAACCTATGGTGAATCGTCCCAGTTATTGGATAGAACGTGTTAGAGGAGAGATTCAACAGAGATTCTCTAGAGTATTGATGAACCAGCCATATGCCGGTGTATTAAAAACCCTGGCAACGGGAGATCAATACACGATACCGCGGGATCAATGGCAAGTATTTGCGCAGACAGGAACAATACATTTAATGGCAATTTCCGGTTTGCATATTACGTTAGTTTCAAGCCTGGTATTTGCAGTGGTATTTTGGTTATGGCGCATAAATTCTTATGTGTTGTTGCGCTTACCTGCACGCCGTGCTGCTGTTATTGCTGGATTGATAGCGGCTCTGGGTTATGCGCTACTATCGGGATTTGCAATTCCTGCACAGCGGTCATTTTGTATGTTAGCGGTAATAGCACTGGCATTGTGGCGGGGACAATTGACTGCACCAATAACCGTATTAGTTTGGGCTTTATTTTGGGTGGTTTTTCTTGATCCATGGGCGACGATTGCACCAGGATTTTGGCTGTCATTTGGTGCGATTGCCATCATTATGTTAGTAACAGTAGGGCGGATTGGTAAATTACATTGGTTTAGGAGCTGGTTGCGTGTTCAGTGGGCGATTACACTAGGACTCATTCCATTATTATTAGCTCTGTTTCAGCAGGTACCGCTAATTTCACCCATTGCAAATGCATTTGCAATTCCTTTAGTCAGTTTTGTAATCGTGCCATTAACATTGCTCGCAGTGATCCCATGGTTTGAATTCGTATTACCTTTGGCACATGAAGTGTTAAGTGCCGGAATGATTTTATTGCATGGGTTGAGTTCATTGCCCCATGCCGTTTGGGAACAACATGCGCCCCCATTGTGGACGATATTAATAGCTATCGCAGGAATAGCGTGGATGCTATTACCTGGAAGTTTAGGGTTAAGTTTTTTTAGTGGCTTCCCCGCACGTTGGCTGGGAGTCATCGCATTGTTACCGATGTTGACAGTACAACCGCCTAAACCTAGGGCGGGTGAATTATGGTTAGCAGTACTGGATGTTGGTCAAGGCCTGGCGGTAGTTGCACGCACGGCTAATCATACTTTGGTATTTGATACTGGGCCAAGGTTTGGTGACACTGATAGTGGCGCCCGCATCATTGTTCCGTATTTGCGTGGAGAAGGCATTCGTCACCTGGATGCTTTAGTTGTATCGCATGCTGATATGGATCACAGTGGTGGAGCGTTATCGGTATTGGCAGCAATCCCTGTCAGTGCATTAGTGTCTTCGTTAGATAATCAGCACCCTATACAGCGGATGGTGCGATATGGGATTAAGTGTCGTGCCGGTCAATCTTGGCAATGGGATGATGTGCATTTTGAGTTGCTACATCCTACGGCAGAGGACTATCAGAATTCCCCAAATAACACCAATGCAAATAGCTGTGTATTAAAAATTACATCAATCCATGGCAATGTGCTACTACCTTCTGATATTGGTCGCCGGAGTGAATCTGCATTGTTGGCTCGTGCGGGCGATAAGCTTAGCGCATCGGTATTAATTGCGCCACATCATGGCAGTAATACATCATCAACCGATGCTTTTATTCAAAAAGTCAATCCTTCTTTAACGATTTTTACAGTTGGCTATCATAATCGTCATGGTCATCCACGGGATGCCGTTGTAGCGCGTTATCGCAATCAAGGCAGTAAATTACTACGCAGTGACAGGGAAGGTGCCATCTTGCTTCATTTTGCAAATAACCAATGGGTTGTAAATAGCTGGAGAAAAATCTATCGCCGTTATTGGCAGCACAGGGTTAACAAAAAATTTTCTGATGCCTGATAGAAAGAGAAAGTATTTGATAAGTCATTCAATACATGGCGGATTCAAGCAATAACTACTGCAATAAATTATGCAACAAGTAAATCAACTGGCCGTCCCCAAAATAATTTATTTCAGATGTAATAATTTTTTGATCCAACTACAAACTATCGCTTTTAATCCACAATGTTTTGATATTTACGAACTCACGAATGCCATGATAAGACAATTCTCTGCCATAGCCAGAATCTCTGATTCCTCCAAATGGCAAGCGTGGATCGCTTTTTACAATGTCATTAACGAAAACACAACCTGCGTGAATTTGCCGTGCCAATAATTCGCCTTGTATCGTATCACGTGTCCATAAGCTGCCACCTAATCCGAAATTGGTAAGATTAGCCAATTGAATCGCTTCTTCGGTATTTCGTACTCGAGTGATTGCTGCAACAGGACCAAATAATTCTTCATCAAACGCTGGCATACCCGGTTGAACGTAATCCAGAATCGTTGGTGTGTAATAAGCCCCTGCTGTTCCCAGAAATGAGCCACCAATCACTAGTTTTGCACCGAGTGATAAACTTTTCTCAACTTGTGCATGTAAATCCGCGCGCAAGTCTGCACGTGCCATTGGCGCAATGCTGGTTGAATCGTTTTTTGGATCGCCTTTGTTAAGTTCGCTTACTAGGGCTTTGAAACGTTCGACAAAAGTATCAGCGATCGTATCGGTAATAATAAAACGTTTTGCAGCAATACAACTTTGACCCATATTTTGAAAACGCGCTACGAGTGCTTGTTTAACCGTTAATTCTAAATCGGCGTCGTCAAGCACGATAAAAGGATCCGATCCGCCCAGTTCAAGTACGCATTTTTTTAGATGTTGCCCGGCAATTGCTGCAACACGTCGTCCTGCTGCACTGCTTCCGGTTAAAGTGACAGCGGCGATTCTTTTATCTGCGACTACCGCTTCAGCTTGCTCGGCATTGATCAACAGTGTACGAAATGTGTGCGCAGGAAATCCTGCTTGGCGAAACGCATCTTCCAATGCGAGTGCACAACGGGGAACATTGGATGCGTGCTTCAATACCACCGCATTACCTGCCATCATAGCGGGTGTTGCCGCACGGATTAATTGCCAGAAAGGAAAATTCCACGGCATGATGCATAATAGTGTACCCAGTGGTTGGTAGGTAACAAGACTGCGGCTGGCATCAGATGCGACAATTTCATCAGCTAAAAACGATTGCGCATGGTCGGCGTAATATTCGCAGCCCAATGCACATTTTTCTATTTCCGCTCGGGCTTCTTTTAGTAATTTCCCCATCTCATCGGTGACCAGATGGGCATACTCAGCCAGATTATGGCGAAATACCTGCGCAAGGTTGCGCATATATTGTGATCTCTGAGAAAAACTAAGTGCTGCCCAATTGATTTGTGCTGATGTAACCAGATCTAATACGGAGTCGACTTGATTTTCGTGCCATGTAGAAAAGGATTGCAAGACTTCACCAGTTGCCGGATTAATGGATTGCATAATTATCAGAAAAAAATTTTATAGATGTGTATACCATTCTCAATGACATACCTACAGTTACCTGCAATTACGCAATAGTAATTTCTTATTATTTGTTGGGTGTTTTTCGATGAATCTCTGTTTCTTCAATGATTTGTGCATCTTCAATGATAACCGTTTGATCATTGTCAGTATGTTGCTTTGAATTCTCGTATTGCTGCATGGTATGTGTATATTTTCTACGTAGCCACCAAAATCGAATACCGATTACGACAATGGCAATAGCCAATAACGCGAGAAATGCTGCAAAAAAGAAAATACCAATGAGAACCAAGACAGCAACAATCGGGACAAGCATCGCATAGGTAATCCAACGATTTACTGGTGAAACAGGTGTGCGTTGATATTCCCCTGATTCATTTTGGTGAAATTCAGAAATTTTGTTGATAATAATTTTTTTCTGTTCGTCGTTCATTGCATCAACTCCTCTATTTCAGCAACTGTTTTAGGCGCTGCTATAGTCAAAATTTCATGACCCGTTTGGGTAACAACAACATCATCTTCAATGCGTATACCAATATTCCAGAAATGTTCCGGAATATCATCCGCCGGACGGATGTAGCACCCGGGTTCGACCGTCAATACCATACCACGCTGTAATAAACGCCATTCATTCTTTTGTTTGTATTCCCCGACATCATGCACGTCCATTCCTAACCAATGTCCGGTGCGATGCATATAAAAACGTTTGTAATCTTCCGATTCCAGTATCGTATCCACAGTTCCCTGGCATAACCCCAAATCAATAAAACCCTGTGCCAGTACCTGCAATGCCGCCTGGTGCGGATCGTTCCAGTTATTTCCCGGTTTGACTTGAGCAATTGCAGCCATCTGTGCAGCCAAGACTAATTGGTAAATATCTTTCTGTACAGCAGTAAATTTGCCGCTGACTGGGAATGTTCGCGTAATATCCGACGCATAGCCATCAAGTTCACAACCTGCATCAATGAGCAGCAAGTCACCTGATTTCAGCAAGCCATTGTTCTGCACGTAATGTAACACACAGGCATTGGCACCCCCTGCAACAATCGATGTATAAGCTGGCGACTGTGCACCGTGGCGATAAAAGGTATACAGTAATTCAGCTTCGATTTCATATTCATGCATATCCGGATGGGTTAGCTGCATAGCACGTTGATGCGCGAAGGTTGAGATATCCGCTGCTCGCTGCATGATCTGCAATTCATTGGTATCTTTAATCAATCGCATGTCATCAAGTAATCTGCGGTAATCATGAACTTCACCGGGTGCGGTAACACCGGTGCGCGTCAATTCACGTACACGGTTTATCCAACCTGCAACACGCTGGTCCCAGGCATGATCTTGACCAAAAGCCACGTGGATAACCGGTTGATCGGCCAATAACTGCGGCAGTAATTCATCCAGTTTCGCAATCGGATAGGTTTCGTGGAAACCAAAGATGTCCCGAGCTGCTTCAGGGCCATAGCGAAACCCATCCCAGATCTCTCGTTCCTGGTCTTTTTCACGGCAAAACAAAATATGCTTCGCCGCATCTTGGTTAGTAGCTGCAACAATTACTAGCACGGCATCAGGTTCACGAAAGCCTGTCAAATAATAAAAGTAACTGTCAAATCGATAGGGATAGTGCGCATCACGATTACGTAATTGTTCAGGGGCAGTTGGTATGATTGCGACCCCAGTCTGCATTTTATCTGCTAGAAGCTGACGGCGAGTAATAAAATGTTGCGTGTGTGTCATGGCCATCTAAGTTGCTAATTTATCATGATGATCTAAGTTGTTTATCCAGTGCTTCAAGCCGTTGCGGCGTACCCACATCAACCCATTGCCCGGAAAAATGTTCGCCACTTACCTTTCCTTCCAGCATTGCCTGCCGCAATAGGGGTGCTAGTTTTGCGGCCATACCCGGTGTTGTGGTATTAAAAAGTTGAGGTTGATAAATGCCGATGCCACTGAATGTCAGTTTATTTCCCCCTGTTAGCATCACCTGATCTCCGCTTAATACAAAATCACCGCCTTCATGATGCGAAGGGTTGTCAACCAAAATTAGGTGGGCCAATGCTTGATGCTCTCCCGAGTACATCTTTTTCAGGGTGGGTAATAGCACTGCATAATCCATCGCACAATAAATGTCAGCATTAACCACCACAAATGGCAACATATCTGATTCATTGGTCAATAGTGGCAAAGCATTTGCTATTCCACCGGCTGTCTCCAATACTTTTTCTTCCGCCGAGTATTGGATATTAACACCATATCGTTCACCTTTCCCTAATGCATTTTCAATCATTGCGCCGAGATAAGCATGATTGATTACGATATCGGCAAAACCTGCATGTGCCAAATTTTTTAGCTGATATTCAATCAGTGTGCAGGCGCCCGCCTTTAGTAAAGGTTTTGGCAAGGCATTGGTGAGCGGGCGCATACGTTCTCCCCGCCCAGCCGCAAGAATCATGGCCTTAAATGGAATGTAATCAGAAGGTGTAGCCAATTTTCTGTGTTGATTCACCGGGATT
>WBZQ01002606.1_pt1 | contig 11486 bp, 11 predicted proteins | sample 5204251 | NCBI WGS metagenome assembly WBZQ01 (sample SAMN12412402, study PRJNA552823) | activated sludge metagenome | isolation source: activated sludge from nitrification reactor of wastewater treatment plant... | place: USA: Virginia | collected 2017-09 | reverse complement strand
CGTCGCACCCCTCTGCGTGATGGATTCGATCAGAGGATCGGCATCGTACGCCTTGTCCGCCACGACAGCTTGTGTCGCAAGGCCCGCCATCAATGTCTGGGCTTGCGTGATATCGTGCGTGTGACCGGCCGTCAAGGTCCACCGCGTGAATCTTGGTGGTCAATCCGCCGCGCGAGCGGCCGAGGGCCTGATCCCCGTTTTTTTGCAGCACCCGCCGCATGTTGGTGGGCCCGGACAATGGTGGAATCCAGGAAAATCTCCTCAAAATCGGCATCCCGTGCCAATGCCGCGAACACGCGGTGCCACACCCCATTCTTCGACCAGCGGGCAACACGTTGGTACACACTGTTCCAGCCGCCAAACGCTTCCGGAAGATCACGCCAGGGGGAACCCGTGCGCGCCACCCACAACACCGCTTCCACAAAGAGCCGATTGTCCTCTCCGGTTCGGCCCGGATCGCCCGATTTGCCAGGTAACAACTGCTCAATACGTTTCCATTGGTCATCTCGTAATATTCGTCGCGCCATCTTCGCCAACCTCCTTGTCGGGTTGGCGGGATTATCCAATGTGAAACTGAATGTCAACGGACCCTAGTTGACTTGTCCTGGTTAGCGTACCAACGGCGAGTTCAATTCCCTGCACGATGAAAAAATCGCCTGTCGCGGCCCAACGGTCAAGAACGATGGCGCATGGAATCAGTATGAACATCCCATTTGCTGCAATGACCGGCATGCGCTTCCTCTTGCTGTCTACAAGTAAGCCTCGCCTCACTTTGGACAGTGCGAAGCCGGAGGCACCGGTGAGCATGATCACGGGCACAATCAGAACGATGCCCAGCACGAGTAGCCAGGCTCTTGACGCGCGCAAATCAGTAGCCAGTGAACATCTCCGCGCGTACGTCCTCACTCTTGATTCCAGCCTCGCTGAGGAGCGTCTCCATTGCGGAGACCATGGCGGGCGGTCCGGCGATGTAATACACGGGTGCCGCCACATCGCCGACGTGTTTGACAATCATGTCTTGCGTGATGTGCCCTTGCTCCCCATTCCAATCCGTGCGAGTACCTCCCGCCTCAGTTATCGTCGCGATCAGCTTGAATCGCGGGTTCTGCTTCTCCAGCTCGGTCAGTTCGGCAAGGAAGGCGGCCTCCTCGGAGCTGCGATTGCTGTAGAAAAGATACAGACGGTGGGGGAGTCCGCGCTTTACGGCGTCCAAGATCATGCTCCGGAAAGGCGTGACGCCGATCCCGCCCGCGAGAAAGATCGCTGGCCTCGCGGAGTCTTCGTGTAGCGACATATCTCCGTAGGGCCCTTCGATCTCCACCGCCGTCCCCAAAGGGAAGCTCATCAAGCCACGCTTGAAACTCGATTCGGTTAGCCGTGTGGCGATTACCAGCTCCGGATCTTGCGGTGGGCTGGCGATGGAGAAGGTCCTAACGCGTCCCTTGGTGCCATTCTTCGCCGGGCTGGGCAATGTCACATAAACGGCCTGCCCAGCCGAGAACTCGAAACCATCGGGCTTCGTGAAATGAAAGGCCACCGTGCCTTTCGCGACCTCTTCGCTGGCCACGAGGCTGGCCCGAAAGGTGGGAGCAGGCCGAAGGAAGCTCTTCCGCCTCCACCGCGTAAGTTCCATTCCATCGCGCATGCTCAGGCCTAGCAGCGCGAGATTCGCCGCTCCGGCTCCAAGTTCGAGTGCCTGCACAGCGTAGAAAGCCGTGTCAAATTCTCCAGCGCGGGCTTTCGACGCGAGGAACAGCGCAGAAGGAATGAGAACCAGGATGCCGTTGGCCGCTATCAGCGGCATGCGCTTCAACTTGGCGCCGACGAGCCCAGCCCGCTGCCCCTTGGCCAGGGCGAACCCCGAGCCACCCGTAGCCGCCAGCGCGGGAATCAGCACCAGGAAGCCCCAAGGTATGGCCGTCTTGACGGCGGTCACAATCGTTTGGGACGCAAACAGCTCGCTGAGTGCCGTGGATAGCCAGAAGGTCGCAATCGTGAGGAGCGCGAGCGCGCCGGCTACCGGATGGATAACTCTAATCATGGCTTTCCTCCTTGAGATCCACAGCGGGTCGGCCTCCTGTCTCCTGAAGGAAGCGCTGCCAAGCTTGTCTCGCTTCCTCGACCCAGGCGCCGGCAAGGGTGCCTTCCAACACCATTCTCGCCGGCTGCTTGTTCTGTGTGGTGATCTTGAGCATGCCGATTCTTTATTCAGTGGGCTCCATCTTGCTCCATGGACCCTGTTCCATCCACCGTCGAAGGTACTTCGCGGCTTCTGCTCTCTGTTCGGGGCGCAGGCCTGCATGCCATTCGGCAACCTTGGGCAATACCCGCTGCATTGTGCGGGTTTGTCCTGCCTGGTGCCGCTCGATCAGTTGGGCCAGCTTTGCCTGATCCAACCGGTCGCTTTGCACCTGAGCGATCACTTCCTCCATGGTCGCCCGATGTTCCTTCTGTGACTCGCCTCGCGCGGCCAACACTTCGTCCTTCACGGCTGCGAGTTTGGCCTTCTGTTGATCATCGAGGTCCAGACGCTTGGCGATTCTCCCGGTCATCCATTCGGCCCGTTCTGCCAGGGTATGGTGGCGGAAGCATGCCGACCAAGAGGGTAATGCCGACCGCGGCTCTGACAATATGCCTGTTCATGAAATTTTCCTTTCTGTCCCGACTCAATCAGGATCAAAGATGCGTCATGCAAAGCTAGGAGTCTGTCCGAGTAATGCCATTCTGCTGCGACGAATGATCTGCCGGCATCTGCGTCGTTCACCCTGCTGGCGCTGAACCGGTTCAGTCGGCAAACACGATCAGGAAGAACCTGAGTCTTGAGCCCGACAAATTTCGATCAGTACTCGACAGCGACGTTATAGAGCGCCGGAGTCATTTCAGCCGTCAACTGTTTCAACTTCTCGTGCGTGACGCTTTTGTCGTACGCTTTCCAATACAGGTCTTCACTTTCCCAGATCGCGACGTTGATGAAGTTGAATCGGCTGTCCGGCTTGAGGCTCTTATAAAAATTTCCGCTGATAAATCCCGGTCGCTTGGTGATGTCGTCCTTTATGTCTTGCCACCACTTCACGAACTCTTCTTCCTTGCCCTGATGGACTGTGAACACGTTAATTAAGGTTACCGGCATGGCGCACTTTTCCTTCCTGGCTCTTCCATAACTCGCGTGGGTGGAGGAGAGCCTGGCTCCGATCCGTCGCCTCGTTACGTATCACGGCCTTTGCAACCGGCATGTCCGCAGTCGCAGGTCGCATGGCCCGGGTTGCCGGAGGCGCACTTTGCGCTGCAATACATGCTCTTCACGGGAACGACGCAGTTGCAAGCGGGATGCACACATGTGTGGGCCATGGCCGTAGCCCTCTCGATCTCTACACACGTTCAGCTATCGAAAACCCTCCAGGCCCATCACCCGGCCCCGTGACGGACTTCTCATCGAACCTATCCCGCTTCCGAGCCATGCGTCTCACCCGACTTGGACCGTCAACATCGAGATTGACCCTCCCTCGATTCCTTCGACAGGGAAATGAAGCCGCTCACCGTTTTGCCGAAGCGCGAGCACATAGAGCAAGGGCAGGTAATGCTCGGGGGTAGGAACGGACAGCATGGCATCGGAGCCGAGTGTTTCATAGTCGATCAATGGACCATCGTCGTTCGCCAGCAGCAAGGCTCGAACGTGCGTTTCGAACCGTACGGCCCAATCGAACGCGTTGACCGAATGTTGACCCCATGCGTATGCCCCTAAATTGTGTACAAGGTTTCCGCTTCCGATAATGAGAATGCCTTCGTCGCGCAAGGGTGCGAGCCGCTTCCCGATGTCATAATGAACGTGTGCCGGCTGCGACTCGTCGATACTGAGCTGAACCACCGGAACATCGGCTTCAGGAAAGACATGACAGAGCACAGACCAGGTTCCATGATCGAGTCCCCATTGCTCGTCCAGGCCGACGGAGATCGGGGAGAGCAGGGTCTGAATCCGACGTGCCAGGACCGGATCACCTGGCGCCGGATACGTGACTTGGTAGAGCGCGGGTGGAAACCCTCCGAAATCATGGATGGTTCGAGGCGCAGACATGGCCGTGACGGACGTGCCGGAAACATACCAATGCGCGGAGATCGCCAGGATGGCCCTGGGCCTCGGCAGCGCGGACCCGAGCGCAGCCCAGCCTCGCGTATACTTATTGCTCAACAGGGCGTTCATCGGATTCCCATGGCCGAGAAAACAAGCGGGCATCCGCCCGGACGTGTGCAGTGATGTCACTGGCCGATCCCGAGCTGTTTCATATATTCAGCGTTATCCCAAAACAGATGCTCTTCGGCGATACACCCGTTCTTCCACTTGGCAATCGTTGCCATGGGCATCTTCACCTTCTTCCCTGTGGGTGCAATCGACTTCCCGTCCGGAAGTTTCATGGGCTCAGAAAACGTGGCCTCCATCACGCCTGTCGTGACTGTCCACTCCCCCGAGCCAAACGCAATCGGGTGTGCGGTAATGCGGGAGTCCGGCGTGCCGTTAAACAGACCGTTGATATCCGCCACATGCGGGTCGATGCCCTGGGTGGTTCGCCCGTCCGGGAACACGACTTTCACATCAGGGCAATGAATTTCTCGAAACAACTGCATGTTTTTCCGCTCGCTGTAGGCTTCGAAATCGAGCTGATCGAATCGCTTGAGATGGGCCTGGACCTGGTCGTGCTCTTTTTGGCTCGACTCGACGGCTTGTGCGACCCCCGTCAGTCCGAATGAAAGCGCCAGCACCATTGACTTGTAGGTCTTGAGAGACATCTTCATCACTCCTCCTGTTGCCGGCGGCCTTCAGGGCCACATGAACGTTGTTCAGTACCCGACGGTGAAGCGCTGCCGGATATGCTTCGGCTTCTCCACTTCGTCGATCATGGCCACCGCATAATCTTGTGTCGAGATCGTACTCTCTCCCTTCGCATCGACCAGCAATTGATCCGTGCCGAGCCGAAACGTTCCCGTTCGCTGTCCCGGGGACAAGTCGGCCGACGGGGCGAGATAGGACCAATCCAAGCCTGATTCTTTGCGCAGCAGGTTCAACGCCTCGCGGGTTGCGAGTGAACCCTGTTTCCAGTCTTTGGGAAACTCCGGCGTGTCCACCGACTGGACTCCCGGCTTGATCTCCAAACCGCCCGCACCCCCCACCCAGAGAACGCGCTTGACACCGGCCTTCTTCACAGCACCGATGATGGCGGTCGTCCCACGCACTTGGTCCTCATACAGATTCTGATTCTTCCAGCCTGGATTGAAGGCGCTGATCACCGCATCATGGCCAGCGACCAAACGGGCCACCTCGTCGGCATTGTAGACATCGCCCTTCTGAGGATGCAGCGTTGCATGTGGCTGCAACTTCTCCGGATGCCGCACGATCGCCGTCACGTCGTGGCCTCGGTCCAAGGCTTCTTTCAAAATGGCTGAGCCGACAAACCCCGTGGCTCCGATCAATGCGATCTTCATCGTAACCTCCCCCTCTCCTCCCAACTACTTGAACGGAGTGCAATCAAACAGCTATCCCGACTCTCTTACCAAGTATTACTGCCCGCCGACATCGGCACGGTGCATATCGATGACGGTTCCCGCCTCATTCAGTTCAACGGTGACCAGTTCGCCTTCTTCCATTCCCTTTGTTTTCTGTCCCTCCTCGGCCAGCGGAAAGACCTTTTCGCCGTCGGGGGTTTGCAGCTTGATCTGCTTCTTCATCCTACCGACATGGATGAGCTTGCCGGTCACCCATTGATGGGCTCCTTCCTTCCCTTTCAGATGCATGTCCACGATGTAGTTATTCTCATCCAACACCACGACCACTTCATCCCCGGCCTTGAACGGCTTCTGCCCATGACGTCGAGCCATGTTTTCATTGAGTTGGTGCGTCGCGCCGTTCGGCGTTGTCACCACGAGCGCTCCGGCTTTTTTCGTGACGACGCTGGTGAACTGCGTGTGGCTTTGCGCAAGATGCTCTTCGTCAGCCCCCGCGCTGACGAAGGTGGGGGCAAGAAGGACTGCGGCGAGCATCGTGGCCGATGCAAGTTGTCGAAGCGTCTGACGATCCATGGATGCCTCCTCTTCGGACACGTGACAGTTGTACATACATCCTCGCGAGTGCAGGTAGGACCTACCGGTCGAGGGAAACCCACCGCCTCAAAACGGGTACTGTCGCGGCGTATGTTGCACACTGACCCAATGATCCGTGGTGAATTCCTCGATGATCCAATCGCCGCCGAAGCGGCCGAGGCCGCTGTTCTTCTCACCGCCGAAGGGACAATTCGGCAGATCGACGACCGGCTGGTCGTTCACATGGGTCATGCCGGCTTTCACCTGTAACGCGACCCGTACGCCCCGTTCGACATTTTTCGTGAAGACCGCGCTCGACAGCCCATACTCCGTGTCGTTCGCCACACGGATGGCTTCTTCTTCGCCGGTGACCTTGATAATAGATACGACCGGGCCGAACATTTCGTCCTGGGCGATGCGCATGTGAGGCGTCACGTCGGCAAAGACGTGAGGCGGCAACAGAAGCCCTGTGGGTTCTCCGCCGGCTGTTTGCCTGGCTCCATTGGCACGGGCAGTGGCGATGTGTTTGAGCAGCCCGTCGAACTGCGACTTGTTGATGATCGGCCCGATCGCCGTATCCGCACTATTGGGGTCTCCGACTGTGAGGCCACGCACGCGAGCCGTGAAGCGCTCGACGAACTGATCGTAGATCGTGCCATCCACGATCAGGCGGTTCGTGATCATGCAGATCTGTCCCTGATGGATGAATTTGCCGAACACGGCGGCATTGACGGCCAGATCGAGGTCTGCATCGTCGAGGATGATGAAGGGACTGTTTCCCCCGAGTTCGAGGGCCACTTTCTTGAGCATCGGACTCTTGGCGGCGAGCTCCGCGATGCGACGCCCGACCGGCGTCGAGCCGGTGAACGACATCACGCGAGGAACAGGGTGGAGGACGAAGGCGTCGCCGATGACGCTCCCCGGACCGACGACCACGCTGAGGACGCCGGGAGGAAGCCCCGCTTCGTCAAAGATTTTGGCAAGCAGCAGTCCACCCGTGACAGGGGTGTCCGAGGCGGGCTTGATCACCACGGCATTGCCCACCGCCAGCGCCGGCGCCACCGACCGGTTGCTGAGGTGGAGGGGGAAATTCCAGGGACTGATCACACCCACCACGCCGACCGGCTGCCGGTACACCCGGTTCTCTTTGCCGGGGATGTCGCTCGGCAGAATGCGACCTTGGACCCGGTACGGTGCCGAGGCCGCTTCCAGCATGATCGCCTGCGCAGACCCCCATTCGACGTTCGCTTTCAGACGGGTGCTGCCGGATTCCTTGATGAGCCAGGTGACGATTTCCTCTCGCCGGGCCTCCATGATCGCGGCGGCCCGACGGAGAATCGCCGCCCGTTCGCCGGGCAACATCGCCGCCCATTTCGGTTGCGCATCCGCCGCCGCCCGAAAGGCTTCATTCAAATCTTCCTCACCGGCGAGGGGAATGCGGACGAGAATCTCGTCGGTGTACGGATCACGATCTTCCAGGACTCGCCCGCTCCGCCCACCCCGCCATTGCCCGCCCAACGGCATGCGGTCAAATCCATCGTACGGTGTCGCTGTCATAACGATGCTCCTTGTGTCGTTCAGAAGACCTTGCCGGTACTCACGATCCGAAGCGGACGATCGGCTTGATCGTGACGCCTTTCTCGCTGTCTTCGGCGGCCTGATTGATCTGGTCCAGGTTATAAAATTTCACCAACCTATCGAACGGGAAACGGCCCTGCGCATACAGCTCTACGAGACTCGGAATAAACAGATCCGGCACGCTGTCGCCTTCGACGATGCCGATAATCCGCTTGCCGGCCGTCATCACCCCGTTCACATCGAAACTGGCTTCCGTGCCCAGTGCCGGCGCCCCGACGATGCCGCACACGCCTTTGATCGCCAAGGCATCGATGGCCTGACGTAGCACGGCTGGCCTGCCGCTCGATTCGAGCGTGAAATCGGCGCCGCCGCCGGTGATCTTACGGACTGCTTCGACAGGATCGCTCTCTTTACTGTTCACGGTATGGGTTGCTCCAAGCTCCTTGGCCAGCGCGAGGCGTGACGGAACGACATCCGCGGCGATAATCGTGGTCGCCCCAGCTACACGGGCTGCCATCACCGCGCTCAGGCCGACGGCTCCGCCGCCGAACGTCGCGAAGCTGCTGCCCGGCCTGACTTTCAGCCCGTTCATCACGGCCCCTGCGCCGGTTTGGATGCCACAGCCGAGGGGACCGAGCAGTTCCAGCGGCGCATTAGTGGGGACTTTGATGACATTGCGCTCATGGGCGAGTGCATAAGTGCCGAACGACGACTGTCCGAAGAAGTGATCATGGACCGCTCCCTGCTTGTCGTGCGTGGCAATACTCCCGTCCTCACGGACGCCCCCGAAATTCAACGGGTAGAAATTCGCGCAGTAGGTCAGGTCGCCGTTCAGGCACGGTTTACAGTGACCGCACCACATGTAGGTCAGCACCACATGGTCGCCCGGGGCTATTTTTTTGACGTTGCTGCCGACCCCTTCAACGACGCCCGCTCCTTCGTGTCCGAGGACAACCGGCATCGGCACGGTATAGAGCTGGTCGCGCGCGACCATATCGGTGTGGCACATGCCGGTTGCGACGATCCGGATCAGGACTTCGTCGGGGCGCGGGTCCTCCAACGTCAGTGCTTCGATCTGGAACGGTCCGCCTTTCTTGCGAACCACCGCCGCTTTGATCTCGCGGTCTGCACTCTTCTCATGCTGTGTCATTTCGTGCTCCTCTCAATATCAACATGGCCAAGCGGTTGCCGTTCCCTCCTGGAGCGCTGATCCCCGCCTGGCCGGGATCTCTGGGATGGATGACGCCTCTTCACTCTGCTCTCGAGCGGATTCACCCCTTTACAGCCTGATGCCGGATTTGCCCGGCGCCAGGATACCGTTCGGGTCGAGTGCCTGTTTCAACGTCCGATTGACGGACCGCTGAATAGGGTCGTAGGTGTCCGCAACCTTGTCCATAAATGCCGTGTTCGTGCGGTACGACCCGTATCCCTCAGCCGAAAATGTCGCGATCAGCTCATCGAAGCACTGATAGGCCGCCTTGGTCATCTCCGGATCGGTGCGGTCAAACAGCATGTCCAGAATGTGGTGCATGTCCCGCATGCCGACGATAAACTCGCCGGTATAATCCAACCCGTACTTGGTCAGGATGCGCTTGGCCATCGCCATTTGCTTGAGTGTCTCGCTGCCTCGCGTTTGACACACGGGCGCGAACCAGAGAGAACCGCCTCCGCCGCGCCAGTTGTAGAGATTGAACTCCCTCAAATCCATCCCGCCGCGCATGAGAGCCGCCCGATACCCGAACTGGGGGTCGTCGCCGACATCCTCTTGTGTCAAGAACTTCGCCTTGCCCGACTTACCGAAGGCATCGGTCACGATTTTCCAATTCACGTCCACCTGCTCTTTGGTGCCATACAGCGCGGCCGTGACGTTCCAGATACCCATGTTGTGATCCTTGGCCAATCGTCGCACCGCTTCATCCGAGATCGAACCGGGCCCGGACACATAGTCGCTCCGCTTGGCTTTCAATCCCGCTTCGTACAATGCGTGGGCAATGACGCCTGAATTGGGAATGACTCCGCTGAGACGCAGCGGCCGCATGATCTCCACGATCTCCACGACATCTTCTTCGTGTTGATATTGAATCAGGAACGGCTTATAGACCGGCGGCGCCGGCTGCAGCCAAAACCCGAATTTCGTGACGATCCCGTAATTGGACTGCGTGAAGATCCCGTCGAGATACGGGCCGTAGCCCCACTTGAAACACTGCCAGGTATTGGATTTCGGCAAACCACCCATCGCCGTGCGAAGGACCTCGCCGTTCGCGAGGACCACTTCCATGCCGCAGGCGTTCATAAAATGCTCGCCGTAGGGCGTATAGCCGACGCCCCGGTCCAGCGTATTGCCGGTCGGCCCTGCGATAGCGGAAGGCGCCGGCACGGACAGCCAGAGGGCATAGTTGTGCTCCTTGAAGTAATCGTAGAGCTGCTTGTAGGTGACGCCCGGTTCGACCAGCGCGTAACACAGGTCCGGATCCACTTCGAGAATGCGGTTCATGCGATGGAGATCGAGCACCACCTGGCCACGCTCCGCCGGAGCCGCAGAGCCGTAACCCAGATTCTTGCCGGTCGAGATCGTCCAAATCGGCACCTTATGTTTGTTGCAGATGCCCACAATCTTCTGGATCTGTTCCACGGTCGTCGCCAGGAGCGCGGCAGACGGAGTGTGATTCGACTCCGGCACTGGCATCATGACCTTGGTATAAGGGGCGAGCTGTTCAGCGCTCGTGAGCACATGGGTTTCACCCAGAACCCCACGGAATTCCTTGACCGCGGCATCGAACGTTGCTTCGGAGACACCCTTCGGCAATGCGAGGTACTTGCTGGCCATGCTTTATCCTCCTGGCTCCGATCTAATAAATATTGAGAAGTCGTCTCGGCGTCTCTGAAGACAACAAGAGATCGGCATCAAAGACGAGAGACAGAGACTCCGCAGGATGGTCAAAAAGTCTGTCCAGCGAGGCCGCAGCAAGCGAAGAGGCGAGTCGTACCCTTTGCGGTACGTTGAGCCTCTGAGCGCTGCGAGAACAAAGCTGGCAGGCTTTTTCACCATCCTGCTAGATGTCCATCACAAATGACACGAATCGTTCCTGCGAATGCGTCCGCTCCCCGGTCGGGGATGGCCGCACGAACGCCCGACTGGCGCACGATTCTCGAACGGAATCGACACCCAGCGCCGAGACGGTCGCGGCATAACCCACGGATTCGATCCAGTCGCCGGACTGCCGCCTGACGGTCTCGCGCCTGCATGCTTGCAGGGGAATGGGCTCCCATCCCTCGATTGCCGTCAAGCCGATCACCCTGCACCCGTCCGCCAGCGAGAGTCCGGAACTGTGGAGATGGACGGAGTCCGATTCGGTCGACCGATACGACGAGAATCCCGGCGCAGACCAACCTGACAAGCTGCTCGTTCCCCTCGGGGCGTGAAGAAAATCCTCCGTCATCGAGAATCCGTCCCGGCCGGCGGCAAGCCGGGACGCCAAGATTCCTCCCACGCCATGGGCCGGGGAGGCGGCCGTCCAGGCATGGCGGAGCGGACAGGCACTGTCTGCCGAGCACACATGTGTGCCCATCGAGAGGAGCCGAACGCCGGCCGTACGAACCAGCTCAAGAAAGATCATCGCGCCGGCATCGTCCATCACGGCGATCATCCGCGTCCCTCTAGACTGATCCAGCAAGGTGACCATCCGGCCCATGTCGCTGAACAACCCGCCTCTCAGTTTCACGATTCGGAGCGCGTCGTCTGTCAGACCTGCACAGGCGGCGCCTGCGCCGCTTGCGAAGGCCTCGTCCGCACCGGTGCCGCCCAATACCAACAGGCAACGGCCGGGTCTTCGCACAGG
>WBZQ01002605.1_pt1 | contig 11495 bp, 6 predicted proteins | sample 5204251 | NCBI WGS metagenome assembly WBZQ01 (sample SAMN12412402, study PRJNA552823) | activated sludge metagenome | isolation source: activated sludge from nitrification reactor of wastewater treatment plant... | place: USA: Virginia | collected 2017-09 | reverse complement strand
GCCAGCAGGGTTTTGAGTTGCGAGGCTTCACCCAGCGAAGAGCGGTCGCAGTTAATGCGGATTTGCTTGGCGAAGCGCGTGCGGACGGCTGCTAAATCGTAGAGTTGTTCGGCGGTGATGCGCAATTCTTCCTCTTTGCTGCCATTGTAGTTTCGTGTGCCGACTTTTGCGTCGATGATTAACAATTGATCTTCTTTCAGCCAATTGCGGTGAGTATCGAATAGTTCACTGAAAACCACGACTTCAACCCGTGCTTTGCCATCATCCAAATTGATGACGGCCATTCTGCCGCGGCGCGTCATTTGCACACGGATGGAATGGATGATGCCGGCGAGCAGTTGCGCTTCGCGGTTCGCGGTCAATCGGTCGAGCCGGGTGCGGATGAAGCGCTTGAGTTCGGGTGCATAGGTATCGAACGGATGGCCGCTGAAATAGTAGCCCAAGCCGATTTTTTCATGGTGCAGTTTTTCCCGATCTGTCCAAACACGGGCAGTAAGCAGATGCATTTGCATGTGTGGCTGATCGCTTGCTTCGCCGAATAAATTGGCCTGGCTGGATGAACGGCTTAACTGTTCAGCCGATTCGATGGCCAAACCTACCGATGCCATCAGCATGGCGCGATTGGGATTAATCGTGTCAAACGCGCCGACGCGGATCAATGATTCCATCACGCGGCGGTTGACAATGCGGCGGTCAACGCGATTGCAGAAATCGAATAAATCACGGAACGGACCGGATTGCTCACGCTCGGCAATGATGGCATTCACCGCTGATTCGCCGCTGCCTTTTACTGCACCGAGGCCAAAACGGATGGTTTTGCTATCGATTGGAACGAAGCGGTAAGCCGAAAGGTTGATATCCGGAGGCAGGATCGTTAAGCCGTTGGCAATGCTGTCTTCGATAAAAACATGAACTTTGTCGGTATCGTCCATGTCGGCGGACAAACTCGCCGCCATGAATTCGGCCGGGTAGTGCGCTTTTAAATATGCGGTTTGAAACGCAATCAGTGCATAAGCGGCGGCGTGTGATTTGTTGAAACCATAGCCGGCGAATTTTTCCATCAAGCCGAACAATTCGGTGGCCTGGTCTTCGCTCAAGCCATTGTTGACCGCACCACTGACAAAAATATCGCGCTGCTGGGCCATTTCTTCGACTTTTTTCTTGCCCATCGCACGGCGCAATAAATCCGCGCTGCCCAGGCTGTAGCCGCCGATTACTTGCGCAATCTGCATGACTTGTTCCTGGTAAATCATGATGCCGTACGTCGGACCTAAAATTGGCTCAAGCCGCGGGTCGAGATATTCAATTTCTTTCTTGCCATGCTTGCGGTCGATAAATTCCGGAATCAGGTCCATCGGCCCGGGGCGGTACAGCGCAACCAGCGCGATGATGTCCTCAAAGCGATCGGGTTTGGCTTTTTGCAATAAATCGATCATGCCGCGCGATTCAAACTGGAAAATACCGACTGCATTGCCTTTGCGCATCAATGCATAGGTCAGCCCGTCGTCGAGCGGCAATGTTTCCAAAATGAACGGCCGCGCATCTAAAGATTCGGAGTTCTGACGCAACTGGCGGATATAGCTGACGGCACGATCCAGGATCGTTAGAGTACGCAGTCCCAGAAAATCAAACTTGACCAGGCCGATTTTTTCCACATCATCCTTATCCAGTTGGCTGACGACCGAATCCGCCGATTCCGTGCAATAAATCGGGCAGAAATCGGTGATTTCGCTGGAAGCAATCAGTACGCCACCTGCGTGCATGCCAATATTGCGCGTGATGCCTTCGAGGCTTTCCGCCAGTTCCAGCAGATTGCGCACATCTTCTTCCGCTTCGGCACGCTGATTCAATTGCGGTTCGAGCTGGCGCGCTTTTTTGAGCGTCATGCCCAGCTCAAATGGCACCAATTTAGCGAGCTGATCGACGAAGTTGTACGGCAAATCCATTACCCGGCCAATATCGCGGATCACCGCCTTGGCTGCCATCGTGCCAAAAGTAGCGATTTGCGAGACTTTTCCGGTACCGTAGCGTTGCTTGACGTATTCGATCACAAGTTCGCGCCGGTCCTGGCAAAAGTCGATATCGAAGTCCGGCATTGAGATACGCTCAGGATTGAGAAAGCGCTCAAACAATAAATCGTAACGCAGCGGATCCAGGTCGGTGATACCTAATGAGTACGCCACTAATGAACCCGCGCCCGAGCCGCGTCCGGGTCCGACCGGCACATTGTTCTGCTTGGCCCAATTGATAAAATCGGCGACGATGAGGAAATAGCCGGCAAAGCCCATCTGAATGATGGTGTTTACTTCAAATTCAAGCCGATCCTGGTATTTCGTCCTATTGTCCGTGCGCATCTGTGCATCGGGGAACAGGCTGAGCATGCGCATTTCCAGGCCTGTGGCAGCTTGGTCACGCAAATATTGCTCCAGGCTTTCGTTATTGGGCGTGGGAAACAGCGGTAAGCGGTTGATGCCTAGTTCCAGCCTGAGATTGCAACGTTTGGCAATTTCCACCGTATTCGTCAACGCACTGGGTATGTCGGCAAATAATTGCGCCATCTCGGCCTGGGATTTGAAATATTGCTGTTCGGTGAAATTTTTAGGCCGCCGCTTATCGCCTAAAACATAGCCTTCGGCAATGCAAACCCGCGCTTCATGAGCACGGTAATCTTCTGCATTCAGAAATTGTACGGCTTGCGTAGCAACAACCGGTAGATTGAATTTTTTGGCAAGCGCCAACGAGTGCTGCACCAAACCCCCCTCATTGGCATGCCCGTCTCTTTGGATCTCTAGATAAAACCGCTCAGGAAATAAATCAGCCCACTGTTGGGTCTGAATTTCAGCTTGGCGAAGATTATTCTGTAGAATTGAAAAACCGATATCTCCCAAGTGGGCGCCCGATAATGCGATGAGTCCTTGTGTACCCCATTCGCTGGCTTGTAACCAGGATGCTTTAATTTCGCCTTTGCCGCGATGCTGATTTTCACGGTAAGCGCGTGATAGTAGCCGGGAGAGCAGCAAGTAGCCGTCATGCGATTGGCACAGCAATAGTAAGCGGAAAGGTTTGTCACGATCGGATTCGTTGGTTATCCACACATCACAACCAAGGATCGGTTTAATGCCGCCCTTATTGGCGGTTTGGTAAAATTTCACCAAACCGAATACATTGGCAAGGTCTGTTAATGCCAGTGCCGGCATATGATCGGCCACAGCTTTTGCAACCGCATCGGGAATGCGGATGGTGCCATCGAGAATGGAATATTCGCTGTGCAGCCGTAAATGAATAAAAGCAGGGTTGATTGGCATGGTGGTACAATTCAAATTTGCGCAAAAGCTGTCATTGAAACTGGAACACTATTTTACATTATGTTGAAATCACCCGAACTTTTACTTCCCGCCGGCTCGTTAGAAAAAATGCGCATTGCCTACGCATTCGGCGCCGATGCAGTGTATGCAGGGCAACCACGCTATTCGATGCGTGCACGCAATAATGAATTTGCATTGGAACAACTCAAAACCGGAATTGCGGAAGCGCATGCACTGGAGAAAAAATTTTTGGTAGCGAGCAATATCATGCCGCATAACGCTAAAGTCAAAACTTATCTGGAAGATATGGCTCCTGTCATTGCCATGAAACCGGATGCGCTGATTATGGCCGATCCCGGATTGATCATGATGGTGCGTGAAAAATGGCCGGAAGTGCCGATTCATTTGTCGGTGCAGGCGAACACCGTAAATTATATGGGCGTTAAGTTTTGGCAAAAAATCGGACTGACGCGGGTCATCCTGTCACGCGAATTATCACTCGATGAAGTGGCGCAAATCCGCGATCAGTGCCCGGATATGGAATTGGAAGTTTTTGTGCATGGCGCATTGTGTATTGCTTATTCCGGACGCTGTCTGCTTTCGGGATATTTTAACCATCGCGACCCGAATCAAGGCACTTGCACCAATTCGTGCCGCTGGGATTACAAAGTTAAATCCGCCGAAGAAAATGCAAGCGGTGATATCCAGGAGAGTGGAAAAATCGATTTTGATTTTAGCCAGGCGTTGCAGCAATCGGAACAAACAGTTATGGCGGACGGTTGTGGATCGATAGTACGGCATCCGGCTGCTGACCAGGTGTATCTGATTGAAGAAAAAGAACGTCCCGGTCAATTAATGCCGATCATGGAAGACGAGCACGGCACGTACATTATGAATTCCAAGGATTTGCGCGCGGTTGAGCATGTCGAGCGATTGGTTAAAATCGGCGTGGATTCCTTGAAAGTCGAGGGGCGCACTAAGTCTCTATACTATGTGGCGCGTACCGCCCAAGTTTACCGCAAAGCAATCGATGATGCTGTCGCCAACAAACCGTTTGATCCCAGCTTGCTGGGTGAATTGGAAGGCCTCGCCAACCGTGGTTATACCAGCGGTTTTTATCAACGTCATAGCACACATGAAACACAAAATTATCTGCGTGGCCATTCGGAATCCAATCGCAGCCAATATGTCGGCGATGTGACCGGTTTTGATGATGCCAGTGGCATGGCGGAAATATTGGTGAAGAATCGCTTCCAGGTCGGCGATCGTCTGGAAATCATTCATCCGGACGGCAATCAAGTGGTTGAGTTATCAAAAATGTTAGATGCTAAGGGACAATCGGTTTTGATCGCGCCTGGCAGTGGCCATCGCGTTAAAATCCCGCTCAGTGGAAAGATTGAACACGCATTTGTTGCCCGATTCTTTTAGGCCTGAATTGATTCGGTTCTAATTTTGCGCACATTGATGATAGAAGAAGCTCAATATTCGTTTGGGCAACCAATTTAGTTTTCCTGGGAACGGCCCTTGCATGAATCCGGCATGACCGCCTTCATTCGGAAATTCCAGTGTGACGGCAGATGATACTTCCTGCGCTGTCGGCAGTACCGATGCGGGCATGAAAGGGTCATTGCGGGCATTGATCACCAGCGTAGGTACCTTGATATGGCCCAACCATTGTTTGCTGCTGGATAACTGCCAGTATTCATCGGTGTTGCGGAATCCATGCAGCGGCGCCGTAACCAGATTATCAAAATCATAGATCGATTTACATTTCTTGAGAGACTTGGCGTCAAACAAACCGGGGAACTGCTCCAGTTTATCGAGTGCTTTGTATTTAAGGGTGCCCAGGAAATGCCGCGTATACACTTGGTTAAAGCCGATATCCAGTGCCGAGCCGGCTGCGGCAAGATCAAGCGGGACAGAAATCGTGGCGGCACCAGCCACCAGTTTCTTCGCCTGCTCTCCTTTTTCTCCCAGCCATTTTAAAAGTGCATTGCCGCCCAGCGATACGCCAATAACATAGATGGGTTGAGTGATACCTGACAATTGGTTGTGATTGACGATGCGGCGCAGCATCCAGTCAATTTCAATGGAATCTCCAGCATGATAGGCGCGCGACAGCCGATTCGGTATTCCTGAGCAGCCACGGAAATGGATGACGGCGCTGCGCCAATGGTATTTTCTCAAATTATTTATCATGCTGAGAATATAGTGGCTGGACGATCCGCCTTCCAGGCCATGAAAAAATATAATCAAGGGTGAATTGGCGGCGCCATCCATCCAATCCACATCGACAAAATCCCCATCTTCCAATTCCCAACGTTCCCGCCGATAGTTAAAAAGCTGCTTCGGTTTTTTCAAATACGGGTAAAGCGTTTGTAGATTTCCTCCCGGCAACCACGATGGTGCTGTATAAGGCTTTGTGTAGATTGGAATAATAAAATTTAATGGTGCTGACATATTTTCTCTTGCTCGAATTGTTGACGAGTATTTTAAAATCAATTGTGCGTAAATCGCTAGAGAATTTGCAGTAAAACAGGGTATAAAGAAGATTTTTGCGATTATTCAAGAGATAGGGAGTTTTTTCATGGGGCTGTCACGTCTATCCATGTATTTATTGCCGTGTTTGCTTTTTTTACTATCCGCTTGTCAGAATGACAGCTTAACATCAGTTACTAAGCCAGTGCTTCAACCCGCTACCTTGCCTGCTCCCGTTGAAAGGCAGGTCTCATATACGAAAGAAATCCGCCCAATTCTTGAAGCTAAGTGTCTGTCGTGTCACAGTTGTTTCGATGCACCCTGCCAGCTCAAAATGGAAAATACTGAAGGGTTGCTGCGTGGTGCTTTTCCTAAATCGATTTACGGAGAAGCGCGTACCGAAGCTATGCAACCCACCCGGTTGGGTATAGACGAATCGACGGTTTCCGGTTGGCGTGAACGCGGTTTTTACTCTGTACTGCAATCCGCTGATAAACAGCTACAACCGCTGGTAGCGGAGATGGTGTCGTTGGGGAAACAATTTCCTTTCCCACCCAATAGCAAATTGCCGGATTCACTTGAACTGGGCATTACACGAAAAAATCAATGCGTTTCAACTGAAGAGTTTGCCGATTATGCGCGTGATAATCCGCATGGCGGCATGCCGTTTGCGACTGCCGGATTGAGCGATGACGAATATGCACTGATGGCCGGTTGGGTTGCTCAAGGCGCTGTGATTCCTGATGAAATTGTTGAACTCACAAGTGGCGAGAAGCAAGCGATCAAACAATGGGAAACGCTGCTCAACCGCAATGATAAGCGTAGTAAGCTGGTGGCGCGTTGGTTGTATGAGCATTTGTTTATGGCAACTTTATACTTTTCTGAACTGGATGGAGAGCCGCGCTTTTTTGAGCTTTTGCGCTCCTACACGCCATCCGGTAAGGCGATTGAAGCGGTTGCTACCGTCAATCCCAATGACGATCCTAAGAAATCATTTTTTTACCGCCTGCGTCCGATCACGGGCAAGATCGTGCACAAGCGGCGTGTTCCATATGCATTGAATCAAGCCAAGCAGCGGCGAATCAATGGACTGTTTTTTAATAAACGCTGGCCGATGGGTGATTTGCCGGGCTACAGTTATACCGAGCGCGCCAATCCATTTGTGACTTTTGCCGCAATCCCGGCTTATGCGCGTTATCAGTTCATGCTGGATGATGCGGAATATTTTGTGCGCACCTTTATCCACGGCCCAGTTTGCCGCGGGCAGATCGCAACCGATGTAATACGTGATCATTTCTGGACATTATTCCAGGATCCGAAATCCGATCTTTTTGTGATCAATGATGCTTATCGGCGTAAAGTCATTCCTTTGCTGGGTATGCCGGGGCAAGATGATAATCTGCTCGCGATGGGCGAAAACTGGTTGCACTATCTAAAACGCCATAATGATTATCAAGTATTGCGCCAAAATCACTATACCTTGCAGCAACCAAATGGCGCTTCGCTAGATCATATATGGAACGGTGATGGTAAAAATAAAAACGCATTGTTGACCGTTTTCCGTCATCACAATAGTGCTTCGGTGGTTGCAGGATTGGTCGGTGATATTCCGAAAACGCTATGGCTGATGGATTATCCGCTGCTTGAACGCACTTACTACGAACTGGTGGTTAATTTTGATGTATTTGGCAATGTTGCGCATCAATTACTGACCCGCCTTTATTTCGATTTGATACGCAATGGTTCAGAACATAACTTTCTACGCTTGATGCCCGCAGGTCAGCGTAAAGCCATCCTGCATGATTGGTATCAAGACCTGGGACAGATAAAATTCGGTATTGTTTATGAAGAAATAGACGATGAATCGGTAGCGCAAGAGCATTTCATTACTGAAAATCACTGGCAAGAGCTTGGGGTGCGAATTCTTAATCGTTTCCAAGGCGTGAATGCCATGCCATCTGATCCACTCAACCGTTGCCAATCGACCGGTTGCAGTCGTTCCGATCAACTTCAATGGGTACAACAGGCCGACAAGGCTTTGTCAACGCTGACAGCACGTACTGCGGCTGAGTTGCCGGGCATTTTACAGTTGCCCGAAGTTACCTTCATTCGTGTCACGCATAAAAATGGCGAACGTACGGTTTATACGCTATTGAGAAATCGCGCGCACAGCAATGTTGCGTTTATATTAGGTGAAGAATTGCGCTATCAGCCCAAGCAAGATCGCCTTACCCTGTACGCCGGTATTACCGGTAGTTATCCCAATTTCATTTTTGATGTGCCGGTATCACAAGTTGAAGAATTTGCATCATTACTGGGGAATGCTCAGAAAACGCGGCAATTTGAAAAACTTGTGGAAACGTGGGGCGTACGGCGTACGCACCCGCAATTCTGGGAAATTTTGCATGACATCACAGCCTGGCAACAAGAACACCAACCTTTGATAGCGGGTGTTTTTGATGTGCATCGCTATGAAAATTTTTAGTGCGGGGCTGGAAAATCGATAAATAATCGTCAACTGCAGTTTCTGCGTGTTGCATAGTTTACAATTCGACTCCTGCATCTTAGCAAGTGTTAATTTCTAATTCCTATAATTTTTCAGTTTAGATAACGATGAAAGCAAAAAAGCCGATCAAGTCAGTAAAGAAAAAGCCACCTGCGACGAAGACTGAGGCAGTGTCTCACGTACCGGAGACTGTCACTGCTGCGACGGCAGTTACAGTTAAGTTGCAAAAGTTCCTAGCACAAAAAGGACTGGGTTCGCGGCGTGAAATGGAAACTTTGATCGCCGCCGGCGAAGTGAGCGTAAATGGCCAGGTTGCCGTAATCGGCGATCGGATTGGTGCAGATGACGTCGTGCGCATTGGTAAACGCGTGATTCGTTCAAATCCACGGGAAAGCTTGCCCAAAGTTTTGCTTTATCACAAACCCGAAGGCGAAATTGTCAGTCGTCATGACCCGGAAGGTCGTCCTTCAGTGTTCGACAGATTGCCCTATCTGCGATCTTCCAAATGGATTGCCATCGGGCGGCTTGATTTTAATACCAGCGGTCTACTCATTTTTACTACCGATGGCACATTGGCGAACCGTTTGATGCATCCGCGTTTCGAAATGGAGCGTGAATATGCCGTGCGCATACTGGGGGAACTAAGCGAAGAACAGATGAAGCAGCTCACGACCGGCGTAGCGCTGGATGACGGTCAGGCAGCGTTTACCTACTTGGCCGAAGAAGGAGGTGAAGGTATCAATCACTGGTACCGCATTATCTTGAAAGAGGGCAAGAACCGCGAAGTACGGCGTATGTTTGAGGCGATCGGCATCACGGTAAGCCGCCTGATGCGCGTGCGTTTTGGTCCAATCAATTTGCCGCCACGAATCAAGCGCGGACAATGGCTGGAATTGAATGAAAAAGAAACGCGGCGGTTATTAAGTTTGCTGGGGTGACTTTTGCCGCCCTTCGTTGCCCTAGCTATTGCCTGAGGTGCAGCAGTTTCTAATTAGTTAAAATGAATTGCTAATGTGATTTTTAACAATTGGAGCTTATTGTCATGAAATCACTACCGGCCTCAGAAGCAGAAGCACATTTCGGTGAGCATCAAGCTGATTTATATCTGGCACAAATAGAACAAAGAATACTGAGTCTAATGGAAACACCTTATGTGGGCACTGCTCGTCTGGATTTCAGAGGGTTATTATCGATGTTTATTTCTACTGCATTGATGGCGATACTGTATATATTGTTGGGATACCGCATGTCAACACGGATTTGGACCGGTATTGGAGTCCAAATAATTCTACTGAGCAAGCTATAACAATTACAACATGAAAAGCGATAGGCTATTTCGCAATCTTAATCAACCGCAATCCGGAATTGATGAAAAGTGGATTTTGGCGGTGCGTAGGCGTTTGGCTGACATACAGTCTGGAGTTCTTCTGGGGACAAAGTGTTGAGAGCATGTGGAAAAGATTTGAGAGATGATCTGCTCGTTTCGTCCGGAAGCAGAAGTGTGTAGGTTGTGCCGACAAGGAGGCACATCTATCGCGAACGATCCGCTTCACTTTGTTCAGCACATTCTACAGCCCTTTGGTGCTGTTTAGGGATGATCGGCGTTTATTCTATTGTTTTAGTGGCTTATACTGATATTTTGAGAGTAGCTGAGGAGAATGCCTATGACTCTAGATCTAGAAATTCAAAGACTATTGCGTACTGAGGAGGTAAGAAAAATCAACTTTAGTATGGCCGGAATCTGTGTAAGTGGGCGTGGTTTTTACGAACTATCAGATTGCTTTTCTGACCATCCTATCCGGCATCGAATTCGGGTCACAGTGCGTCCGCAGTTAGTTGGTCCCAACGCCGATGCTGCCTATGATCCGGAGAATGACAAAATAAATCTTCGTTCTCCGTCCGTCCTACAGACTGTTTCTGGGAGAGGCAATGTAATCCATGAATGCACTCATGCACAAATTGATTTGAGGGCAATTAGTACACCCATTCGTTCCGAGGAAGCTGCGGCCTTCATTGCAGAGGCATTGTATTATCTCTCGTGCAATGAAGATATCCCGACAGTGTCGCCAGGATTCCCCCTTGATGTTGTGGGAATTGCTGCCAATCTTCGTGAGCAGGCTTTGCAATCTCCTGGGATAGTAGTAGCACTCACAGCGGATCAAATTAACTTGGCACGCGAGGCTATGGCTCAGTTTGGTTACAGATCAGGTCACTACTTCTCGAACGGAATACGGGGTCACCGCTACCGAGGCGATTGAAAATATTGAAGCTGTAGTCCGTAGATTTGGACAACGACATGTTATTTTTCTTTTTCCTTTCTTACTTCTTTCCTACTACTGTTATATTCAACTTGGTAAATACCTTGGTGAGAATAAATAAGAGACTCCTGCATAACTGGCTTTTTGGATAGTTTAGTATTTTTAAGTGATTGATTTTATGAGTAGCGCATACACAGAAAAACTATAGAAACATAGTTATGCAGAGGGGTCTCAATAATCTTTACCCGGTTCGTCAATAACTCGAATCTGTCTATGCTTTTCTGCGTCGGAATAGATGAGGACTGCGCTTCGTATAGCGTTTGCACATTTCCAGTGATACTTGGCGGCTGCGGTTATTAATGCATAGGGCTAATTTGTGTATATGGATTCTCTTTTGGTAGCTGCTCCCGCTGCAACAAAAACACAAATTCATCCCCCGCGCTGGTTTCCAACCAAGTAAACGGTAATTTAGGGAAGGCTTGTTCCAGTGCTACGCGGTTATGGCCGATTTCGACTACCAGGATACCGTCATCGGTTAAGTATTGCGCGGTTTGTTGTAGGATTTGCCGGGTTGCGTCGAGTCCGTCTGTGCCGCTTGCCAGTGCGTTGTGTGGTTCATGGCGGTATTCTTGCGGCAGTTGCACCATTGATTCGGCATTGACGTACGGTGGGTTGCTAATTATGAGGTCGTATTGTTTTCCGGTCAAAGCAGCGAACAGATCGGATTGAATCAGATGGATTTTGTTTTCCAGTCCATAATCTTGAACATTTTTACGTGCTACTTCCAATGCTGGTGCGGAAATGTCGACTGCATCGATTTGCGCGTTTGTAAAGCTATGCGACATAAGTATTGCCAGGCAAGCGGATCCGGTGCATAAGTCCAACGCCGAAGTAACGCGATCCGGGTCTGTTATCCAGGGAGAAAGTTGTGTTTGCAGCAGTTCTGCG
>WBZQ01002604.1_pt1 | contig 11497 bp, 9 predicted proteins | sample 5204251 | NCBI WGS metagenome assembly WBZQ01 (sample SAMN12412402, study PRJNA552823) | activated sludge metagenome | isolation source: activated sludge from nitrification reactor of wastewater treatment plant... | place: USA: Virginia | collected 2017-09 | reverse complement strand
TGCGCTCCGCGTCGCTGAGGTGCTGGAGCAGGTCCTTGAGGCTCCACTTGCCGGGCGCGTAGCGATAGGCGCCCTGGGCCTCGGCCAGGGCGCCGAACAGCGCCGCCACCTCTGCGGCCTGGGCCTGGAGCACGGCCAGGAGGTCACCCTCCGGTGTCGCACCCAGGTAGTGGGCGTAGGCTTCACCGTACTCGCTGGGCTGAGGTCGATGGAGCCCCATGGGCGCCTCCTAGAAGGTCATCACTTTCATGGTGTTGGTGGTGCCGGATTTCCACAGGGGCAGGCCCATGGTCATCACCACGCGATCGAAGCTGCCCACGTCGTGCTTGGCGATGAGGAGTTCGCGGACCGCCTCCACCATCTCGTCCGTGCTGGCCACGCGGGGGATGATGAGCGCGGTCACGCCGCGCAGGATGCCCATGCGGCGGGCCGTCAGCTCGTCCACGGTGGCGCCCAGGACGGGCGTGCGGCCCGCCAGGCGGCTCACCATGCGGGCCGTGCCGCCGCCCTCGGTGAAGGCCACGATCCAGCGGGCATTGATCTCCTCCGCGGTGCGGCAGGCGGCGAAGGCCACGGAAATGTCCGTGCGGGCCAGCACCTTCTCGGCCAGATCCTCCGGCAGGGTCGTGGCGCGCTGCTTCACATTGGCGTCGGCCTCGGCGGCGATGCGGGCCAGCCACTGGACGGCCTCCACGGGATGGGCGCCCGAGGCGCTCTCGGCGCTCAGCATCACGGCATCGGTGCCGTCCCAGATGGCGTTGGCCACGTCGCTGGCCTCGGCCCGGGTGGGCTGGGCGTGCTCGATCATGCTCTCCAGCATCTGGGTGGCGGTGATGACCGGCTTCAGGGCCTTGCGGGCGGCCTTAATGATCTGCTTCTGCAGGCCGGGAACGCGCTCGACGCCCAGTTCCACGCCCAGGTCGCCCCGGGCCACCATGACACCCCAGCTGACGTCGAGGATCTCGCCCAGGTGGGCCAGGGCCGTCGGGTGCTCGATCTTGGCGATGATGGGCTGGGTGCCGCCCAGGTGGTGGATGATGGCCTGCAGCTGCTGCACGTCGGAGGCCCGGCGCACGAAGCTCTGGGCGAAGAGGTCCACCTGGTGCTCCACGCCCCACCTGATGTCGACGTGGTCCTTCTCGGTGAGGGGATCCATCGCGATGTCCATGCCGATGGGGTGCACGCCCTTCCGGGCCTTCAGCGGCCCGCCGATGACCACCTCGGCCTTCAGCAGGTCGGTACCCTTGGCAAGGATCTTCACGGTGATGGCCCCGTCATCCAGCAGCCAGTGCTGGCCGGGTTCCGCGCCTTCGAAGAGTTCGGGGTGCGGCAGGGGCGCCGCCCAGGCGAAGCCTGCGGGAACCGGCGTGCCCGGCGCGTAGAAGACGCCTTCGCTGCCCTCGGCGAGGTCCACCGGCGCCTCCAGCAGGCCGATGCGCCACTTGGGCCCCTGCAGGTCGAGGAACACCGGGATCGAGCGCCCAAGCTCCAGGGCGATGGAGCGCACCTTCTCCAGCGCCTCGGAGCGGGATTCCGGGTCGCCATGGCTGGCATTCAGGCGGACCGCATCCGCCTCTTTCAGAGCTTCCCGCAGCCGATCGCCCTGCATGAGGGCAGGCCCCAAGGTCATCACGAGTTTGGTCTTGCGCACATCATCCCCCGTTGCTTGCACAGGCATTCCACACACTTTTCCACATGCTGGGCCCGCGTTACAAAGTTAGCACAGGCTCTTTCCCTTGCGTCATCGCGGTGATACCTTCGTTCTCCCGATACGGTTGTTGGAGAAGACGGAATGCGAGACAAGCTGCGAATGCTCGTAGCCGAAATGGTGCGTGGCGGCATTCCACTGGAGCTGGCCCGGCGCGAGTTCGAGCGGGTCTACCTGGAGGAGGTGCTGGCCGCCCACGAGGGCAACCACAGCGCCGCGGCCCGCGAGCTGGGCATCCACCGGAACACCCTGGCCAAGAAGCTCGAGGCACCGCCCAGCCGGCTGCGCCGCGTGAGCCTGGCCAGCTGATTTCGCCTTGTCCTTGTGTAAAGGCCCGGCCCCGCGCCGGGCTTTTCTTTCGACAGGGTGGACCGGGGCCGCTACAACAAAGGATTCCGGGGGAATCGTGAAGCAGGTGGCCATCAATGGAATGGGACGCATCGGGCGTCTCACCCTGCGCCAGCTGGTGAAGGTCCCCCACCTGCGCGTGGTGGCCGTGAACGACCTCACGGACGCCGCCACCCTGGCCCACCTGCTGAAGTACGACACGGTGCATGGTCGGGCCGACTTCCCGGTCGGCTCCGAGGGGGACTTCCTCCTGCTGGACGGGCAGCGCATCCGCGTGTGCGCCGAACCGGATCCCGACGCGGTGCCTTTCGGAGCGCTCGGCGCTGAGCTGGTCCTCGAATGCACCGGGACATTCACCCGGCGTTCTGAGGCCGCCAGTCATCTGCGGGATGGGGTCGGCCATGTGCTCATCAGCGACGCCTCGCCGGATGCGGACCGGACCGTCATCATGGGCGTGAACGAAGGCACTCTGGACCTTGACCGGGACCGGATCATCTCCGCCGCCAGCGGCACCGCGATCTGTCTCGCACCTCTGGTCAAGGTCCTGGATGAGGCCTTCGGCCTCGACCAGGGCTTCGTGACCGCCGTCCACAGCTACACCAATGACCAGCGCATCCTCGACCTGCCCCACGGGGACCTGCGCCGCACCCGGGCCGCCGCCCTGAACATGATCCCCACCGGAACCCGCGCCGCGGCGAGCCTCGGGTTGGTGATGCCCCACCTCGATGGGCGCCTCGAGGGCCTCGCCGTGAAGGTGCCCACGCCCGACGTGAGCATCGTGGACCTCACGGCCACCCTCCGCGCCGACGCCACCCCCGCTGCCATCGACGCCGCGTTCCGCGCGGCCACGGAGTTGGGTCCCCTGGCGCCCTACCTCGAGGTGCTGGATGCCGAACTCGTCAGCGCGGACCTGGTGGGGAGCACCGCCAGCTGCCTCTACGACCCCTTCCTCACCAAGGTGCTGGGGCCGCGGCTCGTCAAGGTCTTCGGGTGGTACGACAACGAGTGGAGCTATGCGGCCCGGCTGAAGGACCTCTCTCTCTTCGTGCTGGAAAGGAGGGGCCGATGAGGCGCATCGCGCTCAACGGCCTGGGCCGCATCGGCCGGCTCGCGGTGCGCCACTTCGGCGCCTCCCGGCCCGAGCTGCTGGGCGCGGTGAACGACCCCGCGCCCCTCGAACAGGTGGTCCAGCTGCTTCGCGTCGATTCCGTCCACGGGCCCAGCGCCCTCGCCATCGATGGCTGCACAGACCAGGGCCAGGACTTCCTCCTGCTGGGCGAGTGCCGCGTGCCCCTCTTCCATGCCCGGGATCCGGAGCTGATTTCCTTCCCCCCGGAGACGCGGCTGGTGGTGGAGGCCAGCGGCCGCTTCACGAAGCGGGCGGATGCCGCGCGGCATCTGAAGGCCGGCGTCTCCCACGTGGTCATCAGCGCCCCCAGCCCCGACGCAGACTTCACCGTCATCGCCCCGGTGAACGGCGCCGAGTTGGATCCCGCCCGGCACCGGGTCATCTCCAATGCCAGCTGCACGGCGCACGCCACGGCGCCCATGCTGCGCATCCTGGAGGAGTCCTTCGGGCTCGAACATGCGGGCATGAGCACCGTCCACGTGGTCACCAACGACCAGCGCCTGCTGGACCTGCCCCACAAGGACCGGCGGCGCGGGCGGGCCGCCTTCCAGAGCATCATCCCCACCACCTCCAGCGCCTTCGGAGCCCTGCACCGGGCCATGCCCGGCCTGCCCCCGGGCTTTGATGGCGTGGCCCTGCGCGTGCCCACCCTCAGCGTCAACCTCGTGGATCTCGTGGCCACCCTGCGGCGGGATGCGGATGTCCCGGGCCTGCGCGCCGCCTTCGCCGACGCCGCCGCGGGCCCCTGGCGCGGGATTGTCGCCCTCGCCGAGCCCCACACCGTCAGTGGCGACATCACCGGGCGCCCCGAGAGCGTGGTCATGGACCTGGACCTGACCATGGCCCTGGGGCCGCGCTTCGTGAAGGTATTCGGCTGGCACGACAACGAGACCGCCTACGCCGCGCGCCTGTGCGAACTGGTCGAGGACCTAGCGCAACGGGTCTAAGAGTTGCAAGGTTCGACCACGAAGACGGGAAGACCACGAAGAAACAGAAGCTGGGAATCGGCCTCCCTACGAATCAAGAACCGATAATCGGGAAGCAGAATTGCTTCGTGGTCTTCCTGTCTTCGTGGTGAATCAGTTTTTCAGGATGGAACCCGCCGCATAGCCCGTGCTGAAGGCCGCCTGCAGGTTGTAGCCGCCCACGGGCCCGTCCACGTCCAGCAGCTCCCCGCAGACCCTCAGATTGTCCCAGCCATTCAGGGCCATGGTGCGGGGATCCACGGCGCCAAGTTCCACGCCGCCGGCGGCAACCTCGCCCCGGGCCAGGGGCACCGGCTGGGGCTCGCCCAGGGGCAGCGCCGTGACCAGGGCCACCAGGGCCTTCCGACCGGCCTTCGGCAGCTCCTTGAGCATGAGGTCCCGCTCGAGGCCAGCCTCCTGCAGCAGAGGTGCCACCAGCCGCTCGGGCAGGTGCCGCTGGAGCCAGGTGGCGGCCAGCAGCCTGGGGTTCGTCCGCTGCTCTTCCAGCAGGGCGGCCTCCACGGTCTCGGCCGGTTCCAGTTGCGCGGCGTAGGTCAGCCAGGCGGCGCCGTCGCGCCGCGCCTGCTCGGCCGCCTGGCTCAGCTCCAGGGCCGCCGGGCCGCTGACGCCAGCCTTCGTGAAGACCAGGTCCCCCTTGTACGCCGAGAGCCGCCGACCCGTCACGCCCGCGGCCAGGCGAAGCTCGCCCTCCCGCAGGGAGACGCCCTCCCAGGCCGGGCGGGGGCACTGCAGCGGGATCGGAGCCAGGGCCGGGAACCAGGGCCGCACGGGCACCCCCAGCCCCTTCAGCCAGCCCAGCACCTCGCCGCGGGTCCCCGTCTCCGGATAGCTGGCGCCCCCCGTGGCGAAGATGAACACCTCTCCGGTGATCGGCACCCCATCCAGCGCCAGGCCGTCGACGCGGGGTGCCTGTCCCCGGAGCGCGGTCACCCGGGCGCCGGTGCGCACATCCACACCCGCCCGGCGGACCAGCGTCTCGAAAGCCGCCACCACGGCACCCGCGCTGCCCTGACGATCCAGCGGGAAGACCCGGCCGTTGTCGCGGGTGTAGGTCTCGACGCCTTCGCGGTGCAGCAGGTCCAGCACCGCCTGGTTGTCGAAGGCCAGCAAAGAGGGGCGCAGGAACCGGGCCTGGGGCCTGGAAAAGGCCTCCAGCAGCGCCCGGGGCGAACCGCCGTGGGTGATGTTGCACTTGCCCCCGCCGCTGATGCGGAGCTTCACGCCCAGGCGGTTGTTGGCCTCCAGCAGCTGCACGTCGTGGCCCAGGGAGGCGGCCCGCCAGGCGGCCACCAACCCCGCCGCCCCGCCGCCCACCACGATGACCTTTGCCATGGCTCCATCATGGCCCAGGGCAGGTGGTCAGGAGCAGGCAGAGCTGAGGGCCGGACCGACCGGGTACACTCGATCCATGGTCGCCTTCGGTTTCTCCGTCCCCCGCCCTGCCCAGCTCCGCCGCTTCGGGCGGGTGTTCTATCCCGCGGGACTGCGGATGCAGAAGGCCCTGGCCGAGCATGTGAGCGGCGAAGACCGGCCGGACCAGCTGGTGCTCCTGGAGCACGATCCGGTCTTCACCCTGGGCCGCAACGCCACGCCCGCCGACATCCACATGAGTGACGACTTCCTCCGCGCCCAGGGCGTCAGCGTCCACCGCACGGATCGCGGCGGCGAGGTGACCTACCATGGCCCTGGCCAGATCGTCGCCTACCCCATCTGCAACCTGCGGGGCGGCCGCGAGGACGTGGGCCGCCTCGTCCGGGGCCTGGAGGAGGCCATGATCCGCACGGCGCGGGATTTCGGCGTGGTGGCCGACCGGCTGCAGGGCGCCCCGGGGATCTGGGTGGACACGCCGCGGGGGCCTGAAAAGCTCGGCGCCATCGGCCTGCACCTGAGCCGTTGGATCAGCACCCACGGGATCGCCTTCAACGTGCGGCCGAACCTGGACCACTTCCGCTGGATCACCCCCTGCGGCTTCACGGACAAGGGCGTGTGCAGCCTGGCTTCCCTCCTGGGCGAGGCCTGCCCCACCTGGGAGACGGCCGCTGACCGCCTCCAGGCCCATCTCGTCGAGCTGCTGGCCCTGGACCTCCAGCCTTCTCGGTCACCCAGCCGCAGCGTGTCCGCCCTGACCTGGCGGCGGACCGCGGCCGGCCCGGAGGTCCTCATGATGCTCCGCGTGCCCGAGCACGGCCTCTGGTGGCAGAGCGTCACCGGCATGATGGAGCCGGGCGAGACGCCCGAGCAGACCGCGCATCGGGAGCTGCTGGAGGAGACCGGGCTCACGGGGATTCTGCGCCCCCTCGGGCTATCCCACAGCTTCTGGGTGGACCCCGCCATCGTGCGCTTCCCCGATGCGGAGCCACGCTTCAACACCGAGGTCTGCTTCTCCATGGAGGTGGCCCCGGACGCCCAGGTCCGGCTCGAGCCCCTGGAGCACAGCCAATACCTCTGGTGCGACCTGGAGGCGGCCCAGGAGCGCATGCACTGGGAAGGATCCAAGGCCGCCGTGGCCTTGCTCCGGAAGGCCCTGGCCTCCTGAGTCCCCCCCGCCGGGGACTCATGACCACGCGCGCCGGGACCGATGAGGCTCCCAGAACGCCATGCCCACCCCCGATCCCGCCCCCCTGCCTGGTCAGCTCGGCACTTGGCCGAGGTCCACGGCATGGCTGCTCCTGGGCTACGGCTCCCTGGGCCTGGGCACCCTCCTCCTCGCCCCCGCCACCCGGGGCCTGGGCCTGAACGCCCTGAACGCCCTGGTCTTCGCCCATGCCGGCCTGCTCACCCTCGCCCGCTCCAGGCGCGAGCCGGATGCCCGGCGGGGCTGGTGGCTGTTCTCCCTGGGGCTCTTCGCCCAGGCCATCAACCAGGGCTGGGCCACTCTGCACATGTTCCGGCACGGGGCCCCGCCGCCCTTCCCCGGCAGGGGGGACCTCCTCTCCATCCTCTCACTGGGCCTGATCATCGCCTCGCTCCTGGCCTGGCCCCTGGCCGCCACCTCGGGCTCGGAGCGCTGGCGCAAGGGCCTGGACGGGCTCGGCGCGGCCTCCTCGGCCTTCTTCCTCGGCTGGTACTTCGCCCTGGGTCCCCTGTTCCATCAGTCCCAGGCGACGACCCTCGAGCGCGCGGCTCTGATGATCTTCTTCCTGGGCAATGCCACGATCCTGGGGATCTGCGCCTACCTCGGAGCCCGGCAGACCTCCCGCTTCCGCGGCCCGCTCGGCTGGATCACGCTGGGCTTCGGGATCTCCGTCCTCCAGGTCGTCCTTCAGGTGCCCCTGGCCCTGACCGGGGATTACCACCTCGGCGACCCCGTCGACCTGCTGGTCCTCCTCGCGGCCCTCTTCATCCTGGCGGCCCCCCTGGCCCCGCGCTCCCTGGAGCCGGGCCTCCCCCCCAGCTCGGAGATCCGGGACCACTCCCCGGCGGCCCTGGTCCTGCCCATGCTGCCCGCCGCCACGTCCCTGGCCCTCGTCCTGGTCTCCCTGGCCTGGGCCCCAGGCCGCCTGGATCCCGCCGTCCTGGCGCTGGCCTCGGTGATGGCTGGCCTCGGACTGCTCCGGGGCGCCCTCGCCCTCCGGGACCTGCAGCACCTTTCCGTGGCGCTGGAGACCCGCGTCCTGGAACGCACGCATGACCTGGAGGACATGCAGGACGCCATGCTGAGAACCGAGCGGATGAACGCCATGGCCGTGCTGGGGGCGGGCATGGCCCACGACCTCAACAACACCCTGGCCACGGTCCGCGCCTGCGCTGAGCTGGCCCGCATGAAGCTGGAGGATGGCCAGAGTCCCGAGATCAGGGACCTGGACCACATCCTGGTGGCGGCGGACCAGTCCGCGGCCCTCACCCGCCGCCTCATGAGCTTCGGGCACATGGAGGAGGCGCCCCCCACGGTCATCTGCCTGCGGGAGGAGCTGTCCCACCTGGAGACCATCCTGCGCATGCTGCTGGGACGGCAGATCAGCCTCCGCTTTGAGCTGGGCGAGGCCCGGGTCCCGGTCCTGGGCTCCCGCGCCCAGATCGAGCAGATCCTCGTGAACCTGGTGGGCAATGCCCGGGATGCCATGCCCCGCGGGGGCACCATCCTCATCCGCCTCTCGAGATCCTCGTCCGCCGGGAAACCCATCGCCCGGGTGGAGGTCGAGGACAGCGGGGAAGGGATGACACCCGAGGTCCAGGAGAAGATCTTCAGCCCCTTCTTCACCACCAAGGGGCCGGGCCGCGGCACGGGCCTGGGCCTCGCCTCCGTGCGCCAGCTCATGCACGACCTCGGCGGCACCCTGGCGGTGGCTTCCCAGCCGGGCATCGGCACCACCTTCGTCCTGCGGCTGCCGCTGGTGGAAGGCTGACCGGACGGGGTCTCCGCGCGCGTTCCCGGGCCCTCCGGACCCGCGGTCTGCGGTTCGTGGGCAGGGGCCCTCCAGCCCCGGTCGGCACGGGCCGCGCGCTTGGTAACCTTGGGCAAACCCCGGAGTGTCCATGTTCCCCCAGTTCACTGAGGACCAGTCCGCCATCCGCGAAGCCGCGAAGGACTTCGCCATGGCCGAGATCGAGCCAGGGGCCGCCGGGCGGGATGCCAGCGGCGAGTTTCCGAAGGCGATCGTGCAGCAGCTCGGCGAGATGGGCTTCCTGGGCATGACCGTGCCGGAGTCCTACGGCGGCGCCGGCGTGGACTTCCTCAGCTACATCCTGGCCCTGGAGCAGATCGCCTACTCGGACGCCTCCGTGGCCGTGACCATGAGCGTGAACAACTCCGTGGCCTGCGCCCCCATCCTGTCCTTCGGGACCGAGGCCCAGAAGCAGCGATACCTGAAGCCCCTAGCCAGCGGCGAAGTGCTGGGTGGCTTCATGCTCACGGAGCCCGACGCGGGCTCCGACGCGGCGGCGCTCAAGACCCGGGCCACCAGGGTGGATGGCGGCTGGCGGCTGAACGGCGCCAAGGCCTGGATCACCAACGGCGGGGTGGGACGGTATTTCGTCACCATGGCCCGCACCGACCCCGACAAGGGCAAGAAGGGCATCAGCGCCTTCATCCTGGATGCCGACCAGCCCGGCGTGGTCATGGGCCGCCCCGAGGCCAAGATGGGCCTGCGCTCCAGCAAGACCGTGATGGTGGCCCTGGAGGACGCATTCGTCCCCGAGGATGCCCTGCTGGGCAAGCCCGGGGATGGCCTCAAGGTGGCCTTCGGGGGTTTGGATGGCGGCCGCATCGGCATCGCGGCCCAGGCCCTCGGCATCGCCCAGCGGGCCATGGACGAGAGCGTGGCCTACGCCAAGGCCCGCGTCTCCTTCGGCAAGCCCATCGGCGAGCACCAGATGATCCAGACCTACCTGGCCGAGATGGAGGCCCGCCTCCAGGCCTCCCGCCTGCTGGTCTATCGCGCCGCGTCACTCAAGGAGGCGGGGAAGTCCTGCACCGTCGAGGCCGCCACCGCCAAGCTGTTCACCACGGAGAGCGCCGTCTGGCTCTGCGACCGGGCCGTGCAGATCCACGGCGGCTACGGCTACTCGCAGGAGTACCTGGTCGAGCGCCTGTATCGCGATGTGCGCGTCACCACCATCTACGAGGGCACCAGCGAGATCCAGCGCATGGTCATCGCCCGGGAGTTGTTGAAGTGAAGATTTTCAACAGTCGGTGAAATAGCCCTTGCCCTCAAGTTGCGAGGGAGAGATCCTGCTGGCTGGAGTTAATCTAAACCGGGGGCTGGACTTGTCCGTAGGCAGCCTGTCCCTGTGGCGGCTCTTTTCGATCTTCAAGGAGTGGTGATGACGCGTCTCCCGATCTTCCCGGCCCTGCTGGTGGCCTTCTCCCTGGTGGCCCAGGAGGCTCCCAAGGTCCAGTCCCCCGCGGGCGCACCCACGAAGCTGACCCTCCAGGGGGCCATCGAGACCTCGCTGAAGAACAACCTCCAGGTGCAGATCGCCAGCGAGACCCGCGACTTCACCCGCGCCGGCGTGCTCATCGAACAGGGCACCTTCGACTGGAACCTGTCGAGCAGCATCAACCTGAGCAAGACCCAGGACGCCAGCCGCAGCCAGACCACCCCCGGCGGCCCCTTCGTCTCCTCCGAGTCGACCACCTTCTACCGGAGCCTCTCGGTCGGTTCCACCAAGGCCTTCGGCTGGGGCGGCAACCTGAGCCTGAACTACAACCCCACCTACTCTTTCCGCAAGGGCACCGTGAACGGCGGGGTGGAGCAGCCCTTCACCACGAACCCCTACGACGGCAGCTTCTCCGCCACCTACACCCAGAGCCTGCTGAAGGGCTTCGGCCGCGATGCCACGGAGAGCCGCCTCATCGTGGCCCGGAAGAACGCCCAGGCCGCTGATTTCAGCTTCCAGAAGGCCATCATCGACCTGGTGGCCAGCACCGAGACCCTCTACTGGGACGTGGTCTTCGCCCAGCGCAACCTCGGGAACAAGCAGCAGGCCCTCTCCCTGGCCCAGAAGCAGCTCAAGGAGAACCAGATCCGCGTGGAGGTGGGCACTCTGGCCCCCATCGAGGTCACCTCCTCCGAGGCCTCCGTGGCCCAGCGCGAGCAGGACATCATCGCCGCCGAGGCCCAGCTTCTGAACGCGAAGGACGCCCTCATCCGGGCCCTCTACCCGTCCTCCGAACGCCCCTCGGGCCTGGAAATGGTGGATGCCCCCAGCGTGAAGCCCCTGGCCATGGACGAGGGGGCCGCCGAGAAGCAGGCTCTGGCCAGTCGCCTTGAACTCAAGAGCGCCCGCCTGGATCTGGAATCCAAGCAGATCCTCGAGACCGCCTCGGGCAACCGCACCTTGCCGCAGCTGGACGCCTTCGCCACCTACAACGGCAACGCGGCCTCCCAGATCCCCTCGGAGGGCCTCACCGCGGTGAACAAGGACCTCACTAAGGCGAACTACCCCGGCTACACCGTGGGTCTCCAGTTCGCCCTGCCCCTCCAGAACCGGGCCGCCCGCGGCAGCCAGGCCCAGGCCCGGGCCAACCGCCGCCAGAGCGAGCTGAGCCTGCGCGACCTGGAGCTGGGCATCACGCTGGAGACGCGCCAGGCCTTCCGCAATGTCGAAGCCTCCGCCAAGGGCGTGGCCGCCGCGGAGAAGACGCGGTTCTTCCGCGAGAAGGATCTCGAGGCCGAGCAGAAGAAATTCGAGAACGGCATGAGCACCAACTTCCTGGTGCTCACCAAGCAGAACGACCTCGACACCGCCAAGAGCAACGAACTCCAGTCCCAGATCACCTACGCCAAGGCCGTCACCGCCCTGGAGAAGGCGCTGGGCCACCTGCTGGAAGCGCGGAAGCTGGAAGTCAAATAATCATCCGGGGGTCCCGCGCTGCGCGCATAC
>WBZQ01002101.1_pt1 | contig 11504 bp, 9 predicted proteins | sample 5204251 | NCBI WGS metagenome assembly WBZQ01 (sample SAMN12412402, study PRJNA552823) | activated sludge metagenome | isolation source: activated sludge from nitrification reactor of wastewater treatment plant... | place: USA: Virginia | collected 2017-09 | reverse complement strand
ATCCACGACTTTGATTTCCCCGCGCGCAACAGTCGTGGATGGCGGGCCTGCGCCCGCCATGACGGGGGGGAGACGTCCGCCAGCGTCGCCGATCGCAGTGGCACCGTCACTGGGTCGATGCCGGCATCCCCCCCCATCGTCATCGCCGCCGGGGGCACCGGGGGCCATTTCTTCCCAGCCGAGGCGCTGGCCGCCGAACTGATCGCGCGCGGCCATCGCGTCGTGCTGATGACCGATGCGCGGTCCGGCGGGCTGAAATCCGCCGTGTTCGCGGACCGGGAGCGCTTCGTGCTGGAAGGCGCGGGCGTCGCCGGGCGCGGTGTGATCCCTGCCGCCCGCGCTTTGCTGTCGCTATGCCGCGGCATCCTGCGGGCACTTGGGCTGATGCGCGCGCTGCGCCCCGCCGTGGTCGTGGGTTTCGGCGGCTACCCCGCCATCGCGCCCGTCCTTGGCGGCCGCCTGATCCGCCCGCGTCCCGCCATCATTCTGCATGAACAGAACGGCGTGCTGGGACGCGCCAACCGCCAACTCTGCCGCAGGGCCGACCTCCTGGCGCTGAGCCTGACCGGCACCACCAAGGTCCCCGCCGGAATGGCGACGGCACTGACCGGCAATCCGGTGCGACCGGCGCTGCAAGCCCTGGCACAGGCCGGCTATGCCGCCCCCGACCACCTCATCCGCCTGCTGATCCTGGGCGGCTCGCTCGGCGCGCGCGTCTTTTCCGACATCGTTCCCCCGGCGCTCGTCGCCCTGCCCGAGCCGCTCCGGCAGCGTTTGCGGGTGACGCAGCAATGTCGCGCCGAGGATCTGGAACGGGTGAAGGCGGCGTATGAGGGGGCCGGGATTCGGGCCGATCTGGCGCCGTTCTTCCCCGATGTCGCCGACCGGCTGGTGCAGGCGCATCTGGTGATCGCGCGCGCCGGGGCCTCGACCGTCGCGGAACTGGCGGTGGCCGGACGGCCCGCGATCCTGGTGCCGCTGCCCGGCGCGATCGACGACCACCAGACCGCCAATGCGCGCTCGCTCGCGGACACAGGCGGCGCCTGGCTGATCCCGCAGGCCGCGTTCACGCAAGACAGCCTGACCGACCGGCTGACCGCGCTGCTGGATGACCCCGCGGCACTGGCCACCGCCGCCACCGCCATACGCACTGCCGCAAGCCCGGACGCGGCCGCCCGCCTCGCCGATCTCGTTGAAGCCCACATGCACCAGGAGGCCCGGTCATGAGGGCGCTACCGCTTTCCATCGGCACCATCCATTTCGTCGGCATCGGCGGCATCGGCATGTCCGGCATCGCCGAGGTGCTGCACACGCTCGGCTACTCGGTCCAGGGCAGCGACATCAGCGAGTCCGGCAATGTCCAGCGTCTGCGCCAGGCCGGCATTCCGGTGACGATCGGCCATGACGCGGCCAATCTTGGGTCGGCGCAGGTCGTCGTCGTCTCCACCGCCGTCAAGCGCGACAACCCCGAGGTCGCCGCCGCCCGCGCCCGACTGATCCCGGTTGTGCGGCGGGCCGAGATGCTGGCCGAACTGATGCGGCTGCGCTGGTCGATCGCCGTCGGCGGCACGCATGGCAAGACCACGACCACCAGCCTGATCGCCTGCGTGCTGGAAGCGGCGCAACTCGACCCCACCGTGATCAATGGCGGCATCATCAACGCCTATGGCACGAACACGCGCCTCGGCGCCGGCGAATGGATGGTGGTGGAGGCCGACGAGAGCGACGGGTCATTCCTGCGCCTGCCCGCCGTCATCGCCATCGTCACCAATATGGACCCCGAGCACCTGGACCATTGGGGCACGCCCGAGGCGATGATCGCCGGCTACGACCAGTTCGTCGCCAATGTGCCGTTCTATGGCTTCGCCGTGCTGTGCATCGACCATCCCGGCGTGCAGCAGATGATCCCGCGCCTGTCGGACCATCGGATCATCACCTACGGCTTCTCCCCGCAGGCCGATATCCGCGCCGACCGCGTCGTGCCGGACAAGCTGGGCTCGACGTTCGAGGTCACGGTCACCGACCGCCTGCGCAACCGTCCGCGCCGGATGGGGCCGTTCCGCCTGCCGATGCTGGGGCAGCACAACGTGCAGAACGCGCTGGCGGCGATCGCCGTGGGCGTGGAGATGGAGATCGACGACAACACGCTGCGCACCGCCTTCCTGAACTTCAAGGGCGTCAAGCGGCGCTTCACCAAGACCGGCGAGGCCGGCGGCATCACCGTGATCGACGATTACGGCCACCACCCGGTGGAAATCGCCGCGGTCCTGAAGGCCGCTCGTCAGGCCGGCGCGCGCGATGTCGTGGCCGTGGTGCAGCCGCATCGCTACACGCGGTTGCACTCGCTGTTCGCCGAGTTCTGCACCTGCATGAACGACGCCGGCACGGTGATCGTCGCCGATGTCTACGCGGCCGGGGAGGCACCGATTCCGGGCGTCAACCGCGACGCGCTGGTCGAGGGCCTGCGCGCCCGCGGCCATCGCAGCGTCGTGCCGCTGCCCAGCCCGGCGCGCCTCGGGGAGATGGTCCACGCCATCGCCCGCCCCGGGGACTTTGTCGTCTGCCTGGGCGCGGGATCCATCACCAACTGGGCCGCCGCCCTGCCCGCTGAACTTCTGGAATTGCAGGCCGGCACGCCCAGGCGGGCCGCGGGCGGTGGCGGATGAGCGGCGCGACCACCCTGCCGCTGCCCGTCTGGGCCGGCGCCGAATCCGGCGGGTCTGGTGCCCGGAGCCTGCTGCCGCCCATGCGCGGGCGGGTGCAGTTTGATGCCGCGCTGGCCTCGTTCACGTGGTTCCGCGCCGGCGGCCGCGCCGAGGTCCTGGTGCGACCCGCCGACGCCGAGGATCTGGCGCAGTTCCTGCGCCACCTGCCCAGCGAGGTGCCGGTCCAGGTGATCGGCTCCTGCTCCAACGTCATCATCCGTGATGGCGGGCTGCCAGGTGTAACCATTCGCCTGGCACGCGGGTTTTCCGCCGTGCGCATCGACGGCACGGCGGTGGAGGCCGGGGCGGCCGCCCTGGACGTGACCGTCGCCGAACACGCGGCCGCGGCCAGCCTGACGGGGTTGGAGTTCATGTCCGGCATCCCGGGATCCGTCGGCGGGGCGGTCGCGATGAACGCGGGCGCCTATGGCGGCGATATCGCCGGGGCGCTGGAATGGGCCGATGTGGTGACGCGGGAGGGGGAGAGGCTGCGGCTGTTCGCCTCCGACCTGCGGTTCGGGTATCGCCATGCCAACCTGCCGCCCGCATCGGTCATCGTTGCGGCGCGGTTCCACGCCCTGCGCGGGGCGCCATCGGTCATCGCCCAGCGCATGCTCGACATCCGCGCCCAGCGCGATGCGACCCAGCCGGTGCGGGCGCGCACGGGCGGGTCCACCTTCCGCAACCCCGACAACCAGAAAGCGTGGGAGTTGATCGACGCCGCCGGCTGCCGCGGCCTGCGCCTGGGGGGCGCGCAGGTCAGCGAAAAACACTGCAATTTCCTGATCAACACGGGCGGCGCGACCGCGGGCGACATTGAGGCGCTGGGCGAGGAAGTGCGCCGCCGCGTCAAGGCAACGACCGGCGTGACCCTGGAATGGGAAATCCGCCGCATGGGCATCCCCGCCACCCCGCCGGAGAACCAGCCATGACCCGCGTCACCGTCCTGTATGGCGGCATCTCCGCCGAACGCGAGGTCAGCCTGTCCTCCGGCATCAAGGTCATCGAGGCGCTGTGCGAGGAAGGCTACGACGTGACGCCGATCGATGTCGGGGAGGACCTGGGCGCGGTCATCGCCGCCCTGAAGGCCGCCCGCCCCGATGCCGTCTTCAACGCGTTGCACGGCCGGTTCGGCGAGGACGGAGCGATCCAGGGCGTGCTGGACTGGATGGGCATTCCCTATACGCACTCCGGCGTGCGCGCCTCCGCCCTGGCGATGGACAAGTCCGCGGCGAAGGCCGTGTTCGCCTCGGCTGGGCTGCCGATCGCGCGTGGGCGGGAGGTCGATGTGGAGGCGCTGGAGGCAGCGGACCCGCTGCCGCTGCCCTATGTCGTCAAGCCGGTGAACGAAGGGTCGTCGGTCGGGGTGGAGATCATCCGATCCGGTGACAACCGGCGCGCCGCCGTGGCAAGGGCGTGGAAGTTCGGCAAGATGGCCCTGGTCGAGGAGTTCATCCCCGGCCGCGAGCTGACCGTGGGCGTGATGGGCGATCGGGCGCTGGCGGTAACCGAAATCCTGGCCGATGCCGGGGTGTTCTATGACTATGAATCGAAATACGCCGATGGCGGGTCGCGCCACCTGATCCCGGCGCCGGTGCACCCGGACACCTATGCCCGCGCTTTGGACGTCGCGCTGGCGGCGCATCGCGCCATCGGCTGCCGTGGCGCGAGCCGCTGCGATTTCCGTTACGACGACACGGCCGGTGAGCCGGGCCGGCTCGTGCTACTGGAGATCAATACGCAGCCCGGCCTGACGCCGACATCCCTGCTGCCGGAGCAGGCCGCCCATCTGGGCATGAGCTTCCCGCGCCTGTGCGCCTGGATGGTGGAGAACGCCGCATGCCGGGCGTGACACGCGGCGGGATCGTTGGGGCGCGGGCAGGGATGCTGTCCGCGGATCCGACGATCGGGAAGGATCGCCGGTTTCCGTCGGCCGAACAGCCGGGATGGGCCGCGTGAGCCGCCGCCCCAGCAACTCGGTCAACGACCGGCTGACCCGCGCCACCGTGATCAAGCGGCGCCTGCGCAAATTCGCCCGCCCGGTGGCCTGGGGCCTGGCCGCCGTCCTGGTCATCGGCTTGGTCACCGTGCTCGTCCGATCGGCCGATCCCGGCGGCACGATCGTCAGCCTGCGGGAACGGATGGGCGGGGCCACCGCCTTTGCCGGGATGCGCATCACCGACGTCGTGGTCGAAGGCCGCGCGAACACGCCCGAACCGATGTTGCGGGCGGCGCTGGGGGTGACGAAGGGCGATCCGATCCTGGCCTTTTCGGTCGAGCAGGCGCGCAAGCGGATCGAGGAACTGTCCTGGGTCGAGCAGGCCACGGTCGAACGGCGGCTGCCCAATACGGTCGTCGTCGTCCTGCAGGAGCGTCGGCCATTCGCCATCTGGCAGAACCAGGGCAAGTTCGTCCTGATCGACCGCGCCGGGCTGGTGGTCGACAACCAGGATGCCAAGAACTTCCGCCACTTGCCGCTGATCGTCGGCGCGGGCGCACCGGGCGGTGCCGCATCATTGCTGGACGCGATCGCCGACCGTCCCGCCCTGACCGGGCGCGTGATCGCCGCGGTACGGGTCGCGGAACGGCGCTGGAATTTGCGCATGAAGAACGGTGCCGACGTGATGCTGCCCGAAGGACACGAGGTCGCGGCACTGGACCGGCTGATCCAGTTGCACCAGTCGCAGGCCCTGCTCGATCGGCCGCTCTCGGCGATCGATCTGCGCCTGCCCGACAAGCTGATCATCCGCCCGCGCGCGGAAGGCCGGGGCGATACGCCCGCGCCTGGCGCCCCGGTGGTGCCAACCGCCAGCCGGAAGCCGGCCTGAGGGAGCGATGGAATGAACGACATGCCCCGCCGCGCCCTGCTGCCGCCCGAGGACGCCCCGCCCGAACCCGATCGCGGCCGGTCCCATCGTGCGGGCCTGTTCGGCGTGCTGGATATCGGCACGACCAAGGTCGCCTGCCTGATCGCCCGCATCGAAAGCGACGGCAAGCCGCGCGTTCTGGGCTTCGGCTGGCAGAAGGGCCGCGGCGTGCATGCGGGCGGCATCAACGACCTGGAAAAGGCCGAACGCGCCATTCGCGCCTCGGTCGGCCAGGCCGAGGACATGGCCGATACCCGCCTGCAGAAGGTCTATGTCAACCTGAGCTGCGGGCAGCCGGAGTCGCGGCTGTACAACGTGCAATGGCCGGTCGGCGGGCGTGCCGTGACGGACGAGGACATCCGTGGCGTGGTGCATGAAGGCCGCACGCGGGCGCTGATCGAAGGCCGGCAATCGATCCACGCGATCCCGCTGCAATTCTCGGCCGACGCGACCGACCGCATCACCGATCCGCGCGGGCTGTTCTGTCAGACCCTGGGTGCCCGCCTGCATGTCGTCGACGCCGCCGCTACGGCGCTGCGCAGCCTGGAAGCCTGCATCGCGCGCTGCGACCTGGAAATCGAGGAACTCGTGTCCGCACCCATGGCCGCTGGCCTGTCGACGCTGGTCGCCGATGAGCGCGAGCTGGGCGCCACGGTCATCGACATGGGCGGCGGCACGACGGGCATCGCCGTCTTCGCCGAAAACCAGTTGCTGCACACGGCACAACTGCCGATCGGCGGGCACCACGTCACCAAGGACCTGGCCACCGGCCTGGGCACCACGCTGGCGCATGCCGAACGCCTGAAGACGCTGTACGGCAATGTCGAGCAAAGCCCGGACGACGAGCATGAGCTGCTGCCGGTGCCCCTGGTGGGGGAGGAGGAGGACCAGCAGCTCGCCCGCGTGCCGCGCGCCATGGTCGTCAACATCATCCGCCCGCGGATCGAGGAGACCTTCGAATACGTCAAGGACCGGCTGGACAGCGCCGGCATCGCGCGCAGCCGCGTGGTGCTGACCGGCGGCGCCTGCCAGTTGCCCGGCTTGCGGGAAATGGGCGCGCGTATCCTGGGCCGTCAGGTCCGGTTGGGTCGCCCGCCCACCATTCGCGGCCTGCCGGAACTCGCATCCGGTCCCGCCTTCGCCGTGGCCGCCGGGCTGCTGTCCTGGGCCGGCGGCGATGGCCGCGTCTTCCAGGACGTTGATCTGGAAGCACCCGAGCAGACCGGGTGGTTCCGTTGGCTGGTAAATTTTCTGAAGGACCGCGTGTGACCTCTCGCGAATCGGCGCCTCTGTCGTAACACCAACCCAAATGGACGACCCGTCAGAATACGGGGGAGAACAGACGTGACACTGAACCTGATCCCGCAGACCATTTCCCACACCGACTTCACGCCGCGCATCACTGTCATCGGTGTGGGCGGGGGCGGCACGAACGCCGTGAACAACATGATCGCCGCGAACCTGCAGGGCGTGGAGTTCGTGGTCGCGAACACCGACGCGCAGCAGTTGACGCACAGCAAGGCGGATCGGCGCATCCAGCTTGGCCCGCACATCACGCAGGGCCTCGGCGCCGGCGCCAAGCCGGAAATCGGCAAGGCCGCGGCCGAGGAGGCGGCGGATGAGCTGTATCGCCACCTCGACGGGTCCCACATGGTGTTCATCACCGCCGGCATGGGCGGCGGCACGGGCACCGGCGCGGCGCCGGTCATCGCCAAGATGGCGCGGGAGCGGAACATCCTGACCGTCGGCGTGGTCACCAAGCCCTTCGGCTTTGAAGGCGCGCGCCGGATGAAGGCGGCCGAGGCCGGGATCGCCGAATTGCAGCAATACGTCGACACGCTGATCGTGATTCCGAACCAGAATCTGTTCCGCATGGCGAATGAGCGGACGACCTGGAAGGACGCCTTCACCATGGCGGACCAGGTCCTGTACATGGGCGTGCGCGGCGTCACCGACCTGATGATGGTGCACGGCCTGGTCAACCTGGACTTCGCCGATATCCGCACCGTGATGGCCGAGATGGGCAAGGCCATGATGGGCACGGGCGAAGCCGATGGCGACAACCGCGCCATCCGCGCGGCCGAGGCGGCGATCAACAATCCGCTGCTGGAAGACACCTCCATGGCCGGTGCGCGCGGGCTGCTGATCAACATCACGGGCGGCGACGACCTGACGCTGTTCGAGGTGGATCAGGCCGCCAACCGCATCCGCGAGGAAGTGGACGAGGAAGCCAACGTGATCTTCGGCTCCGCCGTCGATGAGTCGCTGAACGGGCGCATCCGCGTGTCGGTCGTGGCGACCGGGATCGACTCCCCGCGCGGCGAACGCCAGCGCCCGCCGCTGACGGTGGTGACCGGGGGCGCCATGCCGGCGCCGCAGCCGATCGTGCCGCAGCCGCTAGAGGAGACCGCGCAAGACGAGCGGGCGCCGGCGATGGGGACCATGACGGTCGGCAACACGGTCCGCCAGATCATGCCGCATCCGATCGTCACCGCGCGCGCCGTTCCCAGTCAGGAGGAAGTGGTCAGCGAGGCGCCGATCGTCACCACCCATCCGCCGCTACGCCAGCACCAACCCTCGGTGACGACCGTCGCGCGTGGGGAGTTGTTCGCCGACGCGTCCAGGCCGAACGCCGCGCCGCCGGCCAGCACGCCGGTGGTTCAGCCGTCGCAGGAAGCGGTCGGCAACAAGCTGTTCAAGGCCGTGACAGGGGTGTTCCGCCGCAACGCCGCCCCTCCGCCAGCGCCGACCCCGCCCGCCCCGGAGCGCAAGGCGCCGATCATCACGCCCGCGGCACCGGACGCGCCTGAGGCGCATGAGCCGTCGCACAAGGATGTCGGGATCGAAATCCCGGCTTTCCTGCGCCGGCAGTCATCCTGATCGGCGACGGGGAGCGGGTTTCCCACGGGCCAACGGTGCCGAGCTCAACGATGGGGAGCTTCGACGCATCGGCCGTGGTACTCCCGCTTCCGTCGCGTCACCGCTGACGACGCCCGTATGATGGTTGTCGTGACTGGCGCGGCCCGATCGGCACCTCGTGCCGATCTCGTATTCGTCTCATAATTTCATTTCATGGGATTTGTTGCCGCCTGTTGGAACAACTCCTGCTAGGCCGCCTGCCGGATCGCCGCGGACCGCCCACGTGACGCAATCATCGCCGGCTCGGCCCATTCTTCACTAACGATTACACCCGTTACGTTAGTGTCCACTCCCCGGTTCCGGTCGTCTGCACGCCTGCGCGATACCACCGGTTTCGCTGCCTGCCGCCCCGCATCCAACTTCGGTGCGGGCTTGGCCACCACCACGGCCGGTTCCGCCCGGACCACAGGCAGCGGTTCCGCCGCTTCAGGCTCCGCGGCCGGAGGGAGTAAATTGGTCCGCGCCTCCATTTCAGGTTCCGTCTGTTCCATCAGCCGCTCCGCCGCGATACGGCTGCGCATCAACGCCTCCAGCTCCGCCGCCGCCTTATGCCGCGTCCGCATCATCGCATTCGCCTGCGCTCGGCATTGCATCACCACCGTCAGATTGCCCGCGTTTTCGGCCGCCCCACGCAGCGCGTCATGCGCATGGGCATCCGCCGCGACGATCGTGATGGCGAGCGACGCTTCCTCCGACGACCGCAACGGCCCCATCTGCTTCAGCGTGGCCATCGCGACGATATCGCGGTCACGCCTGGCCTCGGGCGAGGCATCCAATGGCGGCGGCATCATGGCCACCAATCGAGCGAACATTTCCGCGCCAATGATGCGGGAGAGATAGGGAAACGCGTACATGAAATTCCGACCTGTGCAAAACCGGCGGCGTTTATAGAATAACTTTAATCGTTAAGGCAAGCAAAATCGGCGTGGGATGGGTTTGGGTGTGCTGGGTGGGGTTGGGCGGGTCGAGTGATCCCAGCGATCGCGCCGCGACGACCACAATCCGTCATCCTCGGGCTTGACCCGAGGATCGCCGAGGAAGTCAGGTTGGGGAGTATTCTCGTTCTATTTCAGGGCACTGCGCGCGTGGCGATTCTCGGGTCAAGCCCGAGGATGACGGAGGGGGGGTTCCGCCGGTACGTCCCGTCGAAGCGGCATAAGGCCATTACCGCCGCAGCCCGACGACCCCACCAATCCACCGGCGCGGTCACCACATGACCTGCTTCGGTCCCCCCGACATCACCCCAGCAAACGACCAATCACCCGGGCGGTATAATCGACCACCGGGATGATCCGGCCGTAGTTGATCCGGGTCGGACCGATCACCCCGATCGCGCCCATGATGCGTCCACCTTCCCCCCGCGCCGGGGCGACGATCATCGACACGCCCGAGGTCGCGAAGACCCCGCTTTCCGCGCCGATGAAGATGCGCACGCCGTCCGACTGCTCCGCCAGGTCGAGCAGGCGCAGCATCGTCTCCTGCGCTTCCAGCCGCTCGAACAATCCCTGGATGGCCGCCAGCCGGTCGATCTGCGTCACGTCGGACAGCAAGCGCGCATGCCCACGCACGATCAGGCTGGCGGACCGGCCTTCACCGGACCAGGTCGCCAACCCGGCGGCGACGACCTGCGCGGACAGGGCATCCAGTTCGGTGCGGTTGGCGGCGATCTCATCGGCCACCACGCGGCGCACCTCGATCAGCGGGCGGCCGGTCAGACGCGCGTTCAGGTAGTTGCTGGCCTGCTGCAACGCCGAGGGTGGAATGCCCGGCGGGGTTTCGATCACCCGGTTTTCCACATGCCCATCGGCGTTCACCAGCACGACCAGCGCCCGCCCCGGCCCCAGCGGCACGAACTCGATATGCTTCAACGGGCCGTCGGACTTGGGTGCCAGCACCAGGCCGGCGGCGGATGACAGGCCGGACAGCATCAGGCTCGCCTCGGCCAGCGTATCCTCCAGGCTGCGGCCCGACGCCGCCAGGGCAGCCGAGATCGAGCCTTGCTCCTCCTCCGTCAATTCTCCGAAATGCAGCAGCCCGTCGACGAAAAGGCGCAGGCCCAGATCGGTTGGCAGCCGGCCAGCCGAGGTATGCGGCGCGAACAGCAGGCCAAGATCGGTCAGATCAGCCATCACGTTGCGGATCGTGGCGGGCGACAGGTGCATCGGCAGGCGCCGGGAGAGCGTGCGGCTGCCGACCGGTTCGCCGGTTTCGACATATTGCTCGACGATTTCCCGCAGCACGGCGGCGGCGCGCGCATCCAGCCCTGGGGCGGGTGCGGCGGCCGCGGGACCGGTTCGGCTCAAGAGCCGGGAGGCATGGCCGGGCGGGGCGAATGGGTTGTTCATGGCGCGGACTCCCGGCTGCAAGGTAGGAAGCGGTCCCCAGGCGGTCAATCGCGTTGACATTGGGATATCGAATCACCCCGCATTGGGCGGGAGCCATCAGTCCAATTCCAGGCGGCCATGGCATTGCCGGCGTGACCGACTATGCTGCCAATGCGAGCCGACCAAGGGGCCAAACCCATGACCGACCCTGACCGCCAGACGCTGCTGATCAACCTGGCGCACAGCTTCACGCATTACAGCCTGCTGATCCTGCCAACCGCGGTGCTGGCGATGGCGCGTCCCGGCGGGCCGTTCGGCAGCGAGTATGGGCCTATTCTGGCGCTCGCGACAGGAATGTTCGTGCTGTACGGGCTGCTATCGCTGCCGCAGGGCTGGTTGGCCGAAAAACTGGGCCGCAAGGCGCTGATGGCGGCGTTCTTCCTGGGCACCGGCCTGTCGATGATCGGCTGCGGGCTGGCCTCCTCGCCGTTCGCATTGGCCGGCGCGCTGGCGGGCATCGGGCTGTTCACCGCGATCTATCATCCAATCGGCACCACGATGCTGGTGGAAGCCGCCGGCGACCGGCCGGGGCGGGCGATCGGGGTGAACGGAGTATTCGGCAATTTCGGCGTCGCCCTGGCACCCGTGGTGACCGCCTTCGTGGCCGACCAGGCGGGCTGGCGGTCCGC
>WBZQ01000745.1_pt2 | contig 11505 bp, 9 predicted proteins | sample 5204251 | NCBI WGS metagenome assembly WBZQ01 (sample SAMN12412402, study PRJNA552823) | activated sludge metagenome | isolation source: activated sludge from nitrification reactor of wastewater treatment plant... | place: USA: Virginia | collected 2017-09 | reverse complement strand
GCATTGAGCATAGTGCCTTGCCAGTTACCATTTCCCGGATGAGTTACTAAGCCGGCAGGTTTATTAATAATGATCAGGGATTCATCTTCATAAATGATTTCTAAATGAATATTTTCAGCGGTGTGGACTGAGTTGGCGGTATAGTCCATAGGTAAAATTACGATTTGTTCGCTGCCCCATATTTTCTGTTTACTAGTAGGGGTTTTACCATCGATAGTGACACAATTATTATTAATCCATGATTGCAGGCGGCTACGTGACCAGGTGGGTAAAAGTTTTGCTAGTGCTTGATCAAGACGAAGGCCTGCATGATCACTTGGAATCGTTAAATTGATGCAAGTTGGCGGCGATTCGGTGATGGGTGCTTGTGGCAATGCCTTTACGTTATAATCGTCAGAGCTATCATTGTCTTTTATGGAATTCGTCATGTTACGTCGTTTAGTGTTAATTCTCGTGTTTGGTTTATCAGCCTGTGGTTTATTGTCGGATCGCCAAGTAGATCAGCAGGATTGGTCTGCTAATAAATTTTATTCGGAAGCAAAAGAAAAGCTGAATGAAGGTAATTATACTGCGGCCATTAAACTGTATGAATCTTTGGAAGCACGGTATCCTTATGGTCGAATAGCCCAACAAGCGCAGCTCGAGACCGCCTATGCACACTATAAAAATGAAGAGCCCGCTTCAGCCATTACCGCAGCAGATCGATTTATCAAGCTACATCCGAATCATGCAAATGTGGATTATGCATACTATATCAAGGGGTTGGCAAGTTTTAACGATAATTGGGGAATGATGGGGTTTTTGCTAAAAGGCCCGCTCAGGCAAGATATGAGTGAACGCGACTCCAAAGCATCACAAGAATCCTTTGAGAACTTCAAGGAATTGGTGGCGCGTTTTCCGGAAAGCAAATATGCAGCGGATGCTAAACAGCGCATGGCTTATCTGGTGAATGCCGTGGCGATGAGTGAAATTCATATTGCACGCTACTATATGAAGCGTAAAGCGTATATTGCTGCGGCTAACCGTGCTCAAAATGCTGTCAAAGAATATCCCCGTACACCTGCTACTGAAGAAGCGCTGTATATCATGGTCAAAGCTTATGAGGAATTGGAGCTGTATGATTTACGCGATGATGCCGAGCGTGTTATGCGTTTAAATTTTCCCGACACCCACTTTTTGCAAGAATTGCCAGAGATAGACACTAAGCCATGGTGGAAATTCTGGAAGTAATTGCCAGCCGTTTGCAGCTTTATTAATTTTTGATGTGGATTGCTAGCACATCGCAATTGGCGTGGTATAAAACATCTTTGGCGGTTGAACCCATCAACACACCCAGTCCATGCAGTTCGTGTGAGCCAACAATAATCAGATCAATATGTTCTTGTACCGCAAGTCTGGTGATTTCCTCTTGAGGTGCGCCCCATACCATCCAGCGGCGCGTAGGCGCAATGCTTAATTGATCAGCGAGTTGTATGAATTTGTTTTTCTTTATTTCTAATAGGTCGTAAGCTGAATCTTCTTGTAATGGAATCACTGTGCCATAAGGTGTATCAGGCATGGGGATATTATCTAATACATGAATGATGTGGAGCTGCGCGGAAAATTGGTCGGCAAACTGCCGGGCTTTTTGGGCAACATAATGACCATGTTCAGAGAAATCGATAGCAAGTAGAATATTCTGGTAGAGATTCATTATTTAGTCCTGGCATTAAATCCGTAAAAAATATAATGTTGCAATAGTATCTTGCCACTTTATCACAATCTTTTCGTTGGGGCTGGGCATATGATTTTGGGAGATAAATTTATTTAGTTAGTTATTGACCTGCGGACGTAAATATTTTGATAAAAAGGCACTAACCTGTTTCTCGTATTCCTTACCAATATAGCTATGCATATTGAAATGTCCAGCACCTGGCACAATCCATAATTCTTTAGGGGAGTTGGCTGCAGAAAAAAGACGCTCGGTTTCTGATTTTGTGGTATGGGCATCGTTGGTGCCGGAAATAAATAATAGCGGTGAATTTAAGTGATTGATGTGAGTGATTGGACTTAATTCATCTACCGGAACACCCAGGTAAAAAGATAATTGTGCCAGCATCAACGGCAAAAGTACGGATCCATATTGTCCAAAGTGAAGTTTGAGACGGTTATCGATGGCTTCTTCGATGGTTGGATGGAGAGATTCGAGAATAACTGCATGTAGTTTTAAATCCTGTTTAGCGAGTACTATAGCTGCAGCACCTAAAGAAGCGCCGATGGCACCTATGCGTTCGTGCGGGAAAGTTTCGCGTAGAAAAGCCACAGAAGCAGTGACGCTCTCTGATTCCCGTAAACCAAAGGTAATTCTATTTCCCATCGTTTCGCCATGAGCATGGAGATCAATGAGAAGAACAGTATAGCCCTGTGATCTTAGAAATCTGGCTCGGCTCAACATTTCAAGCCGATTACTACGCATCGAATGGATCAGTAGCACGACACTACCCCCGGGGATTCCATAAGATAGCCAGCCGTAAACTGTAGATCCATTCGCAACAGGAATTTGTATTGATTCAACCGGAAAATCCACTGAAAGGCTGCCCACCGCACTAGGCGCCGGTCCGGTCAATAATGCACCAATAGCAAAAATGCCTAACAGGATTGCAAGGAAACAAGCGAAGATTTGAATAGCAAGTTTATGCAACATGGCATTTTAAGATTGAAAGAGTGATGAGGTGGCGAGTAAGGTATTTTTAATAAGCAAAAACGATAAAGTATGGAACGAATTTGCATGTAATATCGCGGCATTTACCTCATTTTTTTGCCAAAGTAGCACGGTTATAGATTATGATAAAAATTATCCAGAGAAGGTGTTGAATGATGGATGTTTAGGTTTAAAGCAATAAATAAAGAGTGAGTCACTATTATTTTTATACAATCGTCCCCTGCGAAAGGGAATTATAATTGTGAAAAGTACTTAAAACTGTTGCTATACTCGCTATGGTTGCACCTACTATGAAATTGCAAAATACTGGAATTTCTGAAATGATCGCAGGTGTTTATAAACTTTGATCTCACGTAACTAATCGTTGGGATTGCACAACTCGGGCATACTATCATGCATACTAAAGAGCACAAAGAATTCCAGGAAAAAATGTGTTTGTTGCTAGATTCATTTGCACAAGAGCTACCAGACAAAGTAACGGAAATTGAAGTCTTGTGGAGTAAATTGCAAACGCAGTGGAATATGAGAACTTTGCAAGAACTGCATCGTGCTGTGCATAATTTAGTAAGCAATGGCAAAACATTTGGTTATCCTGATCTAAGCAATAAAGCTGGGGTATTGGAACAAACGCTTAAAAGCTTAATGCAAAGAGAAGCATCAGCAGATCCCACATATGCTACTCATATCCTTCAGCAAATCCAGGAGCTTAAAAAAATCTCTGTTGAAGAAGGGTTGGTGCCATCCAAAAATAGTGCTGTCGTTATTGAAGAGCATGCATACTTACCCAATCCAAATGATTCAAATTTAATATTTGTGGTGGAAGATGATGCTGAGGCGGCACAAGAACTTGCATTGCAGTTGCGATATTATGGTTATGAAGTAGAAGTATTTAACCATTTAGACAAATTCCATACGGCTATTCAGCATAGGCCGCATGCGATCATTCTTATGGATGTTGAATTTCCTGAAGACAAGATGGGCGGTATTCATTTCATGGAAAAGGTTCAGCGCGATTTAGCCCTGCCGGTACGAGTGATTTTTATTTCCGTGCACGATGATATGGTGTATAGGCTGGGGGCTGTACGTGCCGGCAGCGTCGCTTACTTTACCAAACCGATCAATTCTACGGAATTGATCGATCAGCTTGATTTGATTACCGCATCGCAAATCCAGGAGCCTTTTCGTGTTCTGATTGTGGATGATAGCGCGACAGTACTGGCGTATTACACCGCAATACTGGAGCAAGCCGAAATGATCGTGAAAGTTGTATCAAATCCGATGGAATTACTGGAAAAATTGAGTGATTTTAATCCTGATATCATTTTGATGGATTTGTATATGCCTGGTTGCAATGGTATTGAATTGACAAGAGTTATTCGTCAAATGGATGATTTCTTCAGCACCCCTATCGTTTATCTGGCAACTGAGAATGATTTCAGTACGCAGCCTGAGGCCATGAATCTATGTGGTGATGATTTTCTCGTAAAACCGATTGATCCCGCGTACTTGATTTCATCTATTACATCACGTGTAACCCGAGCCCGTTCGATACGATCGTTGGTGATTCATGATGGCTTGACCGGTTTGTTGAACCATACTGCGATAAAAGAAGAACTGGCACGAGAAGTGGTGCGTTCGAGCCGGTTGAATACACCCCTATCATTTGCCATGATCGATATTGATTTCTTTAAGAAAATCAATGATACCTATGGCCATGCTGCGGGCGACCGCGTTATTAAGAGCCTGGCGAGACTGCTTAAACAGCGTTTGCGGGAAACAGATATCGTTGGGCGTTATGGCGGAGAAGAATTTGCTGTCATTATGAATGATACCGATGCAATTTCAGCCGCAAAAGTAATCGATGAAATACGGAATGTTTTCTCACATCTGCTGCATCTGAGCCATGATGATGAATTTTCAGTGAATTTTAGTTGTGGCATTGCGGATCTTGCACATTTTCCTGACGTTGCCAATCTGAGCGAAGCTGCAGATAAGGCGCTGTATCAGGCAAAACAAAGAGGGCGCAATAAAGTGGTTGTCAATTCAGGTGATTAGAGACATTTTGAATAAGTGATTTGCTGTGCCGTTAGATAGTGCCGGCGAATTTGCTAATCAATCCGCAGTAAGTTTCTCTCACAGTACCCATCCAAAGTATTAGCGAGGATCATCGCATCGTGTGTGCTGCAGGCGCGCTGTATGGGGCTTTGCGGCTGCAGAGAATTGTGTTTTGCTGAACGTGACTCGTGTTTGCGGATTTGGGTCGATAGCTTTAAGTGCTTCAATGACAGCAACTCTTGGGGCCAATCCTGCATAATTAGCCACTTGAATGGATAAGCCGGGACGGGCGTTTAGTTCAATGATCATGGGGCCTTGATCTCGATCTAATACCAGATCTGCGCCCAAGTAACCTAAACCTGTCATTTCATAACAAGCGGCGGCTAGCTGCAACAATTTGTCCCAATGGGGAATGGCTAATTCTGAGAAAGTTTTGCGCGTGTCAGGATGGTGCAAAACCGTTTCACCGAATTGGACAGCATGTAATGCGCCTCCCGTTCCAATATCAATGCCCACGCCCACTGCGCCTTGATGAAGATTGGCCTTGCCATCGGACGCATGAGTGGTCAATCGTAGCATCGCCATGATGGGATAGCCGCGGAAAACGATAATGCGGATATCAGGAATGCCTTCGTAACTATAGTCGGAAAAAACCGGATCCAGTTGTATCAGCGATTCAATCATGACGCTATCGGGCTTGCCGCCCAGACTGTGAAGACCACTCAGAATATTGGAAACGTGACGTTCAATATCCGCTAACTGTATGGCATCGCCACTGGGCTTAAAATACAAATTATGGTCATGTTGGGTAATGACCAGAATACCCTTGCCGCCACTGCCCTTCACAGGTTTGATGACAAACTGATTATAAGGATGCAGTATTTCTTTCAGCAGTTTGACATCATGTTGATAATGTAGCGTGCCGAGCAGTTTAGGTACAGTGATACCCGCTTGTTGCGCCAGCAGCTTGGTTTTTAATTTATCATCGACCAGTGGGTATAAATGACGGGGGTTGTAACGGGAAATCAAACCAAAGTTTCTTTGGTTCATCCCGATGATGCCAAAGCTTCTGAGCTTTTTAGGACTTGCCAGAAACATTGCGTCTTTCCAGCGAATGAAAGCGGTACAGTTCGGACAGCCGATAACCGGTATATTGGCCTAGGAGTAGAATGAATGCGAGATTCACCAGCATCAATTCAGGAAAATTAAAACTCAGATATTCTATGGTGCGATTGCTCATAAACAGATAGGCAATGACAGCCGTCAGCAGGCTGCCGCCACCCTGGATCAACACCTCCCTTGGACCGTCTTCTTCCCACAGCACCGACATACGCTCGATAGTCCATGACAGAATGATCATCGGGAAGAAAGTAACTGTCAGAGCTTGATCGAGCCCAAGTTTGTTACTAATGATACTGATGCTTGCCATAATGACGATTACCACGATGATAACCGCCGATATTCGCGCTACAAACAATAGATTCAGGCGTGATAAATACGAGCGGATTAATAGCCCGGTGCCGACTACAGTCAGAAAAATGACAATGCCGGTAAGTAATGTTGTCTGTATCAGCGCTAATGCGATCAAAATCGGCATGAACGTGCCGGAAGTGCGAAGGCCGATCAGCAGGCGCATAATGACTACAATCAGTGCACCGATCGGTAGTAACAGAATAATTTTAAATGCATTTTGCTGCTCAATGGGTAAACTGTAAATCGAAAAATCGATAATGCCGGCTTGTTTGCTCATGCTGTCGCGCACTACCAGATTTCTCGTGGATTGAAAGTTTTTAATGATGGAAAACGAGATTTGGGAATTTTTGCCGCCCACTACATCCAGCAAAGATTCATCGCCTCGCTGCCAGATCAAGAAATTTTCCGGTTTGCCATGTATGCCGGAGTTTTGATTAAACAGTAACCATTGTCCGCCAATATACACTTCTACAAAGTTGGCCAATGATTGCCTGCGCCGGCCATCTTCTAAATAAAGACCGCGAACGATGCGTGCGCTGATGCCTTCCATTGCAAGCAAATTAATAATCAAGTGCGTTTTGTAATCGTCACTGGAGCGTTCACTCAGCAACAGACTTTGATTCTGACTAGGCACTTTGGAATTTAACGCAGTAATCAATTCGCGCGTAAATATTTCTGTGTTTGCCGATCGGTTACGTACTTGATCCAGCAATGTAATCGCAGCTGTATTGAGTACTTCGTCAAATTCCGGCTTTTCCGGTTCGGATGGAAGATCGGCTGCAATGGAAGAAGTGATTTGATCCGTTTCATACAAACTTAGGCGGTAATAAGTGGTTTGTGCGCCTTTTACAGCCCTTTTGCTCCATTGCGCCCGCCGACCCGATGGGGAAGTTAATTCGCTGAAGCCGTAATCAGGCGAGGCAAAATCTTCTTTGATGATAACGATGTCCGGAGTTTCGGGAGGTAACGCAAACGACACCACCACTGGACTGCCGCGTGCACTAAAATCGATCTTGGCTTCGATCGTCCATACTGGTGTTTTGTCATCCGGTAATAATGGAAATCCCAAGATGAAATGTTTGTATAAGATCAAACCTACACCAAGTCCCATGACGAGGATAACCAGAAGGTAGAAGCGAAGATTTGCGTGCATTATTTTTTACCCGTTGGGTCTGTACTGTCAGTTCTGGTGGTTGTATATTTTTTACTGACATCTACGATAGCAAGATCACTTAAGAAATTTCGCCCGATGAGTACCTGATGCTTGAATTTGCTGCGATTTTCCAATGTGAAATCTATCTGTTCATTAATATCAGCAAGCATAACACGCATTCTGACAACAGGCCGGCGTTGTGATTCTTTATCGCCGCGTTCCTTGATACGAACGTGACGGCGCAACCGGCGGGTAAGCTCAATTAATTCCCCGCTTTGTGGGTGATGCATTTTGAATCGCACAAAAGGCTTTCCGTCTCGTTCAAACTCGACAATATCAAGAGCATTCAATGATGAGGTACGAGCACCGGTATCGATGCGTGCACTGAATTCCATACCTGGTGGATCAAGATGCACATACTCGAGTCCTCCTAATAGCGTTTTGGTTTCAGTGTTTGGGGCATTCCGGTTGGGTTCATCGGCATTGGGTAGCTCACATGAACAATTATTGGAGGCAATTTTGCGAGGATCTTCGCTACTTTCGAGAATTTTATCGGACTCGTTCTTTTCAAATGACTTCTTTTGTTCTACCAATTCGGCAAATAACGTAACCAGCTCGGATTCTCTGGCACTAATGCGTGCTTCGCGTTCCGCCAGTCTTTGTTCATGACTATCGCAGGCCGAAAATAAGAGAAATGCAAAAATGCTGATAAGGTATTTGTAATTGATATGTGTTAATGATGAATGCAGCACACTAATTCCCATAAATAATTTATTTCAATTTTATTAGGTATGACATGACAGAATTATTACTAACTCGGCACGTTGCCTGATTAAATACATCGAGATCTGTTAATGAGGTCAAAGGAAAAGCCGCAATTGTGCCAAGCCAAATCGAGTTAAGGGGTTGTCAAGTCTATCGATAACGTTTGAGTTTTGTAGGTGCAAGCATAGCGATGGATTTCCAAACAATGCGAAGTAATAATGAGTTGATAGTTTCCTGGTTTTTCATCGCGCGTATCAAACTTGAATTCAAATCGGCCATTGGCATCGCTGGGATACGATTGATCGGCGGCAACGGCGCCATCCGGTCGCGTTAGTTTGAAGTTGAGTAAAACTTCCGGCGCGGGTTGTGCGTTATATTCAACCCATCCGTGCAAAGCGATCGTTTCGCCAACATGATATTGTGCCTTAGGATTCTCAAGAATAGGCTGGGAGATATGTGTTGCCAATACATTGCCGCTTAAAATGGCTAACAAGATTAATGTCATGAATAAGGCAGTAAATTTTATACTTGAGGTCATGATTTTTTTAAAAAGTGATGGTTATAATTGACCAACATTTGTCATTATTTCTGGTATGGATAATTTATTTCTTGGGTATAAAGAGATCGGTAATAGTTCCTTCCGCCATCTCAGCCGCGAACAGAGTGGTTTCTGAAAGCGTGGGATGCGGGTGAATGGATAGACTGATATCTTGCATATCTGCCCCCATTTCTAGCGCCAATACCGTTTCAGCGACCAATTCTCCAGCGTTGACGCCTACCATTCCGGCACCCAGTATACGACGCGTTTTTTTATCTAACAGCAATTGCGTCAATCCTTCTTCGCGTGCCATGGATATCGCACGGCCGCTGGCAGCCCACGGAAAGCTGGCTTTGTCGTAATCGATGCCTTGTTTGATGGCTTCCTTTTCAGTCAATCCCATCCACGCGATTTCAGGGTCGGTATACGCCACGGAAGGAATGGTGCGGGCATCGAAGATAGCTTTATGTCCGGCAATGATTTCCGCAGCCAATTTGCCTTCATAAGTGGCTTTATGCGCCAGCATCGGCTCACCGACGATATCGCCAATTGCAAAGATATGCGGCACATTGCTTCGCATCTGCTGGTCAACGGTAATGAATCCGCGTTCATCGAGCTGTATGCCGATTTCCTCTGCACCAATCGTGCGTCCATTCGGGCGCCGCCCGACCGCCACTAAAATGCTGTCATAAGTTTGTGGTTGCGGTGCATGTTCACCTTCAAATGTGACAATTAATCCTGCTTTGCTTGACTCGATTTTAGTAACTTTGGTTTTGAGATAAATCGCTTCGTAGCGTTTACTGATGCGGCGGTGCAATGGTTTGACCAAATCGGCATCAGCGCCAGGAATCAATTGATCCAGCCATTCCACCACGCTGATTTTACAGCCCAATGCGTCGTAGACAGTGGCCATTTCCAGGCCGATAATGCCGCCGCCGATAACCAGCATGCGTTGCGGTACCGTCTGTAATTCAAGGGCTCCGGTAGAATCTATCAATCTCGGATCATCATAAGGAAAACCGGGAGTGCGGGTAGGGCTGGAGCCGGCAGCGATAATACAGTTGTCAAACGAAACGGTTTTTTGCCCTGCAGGCGTGTCAACTAGAATTGAATGGGACGTAATCAATTTACCCGTGCCTTGGATGACTTCCACTTTGCGCTGTTTAGCCAGCGCCTTCAATCCCTTGGTTAGTTTACCGATGACTGAAGCTTTCCAGCTCCGCAATTTGTCTAGATCAACCTCGGGTTTATTAAAAACAATGCCGTGGGCTTCAACCGCTTTTGCTTCGGTAATGACTTTTGCCACGTGCAGCAAAGCTTTGGAGGGAATACAGCCAACATTCAGGCATACACCACCCAGTGTTGGATAACGTTCAATCAACACTACTTTTTTTCCCAGATCAGCCGCGCGAAAGGCAGCCGTATAACCACCGGGGCCGGCACCAAGAACGACCACATCTGCATGGATATCGCTTGGTGCCACGGATTCGGGGGATGCAGGCACTGTCGCAGCGATAGGCGCGGTATTTGGTGATGCCGGTTTTTCAATGATTTGTGTTTCGGTTTGGGAGCGCACCGAATCTTCAGGTTGCTCAGCCAAAGTCAAAGTCAGGATAACCGACCCCTCGGAAACTTTATCGCCCACTTTGACTTTGATTTCCTGAATGATTCCGGCATGCGGAGACGGCACTTCCATCGATGCCTTGTCTGTTTCCAGCGTGATTAGCGATGTTTCTTTTGCCACGGTATCGCCGGATGCAACCAGTACTTCAGTAATTGGAACATCTTTGAAGTCACCGATATCGGGAATTTTTATTTCAACAATTTGTGTCATAACAGCCTTCTTGGCAAAGCTTTCATTTTCCTGATGGGGAAAGCAACTTATTGTCTTAACTGGCCATCGCCCAGTACGATAAATTTCTGACTGGTCAATCCTTCCAGACCAACCGGTCCACGTGCGTGGATTTTGTCTGTTGAAATGCCGATTTCCGCACCCAGTCCGTACTCGAATCCATCCGCAAATCGGGTGGTGGTATTGACCATCACCGAACTGGAATCGACTTCACGCAAGAAACGGCGTGCCCGGCTGTAGTTCTCGGTAACAATCGCGTCGGTATGTTGCGAGCCATATTTCGTAATATGATCGATCGCTTGATCCAGTCCTTCGACAATGCGGATACTCAGAATCGGTGCCAGATATTCTTCATACCAATCCTGCTCAGTGGCTGCGTTCATTTGCGGGATGATATGGCGGGCTGTTTCGTCGCCACGCAATTCCACGCCTTTATCGAAATAAATCGTGCTTAATACCGGCAATATTTTTTGTGCAATGTCGGTGTGAATGAGCAATGTTTCCATGGTATTACAGGTACCATAACGCTGGGTTTTGGCGTTATCGGCGATTTTGATGGCCTTATCAAAATCCGCCTGATCATCGATATACACGTGGCAAACGCCATCCAGATGCTTGATCACCGGAATGCGCGCTTCGTTGGCGATACGTTCGATCAAACCTTTGCCGCCACGTGGTACGATGACATCGACAAAATCCTGCATGGTAATCAATTCTCCAACTGCTGCACGATCGGTTGTTTCGATCACTTGTACCGCTGTTTCCGGCAAACCGGCCAATTGCAGGCCTTCTTTCACGCAGGCAGCGATGGCTTGATTGCTGTGGATGGCTTCGGAACCGCCACGCAAAATAGCCGCATTGCCAGCTTTCAGGCACAAGCCTGCAGCGTCGGCCGTTACATTGGGGCGCGCTTCATAAATAATGCCAATCACGCCCAGCGGCACGCGCATTTTTCCCACCTGAATGCC
>WBZQ01002602.1_pt1 | contig 11510 bp, 14 predicted proteins | sample 5204251 | NCBI WGS metagenome assembly WBZQ01 (sample SAMN12412402, study PRJNA552823) | activated sludge metagenome | isolation source: activated sludge from nitrification reactor of wastewater treatment plant... | place: USA: Virginia | collected 2017-09 | reverse complement strand
GCATGCGAGATCTGCCATCCAGACTTTTTCGGCGAGCAAACACCGGAGAGGCGTTTCGAGCGCTTAGAGCAGGCGATGCAGCGGGATTTCGAAGAATACGTGCGAGGCCGGCAACATTTTTATCGTCTGTTCACGACCTTGGTCTTTTTGGCGCTCGTGTTTGCAGTGTGGCGCGACCAGGAGCGAAATCAAGAAAAGTACGAACACGCGCAACAGCAGCTTTTTAGCCTGCTCGCGTCTTGTGTCGCCTTGGCGATCCTGTGCACATTGTGGCCGGCAAAAAATTAGGCGGCTGTCACCGATTCGCCTCAGTTGCATTCATTCGGGCTGGGAACGGATCCACGCGGCAACAGCTGCGTATCCCCCCTTTTCTGCGCGCATCAGACACATTCGCCGCCGCCAAGGGCAGCCATTTTCTCGGAGCCACTGCAGGATTTCGAGGCGACCACCACCCGCGGCGGCAGAACATGCCTGCGTATCCCAGGGGCAACCGTTGGTATGAGCCCATTGCAGAACCACAAAGTGGCCGTGTTTCGCCGCATTACTGCACACTGGCGGGCCCCAAGGGCAACCGTTGGCAACTGCCCACTGCAGAACGCCAAGATGGCCATTTGATGCGGCTTTCGAGCATGTGAACACATCCCAGGCGCATCCATTTTCGTGAGCCCACCGCAGCACATCAAGATGGCCTCTTGCGGCCGCGAAGGTGCACGTCCGTGCATCCCAGGGGGCGCCATTTGCACGGGCCCACTGCAGGATCGCAAGGTGCCCACCCCCCGCGGCATCGGAGCACACATCCGCAAGAAGGAAGCCAGCACTCGCTTTCCAGCCCGCGCCATTATCCCGCGCCCACTTCAGAATATCGAAACGCCCAGCCTTTGCCGCGTTGGCGCAAACGAAAGCATTAAACGGTGCACCGTGAGCGCGCGCCCACTTGAGCAACTCGAAATGTCCGCCTTGTGCGGCGTCTGCGCAAACCTGCCAGTTCCAATGGGCGCCGTGTCGTCTTAACCACCGCAGCGTTGCAAGGTGGCCGTGTGCCGCAGCGGCTGCGCAGCATATAAAGCCTCCGGCTTCCTCGCCCCCCACCCTGTATCCTCCGGGCAGCAAAGGATACCCGTACTTTCTGGCCCATACGAGGATTGTCGTGCGGCCGTACCTCGCCGCCGTCCAGCATATTTTATGCGGATTGAGCAGGCCGGTCCGCCGAAGATACCGCACCGTCCCCAAACAGTTGTGCTTCACCGCAAGCTCGGTGAGCGCCACCGGACCAAATTCGAAGTGATGCAGGCCCCATGCGAGAAGCGCCGCCGAAGCAACGAGCTCACACGCGCGAAGTGCGACTGGTGCAAGGTTGCGCTCAATGCGCAACTTTTGGATTGCCCCGTGCCAGGCCCGGCACGTCAATGAGAGACAAACCCGGCTGGTCGGACTGAGCCACTGCAGAAGGCAGAGCGTGGCGTCAGCCGTGTTGAGTAAGAGCGGAGTATGATCTGTCATGCTGAATTGCGACCGCCACGAAAATCAAATTTGGTCACAAAAATGAGGGTTACCTCGCCTTTATCGCCTTACCGAGCGGCGGCTCGCAGAGTCAAGATCTTTAGTTCTCGTCTGCCAAGTGCGGGTCCTAGTTGATGGCCACGCAGCCTGTTTTTTCTTGGCGTGGGCGCCGTCAAAGGCTTGGCTTTGGCCGGCTGCGGCAACAACGGAAGCCTTGGGGGGCCCTTGGCCCCCCGGCGGAGGGCTACGCCCAGCCTTACCCACCCCACAGGAGGGCAGTCTTAGACGGCGGCACATCCCGACCTGTACGCCCAAGTCGCCAGTAACGGAGCATACGAGCGGACCATACATCATGCTGGGGAGTATCTGGCGTCTTGTATCGTCGCGTTTTGGGCGGGTTGACGGCGACGGAGGCATGATCACCCTCGAACAGCTCTGTGGAGCAACTAATGCCGCGCCGTACGCGCTGGCAAGGAACAACATTCGTACATGGCGCAACACCGTCCGGCGAGCATCTTCCTGCACATCAGCATCGGCAACCATTAAGTTTATAGCAAAGATGTGTCCAGGCCTTCAATTTTGACGCCGGCTGTCTGCCAAAATTGAACCGTGGGCGGACAAAGCAAAATGGCAGACACGAAAAGAAAAGTCAGCAACGCAGACATGGATGAGACAATCCCAGACGCGCTCATCGCGGCGACCCAAGAAGCGCTCCAAGCGGTGCCAGAGATTTATGACTTTGATTTGAGCCAGACACCCGGCCAGCGCGCGGAAATGCTCAAAAACTTACCGCCCGATGCGCGAGTGGCGGTGCTCGACATTCTTATCCGACACGTCCTCGATGGATACGAGGTCCCCGATGAGAACCGTTCGCTTGAGTTTCTGATGCAGACCGAAAGCGAACGATTAGAGCTCGAAGAAGACGAGGATCTTGTGTGCTCGGACGACTGGCGGCTGCGAATCTTCCGTGGATCCGATGGAACTGTGTATGATTTCAACGGCTGGCCTGGCGACAACGAGTGCGGAGCCGGCGTGTTCTATCCCGCCAACGGTGACGAGCCCGTCGACGTCTTTGGCAATGGTGACGAGGATCTTGTTCCCGCCGAGGATGAGTTCAGCGACCTTGTCCAGGAGTATAGCGCGCGGCGCCACAAAAGCAATCGTCCCGATTTTAGCCTTGAAGAGGATGGTTAAGCGCGGAGCGAGCATGCGCTAGTTTTTTGGGGTGTGGAATGGCCGTTCTGTCAGAGGACTGCAGGCGCTACATTTGGTGCGGCAAAGAAGCTTATCGCGTGCCCGACGACCTGGTGGGGCCGCCGCATAATGAACGGGACGACACCAACAAAAATGACAGCTAGGATTAGATCGCAGCGGGATGGCATCAATTTTTTGGTTGGTGTTTCGTTACGTAGCCTTCGTGGAAAGCCAACCCGTTTGCAACGTCGATAAAATGTCGATAAGATTCAAGAAATGCCGCCCTTTCCTTGGACGGGACGAGTCTGCACTTGATCCTAATTTCGGGAAGGCGGCTCTTGACATATAGATTATTCATCAGCAAGGTAGGCATACGAGAGATACCGATGCAGTCTCCAAGAAACTGATCTCCAAAAAAGTATTGTGCGCTGAGATCGGTGTCAACCCACTCAAGAATTAGGTCACATGTTTTTGGAATCTGGTACGTGTAAATCCCAGCAAGATCATGGGAAGAAACAGGCTGCAAAACTTTGACGTAATCGGTCGCTCGTTCACGCGCGACGTACATGTGAAAATTAACAATATCAGTTTCGTGTTGGGGGGTGACGAGCGTGCAATTTGGTTTCTCCATCTGTATGCGTCGCCGCTGCTGTCCAAATACAAAAATTAAATCGCCGCTGGCAATTCAGACACAAAGTTGTGGGATCACAATCCCCAACGGGGACCTTGTCCCCAGTTATTCACCTTTGTTTTCGAACAAGGCGTAAAAGCTATCAAAGCTGTCAACACCGAATCGAGAAGCATGCGGAGCAATTTTGTCTGAAACCACGAATCCGTGCGCCGCGAAAAGTTTTATCCATTCTGTTTGTGATCTGTAGCGCGCGTATGTCCCCAGCTCGTATTGTGCGAGGAATTCCTCCGGCGTCGCCTCGCTGCCAAGGACGCATGCGTACAACGCATGAGCGATGTCGTAGAAAGCACCCGCGACAGGAGAACCGCAGTTATGCTCCCGGATGAGCACGAACGCTCCTGGCCGCGCGACCCTTTTGCATTCGTCGAGCATTGCCCCGGCATCAAGAAAGTGGTGAGCGGACATAAACATTGTGATCACATCGAACGACGTATCGTCGAAAGGAAGTTTGGTGGCGGTATTGCGAACGAAGGTGAAACGGTCATCTTTCGCCGAGGGCTCAACGATGTCGCACGCATTGGCCTGCGACTTGGCGAGCCCGAGCGCGGATGCGATAGCCCCGGTGATCTTCCCTTCGGACGAGCCGACATCGAGAAACTTGAAGCCGGGCGTGACCAGCGAGCGGAATAAATCAATTTCAGCCTCGCTGTCCTCGACGCGTGATTTTTCGCGGCCCTTAACGGTGAGGCCCGAAATCGATTTTGCATGTGATGTGGGTTTTGTGTGCGCCTGTTCGGATCGGGCTTCGTGCAATTCACATAGCTTCCGAAGAATTGCAAGATCTGTGGCCCCGCTGCCGCAGACGGTCTGGATTGCTGCTGTAGAAGTCGTCTGAGGCATTTTGCTGCGCATAAACTTTATGACCCGCCTTTTTGTTTCAGGGGAGCGTTGGATGGCTCCAAACAGCAGATGGCTGGACTCAGAAGCCCTCGTTACCGAGTTGCAGGTTTCCATCGAGCTTTTATGATCCGAAACGTTCTTCAATTCTTCACGCCCGCCACCGATCTCCGGGCCAATTGGCGTGGCCACCGGAGGAGAACAACAGAGTTGTTTGATTTCGCCGATGCACCCCAGAATCATTGCCAAAACAGCAAGCACATCGGCCACGACGGCCGCAAGAACGGTGTGAAGTCGCATTTTTTTGGGACAAATAATCGGCCCGCGATGGGCACAGCCGCCCGGTGGCTAATTTTGAAACATACTTCCATGTAAAACATGGAGCGCGCGTTTCTCAAAAGCCTTCTTTGCTTCGTAACAAAAACCGTACGCCTAGCTCTTGGATATATACTCGGGGCAGAGCCTAAATCCATCCGCGCCCCACCGAGATCGGCGGCGATAGCACACGACTGCAAATCCAAGGGGGACACGTCCTCCGCGTCTTTCGAGATCCTTCACCGCGTGTCAGATGTGGTGCATCTTATCTTTGGGCGGCTCGATTCCTCGTCTCTCGCGCTTGCGGCATGCGTTTGTCGAGCATGGAGGGACGCGGCGCGCATTGTACGCGGTTCCAGTGCGAGATTCCGACTACGATACACCGAATTGCTTCGCGTGCCAACGCTGCTAATCTGGGCCGTCGATCATCTCGGTATGAGGGATCTCCCGGAAGGGATGCGTCTCGCGGCTTGTACTCTTGCGGCGAGACACGGCTGTCTGGAACTCGCGCAATGGGCGCAAAAGAAATACCATCATCGGAGTTGGACGGTTTGCGCCGAAGCGGCAAAAGGTGGGTATCTCGAGATTTTGCAATGGGCCCGCGCCAGCGGTTGCGGGTGGAATTGGATCGTCTGCAGCAACGCTGCAGAAGGCGGACATCTCGAGGTCCTACGCTGGGCCCGTGACAACGGCTGCGAGTGGTCCCAAGCGGTTTGCGACAGCGCGGCAGAAGGCGGGCATTTCGCAGTCCTCCAGTGGGCCCGCGCGAACGGATGCGTGTGGAACGCGGACAGTGTTTGCGCCGCGGCAGCGGAAAATGGGCATCTCGAAATTCTTCAGTGGGTACGCGCCGTTGCCGCATGTTCCGGCTGGCAGACGTGCGCGTATGCCGCAATGAGCGGCCGCCTCAAAATTCTGCAGTGGGCCCGCGAAAACGGTTTCGCCTGGAATGAAAAGACTTGCTTGTATGCCGCGCAGAACGGTCATCTCGACATTCTGCAGTGGGCTCGTGCCAACGACTGCCCGTGGGATCAAGACGAATGCTTGACGGAAGCGCAGTACTGCGGTCAGTGGGTCATCGCCGCCTGGATTTCAAATCAACCCCGTCGATATTGGTCGGCTCAGCCCGAGTAGGCGCACGCCCGATTATTTTTGAATCTCATCCGCCGGTAAAAAGCAGACCAACAAAGCTATTCGATGTCCACGCAAGTTCCATCCAACTTTGATATGCTGGCCCTTGTGTCAGATCTTCCACCCCTCGTCTTCTCTTGGCTCGATTTCACCTCCCTCGGTATCGCCGCATGCGTCTGTAAAAAGTGGCGCGCTTTGGCTCAGAAAATCCGAGGGACAGCTACTACGTTCCACCTAAGCTTGTATAGCTTAATCTGCGCGCCACAGACAACATCCTGGGCGATAAAAAACCTCAACGCAGGCGAATTGCCGCCAAAACTTTACCGCTCGGCATGCGTCATTGCCGCGAAGAGGGGGGCACTTGAGACCTTGAAGTGGCTGCGCGCGAACCACTACCCTTGGGACGTGCGAACTTGCGCGGAGGCGGCGCAAAATGGACATCTTGGTGTTCTGCGTTGGGCGCATGAAAACGGCTGCCCTTGGAACGGGCTGACCTGCTCCAACGCCGCCCAAAGCGGCCACCTCGAGATCCTGCAGTGGGCCCGAGCGAACGGCTGTCCATGGGACGCGCGGACTTGTGCGCAGGCAGCCGAATGTGGACAACTCGCGACGCTGCAATGGGCACACGACAACGGCTGCCCATGGACTAGCCGAACCTGCGCTAAAGCAGCGCAGAGTGGCCACCTTGAAGTTCTTCAGTGGGCGCGCGGCAAGGGCTGCCACTGGGACGCGAAGACCTGCGCGCTTGCAGCGGACGGCGGTCATCTTGAGATATTGCGCTGGGCCCGCGGGAGTGGCTGTAGCTGGGATCGCGACACCTGCATCTTCGCCGCCGCTGAAGGGCATCTCGCGATCCTTCAGTGGGCCCGAGAAAATGGCTGCGGCTGGGATGCGTGGGTTTGCGCCTGCGCCGCCCGAAACGGGCATCTCGAAGTCCTGCAGTGGGCGCGGGCCAATAGATGCGATTGGACGGCGCTTACGTGCGCCTACGCGGCAGAAGGCGGCCACCTTACGGTCCTGCAGTGGGCCCGCGCCGGTGGATGCGAGTGGGACACGCAAACATGTGCCTGCGCGGCCAGAGGCGGGCATCTCACAACCTTGCAGTGGGCCCGCACCAACGGCTGTCCGTGGGACGATTGGACCTGCGAATTCGCCGCGAAGAGCGGGCATCTTGAAGTCCTTCAATGGGCGCGTGCAGGCGGCTGTCCATGGGATAAGGCCGACTGCCTCGAAAAAGCGCGGCAAAAAAGGCATGCGCTGGTGGTTGAGTGGATCCTGAGTCAAAGCTGAGCTGTGGCGCAGCCATTTTTATTTTTTGCGCCGCCTTGTCTCGGCGTTTCCACGGCAAGTCTCAACGGAGACCCCAGCGCTTATATTTGAAACTTCGCTGTTGCGAACAACAGGCCCGACGCGTTGATGAATTTCAAAGAACCCCAACTTCTCCGTGGAGCGCTGCTTCTCGTCTTTCGGCGGCTCGGGGCCTCCACATGGCTTGCCATGGCTGCGATGGTTTGCAAGGACTGGCAGGCGCTTGCTCTCGAATGCCGTAGGAATGCCAGGTTCGGGGTCTCTCTCTGGGATGTCGCCCGCTGCCCACGTCTGCTGCAATGGGCAAAAAAGATTGGGCTCCTGCCACTTGCCGGCACGTTTGAGGCTGACGCGCTCTGCATCGTCGCGGCCGCACGAAGTGCGCAGGAGGCACTGCTTTGGTTGCACGCGAATAGCTATCGCCTCAACGCTTGGGTGTGCAATTTCGCAGTGCTTAATGGCAACAAAGATGCCCTGCTCTGGGCTCGCTCGGTGGGCACCCCCTGGGACGAAACTGCTTGCGAACTTGCTGCCGAACGAGGGGACTTGGCGTTGCTCAAATTTCTTCGTGAGCAACATTGCCCTTGGGACGATCGCGTCGTCTACCGCGCTCTCCTGGGTAGGCACTTCGAGCTCCTGGCATGGGTTGCCAAAACATCGGGCCTAAAACCGAGCTACGGTCTCCTGCTCGACTGTCACCACAGGGGCGTCGGCGCCGAACATGCACGCGAGATTGAGAATATCGCAAGCCTTGCCATTCACTCCCGCCCCTCGTATTTCACCATCCTCTACACCATACCCGGCATCCTAATGCAAATCTTTGCTTGGCTCGACGAGCCCTTTCTTTCACGCGCCGCCTGCGTTTGCACAATATGGCGCGATCATATATCTCGTTTGCAAAACATGCCGGCCACGCCCGCCATAGGCCCAAAAGATAATTAATTTTGGATGGGAGTGGATCAAGGCCAACCTTATGCTCTCGTCCGATGCCAGCGGCCGGGCGATTCGAAGTCATTTAGTTTTGCGTCGGGTTATCCGCAAATGGACGACAAAACGCAAACGCTATCGATAAAAAACCTTCCATGCGAAGTCGCGCGACAGCTCTCGCAACTTCTGGATTTTGAAAAAATTCAAAAAATGACGCTTCAACAGAGTATCGTTCTTGACGGCGGGATGCGTCCGGGGCGACAATTTGGCGATGGACTCAATGATCAAGCCCTTTGTTGCCTTGATATCATCCTCAGAAAAAATGATTAATATCGGATGGTTAATTGAATTCGCCGCGTGCCCACGCAGCTGTCATTTCGCGCCAACCCTTTTCGCAACACGCCCCAAGCTGATCGGTTCCCTGCGTTACGATCACCATCAGCAGCCAGCGCATCAGATTTTTTTGCACATCTGTCCTTTTCACCTGTGCCGCTGCATCACTGTTCCAGTGACGTAAAGCTTCCCGCCCAACAATTTCCGGTTCAATCTGTTTGGTTTCGAACAGCATTTGTGCCGCTGACAGGTTATTGTGCAGGCATGCAATTGCAAACAGCTTTTCCATCTCTCTTTTCGTTAAGGACGACACGAAAGGTTTTTCGTCTATGGATTGCGTCGCTTCCACTGTGTTCGGAGTTGTCGTGTCCATTCCTGTGTTTACTGGTGTTGGGCCCGTTTCAAATGCCGCTTTGTCGCGGGCCGGCAAAAATCAATCGGTACGCTCGATCTGCGACAAATTTTGAGCATCGCTGATGGGAAATTTTGGGAGACATTTTCACTCGTAATCGTTCTTGCCCCTTATTCCGTCCACGACCCAGCGGTCCATCGAAAGCCATTGCTTGGCAACTTCAAGCTTCCAGCCGTTTCTGACGTTGAGCCCGTGTACCCATGCATAAAGCATGTTGGTATGCTCAAGCCTAACACACCCAAAGACAATTTGGCTTAGAGGCGAGAGAAGCGCCACGGCCTCGCTTTCAGCGAGCTGGAGCGAGCTAAGGCTCTCGAGAGTGACACGGAGAGCCACTGGGTTTTGCCCAGTGATGGCCGCCGCAAGTATTTTCTTGGCGTTGTCGACAATTTTCTCGCGCTCCTCGAAAAGATTCATTTTGGCGCCGACCCAAGTTTTCAAATCACGTGTTTTTAAAAACGCCATGAAACGGGCAGTGGACAAAAATGGAAACGACCACGGGAACATCGAAGGGGCCAGAAGCCGCAAAAGCTGACGGCCTCGAGGAGTTAAAACAGCTTCGTGCGGCCGAAGGGCTAAACCAACCCTGGAGCTGGACCGGATTGACAATTTGCGCCGCAGCCGCGGAACGCGGCGATCTCGAGCTACTGCGGTGGGCCCACGAAAACGGCTGTCCCTGGGACGCAGAGATCTGCGTTTCTGCCGCAAAATACGGCCATCTCGACGTTCTGCAGTTGCTGCGCAAAAACGGCTGTCCCTGGAATGAATGGACCTGCATTTTTGCAGCGGCCGGTGGGCATCTCGAGGTTCTACGATGGGCGCACGAGAACGGATGTCCGTGGGGAAGTCCGATTGTTTGCGCTTGTGCCGCCGATCACGGCCATCTTGAAGTCCTGCAATGGGCCCGCGAGCACAACTTTCCCTGGAACGCGTCTGTGTGCGAAAATGCATCAAAAAATGGCTATCTTGTAATTCTGCAATGGGCGCGGGCGAATGGGTGCAAATGGGACATCAAGGCATGCCTTGATGGGGCCCGCGCGTCTGGGCATACGGAGATAGAAAATTGGATTTTGGCTCAGCCGGAGGGCGACCCCCAGAAAGCCCCAATTGATCCGGAGCCCGATCGGTGCTAGATTTGAAATTGGCCAGAGCCGTACTCATACAGACCAACAGCATGGAGAAGCCCGAACAAGAAAATACACGCACGTTCAAAATCGTCGTCGTCGGGGCGCCCGGTACAGGCAAAACATGCCTTATTCGCCGCCTCCTTTCGGGCGAGTTCGAACCAAAATACATACCCACTAACGGATCCGTCATGGTGCGCTTGGTGTTTATGTCATCCCGCGGGCGGGTTGCTTTCGAGGTGCACGATTTGGGCGCCGAGCTTGTCGGCTTGCTCGGCACCGCCAACGAGGCGGTCTTTAAGGATCGCTTTCGTGATGCACAGGGCTTGCTGGCGGTCTATGACTGCTCGAAACAAAAAACGACACTCCCTGTTGTGGCGGGGTTGCACAACCTCTTTCCAGAACTCCCCACAGTACTGTGCGGAAGCAAAGCCGATATCATAACGAGCAGCAAGAACGTCTGCTTCTGGATACAAGGCGTCCCGCACTACAAAATTTCGGCCAAAAGCAATTTCCAGTGCGAACAGCCCTTCTTCCATCTCGCGAGGACGATCCTCGGCGATCCAAAACTCATGTTCGCTGAAAAGGCGCCGATTGCAGCACCAATCGCTTCGCATTCTACGCCCGCGGGGGTCAAAACCGAGTTGTTCGTCGATTCTCGGATGGCATATATCAAGGAAACAAACACGGAAGCTGGCCGTATGTATCTCGTGGTGTCTGAACACTGCTACGGGGCGGGCCTACGGGGAATCTTCGACAATCTCGATGCTGCTCGCGCTTATGCCAAATGCGCGAACGTTCACAAAGTCGATTACGTAATCATTGGCTATTTGCCCAACGTGCCTGGCTCCGAGGTCTTCTTCGGGCAAGTTTAAAGGCAGTTCTCCGAACTCCCAAACTTCTCGGCGCTTTATTTTTATCCTGCAGTTTGCCGAGGGTCTGATGACACCAACAAAGGGTGCCAACGCTTACGGTTAATGATGGTGCCTACATGTGTGCGCGGCGCCGTCTTCGAGACTTTTGAGATCATCCGCGTGGGCGCCGCAGATGATCAATGGGTCGTTTTTGTTCTTCCGTACGCCAAAAGTGTAAACGTCCTGGACTTCGGGGACCGAGTCGATCAAATCCGCCACGGCCGCCGCGTAATCGAAACTGGCCCGGGCTTTCGTCTCAGGGTTTACCAGGGTTAACACGCCCCGGATCAAAATCAGATCCTTGTCGCGGCAAATTTCTGCCAGGCGCTGAATTCCTTCGCGTGGAAACACCGCTGTGGCGAACATCATCAACTCGTCTTCGGACGCGCTGCCCGGCCCCCAGCGGGAAAACTGGACGAAAAATTTTTGTGACGTGAAGTTTGTATCCGGCCCCGATGGGTAGAGCTCCTCTTCGAACGCGGCAAGGACATCGCAGGCGTTCGGAATGTGACAGGGGTCAACGGCGTTGACAATCGCTGCGGGGCTCTCAATGTGGGCGCGCCTCGGGGATCCGACAATTATATCGCTGTTCTTTTTTTCTGCTCTCGGCTTCACGCTGCGCTTCTTGTTTTTTTTGCGCCCGCATGTCCGGAGATTATCCATTGGGCACTGTTGCGGATGCCGCATCGCTCCAAAAGCTCACGCCAGCCCCCCAACAGGGACAGGATGCGCGCAGATTTGAACAAGGCCCGTGCCGGCAATACAATGCAAGAGGCACGACAAGAACGACACAGTTTTTCGACAAACGTCCCAGAAGAAGTACA
>WBZQ01002600.1_pt1 | contig 11512 bp, 10 predicted proteins | sample 5204251 | NCBI WGS metagenome assembly WBZQ01 (sample SAMN12412402, study PRJNA552823) | activated sludge metagenome | isolation source: activated sludge from nitrification reactor of wastewater treatment plant... | place: USA: Virginia | collected 2017-09 | reverse complement strand
AGTGTGATAGACCGCCAGGACCTTCTTTTCGCCAAGCGAATCCCCAGCGTGATATGGAACCGGCGAATCGTAGCTAGGCTGCTTCAAGCTCAACGCGCTGACGTCCACAACAGACGCCAGACCCTCAGGCGCGTTGAGAGGAACGTGCTTGACGACGTCTAGCCCGTCCGAAAGCCCGAACAAGTAACGATGCTTCACGCTATCGGGATGCAGCGTGAGCGGGATGCCCCACCACAGCGAGCCCTGCTTCTCGATCAACCAGACTGGCTTTCCGTTCGGTCGCACGACGTCCCCTGGCGCGTAGCCGAACGGCGACGGCAACGCGGTCGACTTGGGTTCGACAACCGACAAGGGGTCAGACGGCGTGAGCAGACTGACGGGCAACTCGGGCTCTGACGTTGGGACTGAGACGTCAACAGGCGCAGGCGCAGGAGTCAGCGGCATGGCGTCCGCCGGTGCGTCGGCACCGATCTTCGGTGCCTTCGCGACACTCGGCACATCGCCGTAGCTGTGTGCCATGCTCGTGTGCGCCTTCAGCACCTCGATCTCGCCATCTTCCAGGCGGGTCGCGAGATCAGTATCCAGCACGAACGCGATCGGCGAGCTGGTCGCGATCACGCGCTTGTAGCCGACCTCGAAGAACCCGAGCACGAGGAAGGTCTTGCCGTTCTTCTTGTCGCGCAGCTCGGCCATGGTGCCGATCGGCGTTCCCGCGTCGGCTGCGGCCTTCGACAGATAGGAGACGAGCAGCGGAAACTGCTTCGGCATGTGGTTCGGATCACCAGCCGCCGTCGCAACAGCCGCGAGCAGAACCTTGTCGCTCAGCGTCTGCTGCAGCTTCACGCCCGCGACCGGCTTGGGCACGTCCGCGGCAAACTTCGTGAACGGCTCACGCATGTCGGAGTCGGGCGAGATGTCCGCGAGGATTCCCTTCCAGTCGCCCTTCCGCCAATCGGCGTTGTAGACGTGGAACAGCGAACCCGCGAGCTTGTTCTGCGCAGTCCAGCGTCGCATCTTGCCGAGCAGCTTGTGCACCGCATTCGTCGTCAGGTGCTTGCCCAGGTAGGCGCGCAGCATGAAGTCTTCGACTTCCGCGTCGATGCCCTCGAAGTCCGTCCCGGTCGGGTCCACGAACTTCGCGCCCGACGGATGGAAATAGGTCAGGTAGGTCCGAATGGCGTCGTTATAGACGAGCATCCCGAGCGGCTCCTGCGAGCGCAAGGGCGGACGCTTCGATGCCGCGTTCACGTCCTCCAACAGCTTCGGATTCTCGACCGCGAGGATCGCGTAGGCGACGAACGACGGCCAGACCATCCGTGCGGCCAGCTTGGGTGACCCGGAGAACACGAACGGCTTGATCGACTCGTTGATGTCGTCGATGTCGAGCTGCGCAGCGAACCGCTGCTCCACGTCCTCGGATTGCAGACGGCGCATGGCCGCACGCATCGGGTCCTCGCCGTGCATGCGCCGGTGCACCGCGCTGGCCACCGCCTTTCCGGACTCGCCGAACGCAGCGTTCAGGTCCAGGTTCTTCCCCGTGGCGATGAAATAGGACTCGTAGAACACCGCGGCCTTGGCCGGAGTGTCGAGCCCATACTCCCATCGCCACGCGCCCGCAGCGAAACGCGCATAGACCTCGTCCGGGTTCGCACGGAACAGCACGGCGAACGGATCCAACGAGACGACGCCCTCGGCCTGCAGGCTGGCGTAGTTGCGCGCCGCCCAGACGACACCGTGCTCTGCACCGCGAAGCATCCAGGATCGGCACAACGGATCGGTCCGGGCCGTCCGGGCCTCCTGCATGCGTGCCTCGTGCAGGCGAGCGTTCGTCAGGAAGAACCGATGCAGGGAGCTGACGTCCTCGACGGACACGATCCCCGAGGACAATCGACCGGCGATCGCGATGCCACTGACATCGTCCAGCGGTTGCTCGCGATGCAGGGTCAGCGCAGCGGTTGCCGTCTGCTGGACGGCGCGGGGGACGTTGATCCGTAGTTCGGCCATTGGCTCCTCAGGTCGAAAGTGACACTGCGTCACTTCGACCCGCGAAGTATCGCCGATGCAGCGGTGGAAAGCTACTGCGTCAGCTTCACCCAATCGGCGTCTTCGCCGTGCACCTGAGCCGTCCAACGCTTGCGAATCGCATCAGCGAAACGCGGGTCCAGCTCGCAGGCCAGACACTTCCGGCCCAGCTCCTCAGCAACCACCAGCGTAGTGCCCGAGCCGGCGAACGGGTCGATGATGGTGTCGCCCTCGCGACTGACGTTCTCCATCAACAGGCGAATCAACTGCACCGGCTTCTGCGTCGGGTGCAGATCGTTCGACGTGGGCTTGGCGCACTCAATAACCGAGGACAAGCCCGGAAGAAGATGCAGGTCCGCGCCGGCCGAGCAGCCCAACAGAACGGGCTCGTGCTGATGGTGGTAGTCGCCGCGCCCGAGCGTAAACCGATCCTTGATCCAGAACAACCAGCTCAGCACCGAGCCGCCCGCGTCCTTCCAGGCGTGCTCGACCGACGGCATCTCCTTCGACGACATGAACAGGAGCGATGGTCCAACCGTGTGCTGCAGGATCGACTTGGCCACCTGTGCGACGAACGCGCTCCAGGCCGCATCGTCCATGTCGTCGTTCTTGATCGAGTCGCCCGCAGCCGACTCGTAGGCGACGTTGTATGGCGGGTCGGTGATGCATGCCGCTGCCTTGGTGCGCCGCAGCAGCGCAGGCAGACCGACAGCGAAGTCCCCGCAGAACAGCCGGTGCTGCCCAAGCCGGTAGACGGTCCCAACCTTCGACTTCGGACGAGACGGACGCCCACCTGACGACGACTCGCCTTCCGATGCCTCAGCTCCGACCGACACGCTTGCTCGGTCGGCTCGGTCACGCAGCTCCGCGATCAGCGAGTCGAACCCGGCGAAATCCGGACGCGGCAGGTTGGCCGTCAGGTCCGGTATGGATTCGACCGCAATCTTCGGGTCGAAGGTCCCGCGGATCGCCGGGTTGTTCATCGACAAGTTCGCAGCGCGCTCGGCCGTAGCGTCCATCTTGACGACCACACAATCCGCGAACTCAATGCCACCCTGCCGCATGGCCTGCACGCGCTGGTGCCCGGAGACCAACACGAGCTTTCCGCCGTGCGCGTTGACCACGGGCATCTCCAGCATGCCGAACTTCGTGAGCGAGTCGCGCAATCCCTGGAACGCCACGTCCGTGATGACGCGCGGATTGTAGCTCGCGCCTTCGATGTCAGCGAGCCGCAGCTTCTGGACCCTCGGAGCCTTCGAGCTTGTCATTGACCGACCCGTTCGGCCATGGCCTGCACGGCCGCCTGCAGCAACTTGAACGTCGTCTGCGCGTAGAACTGGTTCCCGTTCTGCGGATCCGTCAGCAATAGCGAAACTGACGGCGCGCCCGCCTTCGTTCCATCCGGCAACAGGGCGATGCGATCGAGGTTCAGTGTTCTGACCTTGTCGATATCGACGTCAGGCCAACAACCATCGCCTTCGAGTGATACGGAAAGTTTCGTCATGCGTCGTCCAGCTCCTGCTTCGTCGGTTTGCGCGCCTGCACGCCCCAGACGCCGTCGCGGTTCCGCACCGCGTTGTCCATGGCGAACATATCGACCGAGCCATCATCAGCCCAACGGAAGAACATGCCGTCGGTGTCCATGACGCGGAACACCATGCCCTTGCGAATGCAGTCGTAGGGGAAATCCGACCAGCACGCGCCCTGCTTGACGAAGGCCCGGCGGGTGTCCTCGGGACGACACAACGGACGGAAATGCTCGCGAAGCCGCGAGGTCAGGTGCCCGTCCTGATCGGTGTAGTAGCGCAGATCCTCGCGCGGACGATCCGGATAGCCCTCGCGCATCAGCTCACCGCCTTCGTGCGCGCGCGCCAGTTTGCCCCCGCACCACCAACGAACTCGGCCCACCTGCGGCGCACCCGGTCCATCTCGCGCGCCGTCGACACCCACCCGAGCACGCGCCTGCCGGTCTTCTCGGCCGCGATGACGGTCGCACCGCCGTCGGCGTTCGGGTCCAGCACGAGCCCTCCGGTCACCGTGCTGTTCAGCATGGCCCTGACGGCAACCTCGACGGGAAGGCGCGTGGCCATGCGCTGCGATAGCCGCACAACGTTGCCCTGGTCGCGCCCTCCGTAGTAGGCATGCGCCTGTCCCTCGGGCCAGCCATACAGCACCGGGATGGTTGCGTCCGGGAACGCGAGCGTCTTGCTCCGCACGTTCGGGTCGAACGCGACGATCGTGTTCGACCAGTGCCCACCAAGCTCGATGAACCGAGCGTGCAGGCGCGGCAGATTGGCCGTGCTGGTCGCGACGTAGATCGCGCCCTCAGTGTTGGACAGAGCCTGCCGGAGGATCACGTCGATCAGATCGATGCTCAGGTCCTGCTTGGCGATCAGCGACGTAACGGTCGCGTTCGCACGCTGGAACCCGAAGGCTTCGAGAGAGCCTGGAGCCTGCAGGCCACCGCAGTGCAGACGATGCTCACCGAGCGCGTAGACGGTCCCGACCTTGCTGACCGCCTCGGACTTCGAATAGGCCGGCAGGGCTTCATCCGAGGTCTTGCCGTCGCGCACCGTGCGGTCACCCTCAGACTGCTGCGCGCCGCGGATCACCTGCCGCATCAGCACGTCCAGGCGCAGACCTTGGATCTCGGCCGCACGATCCTCGGGCAGAGCCTTGGCGATCTCGTCCAGTAGTGCGCGCGTCAGCTCCGGGACAAACGCGCCTTCAATGTGCGGGTTGTTCAACGCGAAGTTCGCCTGCCGCTCAGTCGCAGCATCGAACTCGACCACGACGCACTCGACCGACTCGACGCCGGCCTTCCGGAGCGCCTCGACGCGCTGGTGCCCGCCAACCAAACGAGCCTTGCCGTCCGCGACGTTGACCACCGGGAGCGCCAACAAACCGAAGCCCTCGATGCTGCGCGACAGGCCCGCCAGAGCCTCGTTCGTGATGCTGCGCGCGTTGTATGGCGCGGGCTCCAACTCAGAGAGCTGGAAGATACGACGACGAACGCGCGCGTAGTTGTTGGGCACGAGAGGACCGCCCGGCGGACGGCGTCAGGGTTCACGGGCAGCATGGCCCGGCCCTGACGCGCTGTCAACGCTGCAGGCGATCAACCAAACAGGTGCCAGTTCATGATCCAGTGCTGCAGGCGCGCCATTTCGGACTGCGCCCCGCTGGGTGCCGAGGACGCGGACGCGGCGAAGAACGGAACAGCAACGCGCGCCACGGCGTCGCGTGTGTCCAATCTGACCAGACTGCGAATGCACTCCGTCGGGGCCAAAAGGAACAGGCGTGCCTGTTCAATCTGGTAGTCCGGCAGGCCGAGCGCGATCGCCGGAGCGAGCACATCCCGGACGTCGAAGGAATCGTCGCCGGTGTTCGCCGCGACAGTCAGTGCAACCAACCAGAACATCGGCTGGTCCTCGTTGGGCAGCTCGCGAGCGCGAGCACGCAGCAGATCGACCCGCGGGCCCAGCATGGTCTGCACGACCACCTGGGCGAACGCGCCGTGCACGGATTCCGCCAATGGCGTCCGTGCGTAGTCAGTCTCGGGCATAAGAAACCTCGCATGTGAGAGAAGGGAACCCCGGGGCGGGATCGAACCACCCAACGCGGCCTCGGGCCCACAGCGGTAGCGGTCACCGCCGCCGCAGACCTTCTCGCGCCGGATGAACCGCCCGACGCAGCAGCAACGCCCCCAAGCCAGGGCAGGGCACAGGATCAAACCACAGACGCGCCGGCCCGGTCAGGCCACGGACGCGCCATGCCCGATGTTTCGACCGGAAGGGGCCTGCGCTTGAGCCCAGTTCGCTGAAATCCCGAAACGGGATCAGCGACGGCGGGTCAGCAGGCCCAGGGCCCGCGCGGCCAGCCCGGCGGACGAACCGCGCGACAGCAAGACCGGACGCTCGTCCGACTCGTCCAACTCGTCGCCGGACGTAGCATTGCGGTCCGCCTGAACACGCCGCGCCAGTTCGGCCAGCGTGATGACCTCCTCCTCGACCGCAGCCGGAGTGGCCGGCTGGGCAGGCCGTGCGGGCGGCTGCCGTCCGACCGAATCGTCCTCCCACACAGCGCCTGCGCGCGCTGGCGCGCCCGTAGGGGCCTTGTCGCGCGCGCCCAGGCGGGCCAACGCGCCCAGCGGAGCCGAAGCCCCGGCCGAGCGCACCGGCGGGAGGATGCGATTCGGTTGACCGCTCACTTCTTGCGCGACTCCGCGAGACCCGCGATCTTGCCCGCGAGGTTCGCGCCCTCGCTCAAGCCGGCAGCCTGGAGCTTGCCCTCATCGGCCTTGGTCGCCGGGGCGAGCGAGGGCAAGCCCTCACGCACCGAGACCTCGAACGCCTGACCGTCGACCGGCGCGTTCAGACCGAAGATCGCGGGCTCGTAGCCCTCCTTGACCTTCTTGGCGCGCTTGGCCATGCGGGCCGACTTCTTGATCTTGGCCTGATTGGCCTTCTTGTAACGCGCGACCTTCTGCAGGTTGCCCTTCTTCGGGCCGGTCTTGTAGTTGGCCGTGCGGGTGTAGTCGCCGGACTTGTAGCCGCCGCCGGCCTTCTTCGAGCGCGAGATCAGACCCTTCTGCATCATCGCGCCGAGCATGCGCGCGACGAGCGCACCGCCACCTGGACGACGGCGGATCTTGCGGAACGAACCGCGCGCGAACTCGTCCAAACCGAACAGGTTCGCCGCCGCGGCCAGACGGGCCTTGTCCTCCAGGGTGCTCTCCGGAAGGGTTTCGACGAAGTGCGCGAGCATGGAGGTGAGGTCGTCCTCGTCCACCATGCCGAGCGCGACCTCGGCGTCCATCACCTGGACCTCGTCGTCCGCGTCCGCGTCCTCGGCCAGCTCGCTCAGCACGCTGCGGGCCAGCTCGGCGTCGGCCTGCTCGCCGACCGTGACGTTGCCGTCCGCAGCGCGCGTAGCGATGTGCGGCGCGGCGTTCGGGTGATCGAACACGGCCGAGAAGTCGGCGTGCGCGAGGAAGTCGGCGACGATCTGCGCTTCGAGCGTCAGCTCGCCTTCGGCGGTCAGCATGTCGACGTCCTGCGGGTCGACGCTCTCGTGGATCAACTTGACTGGCATTTCGGTCCTCTTTGGGAAGTGGTTGAAGTGTAGCAGAAGTGAAACGTGACGCTAGCCGTCAGGCCGAAACAGCCTGACGGATCTGGGCGGCAACCGCCGCCGGGACGCGCAGCGTCAGCGTCCCACCCGACATCCTGACGGCCGTGCTCTCGGCCTGCAGGCCCGCGGCCTGCGCCGCAGCGATCAGCTTCTCGGTCCGGTCACGCGGAACCGTGATGTCGACGTGCTCCGTCGACTCGTCGGCGTGGTCGTCCTTGACCGCGCCGTCCTGGCCCTTGAACGTCACCTTCGGCAGCTTGGTCCCGGGCTTCGGCACGCCGGTCTGCTTGCCGTTCGTCTTCGGCTTGTAGCGATACGGGCGCTTCTTGCCGCGCGGACCGCGGAGCTTCGACGGCTCGCTGAACGGATCGGGCTCGTCGTCAGTGAAGACGTCGCCGTTCTCGTCGATCTCCTCCGACTCCCGCACCGCGTGGAAACGATTGTAGTAGTCGGCATCCTCCAGATCGGCCGCCAGACGACGACCAGCAGCCTTGAACGCGGCGACGTCGTCGTAGAACTCGCCCTCACTGGCCGCCATCTTGAGCTGCTTGAGGATGAAACCACGCGCCAAGGCGGACGCGCCCAGCTTCATCGCCTCCTTGTCCGCAGGCGTGTCCTTGCCGACGAAGTTGCCGTGGATGGTCGCGGACTTCTTCGCTTCGCTCAGGTTTGCGCCGTCATCCTCGATCGACGCGGCGAGCGGCTTGGTGCCGGCCTGGAAGGTCTTCATCGAGCCCAGGATCTCCTTGGCCAGTGCGAGGTAGCTACCGCGGTCCTTCGGCGACGAGAACTGGTGCAGCAGCAGGAACTGCTGCGCGACGTCACGACCGATGCCGAAGTGCGTGGCGAGTTCGCCGTAGGTGACCTTCGGATTCGCGACGATGAAGCGCGCCACGACCTGGGCGAAGTTCGCCATGGCCATGTTCTCGTCGACCGACTCCTCCATGTCGTCCTCGTCGTCGTCCGGCTCCTCCTCGTCCGGATCGTCCTCTTCGTCGTCCTCGGAGTCCTCCTCATCGTCCGACTCCTCGTCGTCCGCGTAGTCCTCCTCATCGTCCTCTTCGTCGTCGGCCGCAGCCTCGACGACGTTCACGCGACCTTCCAGCAGGTCGGTGCACTCGACAACAGCCCCACCGAACTCCTCCGCCAGCTCCTCCGCGGCCTCGCGCGACGAAGCGAACAGAGCGTCCGCACCTTCGACCAGGATGGCGAAGGGCATGCCGGCCTGCAGCATCTCCTGCACGACCGTGTTGTCGGGCATCTGGATCGCGTTCGCGAGCTGCTTGCGACGGCGCGCAAGGCGCACGCGGTTGCGCTTGTAGTAGCGGGCGCGCTTCATCTTGGCGCTCGACTTCTTCGCCGCGCGACGGCGCTTGCGCAGCGCCATCATGGCCATGCCGGTCTTCGGCTTGGCCCGCTTGCGAGCGATCGCGGCGCGACGACCAGCCGACACCTTGAAGCCCTGCTTGAACTCATCCAGGCGGCTCTCGTCGACACCCAGGCGACGGAGCAGAGCACAGCCGACGTGCAGCGCGCTCTCGTAGTCGCCATCTTCGAGCATCGAGTCGACCTGACGAACCAGATCGAGATGCTGGTTCGGGTTCTTCGCGATGGCCTCCTCGATGGCTTGCTCCAGGGCGTCGATGACGACGTCCTCCATCAGATCCGAAGCGTCGACGACCAGCTCGCCATCGGCGGTCTCGATGACGAACTCGTCGGCATCGCCGACCGTGTTGTTCTTGTTCATTTGGTTCTTCTCGATGAGCTGTCCGCCAGACGCACGCAGCGCCTGCATGATCTTGGTGTCCTTCTTGATCCGTGCGATGACACGCTTGCGGATGAACCCGCGCACGGTGTCGTCCAGTGCGATGTCCGAGAGGATCGCGCCGACTCGCTTGACCACGTCAGTGTCGACCTTCCCGAGCGAAGCCCACTCCACGTAGTTGTATGGGTTCAAATAGACCACGACGTCGCCCGCGTCTTCGACCAGCGGCGTGTCGCTTCCGTCGTCCATGACGGATTCGTCGGCGGTCTGGCCGACCGGCGTGATGCCGTAGTAGTGCCACTTGCCCTTGCGATTGTGGATGATGTCGCTCCAGCCAGCGCGCTTCGCGATCACGTCCTTCGCGGCCTGCATGACGGTGGCATCGGTGAAGATGTATTTCGTCAGCTTCTCACCGTCGACCGTCACGGTCGTGCTGGGTAGCACGAACGTCATGGCATCGACGAAGTGACGACCAGCGCGCGAGTCCAGGATCTCGCGGATCTTCGTCGCCGGCAGGTCCGGACGCTCGGCAGCGATGACCTGCGCCGGTACGCCCCCGATCCGGCGCTACCGATCACATAACCGTCTATGAATCAGCATGTTGGCGTTGAGCCAGCCGACGACGGCGAGGCTGGCGAGGGCCTTGCCTCTGAAGCCTGCAGCGGGACGACGCCGCGGCGGGCGGCCAGGAGGTCACCTGGCCCTGGCACGGCGTCGGGCCCGGATTACGCCAACAAGGAGACGCCATGTCCAAGAAGCTGCTGCTGACGGTCCTCGCCCTGGGCCTCGCCCCGACTCTGCGCGCGCAGAGCACGGTCAACCTGCCGGACGAGACGCAGAGCACCACGCTCAGCGCCGACGTGGCCGAACAGGCCCGGATCCAGGTGCCCTCGACCATCCACTTCGACGTGACGAACATCGGGAGCACGACCCAGGCTCCGGCAGCCAGCGTGGCCATCGATCGGATCGTCCTGGCGTCGGCGGCGAACCAGCTCGCGGTCTCGATCCGGGCCAACGCCGCCGCCTTCACCGCCCCGGCGGTGGGGGGCAGCACCTGGTCGGCCGAGGATGTGAGCTGGAACGCGGCCTCCTGGGTTCGCGGCACCGGCAGCTCCGGCGTGCTCAGCAACACCGTCTACCAGCCGGTGGCGGTCTGCGACGCGGACGTGGCCGACTGCAGCACCACGCAGCTCGCCTTCAGCCTGGCGGCCAAGGACACGGTCCGGCGCTCCGGCTCCCACACCCTGAACATGACGTGGAAGCTGGAGAGCAACCTGTTGTAGCGCAGGCTGCCACCGCGGGGCGGGCCTGGCCCGCCCCGCGACCTGCCGTGGAGGTCTTCCATGTCCGCTGCGCGCCTCATTCGCCTGCTCGCCCTGGCGGGCGCTGCGCTCGCCTGCCCGCTCCCCGGCGACGCGCTGGGCTTCACCGCGGCTCTCACCCCGATCAAGGCCCGCGTCCGCCCCGGCCAGCGCCTGGAACGGGCGTTCCATCTCCAGCTCGTCGAGACGGATGGCCCGGCGCGGTTCCGTGCCCACGTCGAGGACTGGTGGACGGGCGAGAAGGGCCAGGGCTCGGTCTACGCCGCGCCCGGCACGCTGGCGCGCTCCTGCGGCACCTGGACCTCGGTCGGACCGGTGGAGTCGGAGGTGGAGCGCGGCGGCCAGCTCCAGGTCCGGATCAGCGTGGCCGTGCCGGAGGAGGCCACGCCGGGAGGCTACTGGTGCGCACTGACGGTCGACCAGCTCCCGGACCCCGCCGAGGCCGGCGCAGGCGTGCAGGTGCGTTTCCTGGCCTCGGTCTCCACCGCGATCTTCCTGGAGATCGAGCCGGTCCACCGGCAGGCGCGCATCGCGGGGGTGGAGCTGACGCCCGAGGCGGTGGCGGTGCGCGTCCTCAACGCCGGCGACGTGGCGCTCGGCGTGGAGGGCCGGGTGGAGTTCCTGGCCCCGGGTCGCAGCGAGCCTGTCGCCAGCGCCTTGATCCCCCGCGCCACCGTGCTGCCCGAGCCGGTGCCCGAACGCCGGCTCGAAGCGCGGTTGCCTGGTCCGGAGGCCTTGCCCTCCGGAACCTACGTGGTCCGCGTGATCCTCGATGCCGGCCTGGACCACTACATCGCCTTGCAGAAGACGGTGGCGGTCCGTGGTGCGCTGGCGGCGGCTCGCTAGCCTCGCCGTCGTGGCCGCGGCGCTGCCGGCTGCGCCGGCTCCCGCCCAGGTCGCCTGGCGGGCCTTCGTGGAGGGAGCCGAGGTGACCGCGACGGCCGATCCGCGCCAGCGTTCGGGCGTGGTGCTCGTCGACGCCGGCGCCCTCGCCCCCCTGCTGGATGCCTGGCTCGAGATCGATGGCCGCGACTTCGTGCTGCGCGGGGCCGCCGGGGAATGGCGGGGCCGGCTCGGCCAGACCTGGCTGGAGGCTCCGGGCCGGAGGCTGGATCTGCGCACTCCGCCGCTGCGCGAGGGTGCCGCGCTCCTGCTGCCCGTGGACGCCCTTGCGGAGGCCTGCGGCCGGGCCGTCTCGATCGACGTGGCCCGGGGCGAGGTCCGGCTCGGACGAGGCGGAATCAGGGCCGACCCTGCCGAAGCCGACGTGGAG
>WBZQ01002598.1_pt1 | contig 11518 bp, 9 predicted proteins | sample 5204251 | NCBI WGS metagenome assembly WBZQ01 (sample SAMN12412402, study PRJNA552823) | activated sludge metagenome | isolation source: activated sludge from nitrification reactor of wastewater treatment plant... | place: USA: Virginia | collected 2017-09 | reverse complement strand
CGCTCTCCATCGCCGCGCCGACGCTGGCGCACCATGCGCTCGCGCGGCAGGCCTTGTTGCGCGGCCGGGACGTGCTGGTCGAGAAGCCCATCACGACCACGCTCGCCGAAGCCGACGAGCTGGTGGAGTTGGCCGCGACGGGCGGCCGCGTCCTGCAGGTGGGGCACATCGAGCGCTTCAATCCGGCGGCCGACGTGCTGCGCGCGCACGCGGGCCGCCCGCGCTTCATCGAGGTCCACCGCCTGAGCGGCTTTCCCGCGCGCAGTCTCGACGTCGACGTCGTCCTGGACGTGATGATCCACGACCTCGACGTCGTGCTGGCCCTGGACGGCTCCGAGCCCGTCCAGATCGACGCCGTCGGCGTGCCCGTGCTGACGTCGAAGGTCGACATCGCCAACGCGCGCCTGCGTTTCGCCTCCGGCCTGATCGCCAACCTGACCGCCAGCCGCGTCTCGACCGAGCGCGTGCGCAAGTTCCGCGTCTTCGCGCCCCAGACCTACATCTCCGCCGACTTCGACGCGCGCGAGGCGCAGGTCTATCGCCTTGCGGCCTCCGACGAGGGCCGGCCCGACATCCGCGTGGAGCGCTCAGGCGCGAAGGATGCCGAGCCGTTGAGGCGCCAGCTCGAAGCCTTCGTGGGCGCGGTTCGTGAGCGGCGTCCGCCGGTGGTGTCGGGCCAGGACGGACGTCGGGCCCTGGCGCTGGCCCTGACGATCCTCGAGCGCATCGCGCAGGGTCATCAGGACGCTCTGCCGCACTCCTAGATGTAGCGCTGCTTCAACGACTTGGCCCAACTCGTTGGGCCCGCCGGCCGATCGGGCGCGGCTTTCGTGCTAGGATCGTTCCCTGGGGGAGGAGCCAGGCCCGCGTGCGACGACGCACTGATCAGCGGCAGAGCTTCCTCGTCTCCGCGATCGTCCACCTGCTGGTGTTGATGGTCGTGGGCAGTCGGCCCGTACGCGGGCCGAGTTCGAGCGACGAACCCGCCAGCCCGCCGCGCCCGAGCGCGCGGGTCTTCCTGCCGCCACCCGAGGTGCTACGGCAGTTGATCCCCAGGCCTCCGGCTGTCGCGAGGCCCGTGCCGCCGGCGCCACAGCAGGCTCCGGCCGAACGACCGAAAGAGCGCATCAGCGTCGGCGCGCCCGTGCAGGCGCGCCAGCAGGGCCCGCTGATCCTGCGCCGGGAGGACGATCTGACTCGCGTCGCCAAAGGCCGACCGGACGCAACGTCGGCCACTCCGCCGCCGCCCGTCGCCGCTCTGCCGGCGCGCCAGGCCCGCGGCGAGGACGGAGACGGACAAAAGGGCGCGGGCGCCGAGGCTGGCCTGCGCCTGCCCTCGGGCGTCGGAAGTCTCCCGACGGGTCGCGAAGGCGCGGGTTCCGAGCGCGAGCGCGGATCGGCACGCGCGGCGCGCGGGCCGTCGCTGGCTTCGTCGCTGCAGGATCTCGATCGTCGCCTGCAGCAGACCGGCGCGCTCGGCCTGCCGAGCGGCACCGGCAAGCAGATGGGACCGCTGTTCTTCGATCCCGAGGGCGCCGACTTCACGGAGTGGCTGAACCACTTCAAGAACGAGGTCTACCGCAACTGGATCGTGCCCCAGGCCGCGCTACTGGGCTTTTCGGGTTCCGTCGAGATCGAGTTCGTGGTCGAACGCGACGGCAGCCTGAGCGGCCTGCGCGTGTTGAAGTCGAGCGGAACCGTGTCGCTCGATCGCGCGGCCGAGAATGCGCTGCGCGCCAGCCGCTTCCTGGCGTTGCCCGCCGATTACCGGCCCGTGCGCGTGCCCATGCGCGTCACGTTCTTCTACAACACGGCCCCGTCGCGCGCGTCGTGAGTCGCGCATTGCGCCGTCCGGCCGCGCTCCTCGCGAGCGCCACGGCCGTCTTCCTGCTGTACACGAGCTGCCGCAGCAACCCGGCGCGCGCGCGCGAGGCCGAGCCGCGGCCGCAGGCCAACGATGGACCCAGCGAGCCGGTCGCCGCCGAGCCGATGGCGACCCCCGCCCCGGCGAGTCTCTCGCCGCCGGCCGAACCCGCGTTGCGCATCGGCATCCTGATCGGCGCCGCGCGGCCGTCGCTGGGCGCCGATTCGGGGCTGCTCGTCTTCGCGGGTTCGCAGGGCCGCATCGAAGGGCAGCCGACGCGCGTGCAACGCGCCACGTTCGTGCCGGCCTCGGCCGACGCGCCGCCGGCGCGCTTCCGCGTGCAGGTCGCGAGCGTGGCCGACGCCGGGGCGGCCGCGCGTCTGGCGCAGCTCGCCGAACGCGTGGCCGGCCAGCCGGCGCTCGTGCGCTGGAGCGAGGCCACGCGCACGTACCAGGTGCGCGTCGGCGCCTACGCGACGCGCGAGGAAGCCCAGGCGATGGCTGGCCGACTGCGCCAGCAGGGCCTGGCCGGTGCCTGGACGCCGGCCACACTCGATGGGCCGGTTGCGCGCCTGCGACTGCTCGAGACCGGCCAGGAGTTCGAGAGCGTGACGGTGACCGTCGCGCGTCCGGGCGAGCTGCTGCGCGTCGACGCCGCGACCTACCGTGGCAACGTCGAGCTGCGCGCCGGGACCGAAGCGGGCCTGACCGTGATCAACCACGTGGGGCTCGAGGACTACCTGCGCGGCGTCGTGCCCAACGAGTTGTCGCCGGTGAGCTTCGGCCAGATCGAAGCGCTCAAGGCGCAGGCCGTCGCCGCGCGCACCTATGCGCTGCGCAACCGGGGCCAGTTCGCCGCGCAGGGCTACGACCTGTGCGCGACGCCGAGCTGTCAGGTCTACAAGGGTCAGTCGAGCGAACATGCGCTGACCGATCGCGCGGTCGCGGAGACCGAAGGCCAGGTGGCGCTGCATCGCGGCCGCCCGATCGTGGCGTACTACACCTCGACCTGTGGCGGCCACACCGAGGACGACGCCAACGTCTTCGACGGCGACGAGCCCTATCTGCGCGGCGTGGCGTGTGCGCCGGAGCAGTCGGCCTGGAGTCTGCTGCGCACGACGACGGAGCCGCTGGCCGTCGGTCCACGCGAGGGCCTGAGCCGGGATGCGGCGCTGCTCGTCGCGCTACGCGTCCTCGAGCCGCGGCGGTACGTTGCGGGCGGTCTCGACGGCCCGGCGCGCGAGCCGGAGCTGCGCCGCTGGCTGACGCAGCTCGTGACTGTCGCGGGTCGCGACGCGGTCGAGCTCCCGGCGGGCGTCGCGCTCACCCGTCGCGCCACCTTCTGGCGCCAGCTCGTGGCAGCCGCCGGCTGGCACGAGCGTGCCGCGCGCCTGCTCGCCCCGGGCGACCCCGACTACCTGCTGCGCGTGTCCGACCGCGAGCAACTGGCCGACGGCGAGGAGCGGCTGGCGGCGGCGCTGTTGATGCACGAACGGCTGCTGGCGCCGGACGACGACGATCGCCTGCGTCCGTCCGCGTCCATCTCGCGCGCCGAAGCCGTGACGCTGCTCGGCGGGCTGGCGCGCGCGCTCCAGCCGCCGGCGCTGCTGCGCGCGGAGTTCCGTGGCCTGCGCGCTGACGTCCTGAGCCTGAACCGTGAAGGACAGGACGAGACGCTCACGCTCGCGCCGGACGCACACCTGTTCCGCGACCTGGGTGGCCGCGTGAGCGCGGCCGCGGAGCTGAGCTTGGCCGTGGGGGACAGGCTGGCGTGCGTGGCGCGCGAAGGCCGCATCGTCTACCTCGAGGCCGACCAGAGCCCCGACGGGCCCTCGGCCGACCGCAGTTCGCGCTACTTCCGTTGGGAGGTGCGCGCGACCCCGGCCGAGGTGCGCCGCAGCGCGCAGAGCGACACGCCCATCGTCGACGTGCAGCCACGCCGCTACGGCGTCTCCGGACGCGTGGTCGAGCTGGCGCTGCTGGGTCCGGGCGGCAGCGAACGCATCCTGCGCGGTCTGCGCATCCGCTCCGCGCTGGGGTTGCGCGAGAACTTGTTCGTGATCGATCGCGAGCGCGACGCGAGCGGCGCGGTGCAGCGCTTCGTGTTCACCGGTAAGGGCTGGGGACACGGCGTCGGCCTGTGCCAGGTGGGCGCTTTCGGCATGGCCCGCAGCGGCGCGACCTACGCACAGATCCTCGAGCACTACTACACCGGCATCACGCTCGGCCGGCTCGACTGAGAGCGCGCCCGCGGCGCACGCGCGGGCGCGGCAGGCCGGAGTCGGGCCATAGTGAAGTATTCAAATCAGCCGAACATCGTTCGTCAATAATTTGAAGTGTGCAATCTGGCACTTTATTTTTGTCATCGACTGTGTATTCTGTTCTCGATCGGCTTGCCCCGATCGAGGAGGACACATGAACACGCTCAAGAACGCCGTGCGCGTCGCATCGCTCGTCCTGGGCCTGGCCGCGGTGGCCGACGTCGCCGAGGCCTGCAGCTTCGCCTGCGTCAACGTCGGGCCGGGCTTCTGCCAGCGCTGCCTGCACGTCGGCTATCCGACCGGCGGCTACTGCCAGGACCAGGGCCAGTGTGGCTGCATCGACGTGCAGGACGTCTGCTGGAACGCCGTCTCGTTGACGGGGCTCGACCAGGTCATGGCCGAGATCACGGCCGCGCCCGAGCCGGACGCCGCGCCCGTCACGCCGGTCGTGTCGCCCGCGCAGCCGTAGCGCGGGGTCAGTCCAGGTCGACCCGGCGGGCGCGCGGACGTCGCGCGCCCGTCTCCGCCTGGACCGGTTCGGCGCTGGCCTGCTCCATGCGCTCGAGCTGCCATTGGCACATCAGGATCACGCCCTGCAGGATCTGGCGGCGCAACTCGCGTGCGCGCTCGCGGTCGAGGCCAGCCTCTTCGAGGATCTCGGAGATCAGGCAGCAGGGCTTGAGCGTGGCGCCGCGGCGCTCCGTGCGCGCGTCAGCTTTCTTCATGGCTCTCCTTCTTTCCGAAGACCACGCGCAGGTGCTGGTCTTCGAACGCGGCGCTCAGCACGGCGCGCGACAGCAGCGTGCGTGGCAGGGCGACGTGGCGGCGCTGATTGTCGACGAGCACGACCAGGTCGTCGCCACGCGTGAAGACCGACAGCTTCTCCTTGCGTGCAAACGGCAGGTGCATGAGCAGCGCGTAGCGGCTGCCCTCGCGTTTGACCTGGATCGGACGCTCCTGGTACAGCACGGCCGTCGGGTCGCCCTCGCCGAAGATCTCGCGGCCCAGTTCGGCCAGGAGCTCGAGGCCCACCAGTTCCCGATCGAACAGGCGCGCTTCGAAGAACGGCAGCGGCTCGAAGAGCGCGCGCGCCTCGCTCAGGTGGCCGGCCTGCAGGTCGAACCAGCGTTCGAAATAGGCGGAGCGCGCCGCGCGCGGCAGCACCCGGTTGGCGATCACGGCGTCGACGGGAAACCCGAACAGGCTCAGGTAGGTGTAGAGGCGCTGCGACTCGCGCACGACCATGCGTTCGGGATTCAGCACCAGACGGATCGACGCGCGGCGCGGGTCCTGCAGCAGCGGCGCCATGCCGCGCATCTGCTCGTAGAGCGCGCGCAGCGCGCCGAACACGTCGTCGGAGGGCAACGGCAGGTCCGTCAGGCGGCGCGCCAGCGGACGGACCGAGCGCACCACGCTGCGCTGCACGGGGAAGATGCGCGTGAAGTAGAACTCGAGCATCTCCGGCACGCTCAGCATGCGCACGGTCTCGCCGGTCGGCGCGCAGTCGATCACGATCACGTCGTAGCGCCCGGACTCGGCGTACGACTTCACGCGCAGCAGGCTGAACAGCTCTTCCATGCCGGGCAGGATGGCGAGCTCCTCGGCCATGGCGTCGGCCACGCCCTTGAAGGTCATGAAGCGCGTGAGCCAGTCGTGGATCACGCCCCAGTGCTCGTGCAGCTCGCGGTTGACGTCGATCTCGAGCGCGTCGAGGTTCTCGGCCACGCGCGTGGGCTCGCTGCCCACCCGCACGTCGAGCGCGTCGGCCAGGCTGTGGGCCGAGTCGGTGGAGACCACCAACGTGCGCCGCCCGCGGCGCGCAGAGAGCACCGCGGTGGCGCCCGAGAGGCTCGTCTTGCCGACGCCGCCCTTGCCGGAGTAGAGCAGAATTCTCACGCCGGGCTTCCGCTGGGCCGCGCCGCGCGCGCGCGCCGCCGCGCGCCGGCGCCCTCGAAGAGCGCGTCTGCCACCTCGGCCAGCCCGGGCAGGTCGTGCACGTCGCTCTCGAATTCGGGCACCGTCAGAACGTCGGCGCGCGTGGACGTGGCCAGACGCGCCACGGCGCGGGTGTCGGCCCGCGCCAGCGCGCGCTGCTCCGCGAGCAGCACGCCCAACACGGCCTGCAACTCCGCGTCCAGCGGACGCGCCGCGCGCTGCCCCCGCGGCAGGCCGGCGCCCGGGTCGACGTGCACGCGGTTCACCACGAAGCTCACGAAGGGCATGCCTTTCTCGGCCAGACGGCCGTGGAAGAAGAGCGCCTCGTGGAGCGCCCCGTGGGCCGGCCCGCAGACCAGCACGAAGCCCGACGACGGCGCGCGCAGCAGCTCGAAGACGCGCGCGGCGCGCTGCTTGAAGCCCTCGTACATCGATTCGAAGGCCAGGAAGAACTCCGACAGCTCCTGCACGAAGCTCAGGCCCACGACGTTGTCGAGCAGCCGCAGCGCCAGCGCGCCGGTACGCGTCGCGATCTTCAGGGTCAGGCGGCCGGCTACGAAGTAGGGCCGCAGGAAGAAACGCAGCACGCCCGCGTCGAGGAAGTCGGACAGGCGTTCGGGCGCCTCCAGGAAGTCGAGCGCGTGGCGCGTGGGCGGCGTGTCGAGCACCACCAGGTCATAGCGCTCGTCGGCGGAGAGCTCGAGCAGCTTCTCCATCGCCATGTACTCGTGCGTGCCCGCCATGGCGTCGGAGACGTGCTGGTAGAAGCGGTTGGCGAGGATGCGCCGGCGCGCGGCCTCGTCAGGAGCGAAGCGCTCCACGAGCGCGTCGAAGGTGCGCTTCGTGTCGAGCGTCATGGCCGAGAGCTGCGCGCCGGCCGGCAGGCCTTCGATCGGCAGAGGACGAGGCCGCTCGGAGAGCTGGCGCAGCCCGAGGCTGGTCGCCAGGCGCCGTGAGGGGTCGACGGTGCACACCAGCACGCGCCGGCCCTCGCGCGCGGCCTGCAGCGCGAGGGCGGCCGAGGTGGTGGTCTTGCCCACGCCGCCTGAGCCGCACACCACCAGCACGCGCCGCGTGCGCAGCGCCTGGCGCAGGCGCAGGCTGCGGCGTCGTGCGCTCATGCGCCCGCCAGACGCCGGCCCAGGCGGCGCAGGGCGGCCGCATCGAGCGCGTCGTCGAAGAGGTGCGGCAGGCTCACGAGCGGCAGCGCCACCTGGCGCCGCAGGCGCGTCTCGTAGAAGCGCGTCAGGCGACGCCTGCGAATGTGACGACGCGCGCCGAGCAGCGCCGCGCGCAGGCTGGCGCCGTCGTCCAGCAGGCCGTCCTCGTCGTCGGCCAGCCGGCGCAGCACCTCGGCCTCCTGGGCGGGCGTGAGACGCCGTTCGTGACAGGCGTTCAGCACCAGGCCCAGCGGTTCGATGCCCACCTCGTCGAGCGCCTGACGATGGAACTGCTCGGCTTCGACCACCGCCATCTCCTCGGGCAACGCGACGATCACGAGCCCGCAGCGCGCGCGGTCGCGCAGCAGCTCGCTCACGCGCCGCGCGTGGTGTCCCACGGGTCCGACCGGTACGGCCGCTGCGGCCGCCAGCGGCACCTTCAGGAAGGACAGGCCGTGGCCGGTGGACGGGGCGTCCACCACGATGAAGTCGAAGCGCGGCGGGCCGTCGCGCGCGACGCGTTGCTGTTCGAGCTGGAGGATCTTGCCGAGCATCATCAGCTCCTTGAGCCCCGGCGCGGCGGCGAAGAAGCGCGCGTAGATGGGGCTCTCGATCACGCGCCGCGCCAGCATCTCGAACTTCACGGCATGGCGCACGAACTCGTCCATCACCGCGCGCGGTTCGAGGTCGAGCGCGAACAGGCCCGGCGACAGCTCGACCGCGAGCGGGCCGCAGGGCTGCGTCGCGCCCAACCAGCGCGCGGCCTGACTCGCGGCGTCGATCTCCACCAGCAGCGCGCGCCGCCCGCGCTCCGCGGCGGCTTGCACCAGAGCCGCGGCCACGGCGCTCTTGCCCACGCCGCCCTTGCCGGACACGAACGCGACCCGTCGCAGCAACAGCTTGTCGAGCAGCGAGGGGGCAGGCATGCGGGGCGGTCAGGCGCGCTGTCGCGACGGGCTCACGGGGGGGAGACTAGCCCGGATCAGGCGCCATTGCATCCCTCGCCGCTCAGCGCGCCCAGTGCTCGACCGCCAGGCCGACGGCGAGCAACAGCAGCGGCGCCAGGCGCGGGCCGTGGAACCAGCGCTCGACGCGCGCGTGCCGGCGCGCCAGGCGGTCCAGCACGAGCAACAGCGCGAGCGCGCCGGTCCAGAGCAGCGCGACGCGCGCGTCGGCGCGTTGGCCCGAGGCGAGGCGTGGCAGGTAGCGGCCCAGCGACGTCGTCGGGCCCGGTTGCACGCCGGGTTCCGGCGAGCCCGCCAGCGCCTCCCATACATGCGTCGGTTCGGAGGCGTTGTTGAGCATCAGATGCTGTCGGGGCTGCCAGCTCATGAAGGCTGCCAGCGCCACGCCAGTCAACGCCAGCGCGGGCGTCCAGCGCGCCAGGCCGGTGGGTGAGTCGCTCACGCGCAGTGCGACGAGCGTCGCGAGCCACGGCACGAGCGGCACCATGAAGCGCGCGGGCGGACAATGGCCGGCCCACCAGGTCTGCCACACGATGAGCGGCACGAGCGCGCCGAGCGATACGGCGCTGAGCGCTCCGAAGCGCTCCCAGGGCGTCGCTTCGCCAGGCGCGCTGCCCGAGGTGGCCGCGGGCCTGTCGCCGGCCCGCAGGCGGCGCCACGCGCCCAGGCCGGCCAGCGCGACGACGAAGACGGGCGCGTTCGGCAGCAGCCCGGAAGAGCTGTCGAGCAGGAGCCCCGGCAGCGCCTCGGCCGGATCGGCGCGCTTGATCTTCTTGGGCACGCGTGAACCGTAGAGCCCGAGCGGCGTCGGGTCGCCGAAGAGCCGCACGGAGTGCCAGGCGAAAGCGCCCGCCGCCAGGAGCCCCACGCCGAGGAAGGCAGCGCGCGCCCGCCCGCGCAGGCGCAGGGCACCGAGCAGGCCGAGCAGCGCGGCGGCGGCGAGCAGCTTGACGTGCAGGCAAGCCAGCGCGCCCAGGGCCAGGGCCGCCGCGGCGGCGCGCAGCGCGTCGTGGGGCGCGAGCAGCCAGCGCAACGCCAGCACGACGAGCAACGCCGTGGGCACCTCGGTGTAGACGTGGAAAGAGTAGAAGAACGTCGGCGGACCGACGCACGTCAGCCAGGCCAGCGCCGCGGCGTGCGCGTCGCCGGTCACGTGCAGGGCCAGCGCACGCGTTTCCAGCGCGAGCCACGACGCGCACAGCGCCAGCAGCAGCACGCACGCCGCGCGCCCGCCCAGCGCGTAGACCGGCGCGAGCAGCAACGGCAGGCCCGGGCTGTGCGTCGAGATCGGCCGTCCGTCCTGGCGGTACGTGCCGAACGGCATCGCGCCCAGCCCCGGCGTGTACTCGAGGTGATCGCCGCGCGCGAAGTTGTCCGCCAGGTCGAGGTCGTGTTCGCGCCACAGGCTCTGGGTCAGCATGAGGTACTCGACCTCGTCGCCGGTGGCCTGGATGCCGCTCGTGTAGTGCAGGCCGCAGGCGGCGAAGAGCACGCTCGAACACGCGAAGAGCAGACGCGGAGGGGCGGCCGCCAGGCGCGCGCCGAGCCCGGCGCGGCGCGCCAGGGCCGTCAGGCCTGCGGCGCCCAGGAGGGCCCAGCCGAGCGCGCCACGCAGCACGCCGAGCGGCGGCAGCGCGCGCACGACCCAGGGCACGTGCGCCAGGGCCAACGCGGCGCCGGCCCACGCCACGCCGACGAGCCCCGTGCCGCGCGTGCGCGCGCCGCGAGGAGCGTCCTGGGCCGAGTCGTGCAAGCCTTGGCAGTCTAGCCGAACTCCTCACCCGGGCAGCGGGTCGCGCGGCGTTCCCGCGGGCGTCGTCGCTCCGCGCCTCGACCCGCGCGAGCGTGGCATGCGGCCGGGCGCCTCCGGTTGCGGGATCGCGCTTGCGAGTACGATTGGACCCGAGGAGGACGACACATGCACGTCAGTCTGCACGCGGCCTGGATCGCCGCCACCGCGCTGGCGGCGGCTGGGGCGACGGTCGCGCCGAGCCCGCGCGCCGCTGTGCCGCGGGTCGTGTTCGTGTGCCAGCACGGCAACGTGAAGAGCCTGATCGCGGCGCAGTGGTTCGATCGTCTGGCCGGCGAACGCGGCGTCTCGACCGCCGCCGTCGCGCGCGGGCTGACGCCGGAGACGCCCGTGCCGCCGGCCATCGGCGAGCATCTGCGCGCTGACGGCTTCGGCGTCGCCTCGTTCGAGCCGCGCGCCCTGGCGCCGGCGGACGCCGAGGGCGCCGCACACGTCGTGCTCATCGGCGTGGACGCGCCCGAGTGGCTGGCGCGTGCGGGCGCGCCGCTCGAGAAGTGGGAGGGCGTGCCGCCGGCGTCCGAACGCTATGCCGACGCGCGCGACGCGCTGCGGCAGCGCATCGAGACGCTGCTCGACGCCTTGGAGAGCCCCGCCCCGCGCTGAGTCGGCCGGGCCGACGTCGCGCAGCCCTCGTCGGGCGCGTTCACGAGAGCAACAGCTCGAGATCCTCGCGCTTCAGGTCGCGCATCAGGCTCACCTCCGCGCCCAAGATGGCGTCGGCCAACTCGCGCTTGCCGGCCTGCAGTTGCAGGACCTTCTCCTCGACCGTGTTCTGGGCGATCAGGCGGTATGCGAAGACGGGCCGCGCCTGGCCGATGCGGTGCGAGCGGTCGATGGCCTGCGCTTCCACGGCCGGGTTCCACCACGGGTCGAGCAGGAACACATATTCGGCCGCGGTCAGATTGAGACCGACGCCGCCGGCCTTCAGGCTCACCAGGAAGATGCGACACAGCGCATCGTCCTGAAAGCGCGCCACGCGCGCCTGTCGATCGCGGGTCTGGCCGTCGAGGTACTCGTAGGCCAGGCCCAACTCGTCGAGCTGCGCGCGCAACAGGCCCAGGAAGCCGGTGAACTGCGAGAAGACGAGCGCCTTGTGCCCCTCCTCGGCGAGCTCGACCAAGCGCGGCACGAGCGCATCGAGCTTGGCGCAGCCGTCGCGCGCGCGCAGCGGGTCGATCAGGCCGGCGTGGCAGGCGGCCTGTCGCAGCCGCAACAGGCCCTCGAGCACGTGCATCTTGGAGCTCGCCAGGCCGTCGCGCGCCACGCGCCCGAGCAGCGACTTGCGCAGCTCGTCACGCACCCGCTCGTAGAGCTGCCGCTGGGCGCCCTCCAGCTCGCACATCAGCGTCTGTTCGGTCTTGGCGGGCAGATCGGGCGCCACCTGCTGCTTGGTGCGGCGCAACACGAACGGGCGCAGGCTGCGCGCCAACAGACTGCGTTCCTCGGGGCCGAGCTCGCCGCCCCGGCTGGACAGCGTGCCAAGACGGCCGAGCATGCCCGGGTTCAGGAACTCGAACAGGCTG
>WBZQ01002597.1_pt1 | contig 11520 bp, 8 predicted proteins | sample 5204251 | NCBI WGS metagenome assembly WBZQ01 (sample SAMN12412402, study PRJNA552823) | activated sludge metagenome | isolation source: activated sludge from nitrification reactor of wastewater treatment plant... | place: USA: Virginia | collected 2017-09 | reverse complement strand
ATTCCAGGCGTTGAGCGCCTGCGGATTGCCACCGGTGCTGGCGCGCATTTATGCGGCGCGCGGCATTGCCGATGCCGGTCAGCTCGAAACCGAATTAACCCATCTGATTCCGTTCGAGCAGCTGAAAAATTGCACTGTGATGGCCTCCCTGCTGGCTGATGCCATAGCCGCCCAAAAACGCCTCCTGATCGTGGCCGACTATGATTCGGATGGCGCCACGGCGTGTGCGGTCGGCGTGCGCATTTTGCGCAAGCTGGGCGCACAGGTCGATTACCTGGTGCCAAACCGGTTTGAGTTCGGCTATGGTTTGACTCCCGAAATCGTTCAGTTAGCCCATACGACCAAAAACCCTGACATTCTGATCACGGTCGATAACGGCATTGCCAGCGTCGATGGCGTCGCGACCGCCAATCGCCTCGGCATGGAAGTGTTGGTCACCGATCATCATCTGCCAGGCGAGATTCTGCCTGCCGCCACCGCTATCATCAATCCCAACCAGCCGGATTGCTCGTTTCCGAGCAAGAGCATTGCAGGCGTCGGCGTCATTTTTTACCTGATGCTGGCACTGCGGGCGGAATTGCGCCAGCGCGGCGCTTTTGCAACTACCCCCGAACCGAACCTCGCCGCTTTTCTCGATCTGGTGGCGCTCGGCACGGTGGCGGACGTGGTCAAGCTGGATAACAACAACCGCATCCTGGTACAGCAAGGCTTGCAGCGCATCCGCAAAGGGCGCTGCTGCGCCGGAATTCATGCGTTATTACACGTGGCGCGGCGGGATCATCAGCAAATTTCCACCTATGAGCTTGGCTTCATTCTCGGGCCGCGCTTGAACGCCGCGGGGCGACTGGACGATATGTCCCTCGGAATCGAATGCCTGCTGACCGACGATGAGGCTTATGCGGTCGAGTGCGCCAAACAGCTCGACGAATTGAACCGCCAGCGGCGCGAAATCGAATCAACCATGCAAGAAGGCGCGCTCGAGAAACTGGACGCCATGCTCGGCAAGCATGACTCCGAACTCCAGCAATCGTACAGCATTTGCCTGTTCGATCCGGAATGGCATCAAGGTGTGATTGGCATACTCGCGTCACGCATCAAGGACAAATATCACCGTCCGGTGATCATTTTCGCAGCGGGCAATACGGATGAACTGAAAGGTTCCGGACGTTCGATCAATGGATTTCACTTGCGCGATGCCCTCGATCTGGTCGCCAAGCGCGAACCGGATCTGATCCTCAAATTCGGCGGCCATGCCGCCGCGGCAGGCCTGACCATACGCGCCAATCATTACGAACACTTCTGTCAGGTATTCGAGGAAGTCGCTCAATCCCTGTTGACGCCCGTGCATCTGACTCGCGTCATCGAGACCGATGGCGATCTGGAATTATCGGAGATTACGATGGAATTGGCGGAATATCTCGAACGGCAAGTCTGGGGACAAGGTTTCCCGCCGCCGACTTTTTCGGCGCAATTCCGGGTCGAAAGCCAGCGCATCGTGGGCGAAAAACACCTCAAATTAAAATTGCGCAAACGAGCCGCGACTGACCCGATGCACCAGGCTGAACCCTTCTATGACGCGATTCTGTTTTTTCATTGCGATCCGTTGCCAGATCTGATTGACGCGGTCTATCGCTTGCAGATCAACGAATTTAATGGCAAAACGACTTTGCAATTGCTGCTTGAGCATTGGTCTGATGCTGAACAGCCCGTCGTCGATCATGCCTCCTGAATTCACATTGAATGGAGAATTGGCGGCGCTGCCGCATTTTCTGACCAGCCTGGCCATCGGATTGCTGATTGGACTGGAGCGGGAACGTAACCCCAGCTCCCGAGCCGGATTGAGAACATTCGCCCTGGTGGCGTTGTTTGGAACGCTCGCTGCGATGCTGTCCGAGAAAACCTCGCCCTGGCTGCTGCTGGGCGGTTTGCTGATGATCGGCGCGATGATCATCACGACCTACTCGCGGGTCAAGGATGACAATGCCGATCCGGGTACGACGACGGTGGTTGCTCTGCTCATCTGCTATGGACTGGGCGCTTCCGTCTGGTATCACAATGAATCGCTGGCCATCATGCTGGCGATCATCACCACGGTACTGCTGTATTTCAAAACCGAATTGCACGGCATCACGCAGAAACTGAGCCGTCGCGACCTGATTTCAATGTTGCAGTTCGCCGTGCTCACTTTCATCATACTGCCTATATTGCCGGATCAGAACTTTGGGCCGTACGATGCCATCAATCCTCATCAAATCTGGCTCATGGTGGTGTTGATCTCAGGCGTCAGTCTGGCTGGCTATGTCGCGCTGCAATTGCTTGGCCACCCACACGGCCCGATGCTGGGTTTATTGGGCGGACTGGTGTCGAGCACCGCGACAACCTTGGTGTACGCGCGCCGCAGCGTCGAGAATCAGGATTTCACGCATTTGGCCGTGGTTGTCATCCTGATTGCCAATCTGACCGTGCTGATCCGCCTGGCGATCGTCAGCGCTGTCGCCTCTCCGAGCATCATGCCGCTATTGCTGCCGGTATTGGGCTGTGGCCTGGCTCTCGGAGCCAGTGTCACCTTGTATTGGTGGCACCAACTGAATCACCATAATGGCGTGTCCGTGCCCGAGATCAAGAACCCCACCGAGCTTCGCGCCGCAGCCGCCTTTGGGATGATGTATGGCGTCGTACTGTTCTTTTCCGCATGGCTGTCGGACGCCGCCGGCAGCAAAGGTCTTTATGCCGTCGCGCTGCTGTCGGGCCTGACCGACGTCGACGCCATCACCTTATCCAGCCTGCGCTTATTCGAGATGGGAAAATTGGCGGCGGACGAAACCGTGACCGCCATTTCGCTGGGCATACTCTCCAATATCGGTTTCAAGCTCGGCTTGATCTGCTTCATTGGCAATTCACTGCTTGCCAGGCACTGCATTTCCGGCATGCTGGCAACGGCTGCCGGGATTGGGTTGGGGATAATGCTGATCGTTTGAACGTAGAAATCACATGGCGCTTGGTTTTCTACGATGCGCGAAAAACCCCAACAATCCAAGTCCTGCAAGCAGCATGGCATAGGTTGAAGGTTCAGGTATAGGTGCTGCCGTCACCACAAATTCTGAGAGGGCAAAATTACCGTTAAGCGGTTGGCGACCAGATATCGCCTCAAGCCGGAATCCGGTAATACCGTCCACAGTAAGCTCACTACCGATGGTATAAATTGGATACTGATTGCTTCCCTCCGATACCACGATGGAAAAATCAGACTGCTCGGTAAAAATCTCTCCTTCATTCGATGACATGAATACCGGATCAATCGGTATCCAATTTGCTGATACGTCACCACCATCTGCGCGACCATCGGCAAATTGATCACGATTATCCGTAGTATACGAAAGACGGAAATGACCCAAACTGTGCCCAGGCAGAGCCAACAACTCTTGATGAAAAAGCTGAAAATTTATTGCGCCGTGATTCATTGTCAGATCATTCTTCGTTTCCCAAACAATCGTTTGCGTATTGAACTGATCAGGAAAGACAGCCCACGAAGTCCAGTCTGTCCCAGAAATGATGCCGTCAATCGTTTTGTCGGGGGTGAAATCAGCAGTCAAATGCTGGCTAAACGTTGCCGTCGCATTTTGCAAAGGTATTGTTGCATTCGGATTAATAATCGCAGCTCCTTGGGATTGTGAGGCAAAAACCAGACCTAGCGCCAATAATGCAATCCACTGATTTATTTGTTTGAGATTCATGAGTTGTGCCCTTATAAAATAGATAACCTTCTGATGGAAACTTGCCATTCAAGCTTCTTTTCTGCAGTGCGCCATAAACCCCAAAATCCCAAGTCCTGCAAGCAGCATAACTTAGGTTGAAGGTTCAGGAATGGGTGCCGCGGGTACTAACAACAGCCCTCTATGTCCATTGAGTGGATGATCTGCGGCAAATACTGTTCCGATGTTGGATTCAGCTTCAAAACTGACAGTTCGATTATTGAAATAGCTGGCTACCAAAAAATCATCATTGTCAGCAAATACCACGCTATTGGGACCGCTCAATTCCTCAAGGAAAGTTTTGACCAAACCCCCAGTAACCTCATCATAAACAATCGCTTGACTACCGAAGTAATCACTGAGGTACAACATTCCATCAGGCCCAAATGTAATAGACCCAGGCGAACTGGCCTCTGGCGTCGGGATAATGCCTAACGGCGCACCCGTCACACCGTCAAAACGATCAACGTGATCTAGAAACGACCCAACGTATAGGTTTCCGTCAGCCACCCAATCCAGTCCCCAGTAGCTTTCTCCCTGAAACACCAGTAGCAAAGACTCCCATCGATTCTCCAGTCTTCCCATCAAAGTGATATATGGTGGCGCTACTGCCATCTCCCACGTAAAGAGTGCCATCTGGCCCAAAACCCATAAAACCTAGACCAGCGTTCGATGGTGCAGATCCCAATGTTCCCAGAAAATCTCCCGTTTAACTGTCAAATTTCAGCACACGCGGATCATTTCTTGGAAAAATTTCAGTATGATGCGAGCTTACATACAAATTCCCGTCCGGACCTAGGGCCATACCCATCGGAACATTCATATTTCCCGATCCGGCCTTTACCAAAACATCAACAAAAGCCCCAGTTTCTGCGTCATAACGCAGAATATCGCGACCTTCCCGGTTACTTACCAACAAATACTGGTCTTGTGCATATAGCGGAAAGCTAAGCAATAACCCAGCAAAACCAGAAATCAACAATCGCATAATTTGATCTTTATGGGCAAAACTCAATGCTTTCAGAGTCAACGCTTTCCATACTTCCTGACTGATATTTATGATAATTTTTTCATTCCTACTCATTAAATCCTCAAAAATTGATAAGTGTTGCTGTAAAAGAACTCTGAAAAATCGTTATCCAACAAAACTGAACGCTGAACCGGTGATTGCAAAATCTGGAGCCACGTTCTGCACGATGCCGATGATTTCGGCTCGGTCGGTCACGCCGGGATCGTACATGATGGCCGCTTCGAGCTTGCCGGCGTCAGCGGTATAGATATCCAGACTGTACGACGCACGAACGCCATGCAATAGGATCACATCTTCATCGACCTTGAAATCCTTGATCAGGGCATAATCCGAGTCGCCAATGGTCAAGGGATCGCCATCGCTGTAGTAGGCCCGGCTGGCATTGCCCAGCACAAAGGTATCGCCGCCTTTTCCACCGCGCAGCACATCGACTTCACCGGCTCCAAAGCCGAAACCGGTACCTGAAAAGGCAGTTTCCACGCCGATCAGAGTATCTTTGCCCAGACCACCGGTGAGCGTGTCATTGCCAAATCCGCCAATCAAGGTATTGGTGCCATAGTAATCCGCCACGTCATCATTGCCGGCACCGCCATGCACCAGATCGTTACCGCCTTCGCCTCTTAGGATGTCATCGCCCGCATCGCCATATAAGGTATCGTTACCCCAATTACCCTTCAGCGTATCGTTGCCTTCTCCTCCATTGAGCCGGTCATGGCCGCTTCCGCCCAGCAGGCTATCGTTACCCGCCTGTCCGAGCAGACGATCCTGACCGTCGCCACCCTTGAGCGTGTCATTGCCAGCACCGCCGAACAGATTGTCGTTTCCGCCATCGCCTGAAACGTCATCATTGCCATCATCCGCGCTGACGAGATCATCTCCGAGCCCTCCAAAAATGGCATCGGCTCCACCCAATCCCTGAATGATATCTGCACCGGCCAATCCTCTGATGGTGTCGGGTGCGTTGGTTCCGGTCAGATCATCATCGCCCAGGGTACCTACAATATCTTCCTGCGGGCCGACGCCTTCAACAAATCTATCGGAGAAATCCGATTTGCCATAATCCCAGATTTTCAGATTGTCGGTGATTCCTAATACTGAATCATAGAAACCCGTCCGGTCCGAAAAAGGGTTGGGAAGCGTACCCACATACAAATTGGGATCAAAGTTCCCCTTTGGCAACGCCTGACTACCGGATGCCGCGATCTCTCCGTCGACATATATCCTCATCGTGTCCGACGTGGAATCGATGCCATCACTATCCCATACAAAAGCGAAATGATAGGTCGTGCCATCTTCGAATCCCCATTTTCCTCCAGGCCCTGCGGAAAAAGCGGGAGATCGGATTCCAGCTCCTGGCTGATCATCCGCCTTGTTATCCATATTGAATGTAAAAGATTTACCATTACTCGACCAGCCACTCCAATTTGCTTCAATATAAAAAGTATTGATATTCATATCATCAAAATCGCCGGTCAATTCAGAACCATTGACGAAGAAGATACCATGATCCTCGGCACTGGAGTCATATTTGAACGTAAACCAGAACTCAACCGCGCCTTGCTGCGGACTAAATGCTGTGTCCTGCAGATTGGTGCCAAAAAAATTGCCGCCCACCATCGAATCATAGTCATTGTAGTCGCGATCGATCCACAGGCCATTGCCAAACTTGCCCGGGACAATTTCCGCATAATCCCAGCTATCGATGAAGCGATTGGCAAGCTGAACATCCGGACCGATTTCGCTGGGCAGCACATCACCTTCAGCCTCAAACCGGTTCCATAAAACCAAGCCGGAAGGCAGTGCGCTTTGGGTTAGTGATAGGTCATTTGTGAGTGCTTTAGTTTTCATTTTGATTCCTCCCATTGAGAAAAAAGAACAAGAACAATGGCAAGATAAGGCGAATACAGCCGAAATCTTAGTATTTTTAAGAGTTCCATTTTTGCGTTCCTATAATCACTATAGGCGCACAAGAACAAAATATATTGACGTGTATCAATCGGAATGACTTAGGAATATTACGTGGAACGAAGCGTTGGGAAATTCAAAAAAAGGAACCAGTGAAACTTCTATGAGTTATTCGCCGAAATATTCAGTCAGACAATCTACCGTTCAACAACTCCAACACGCCGCCGGCCTGGGTTTGCCGAATGCGCGTTACCCCACCGTTGCTGATTTTGATGCGATACAAACCCTCTGCCGGCGCGCGGATGGTTTCGGCGATCAGCGCACGCATGACCCCGGCGTGGGCAACAATCAGAATATGCCCGTCAGCATGGCGCTCGACCGTTTCCTCATAAGCCGAATGGACGCGCTGGATGAAATCCTCCAACGGCTCGGCGTCCTGCGGACGGCTATTCACCGGATCAAGCAAAAAAGCCTGGTACTGAGGAGCGCGTCCGATCTTGACTTCATCATGGCTCAGTCCTTCCCATTCACCGAATCCCACTTCCCTGAAGCGCGATTCGATTGACACCGGAATGCCGTGACGATCCCCTAGCGCCTGTGCAAAATGCTGACAGCGTTGCAGTGGGGAGGAAATGATATGATCCCAGGCACAAAATTCGCCAACCGCATTCCACATTTGCGACCAACCTTTTTCGCTCAATGGATCGTCAACCCCATGACCGCGATAGCGGCGTCCCCCGATCGGCTCTCCATGGCGGATCAAATCAATTACAGTTTCCTTCATTACACTCGCCAACCCGTTTATTATGGATGAGCTAGTTTAGCTGATTAACGGGAAAAATGAATGACATCGGTCAAGAACCGATGGACACGCCAGATTGACTTTCTGGCGACAGTTACTTGCTGCCCAGTCGCAGCGGCAACCCGCCGGTTTTCTCGATCACGGCCAGCGCGATATTGACGTACTCAGCATATTCACGCGCATCTTCCTCGGCAATTGGCGCGGCCAGCACGAAATCGGCATGTTTGCGGGCTTCGTCAATCCTACCTTCGTCAAGCAGCAAGTCTGCATAGAAAGCGCGAGTGATCACATCCTGAGGAAAAAGATCATGCGCGCGTTTGAGATGTTTCAATGCTTTCTGGTTGCTGCCGAAGCTGATCGGGAATCCTGGCAGTTTATGATACATGCGCCCCAACGCCCGATGGCCACCGGCGTTTTCATATTTTTCATCCAACGCGACCACATTCAACAGCATTTTCTCCATCGGCCGAAGCAATCTGAGCGCATTCAACACACCGCTATCTTCCGCCACCTTGCCCATCGCAGCAGCTTTCCAGAACAATCCACGCACCTCTCTCTCATTCAGCGCCAACGCCTGGTCGGCAACGTTGATGCAATTTTCGAACAACTGAATGCGACGCTTTTTGTCCAGCTCAAGTTGGGCGCGCATGAACTCCAGTCGGGAAAGCTCGGCAATAGCGGCGGAATCCTGGGAATTGCGCGTCAAATTACGAAACCATTCGATGGTTTGCACCAGCAAGGGCCGATCGATGGCGTATTTCCATACCGCCAGTTCGATTTTCTGCTGATTCTCGGGGGTCAACAACGTCACAGACGCACCTTGCCCAGCCAATGGCACTGTCAGGCACGCAACTGCGAGCAGTTGCGAAATCCAATGAGTAAACTGTCCTTCCAGTTTGATTAAGTTCAATTTCATCAAAGCATTCATCGTGCAATCCCATCAGCATCTCGAGGTTCAGCTCAGAATAGCCTTTTTATTGGTCATTGCGTTTAGAATACTGCGATTTCCCGCAGATTAAAACCTTAAATAACGCGGAAATCCAAGTTCTATTGATGAGCTCCAACAATTTATGAAATGGAATCAATCAATTTCTGATCTAAAATACCAGAACCTCAATCCATGCAAGTGATACCGGGAGAACATGATTCAGCAATTTCTGAAAAATCTCCATTACCATCCAGTCAGTTTGGGCGAAAAACAAGCTTAACTGCTCAATGATCCAGTAATAATTTCATTTCCCCCCGAGTTCTGCAATTCTATTAACTATATTCCACACCCGTTTGCTGCAATCCAACAAGATCAATAGCGGTTGCGTTTAAGTCGGTCAATGCGGCAAATTCAAGTAATTGCGCTTGAGTAAATGATCCGCCATTACCTTGCAACAATCCAACATAATAGTCGTGCTCTATAGTCGAAGGACTGGTATTGACTACATTTGAATATATTGTATCCACAAAATCAGCATTGCTTAGACCACCCATTGCTTCAACAGCGAGCTGTGTTGCTTGTGCCATACTTTGGCCGGAATCGAATAGATTTAGTCCAATAGTGACATACTCTGGATGTTCCTGGATGGCAAATGAGCCAAATGCCGCTCCGATTATTCGCACGGTGTTATTAGCCGCCTGGCCGGCATCAAGATCAAGCGCAAGATTCTTATCACTGAATTGAAGGCGTTCAATACTGATCAGGGAATCATTTCCATAGGAACCCGTAACTGTTGATTTAGAAATTGTCGCATTCAAACTTGAACCGAAAACGGCAGTATCAATGCCAGCTCCCCCATCCATAATGTCATCGCCCAGATCGGCATTGAGAACATCTTGACCACCACCTGCTTTAAAAACATTATCAGCGGCCGTACCTGTAAGATTGTCTGGACCTTCTGTTCCTGTAATCGTCAGATCGGGAAGCGTATCAATCGTGCCACTTTCTCCTGCAAAGTTTGTCGGAGAGTTGGTGCCAATGGTCAGGTCACTGTTAAGTGAAGAACTGCCATCAGTTGGCAATTGCGAATACCGAAAAATCTCGGAAAAGCTTATGTAGCCATTATCTAATTCTATAAAACTTTGCGGAATGATGTAATCAGGGGACACAATTCCCAAATCCGCAAAACTTTGCGTCGCTAACAATACTGTTTTGCCATTGGTAGATGGACTAGGAAGATCCGTTAAAAAAGAAAAAACTTTTCCTCTTCTTCCAGCATCCGTAACACCAGAATTAATAGCTTCTCCTGCCCATTCGTGTTGCGCATCGGCATCGCCTATGAACTCAACAAATTGTACAGACCGGTCAGCGCTTGAATAAACTTCATTGACATGAAATAAAAGTGAGGCCATTTTTTAACCTTTCCATTAACTATAAATTTATTAAAAAAATACTATGCTCGGTTAAGTTGCGTCGAAATCAGGCTCAACATGCTCTGTTACATCTTCTAAACTGCACGATTGAACCTGACTTCGCTTTTAAAAATCTTCCTGGCTACTTTTTCCAGAATCCATTAAACGACTACAAAATCGGCTTGTGTCAATGCCGGTGTTCCTGTCAATGTCGCAAATACCACCTGCGCACCAGCACCGTTGCCATCGGTGTCATAGGCAAGAGTCCCGGTGGTAGTGTTATAGATCAGATGATCATTGCCATCCAATGCGACTGCGCCAGGGCCAGAAATAAAGCTGCCTGCCGGAAGCGCACCAGTTGCGGTAAATTTGGTGAAAATGGCATTTTCCAATCGTATGGTATCGTCAACCACACTAAAGTCAGTGATGACGTCGCTATTGGTCGTTGCATTCAACGCGGCAGTAAAGGCGAAAATATCTGCCCCGGCTGCGCCTGTCAGGGTATCTGAACCTGCCACGCCATCCAGCGTATCGCCGCCAGCACCGCCATTCAGCGTATTGTTAGTGGCACTGCCGAGCAACGTGTTATTCAATCCATTGCCGATCCCTGTGACAGCCGCGCCTGCCAGTTGCAATTTTTCGACATTGGCGCCCAGCGTATGAGTGGGCAAATAGCTTACGACAGTATCCGTTCCGGCTGCGGCTGCTTCCACGTAAGTATCCCCGGCATTTTCAATCAGATAGGTATCATTGCCTCCGGCACCTACCATGCTGTCATTGCCTGCCCCACCGTTGAAAACATCATTGCCGGCGGCTCCAGTCATCGCGTCGGCAAAGGGTGTTCCCTGCAAAATATCATTTCCGGCGGTGCCCGCAAGCGCAATGGGCGCTGCCGGTGCGGCGCTTTCATTATCGATGATGGTGGCCGTCGCCGATGCAGTACCGATCGTGGCGTTGACTGCGCTGCTCAGATTGAGCGTGAAGTTTTCCAGAGCTTCCACAGTTACGTCATCCGTCACAGATATGCGAATGGTTTTGGATAGTTCATTCGATGCAAATATCAGCGTGCCACTTGTAGTGGAATAATCTACATTCCCTGTGGCAGTGCCTGAAGCTGTGCTGTAATTCACCCTTGCCCCTCCCACACTGGGCGCGGTCAACGTAACCTGAAAATCGAGATAACCTTTGTTTTCGTAGGCGGCGACATTGGCGACATGGATTAGTGGTGACGCAACGGCAGTATTATCGTTGGCAGCAATAACCACATGCGCACGCGCATCGCCCAATGTAACACCGACGGGCGCCGTCAAAACTACATCAAACAGCTCGGAATCTTCTATGATCGCATCGTTCAATAAACCCAAAGTGACGGTTTTTTCGGTTTCACCCGGTGCAAAAGCAATCTTGCCAATTTGCAGCGCGCGGTAATCGCTGCCAACCGCCGTAATATTCTGCCCAGCCACATTCAATGATGTCCAATTGACGCTGGGTTTGTCGAGTGTCACGGTTACCGTAGCCGTTTTATCGGTCTCATCGACTACCGCATCAATGATATTTGCGACAGGTGTACCTGAAGGCGCGTCGTTGTCGATAATCGTGGCTTGGCCATATGCATCCGAAATCGTCGCATTCGCACTCTGCGTGTACAGCCGAAGATCGAAATTCTGCGGAGACTCTATAAGTGAGTCATT